>Ga0209172_10002987_pt1 | contig 27525 bp, 31 predicted proteins | sample LarsenN4metaG_FD_184113 | JGI IMG/M metagenome (GOLD analysis project Ga0209172, IMG submission 184113) | Hot spring sediment bacterial and archeal communities from British Columbia, Canada, to study Microbial Dark Matter (Phase II) - Larsen... ... | reverse complement strand
TTGCCGTCGCTTTTCCCACTTGCTGACCGCCGCCGGGCTCACTTTGAGCCTTTTCGCCACCTCGGCCTGACGATAGCCCTGCTCCAACATTTGACAGCCTTCCAGCCGCCGCTTTTCCATCTTTTCCTGACGCTTGGTCTGTTGTATCTTCATGCCCTGCTCTTGCAGCAGGGTTTGTACCAACATTAACTTCCTGTACGAAGCTCAGTAATTGGCACTGATCGGCACTAATGGATTGCGGTTTGTCTGTCTTGTTCGCGCATCAGTGAGGATTAGTGGTTTGTTTGTTTTTGATCCAGGGCGGGGTAATCGGTGTAGCCTTCGCGGCCGCCGCCGTAGAAGGTGGCCTCGTTGGCCTCGTTGAGCGGGGCGCCGCGGCGGAAGCGCTCGGGCAGGTCGGGGTTGGCGATGAAGGGGACCCCGAACGCCACCGCTTCCGCGATGCCTTCGCTGATGTATTCCGAAGCCTTGGCGGCGGTGAAGCCTCCGGCAGTGACGAGGTTGGTGTTCACGTAGGGGCGGAGTTCGCGCGGGCCGACACCGTCTTTGGCGCCGTGGGCGATGTCCTGGGCGGTGACTTCGGTGATGTGGGCGTAGGCCAGGCCGTAGCGCTGGAGTTCCTTGAGCACGTGGCTGAAGGTGGCGAGGGGGTTGGAGTCGTGCATGTCGTTGAAGACGCCGGCGGGGGAAAAGCGGATGCCCACGCGGTCGGCACCCCAGACGGAGGTGACGGCTTCAACGACTTCCAAGGTGAGGCGGGCGCGGTTCTGCACGCTGCCGCCGTAGGCGTCGGTGCGGTGGTTGGTGCCGTCGCGCAGGAACTGGTCGAGGAGGTAGCCGTTGGCGTTGTGGATCTCCACGCCATCGAAGCCGGCCGCCTGGGCGCGCAGGGCGCCCTGGCGGTAGTCCTCGATCAAGCCGGGGATTTCATGGAGTTCGAGGGCGCGCGGGGTTTCGTGCGGCTGGGGCCCGGTCGGCGTGGCGGCCTGGCCGCGGGTGATCCTGACGGCGGAGGGGGCGACCGCGGGTTGGCCGTCGGCATAAAGCGAGGAATGGCCGACGCGGCCGCAGTGCCAGAGCTGGAGGAAGATGCGCCCGCCGGCGGCATGGACAGACTCGGTGGCGAGTTTCCAGCCCTTGACCTGGGCGTCGGTGTGGATGCCGGGGGTGCCGGGATAGCCATTGCCTCGCTCGGAGATGACCGTGGCCTCGGAAATGATGAGGCCGGCGGAGGCGCGCTGCGCGTAGTATTCCGCGTTCAAGGCGGTGGGCACGCGGCCCTCGCCCGCGCGGCAGCGGGTCAGCGGGGCCATGAAGATGCGGTTGGGAACGGTCAGGGCACCGAGTTGCAGGGGCTGGAAGAGGGACGGGTAAGCGCTCATGGGATTTTAGGTTTAGGATTTAGGATTTCGGATTTTTGATTTTTTAGTGCGGGGCCAGTTGGTCGATGTCGAAGTGGAGATAGGAAGCCAGGGGTAGGGTGGCGAGGGCGGCGGCGGCCGCGTCCCGGTCGGGGGCGCGGACGAGGACCCAGCCGCGCCACTCGGCCGCATCGGAGGGGGTGAGGTGGACCGAGAGGAAGATGCCGGCCTTTTTCAATTCGCCCACGCGCTGGAGTTCCGCGGGAACGAGGGAGCGGTAGGCCTCGTCCACCGGCTTTGCGCGGGTGATCGTGACCATGAAGCGCTTCTGGCGGTCCTTGCCGTAATTCGGAAAGTCTTCCAGACGGGGCAGCTGGTGGGGGGATTCGGTGAAGAGGGTGGCGAGCCGGGCGTCCAGCGCGTCGAGCACCCCGTGGCGGGCGGCCTCGTCAAGATGGGCGGGACTCCAGGCGATGAACGGGTCGAGAGGGAGAAAGCCGTTGAACCAGAAGATGCCGTGGTGGATGGGGGTGAGGATGGCATCCATCGGCGGGTTGAAACCGAGGCCGCTGTAGGCATCGGGCCCCCCGCCGGTGGAGGTGATGACGAGGCCGCGTTTGCGGGCCTGGCCGAGGCCGTTTTCGTAGAGTTTGCCGTTGCCGTAGATGCGGCCGTAGGCGAAGACGCGGTCGACCCAGCCTTTCATGATGGCCGGCATGCCGAACCACCAGAGCGGGAAAACAAAGAGCAGGGCATCGCAGGCTTCGAGCTTGCGCAGTTCGGCTTCGAGGTCGGGGGCGAAGCCGTTGGCGGAGGAGGCGAGGGTTTCCTCCTGCTGCTGCTTGAAGTAGGCGGGGTCCTTGGCGGTGGTGAAGTTCCTCCGGTCCGAGACCGGCTGGAACGCCATTTCGTTGAGGAAGGAGGTGGTGACGGTGTGGCCCTGGCGGGTGAGGGTTTCGCGGGCGCGGCGGGCCAGGGCGGAGTTGAAGCTTTGGGGCTCGGGATGGGCGTGGACGATGAGTATGTTCATGGAGTGCTGGCGTTCGATTTGCGAGGTGGGGTGGATTCGTGGGTGCGGTGCGCCTGGCAGACGGGCGTGCGCGGTCGGGTCACAGGATGGCGGCGCTGGGCGGTTTTCCAAATCACAGTTGTGTGGCGGATCAATCGGCCAGGACCGCCGCAGGGGGGCGTGCTTCGGCGGCGGACAGGCGCCCGTTGAGGCGGTGCTGGATGCGGCGCACGCGCCAGTAGGCGCTGGGGGCGGGAGTGGCTGGACGGCGGACGGCAGGAAGCGGACGAGAGGTGGAGGGGTGGGTGGAGGACATGGGATGAGGGGGCTGAAGTTGGATTGGAGATTGGGGAGTTAATGAGTTAGGCGTTATTCGCGGATGCGGCTGGGGACACGCTGGGGCAGTGAGGGCTTGCGCAGGGCCGGGACCGCGGCACGCACGACCTCGGGGGCCAGGCGTCCTGCGGCGAGGGCTTCCTCGATTTCCGCCGCCCAGCGCAGCGGCCAGCGGTTCCAGGATAGAGAGGGAACACGAAGCCGCGGAGTGCGCCCGCGGCTGTAACGACGATTCAGAGTGGGGTTGAGCATATTTGATTGACTGGTTGGTTTAGATTGAAGGCAAAAAACATCAGGCGGCTTGGGCCAGAGGCACTCCAAGGAGTGCCCAGAGGCCGGATTCGATGTGGCGGAGGGGCTCAAGGTTGTTTTGGACTTTGGCCTGGAAGAGCATGCCCATGACAAAGGCCAGCGCCTCGGTGGCTTTGGCATCGGGATCGGACGCGCGGAATTCACCAGCGGCCATGCCATCCCGGATCGCGGAGGCGTAGTAGCGGTGGTAGCGCTGGAACATGAGTCCAGATTGGGCGCGCAGCTGTTCGTCCTGGGTGCTCATTTCCGCACCAATCGTGAAGAAGGGGCAGCCGCAGACTTTGCCAAAGGCGGCCTGCTTTTCCTGCTGGGCCTGCAGGATGCCCAGGCACAGGTCCTGGAAACGCCGCCGGGCGGGCTTTTGGGCAGAGAAGACCGCGTCCAGCTCGGCGGCTTTGCCGGCCCAGTGATGCTCCATCGCCGCCGCCGCCAAATCGGTTTTCGAGGGGAAAAAGTGGTAGAAGCTGCCTTTCTTGACCCCGGCCCGCTTGCACACGTCATCGACGCTGACGGAACTGAAGCTGTGCTCCCAAAGCAGCTCGATCATGGTGTCGAGCAGCTTGGTCTTGGTGGCGCAGCATTCGCTGTTCATGAAGTGAACTTAGTTGACTGGTCGGTTTAGGACAAGCTTTATTTTTTAAAAAATCAGGGTGCTTCTGTGGCTCGGTCATAGACGACCGCGGTCCCGCTGACGCAAACCATCATCATGCCGCTTTTTTTGCCGAGGACTTCATAATCCACATCGATGCCCACGATGCCATTGGCGCCGAGGCGCTCGGCCGATTGGGTCATTTCTTTGAGGGCGATGCCACGGGCCTGGGAAAGTTTCTCTTCGCAGGCCCCGGAGCGCCCCCCAACAATATCGGTCACGGAGGCAAAAAGATCGCGGACGATGTTGGTCCCCATGATGGCCTCCCCCGTGACCACGCCGGGGCATTTGCGGATGGGGCGGCCATCGAGTGTGGAGGTGGTGGAATAGAGCAGGGGGGAAATCTAACTGGCAGGCACAGCGAACCAAGTCCAAAACCGCAGCGGCAGGCCATGGAGACGGCTAGCGTACGCCTTCGCCGCTGCCTCCGGGCTGGAGTCGCACCAAGGGGTCTTGAAGCGCGGAGCGATAGGCTGCGATCAAGCGCAGGCGGAGAGGTTGGGCGCGCTCTGCCAGAGCCATTTGTTCGCGGGCGAATTCAGCGCGGCCTTCGGTGGTTTCCATGGGGACGGGCTCGAAGCCCCAGGTGCGAAGGTCGTAGGGACTGGCGCGCATGTCCAGGGCGCGGGCCGCGCGGGCCAGCTCCAGGCAGTCGAGCAGCAAAGAGGTGTCGAGCCAGGGGGTGAGCTTGGCGGCCCATTTGTAGAGGTCCATGTTGGCGTGGAGGCAGCCGCGCTGCTCGAAATCCAGGCGCTGGTCCGGGCCGGGCTGGAGGCGGTTGAGTGGGCGGGCGGCAGGGGTGAAAAAGCGGAAGGCATCGTGGTGGGAGCAGGCGATGGGCTGGGACTCGACGAAGGCGGCCAGTTCGTCCGGGGGCAGGCGGAGAGGGACCGACCCGTGGCGGGCCGTGCCGCGATAGACCATGGCCCACTCGTGCAGGCCGCCGCAGGCGAAGGCGGGCGGACGTTCGGCGGTGCGCTCCAGCAGCGCGAGAATCCAGGCCCAGCCTTCCCGGCGGCGGACCGGAACGGTGGAAGGGTCCAGCCAGACGCCCTCGGGATGGGGAGACCAGATTCCGGAAGGCGGCAGCGCCGCCGCATCCGCTTCTTCCAGCAGCACGCCGGGCCCGGGGCTCCAGCGGAACACGTGGCCGGCACGGAAGGCGTAGTAGTCGAAAAGAAAATCCCAAACCGGGTGGGCCATCCCGCGGGCGCGGCGGCAGATATCGGCACCGAACAGCGTCTCGGCCCGCTGCCGGTGCGCCTGCCGCAGGGCCTGCCAGTCAGTGGGTTCCAGCCGGGCGCGGGGAGCCCGGGACGGCATGGCCACGGGGGCGGCCATGGGGTTCACTCGATGCCGAGGCGGGCCTTGCCCTCGGGGGAAATCATGGAGGGGTTCCACTGGGGCTCCCAGACCACTTCCACTTCGGCTTCTTGGATATCAGGCAGTGAGAGGAGCTTTTGTTTGGCATCCGCGGCGATCGAGGGGCCCATGCCGCAGCCCGGGGCGGTGAGGGTCATTTTTACATCGGCCCGCTTGCCGCCGGACGCGTCCTTGAGTTCCATGCTGTAAACCAGGCCCAGATCGACGATGTTGACGGGAATTTCGGGATCGTAGCAGGTTTTGAGTTGGGCCCAGACCCGGTCTTCCAGTGTGCCCTCCGTGGAGGCGGCGCCTGCGTCCTCCGCGGTCAGGCCCAAGGCATCGGCATCGCTGCCGGCGATGCGGAAGAGGCCGGAGGGGGACTGGGCGTGGACCGTGAAGCTCCCGCCCATAGACTGGGTGAGGACGACCAGGCTGCCGGCGGTGAGGGTGACCGCCGTGCCGGCTGGAATCTGGACGGCGGAAACGTCCCGGGTGATTTGAATTTGGGAGCCGGTGGTGGTCATTTCTCTAGGATGCCGTTTCAAACTGTTGACGCAAGCACTGCAAGACACGGCCGGTTTGCCGGGGGTGAACCAAGATTAGCCTGTCGCCCTTGTTTAAAGCGGATTGCGGGTGAGGAGGGCGGGGAAGCGGGAAAAGTCGCGATCGGCACTCCACAATTCGGTGACGCCATGGTGCAGGCAGCAGGCGGCCACCCGGGCGTCTTGGATCAGGGGACCGAGCACAGCGGCTTTGATGGAGATGCTGCGCAGGATATCCCAATACCCCGGACCCTCGCTCAGAAGCTCTGCTCTGCCTTCCAGCAGCCAGACTTCCATGGCGGCCAGGGCGGCTGGCAGCGGCGTGGGCGGCTGATAGATGCGGGGATGGGTGGTGATGGCGACAAATTCATGCGCACAAGCTGCCGGGATTCCCCAGCGCCTTCCCGAGTTTACCAGGCCGAGCACCGCGGCCTGGGCCGCTTCATGAAATGGACTGTCTTCCCGATGCGCATACACCAGGAGGCTGGTGTCCACCGCAATCATGACTGGCCGTAGGCGGCATCGCGCACTTGGGCCCAGGACGCACCCTGAAATTCAACCGACAAGCCCCGGCCCTTCATGGTGACCGGACGCACGCGGGAGGGGGAGAGGTCTTTATCCGCTTCCAAGACCCGGCGCAGGCCTTCTTCGGCAAGGTCCCGCAGGGTGGTCTTTCTTTTGGCCGCCAAGGCCTTGGCCCGGCGCAGCAAATGATCCGAAATTTCCAAAGTCGTTTTCACATCGGCCATTCCCAAGCATACGCCTATATTGTCGAATATGGACGACTGTGTCCTCTTCAGTCCCCCCCCCTCATCGGCTCGCCGCTTTCAGATTCAAACAGGATTGTACAATCTCCCGCCCGGTGTAGCTTCAAGCGTGCTTCCGGGACAGATGCTTTTCCAATTCGGCGCGTCCGCGCCTGAGACGAGCGCCGATGGCTGCGTGGCGGCGGGAGGGCGCTCGCACCCTGTCGTCCTGCGCCGCAACCCGCGCGCGCGGCAATATGTCCTGCGGCTGCGGGGCGATGGCACGGTGGCCGTGACTCTGCCGGCTCGGGGATCGAAAGCGGAGGCTTGGCGCTTTGTCCAATCGCGCGAGGCCTGGATCGCCCGGCAATGGGAGAAACTCCAGGCCCGGCTGGTGGCACCGCGCCATTGGCCCGCCGGAACGGAAATCCTCCTCCGCGGCCTCCCGCACGCGCTGACACTGGACCAGGAGGCGGGCGTGCCCCTGCTGCGCATCGGCCCGGAGTCGATCCGCCTGTGCCAGGTGGTCTCCGACCTGCGTCCGCTGGCCGAGGCCCTGCTGCGGCGGCTGGCGGAGCACGAGCTGCCGCCGCGCGTTCAAGAGCTGGCCGCACGCGAGTCCCTCACCATCCGTTCAGTGACCGTGCGCGGCCAAAGCTCGCGCTGGGGCTCCTGTTCCACTGCGGGGCGCATTTCCCTGAACTGGCGGCTTATCCAGATGCCGGCGGCGGTGCGGGATTACATCATCCTGCATGAGCTCATGCACCTGCGGGAAATGAACCATTCTCCCCGCTTCTGGGGCCTGGTGGAATCGGCCTGCCCGGAGTGGAGGCAGCACGAGCACTGGATCAAGGCCAACGCCGCCCGCCTGGGGATGTAAGGCTCCGCATGAGCCGGGCTGCACGGCCCATGAGCCGCCCTGCTAACGTGCGTGTTTGCCGGCGCGGTTCTTGGCGCCGGGCTTTGCCGGGCGCATCCTGAGAGGATGGCTCCGCGCACGGCCCCCTTCCACATCATGGCCAAGCCGGGCGGGTCCGCCTGCAACCTGGCCTGCCGCTACTGCTACTACCTGGAAAAAGAACGCTTTACCGGAGCGGGACTCGGATCGAAAAAGCGCCTCTCCGACGCCCGCCTGGAAGCCTTCATCCGCGATTACATCGCCTGCCAGGATGCGGAAGAGATCACCTTCGCCTGGCAGGGGGGCGAGCCCACGCTTCTGGGCCTGGATTATTACCGGGAGGTGGTGGAGCTGCAGCGGCGGCACTGTCCGCCGGGCAAGCGCGTGGCCAACGCGCTCCAGACCAACGGCACGCTCCTCGATGAGGCCTGGTGCCGCTTCTTCCGCGAGAACCGCTTCCTCATCGGGCTGAGCATCGATGGTCCCGCGGTGCTGCACGATGCCTACCGCATCGACCGCGGGGAGCGCCCCACCCATGCCGCAGTCCTGCGCGGCCTCGGCCTGCTGCGCGCCCACGGGGTCCCGTTCAACACCCTCACCGTGGTCTCCAAGCGCAACAGCCGCGAGCCCGCCGCGGTTTATGAATTTCTGCGCCGCCACGGCAGCGGCTACATGCAGTTCATCCCCCTGGTCGAACGCCGGACCGCGCCCGACCGCCTGGCCCTTCCTCCCGACCCCCTGCACCCGGGCCCGGGCACCGGCACCGGGGAAACCGCCCCATGGAGCGTGCGGGCGGAGGAGTGGGGCCGCTTCCTCAACACCGTTTTCGACCTCTGGGTGCGGCGGGATGTGGGCCGCGTCTTTGTCCAGGCCTTCGATGTCCAGCTGGCGCTGCACCTCGGCCTGCCTTCACCCCTCTGCGTGCAGGCGGAAGAATGCGGGCGCGCACTGGCTTTGGAGCAGGACGGCGGGGTCTATTGCTGCGACCACTATGTTTATCCGGAATACCGCCTCGGAACGGTGGGCGAGGACTGCCTTCCCGCCCTCGTAGCCGGTCCGCGGCAGGCCGCCTTCGGGCGGGCGAAGCGGGAGTCCCTGCCCCGATTCTGCCGGGAGTGTCCCGACCTGCACCTGTGCGGCGGGGACTGTCCCAAGCACCGCTTCGCCGCCACCCCGGACGGGGAAGCGGGCCTGAGCGTGCTTTGCGCGGGCCACCGCGCCTTCTTCCGGCACAGCCGCCCCGCGTTCCAGCGCATGGCCGCACTCGTCCGCCAGGGGCGTCCGGCTGCCGATGTCCTGATGCGTTAGTCGCATCAGGAGAAAACTCCGCCTTCCGTGCGGCGGCTGACAGGCAAAATCTGGAGTGCTCCGGTCTTTTCGGAGCTCTGGGAACGCGCGGAGCGCGGGGGATGGGGGCCGGGCTGTGCGGATGGGCCTCCGCCCCGCCGCTCCACTCCATCCCATAGCTCCGAAAAGATCGGAGCACTCCAGAACGGCAGTCCCCGCGTGACTCTCGCCTGGCCGCAGGCCGCCGACTCGGCTCTAGACGGGCGCTTGCCGGAGGCGGGGCGGCTGGTTTAGTTTTTGCCATGCGATTGCTGCTGATTCTCGCGCTGGGAGGCTTCCTGGCCGGCTCTCTCTCCGCCCAGATCGCCCAGAAAGTGCCCTTGGATGCGGACCCCTCCAGCCTTCCGGAAGGCGTCAAGCCGGGCATGATCCGCTACGTTTCCCAGCCCAATGGCTGGGGCAAAACCAAGGCCGAGGCCCTGCGCGACCTCCAGGCCCGCATCTATCCCTGGTATGAGCGCCATTTCAGCAAGCGTCCGGGCTTCCATATCGAGCACGGCAAAGAAACCTACGTCGAATTCACTCCCGGACGGCTCTGGCAGGCGGATGGGCGGATCATCTGGTATGCCGCCCCCGTGCCCGCCCGCAGATCCAGCCGCCCGGCCATGGGCCGCTTCAACTACGGTAATTGATCCCTCACGCCATGGGCAAAAACCTCGTCTATTTCGATCTCGAAACCCAGAAAAGCGCCCAGGAAGTCGGCGGCTGGGACAAGATCGCCGACATGCGCATGTCGATCGGCGTGACTTACAGCACCGCCCGCGGCGGCTACGCCATCTATCATGAGAAGGATGTGGACCTGCTGGTGCAGGAACTCCAGCGCGCGGACTGCGTCATCGGCTTCAACCTCCTGCGCTTCGACTACACCGTGCTCATGCCTTACACGCTCTTCGATTTTTCCCAGGTGCCGACGCTGGATTTGATGGTGGACCTGGAAAAATCCATCGGCCACCGCATCGGCCTGGACGCCGTGGCCGAGGCCTCCCTGGGCGTCAACAAGACGGCCGTGGGTACCGACGCGCTGAAGTGGTGGAAAGAAGGCAAGTGGATGGAGATCGCGGAATACTGCTGTTATGATGTGAAGGTGACCAAGCTGGTCCACGAATACGGCGTGGCTCATGGGAAGATCAGCTACATCAGCAACAAAACCCGGCTGAAGCAGGACGTGTCGGTGGAGTGGGCGCGGGACTGAGCTTCCATCCCATGGCCGCAAAGAGGCACAAAAAGCGCAAAAGGGGGGGATGCCGGTTCCGCTGGGCGTCATCCTGAGCGCAGCGAAGGACCCACCGGAAACATCCCGCACCCCAGTCACACTGCCCAAACCATCTCCCCCAGGCCATGGGTCCTTCACTTCGTTCAGGATAACATCAAAGGGTGGCCAGCCTCCACCACAGCCTCCCTTCCCCCTCTTTTTGCGTCTTCTGCGCCTCTTTGCGGCAATAAATCTGTTAGACGCCTGCCAGCGCGGCGGCTTTTTCCGCGTCGTGCATGCAGGCGGACTTGGGTTCCATCTGCCGCAGGCCCAGCTTGCCCAGCAGGGCCATGTCCTCGTTCTCCCGCGGATTCTCCGCCGTGAGGAGCTTGCTGCCGTAGAAAATGGAATTGGCCCCGGCAAAGTAGCACAGCGCCTGGCCCTCCGGGGAAATGCGCGCCCGTCCGGCGGAGAGGCGCACCTTCGTCCGCGGCAGGGCGATGCGCACCGTGGCGATCATCCGCACCAGGTCAAAGAGGTCCACCGGGGCGTTGTCCTCCAGCGGCGTGCCGGGCTGGGGCATCAGCGCGTTGACCGGCACGCTCTCCGGCGGGGGATCGAACGCGCAGAGCACTTCCAGCATGCGCATCCGGTCCTCGATGGACTCGCCCAGCCCCAGGATGCCGCCGCAGCAGACATCCATCCCGGCCTGCTGCGCCCGGCGGATCGTCTCGATCCGGTCTTGATAGGTGTGGGTGGTGACGATGTTCGGGTAATGCTCGGGGGAAGTGTCGATGTTGTGGTTGTAAGCGGTGACCCCGGCGTCCTTGAGTTCCCGCGCCGCCTGGTCGGTCAGGCTGCCGAGGGTGACACAGACTTCCATGCCCAGGGTGGAGACCTCGCGGATGATGGATTTGACCTGCTCGAACTGCGGGGTGCCTTCGCGCACGCCTTTCCAGGCGGCGCCCATGCAGAAGCGGGTGGAGCCGGAGGCCTTGGCGCGGTGGGCATGGGCCATCACTTCATCCACCCCCAGAAGGGATTCTTTCTGCAGGCCGGTGTGGTAGTGCGCGCTCTGGGAGCAATAGGAACAGTCCTCACTGCAGCCGCCGGTTTTGATGCTCAGGAGCGTGCAGAGCTGGACCTCGGGCTCAGGCCAGTTTGCGGCATACACCGTGCGTGCCCGCTGGATCAGTTCGAAAAACGGCAGGTCGTGGATGCGCCGCAGTTCTGCGGCGGAGTAAGCAGCGGGCATGACAGTGAGAAATCATCCTCCTCCCCACTCCCTATGTCAATCACCCCAACTTCCGCCTTTCGCAGGAAGGCGCCGCATTCTAAAAACGCCGATGCCCTGCCAGTCCCGCCAGTCCCGCCTGCTTTCCGCCCTGCTTCTGGCCTGTGCCGCTGCCTGGAGCCTTCCCTGCCCCGGGCAGGAGGCCCTGCCAGCTCCGCCCCGGGTTGTCCTCCAGCTCCCCACGGAAAACCGCGGCCTCTTCGATGGCCGCCTGTCCGATTTCTACCAGGTCACCATCAGCAAGCGCCTGCAATCCGGCATGTATGGTTTTGTCCGCTCCAACCTCCCCGAGCCTCCGCCCTACTTCGAGCGCTTTCACGAGGGGATCGACATCAAGCCGGTGCGGCGTGATCCCTCCGGACGCCCGCTGGACCCGGTGCATGCAGCGGCGGACGGCACGGTCGTCTTCACCAACCTGCGCGCCACCGCCTCGAATTACGGCCTCTATGTCATGATCCGGCACGACTACGGGGCGCTCCAGGCTTACACCACTTACGGCCATCTGGCCTCGGTCCGCGTCAAGCCCGGCCAGGCCGTCCGTGCCGGCGAGCCCATCGGCGTGCTCGGCTGGAGCGGCAATGTCAGCAGCCGCAGCCTGGCCCACCTCCACTTCGAATTCGGCTTCCTGCTCAACCGCGATTTCCCCGCCTGGTATGCCCGCTTTGCCGACAAATCCGACGGCCCCAACGAGCACGGCCTCTACAACGGCGTCAACTTCCTCGGCATCGATCCCGCCCGCATCCTCCTGGAATCCCACCGCGGCACACCGCCCACCGTGGCGGAACTCTTCGCCCGGGAGAAAACCACCTTCCGGGTCCGCGTGCCCGCGCGCGGCCGCCCGCTCGACTTCCAAAAACGCTTCCCCTTCCTTACCCCCGGGGGGTTCGACGGGCCGGCTCCGGCCTCTTGGGAAATCGACTGCAACCGCATCGGCCTGCCCCTGCGCTTCCGCCCCTCTGCGGAGGAGGTGGAAGCGCCGGAGCTGGCCTGGTTTGATGAATCCCTCAGCCTGCAGGATTCCTTCACCCGCGGCCTGGTGGCCAAAGAGCAGGGCAGTCGCGTTCTCACCCGCAACGGCAAAAAGTGGGCCTCCCTGCTTTCGTGGCCGCATTGAGCGCGGACTTGAGCTAGAATGAAAGCCGCCATGAACCGCATTTCCTCTTGGCTTGGACGGGTCAAAACATCCGCCCCAGTGCCTGGCTGCTTGGACAGGACAGCTCCCGATGGCCTTTCTCCTGCAGGGGACGCGCTCCGCGTCCCGGGGAAGCGATGCGCTTCCCCTACAAACCTATCCCTTCGAACCACATGGCGCGGGAGGCCCATGCCACTCATCGTCATCCTGCTCCTGGCCGCCACGCTGCCGCTCTCCGCCCAGAAGCCCGGCGCGGCCGAACGGCGCTACATCCTCCAGCGGCTGGAACAAACCGTCATTGAAGAAGTCAAATTCCAGGAGGCCTCCCTGGACGACCTGGTCGGCTACCTCAAAGAACAGCTGCGCGGCGGCGAGCGCCCGGTCAACTTCGTCATCACTCCCGCTGCCGCGGAATTCGCCCGGGGCCGCACCGCCAGCCTGGAACTGCGCAAAGTCCCGGCCCGCGTGGTCTTGGAATACGCCGCCCGCCTGCTGGAGGTGGAGGTGCGGATCGAGCCCCACGCCATTCTCATCCAGGCCCCTGCAGCCATTCCCGGCCCCTAACTTTTTTGCGGCCCATGTCCGGTCCTGAAAAAATCCTCGTCGCCCTCTCCGGAGGCGTGGACAGCGCCGTGGCCGCGGCCCTGCTGGTGGAGCAGGGGCACGAGGTCGCCGCGGCCTACATGAAAAACTGGGTCAACGAGGAGGACCTCCCCGGTGAGTGCCCCTGGGAGCGCGATGCGGAGGACGCCGCCGCCGTGGCGGCGAAGCTGGGCATCCCCTTCCGCGTGGTGGACATGGTGCAGGATTATAAAAACCGCATCGTCCTCTACCTCCTCAACGGCTACGAGGACGGCATCACTCCCAATCCCGACGTGATGTGCAACCGGGAAATGAAATTCGGCGTTTTCCTGGATTACGCCCGCGGGGCCGGATTCGGCGCCGTGGCCACCGGCCATTACGCCCGCCGCGTCCCCGGTCCTAACGGCGGCTGGGACATCCTGGAGGGGGCCGACCCCAACAAAGACCAGTCTTATTTCCTGGCCCTGCTGCGCCAGGACCAGGCCGCCGCAGCCCGCTTCCCCATCGGCCACCTGCCCAAGCCCCGCGTCCGCGAGGAAGCCCGGCGCTTCGCCCTCCCTGTCTCGGATAAAAAAGACAGCCAGGGCATCTGCTTCATCGGCAAAGTAAAGATGGCCGACTTCCTGGCCGCCTACGTGCCGGAAAAGCCCGGCCCCATCGTGGACCTGGAGGGCCGCCGTCTCGGCACCCACCGCGGCCTGCATTATTTCACCCTCGGCCAGCGCAAGGGCATCGGCGTGGCCTCTCCCTATCCCAACGAAGCCTACGTGGTGGTGGAAAAGCGCGCCGCGGGCAACGAGCTGGTCATCGGCCTGGACCGCCCGGAAACCCCCGGGCTGCACGCCCAGGGCGCATGGCTGGGCGGCATCTCCTGGGTCAACCGCCCGGCCGCCGCGCCCCGCACCCTCCAGGCCCGCCCGCGCTACCGAGCACCCAGGGTGGAAGCGCGCTTCATCCCGCACGGGCGGGACCGCGCGGCCATCTGGTTTGCCGAGCCCCAGCGCGCCCTGGCCCCCGGCCAGATTTGCGCCCTTTACGAGGGCGAAACCCTCCTCGGCGGTGCGGTTTTCCAGGCCATCTGCCACGAGGAATCCGCCCTGCGGGCGGACGCGGACGCCGGGGCCCCGCCGGCCCCGCGTCCTTGAGTCCGGTGCCGCTTCAGGCCTTCTCCACCTCGATCCGGATGTTCACCGGATTGCGCAGGGTGTCGAAAACGGGCGACTTCTGCACCAGTTCCTTGATCGTTTCTTCATCGATGCCGCCGCGCACGCGGAATTTCACCCGGATTTCACGGTAGCCGCTGCGCACGTCCGGGTCGATATCGAACAGGCCGCGCAGGTCGATGTCCCCCTCATAGCTGCTGGAGATCGATTCGATCTCCAGGCCGCGGGCGGCGGCATGATAGGCCAAGGTGGTGGTCATGCAGCCGGAAAGGCCCGCCAGGACGTATTCCACAGGATTCGGACCGCTGTCCCGCCCGAGGAGGACGGGGGGCTCATCATTGACCAGGCGGAAGGCATCGGACCGCTGCAATTCCTGGGCGGCGCCCCGGTAGCCGTTGATGGTGGCGTGGTTGCGCCCGCCGTTTTCCCAGGTGTTCTGGGCGCGGAACTGGAATTCGCCCAGCTTGGGGGCCATGCGGATGGCTTCGATGGTGTTTGCCAGGCGGGTGGTGTTCACGCCGTTGAGCACGTTTTCTTGCAGGGTGGCTGTGTTCATGGGGAGTTTCCTTTGGTTGGAGTTGTGTTGGAGTTGTGTTGGTGTCCGGAGGCGGCTCACACGTCCATCAGGAAGTAGGCGTTCTGGACATCGTGGGGGAAGCGGTGGATGCGGATGCGGTCGAAGCCCGCCTGGCGCAGCATCGATTCGGCCAGCTGCACGCCCCAGGCCGCGCCCAGGCCCAGGCCCCCCTGGGCCAGGGAGACGGTCATGCAGTGCATGCAGGAGATGGTGTAGAACATGGCGCCAAGCGGGTGGCCGATGTTGTCCACCGGCTCGCTGGAGGCATCAATGTCCTGCATCAGGAACAAGCCCCCGGGGCGCAGCGCCCGGCGGATCGCCGCCAGCACCAGGTCCGGACGCGCCTGGTCATGGATCGCATCCAGCGCGGTGATCCAGTCGAAAGACCCGGCCTCATCCCAGTGGGTCAGGTCTTTTTGGATGAACTGGATGTTGTGCAGGCCCCTGCGCCCGGCCTCGGCCGCGGCACGTGCGGAGGCTTCGGCGCTCAGGTCGTAGCCGGTGAAGCGGCTGCGGGGATAAGCCGCCGCCAGCCGCATCAGCACCAGGCCGCGCCCGCAGCCGGCATCGAGCACATCGATGCCCTGCTCCAGCCGCTCATGCAGTCCGGGAAAGAGCGGGACCACTTCTTCCAAAATGACCGGCAGGATGGACTGGCCGCTGTCCTCCGCCATCACCTCGTGGAAGCGGGGATAGGCTTCGTAGGGCACGCCGCCACCTTTGCGGAAGCACTCGATCACCTGCTCTTCCACCTGGGCCAGGGTGGGCAGGTATTGGGCATAGACCGCCATGTTCGCCGTGGGGGACTTCCGGCTCAGGCATTCCGCATGCTCGGGCGGAAGCCGGTGCAGGCCGGTGGCCGGATCGCGCTCGACGATGCGCGCCACCACCATGCCGCCCAGCCATTCCCGGACATAGCGCTCGTTGAGGCCCGCGGCCTCGGCCAGCCCATGGCTGGTCCGCGCTTCGCCGTCCGCCATGACGTCAAACAGGCCGGTGCGGTGGCCGATCGAGATGAACAATGTCGTCATCCCGTGGTTCAGGGTTTCCAACAACCGGTCGGCAAAGGCGTTGGGGGAGGGGGTCGGAGGCGGGGTCGCACAGGCAACACACATGGTGGGGGGTCCTTTCTTGGGTTGAGTTACAAACAGAATAGTCTGTCTTGATTCGGGTTAAAAAATTAGGCCGGGGTGTGGTGCAGGGCTTTGGCCAGCATGGTCTTGGCTTGATCCAGCGGCCAGGTAGCCCGGTAGGCCACGCATAGGGCGATGCTGCCTTCAAAAATAACGATATAGTCCGTGGCAATTGCCGCGGGATCGATGTGGCGGCACGCAGGATCGGCATTTTTTAAATCCAGCGCCAATTCTTGGAAAAAGACACGGAAGGACTCCCGATGCTGGCGCGCCACCTCGTGGACCCCCGTAGCCTGGGGCGGGGCCTCCACCATGACATTCTGGAATGGACAGCCCCGGTAGTGGGTGGACTCAAACCAGGGTTTGAGCATCTCCAAAGGCGCAAAAAAGCGCTCCTCGGCGCTGGGCCGCTTCATCGCCTCATCCCGGATGAAGGCGATGTCCCGGCGCGCCATTTCAACTGCATAGGCCACCAGCAGGTCCTCCTTCGAGGGAAAGTGGTCATAAAAGGAAGCCTTGGCCACCCCGGCCTCGGCCACGATCTGGTTGATCCCGGTCGCCTTGTAGCCCTGCCGGTAAAACAAATCCATCGCCGTCGCGACAATGCGCTCCCGGGGCGATGCTTGATGCAGTTCAGCCGACATGGGACGAAACTAAAACAGAACGACCATTCTGTCTATATCTATTTGAGGCGAGACCCCAAAAAATCACTGGCCTTGGACCAGGGAGCGGGCCCGTTGCAGGGCTTCATCGAAAGTGGCGCAGAAATTTGCCCGTCCGATCACCTCGATGAATCCGGCTTTGCGCAGCATCTCCAAGGGCTGGGCGTGGATGCCGCTGAGGATGACGGAGCCGCCGGAAGATTTGATCCGCTCCACGATGCTTTCCAAAGCATGCAAGCCGGTGGCGTCCATGGCGCTGACCAGGTGGAGCCGCAGGATCAGCACCCGCGGCCAGGCCTCGGCCCGGGCCAGGGCGTCCTCCATCTTCTCCGCCGCGCCAAAGAGAAAGGGGCCGAAGATGCGGTAAACCACCACGCCCTCCGGCACCGGCTTGCCCTGGGCGATGTGCTCCGGGCGCTCCAGCATGTCGTCTTCCGTCACCCGGCTGACTTCGGTGGTTTCCGAGACCCGCTTGATGTAAAGAATGGCGGCCAGGACCATGCCGACCTCAACCGCCACCACCAGGTCGAAGACCACGGTGAGGCCGCAAGTGGTGAGGAGGACCAGCGCATCACTGCGCGGCATGCGCGGGAGGCGGCCCAGTTCATGCCACTCTCCCATGCGCAAGGCCACCGCGGCCAGCACCGCGGCCATGGCAGCCATGGGAATGTGCACCGCCCAGCGGGCGCCGAGCAGCACAATGCCGAACAGCGCCGCGGCATGGACCATCCCGGCCAGCGGGGTGCGGGCGCCGTTGTGGATGTTGGAAGACGTGCGTGCAATCGCCCCGGTGGCGGGCAGCCCGCCCAGAAAAGGGCAGACCAGATTGGCCACGCCCTGGGCCACCAGCTCGGTGTTGCTGTCATGCCGGTCGCCGGAAAGCCCGTCCGCCACCACGCAGGAAAGCAGGGACTCGATCGCGCCTAGCAGCGCGATGGCGGTGGCCGGCCCGATCAGCCGGCGCAGGGCCTCGGCGTCCCATTCCGGCCATTGGAGTTCAGGCCAGTGAAATGTCAGGGATTCGCTGCCAAAGCGCGAGCCGATGGTGGCCACGCCGCCGGCGCCCTCCCAGTCCAGCAGGGCCACGGCGGCGGTGGCGGCGGCCACGGCCACCACCGGCCCGGGAATGGCCTTGAGCTTCAGCCGCGGCCAGAAAAGAATCAGTGCCAGCGTGGCCGCGGCCACCCCGAACGGGCGCCATTCCAGTTCGGGAAGCCGCTCCCCCAGCCAGGCCAGCCGTTCGGTGAATTCGTGGGGCAGGGCGCCACCCCCGCCCAGGCCGAAGAAGTCCGGCGCCTGCATCAGCATCAGTGCCAGGGCAATTCCGGTGGTGAATCCGCTCGTCACCGGCCAGGGAATGAACTTGATCAGCGTGCCCATCCGCGCCAGCCCCAGTGCGATGAGGATGACCCCGGCCATCATCGTGGCCAGGATCAGCCCCCCGTAGCCGTGCTCCATGAGGATCAGCACCACGATCGGCACGAATGCCGCCGTAGGCCCCCCGATCTGCACCCGGCAGCCGCCCAGCGCGGAAATGAGAAAACCCGCCACCACCGCGGTCAACAGGCCCAGCATCGGCGGCGGCAGCGGCGTGGCCGTGCCCGGCGGCACACTGGCAATGCCCAGTGCCAGGGCCAGCGGCAGCGCCACCAGCCCCACCACTGCTCCCGCTCCCAGCTCCCGCCCCCAATCCACCGGCCCCATCCGCCCGGCAAACAAATCCAGCAAGCGCGGACGAAATGAAAAGCGGAACTGATTCAAGGGAGCTTCAAGCATAAGATGCCGTTCCTCCAAGGAAACTGAAAAATGCCCCAAAAAAAGGGGGCGAGGGGCGGTGATGAAAAGCGGGGGCGCGGAACGGAATGGCGCGGCATCGTTTCCCGATTCCGCCCCAAGTGACCAAGGGGTAAATAAAATGCCCCGGCCCGCAGCAAAGCGGGAAGGGAAATCCTAAGTTAGGATATTCAGAACCGGAAGCGGAGGCCCACGTTGGTGGGCGGCTCTTTCAATTCCCAGTTCTTGAGGTGCAGGTCGTTGTCGATGTCGTAGTCATCGAAGACCCATTCCATGCCTTTTTGCCGCTTCAAGGCTCGGGACAGTTCAGGCCGGGAAATTTTTCCGTCGCCATCCCGGTCCGCGGCGGCGAAGTCCAGTTCCACCAGCGGGTGCCTGCGCGTCTGCGCGCGGCGCAGCGGGGCGGCGCGGCGCGCCTCCTCCGGAGTGATGAAGCCGTCTCCGTCCGCGTCCACCCGGCCCAGCAGGTCTTCACTCATAAAATCCACCCACTCCTTGCGGCTCAGCCGCCCGTCTTGATCGGCATCGCCAGGCAAGGCTTCCGCCTGCCCCGCCCAAGCGAGCAGCAGGGCCAGGCCCAGCAAGGTAGCTTTCACGGATGGGTTTTTCATAGTTTGAATCCGGTGTGCTTGGTTGGCTGAGGCCCGCGTCCCGGGAAAACAGCGGCTACCGGGCGGCGGCATAAGCCCGCCCGCCGGCGCCGCGCACACGCCCCGCTCCCTCCGCGATCAGGTCGTAATCCCGCACGGCATGGATGCGCACTTCCTGGAACGTGCCCACGGGCAGCTCGGGATCGACATAGACGCGTCCGTCGATGTCCGGGGCATCGGCCTCGCCACGGGCCACGCCAGAGGATTCCACCAGCACGCGGAGGGTGCGTCCGGCCCATTGGCCGTTGATCTCGGCGGCCAGTTCCTTCTGCAGCGCCATGGCCTGGTGCCAGCGTTCTTCTTTCACCTTCTTGGGAATCTGGCGGACCATCTTGGCCGCCCGGCTGCCTTCCTCCCGGGAATACTGGAAAACCCCCAGCCGCTCAAAGCGCGTCTCCCGGATAAAATCCATCAGCTCGGCAAAGTCCGCCTTCGTCTCCCCGGGGAAGCCCACGATGAAGGTGGTCCGGATGGCGATGCCGGGGATGCCCGCGCGGATGCGTGCGATCAAGTCCCGGATGTGCTGCCCGGAGGTCTCCCGCCGCATCTGGGCGAGCATGGGCTCGCTGATGTGCTGCAGCGGCATATCGATGTAGCGGGCCACTTTTCCGCACTCCGCGATCGTGCGGACCAGTTCGTCGCTCCAATGCGCCGGGTGGGTGTAAAGCAGGCGGATCCAGAAATCGCCCGGAATGGCGTTGAGTTCGCGCAAAAGCGTGGTGAGGGCCGTGCCGCGGGAGGAATCCACCGGCTGGCGCGGGCCGGCCTTCTCCTCCCACAGGTCCATGCCGAAGTAGGTCGTGTCCTGGGAAATGAGATTGAGTTCCTTGACGCCCTCCGCCACCAGGCGGCGCGCCTCCGCCACCACCGATTCCACCGTGCGGCTGCGGTGCCGCCCGCGCATCCGCGGGATGACGCAGAAAGAGCAGGGATGGTTGCAGCCCTCGGCGATTTTCACATAGGCGGTGTGCGCCGGGGTCAGCCGGAAGCGCGGCGTGTCGTAGTCCGGTATGTAAACCGGGCGCTCGGTGACGAAATTCGCCGCCTCCCCCTCCCGCTCTTCCACCGCGCAGACCTGCTGGACGATCGGCACGATGTCTTTGATCTGGTCCAGGCCGATGAAGGCGTCCACTTCCGGCATCGACTGCTTCAGTTCCCCCGCGAAACGCTGGGCCATGCAGCCGGCCACGATCAGCTTCTGCCCGGTGTGGTTCTTGCGCAGGCCGCGGGCGCGGTGCGCTTCCAGGATGGCGTCGATGCTTTCTTCCTTGGCCGAATCGATGAACGAGCAGGTGTTGACGATGATCACGTCGGCCTGCCCGGCATCGGGCGTCATCGCCATCCCGGCCTGGTGCAAGTGGCCGATCATGATCTCGGAATCGATCAGGTTCTTGGCGCAGCCCAGGGAGATCAGGCCGACCTGGAGGGTGGGTTCGGACATAGGGCAAAATTTTAGCGGACCGTCTGGGAGAAGGCGATGCCTTTTGCGAGCGGGTCGCTCTCGGAGAATAATCAGCGCGGGCATCACAGACACCGCGGGCCCAAGCCGGGACATCCCGCCTTGGCAAAGCCAGGCCACCTGCTAGCCTGCGTTCATGAAGCACATCCTGCCCGTCTGCGTTCTGGCTCTTCTGGCCGCCCTCATCCTGCCTGCCGGCGCCGGCACACTGACCGATGCGCTGGACGGCAAATTGGTCCGTCTGGAAAAAGGCAAAGTCAAAAATGTCCCCAAAGGCCACCTGGCCGAAAAAAAGGTCATCGCCTTCTACTACTCCGCCCACTGGTGCCCTCCCTGCCGGGCGTTCACTCCCGGCCTGGCCAAGGAATACGCCAAGCTCTCCGCCGCCCATCCCGAATTCGAACTCATCTTCGTCAGCAGCGACCGGAGCGAGGCGGACATGGAAGAATACATGGCCTGGGGCTCGATGAACTATCCCGCCCTGGATTTCGGAGCCAAGGAACGCAACAAGACCGTGTCCGGGCTTGCCGCCCGCGGCATCCCCTACCTGGTTGTGGTCGATGCCGATGGCAACGAACTGGCCGGAAAGGGCAGTGAAGACTGGGTCCACCCCTCGCAAGTCATTCCCAAACTGCAGAAAATCCTGGCCGATGGTGTTCCAGCCTCTGCGGGCAGCGACGAGCGCTCCCCTTCGCCCAAGCACAAGGTTTACTGACACCCCCGGCAGTATTGCGCGCCGAAGGGAGCGTCTGATTCATGGCTCTGGAAGACTGGAAATCCGCCTACCTCCAGCTGGACCCGGCCTCCCGCCGGGAACTGGCCCGCTGGATTGTGGAAACCGAACTGGGCGGCCAGGTGGGAGCGCCCGGCCCAGCCCGGCGCACCGCACCGCCTGCCTGGCTGAAACCGGTGGCGGCAGGCTTGATGGTCGCACTGCTGGCCGGGGCGGCCGGCTGGGCCGGCCTCCGCTGGAGGCAGGAACGCGATGCCGCCCAGGCCCGCTTGAGCGAGGCGGAACGCACCGCCGCCGAAGCCCGCCGCCCCCGCTCTCCCGCCAATCTGGAATTCCTCCGCGGCCAGGTGGGCCGGGAGGTGACCATCACCGGCGTCCCCGTGGCCGCGGAAGTGGGCCTGCTCTACTTTGCCAAAGACAAGCGCACCGCACTCCGGCTCAACCTTATGCCCACGGGCGTGGTTCTGCTGCAAAGCGCGGAGCTGGAAGACTTGGTCACCCGGCGCACGGAACTCACTGCCACCGGCACCGTCTCCACCACACCGGACGGTGCTTTGGAAATGAAAATCAGCAGCCTGGGCCAGCTCCGCTACTCCGGCGCGGCCCCACCCGCGCCCTCCCCCTGACCCGCCCGCCTCCGGCGCAGCACCAGCAGCCCGGCCAGTCCGGCCAGCAGCACGTTGGCCGCCATGATCCCCGCCACCAGCGCCGCGCCGTGCCGCGCCATCGTTCCCGTTGCCGCCAGCACCAGGAAAGACGCCAGCTCACCCAGAAGCACCAGCGCAAAAATCCAGCCCAGCATCCGCTTGTTCATCCCGCCGTTCTACGCTCCCTCAGGCTTTCCCGCAAGCCGCCGGGCCCAGGACCTCAACTGCGAAGGATGCGAAGAAGACGGAGCAAAACGCCCGACGAAGAATGGAGTTTTGATCCGCTAATGCCGCATGACTTCGCGAACTGTGCGGTGAGCAACGGCCTTGTTACGGCTCAAATCTTGAACACGCTTTTCATCTGCGCCAGGAAGCGCCCCTCGTCGTGGTGCAGTCCATCGGCCGGCAGAACCTTCTGGACCATCTCGCAAACCAGCTTCTTGAGTCCTTGGCTGCCCGGCACCTCCGCCGCGCGCTCCAGAATTCCTTGCACCTGCGGAGCAGAGTCCACCGCGTCCCGTGCGCGCGAGATGGCCCGGTGCAGGCAGGGCGTGGGCGAATGGTTTTCCTCCCACCCGGCAGACTCGATTTTGGCCTGCAGCTTTTCTTCCTCCGCCAGTGAAAAATGCCCGTCGATGCACATGGCCAGAACCAGGAGGTCCGCCAAAATTTCACGCTGCGCCTGGGTCATTTCGCCGGAATGCATCCGCCTAGCCTGGAGTGCTGCGGATGCCGGCCAGGACAATCCTGTCCGGATGCATGCCAAATTATCGTTATTGGAAAGTTAGTTGCATTCACGGGTTGCCCCTCGGCTGCTTTTCCGGCATGCTTCCCGCATGGCCACGCCCACCTCCCCCGCATCGGAGGCGAAGCGCCCGCGCATCGCCATGGTTTCCACTCACGGCTACGTCGCCGCCAACCCCCCGCTCGGCGCCGCCGACACCGGCGGCCAGGTCGTCTTTGTCCTGGAGCTTTCCAAAAAACTCGCCCAGCTGGGCTACGGCGTGGATATCTGGACCCGCCGCTTCGAAGACCAGCCGGAGGAGGATGCCGTCAGCGATCACGTCCGCGTGCTCCGCGCGCCCTGCGGCGGGTCCCGCTTCATCCCCAAGGAATACCTCCACGAGCACCTGGCCGAGTGGGAGGAAAACGCCCTGCGCCTCATCCGCCGCCAGAACCTGGAATACCAGTTCATCAACAGCCACTACTGGGACGCCGGCATTGTCTCCCAGCGCCTTGCCCACACCCTCCGCGCAACCCACGTCCATACCCCCCACTCGCTCGGCGTCTGGAAGCAGCGCCAGATGCTCACCGACTATCCCCAGGATGCCGCCAAGTTCGAAAAAGAATTCAACTTCTCCGTCCGCAACCGCGAGGAGCGCCGCCTCTTCCATGCCTGCGACCTCGTCGTCGCCACCACCCCGGTCCAGACCGACATGCTCCGCGCCGATTACGAAGTGCCCGAGTCCAAGCTGCGCATGATCCCGCCGGGCTACGATGACAACCGCTTCTTCCCCGTGGGCGAGGCCACCCGTGCGGCCGTCCGCCAGCGCCTTGGTTTCACCGGCCATGCCGTCCTCGCCCTCGGGCGCCTGGCCAGCAACAAAGGCTACGACCTGCTTATCCAGGCTTTTGCCGAGACCGCCCGCCGCGATCCCGAGGCCCGCCTTTACCTCGCCGTCGGCGGCGAGAAAATGGATGCTGGCGAAAAGCGCATTCTGGAGGAATGCCGCGCCCTGGCCTCCACCCTCGGCCTGGTGGACCGTGTCCACTTCTCCGGCTATGTGGCCGATGAGGACCTGTCCGACACCTACCGCGCCGCCGATGTCTTTGTCCTCTCCTCCCGCTATGAGCCTTTCGGCATGACCGCGGTCGAGGCCATGGCCTGCGGCACCCCGGTTGTCGCCACCACCCATGGCGGCCTCTTCCGCGTCCTGCGCTTCGGCGTGGACGGGCTGTTTGCCGACACCTTCGATGCGGCCGACCTGGGCCTTACCATCCTCAAGCCGCTGCGCCATCCCAAGCTCTGGGACCGCCTCTCCCGCAATGCCGCCCAGACCGCCCGCAGCCTTTTCACCTGGACCGGCATCGCCCAGCAGCTCCTCCGTGCGGTCGAGGGCCGTGCCGCCCCTGGCGTGGAACTGGGGAGCCTGGAATCCGATCCCGGCTGGTTCGGGCATGACGACAACATCTGATCCCTCCGATATGCGCCTTTTCTCCACCGACCTCGACGGCACGCTCCTCGGCAACCCCGAGGCCACCGCCCGGTTCCAGGACTACTGGAATGCCCTTCCCGCGGACCGCCGCCCCCTGCTGGTTTACAACTCCGGGCGCACCGTGGCCGACATGCGCCGCCTGGTGGACGAAGGCCTGCTCCCCGCTCCGGACTGGCTTATCGGCAGCGTCGGCACGGAAGTCTTTGAATGTGCCACCGGCACCCCCCACGAAGACCGGGCCGCCCTGGATGCGGGCTGGAACCGGGAAACCGCCGCTGCCCGCGCCGCCACCCTGCCCGGCGCCACTCCGCAGGCCGATGAATTCCAGAACCCCTGGAAGTCCAGCTGGCATGTCCCCCGTGCCGATGCCTCCCTCATCGAGCAGCTCCGCGCCGCCCTCGCGGCGGATGGCCTCCAGGCCCTGGTCATCTATTCCAGTGCCCGCGATCTGGACATCCTTCCCGCCGCTGCCGGCAAAGGCAATTCCCTTGCCCGCCTCTGCCACCAACTTGCCATCCCGCTCCAGGATGTCATCGTGGCCGGCGATACCGGCAACGACACCGCCATGTTCCGCCTGCCCGGCGTCCGCGGCATCGTGGTGGAAAACGCCCAGCCGGAACTCTACGAGGCCACGGTTGATCTTCCCCTCTTCTACGCCACCCACATCATGGCGGATGGCGTCATTGAGGGCCTGCGCCACTTCGGCCTTCAACCGGGGTCCGCCGCCGCCTCCGGCGCCCCCCTGCCCGCAGCGGTCGAGCCCGGCCTGCGCATGCTCTTTGATGAGGGCGCCTTCTGCGCCCTCACCCCCGGGGAGCGCGCCCTCATCCAAGAGGGTTACGAGCACGCCCTCGGCGCCCTCCGCCGCAACATCACCCCCCTCGGCTTCTCCGCCTGCTCCCTGGGGGACAACGAGACCACCGGGACCGATGCCAACTACCGCAGTGTCTGGGCTCGGGATGGCGCCATCACCGTCGTCTCCACCATGGACGAGGGCGCTCCGGACCTCCGCGCCGCCCAGCGCGCCACCCTCACCACACTGCTCGCCCACATCTCCCCCAACGGCCAGATTCCCAGCAACGTCCGCATCGATGACGCCACGCCCGACTATTCCGGCGTCGGCGGCATCGCCTCCATCGACAGCGGCCTCTGGGTCATCATCGCCTTCTACCACTATGTCAGCCGCACCGGCGACCACGCCCTTCTCGCCGAACACGCCGGCGCCCTCCAGCGCGCCATGGACTGGCTCTCCGCCCACGACAGCAACAACGACGGCCTGCTGGAAATCCCCGAAGCCGGCGACTGGACCGACCTCTTCGGGCGCAGCTACAACGTCCTTTACGACGAGGTCCTCTGGTATCGCGCCAACGTCTGCTACGGCCGCCTCCTCGAGTTCCAGGGCGATCTGGCCCGCGCCGCCGACTACCTCAGCTGGTCCCAGCGCATCCGGGGCGAACTCCTCGCCACATTCTGGCCGAAAACCGGGGGCTCCACCGAGGAGCGCACCCGCATCACCTTTGCCGACCAGCAGTTCTCCCTCGGAGATGCCCAATACCTCCTCGCCCAGATATCCCCCTTCGGCTTCTCCTGGCGCTGTGATGTCTTCGGCAATGTCCTCGCCTTCCTCACCAATGTCCTCGACATCGAGCGCGCCAAAACCGCCTTCAAATTCATGTGGGGCGTCGGCGTCAACGATCCCTGGCCCGTGGCCAACCTCTACCCCGTCGTCCACTCCGGCGATTCCGAGTGGCGCGACTACTACACCGTCAACCTCCTCAATCTGCCCCACCACTACCACAATGGCGGCATCTGGCCGTTTGTCGGCGGCATGTGGGTCCGCTTCATTTACCGCCTCGGCCTCGGCCACATTGCCGCCCGCGAACTCCACCGCCTCGCCCAGGCCAACAAACTCGGGCGCGAGAGCGAGTGGGAATTCAACGAGTGGCTGCACGGGCGCACCGGGCGGCCCATGGGCAAGCGCTACCAGGCCTGGTCCGCCGCCTCCTTCATCCGCGCCTGCCATGAACTCAAGCTCGACCCCGCCCACGCCCAGCATGATTGACCCCGCCCGCCCCGTCCTCTGCTTTGGAGAAATGCTCTGGGATGACTTGCCCTCCGGGCGCCGCCCGGGCGGTGCGCCCATGAACGTGGCCATCCACCTCCACCGCCTGGGACGTCCCTCCCTCCCCGCCAGCGCCGTGGGCGATGACCCGGACGGGCGAGGCCTGCTTGGTTTCCTATCCACCCATGGCGTGCCCGCCGCTGCCGTGGCCATTCACCCCCGCCTTCCCACCGGCCTGGTCCGCGCCCGGATCGATGCCCGCGGCAACGCCGCCTACACCATTGAGCCCGATGCCGCCTGGGATGAAATTTCCATCGAAGGCGCTGCCCTCGCTGCCGCTCCCCGCGCTGCCGCCCTGGTCTTCGGCTCCCTGGCCCAGCGCTCCCCTGCCAACCGCGCCGCCCTCCAGCGCCTGCGCGCTGCCCTGCCTGCGGATGCTCTCCTTGTCTTCGACACCAACCTCCGCCCCCCGCACGACGACCTCATCCTCGTCCGCACCCTGGCCCGCGGCGTCCACCTCCTCAAAGTCAACCATGAGGAAGCTGCCCGCCTCGCCGGAGGCCCGGCAGAGGCCCTGGAAGCCAACGCCCGCGCCCTCGCCGCCGCCACCGGCGCCCCCATCCTCTGCCTCACCGCCGGACCGGATGGCGCCGGCTTGCTTCACCACGGCATCTGGCACCGCGAGCCGGGCCGCCCCATCCAGGTCGCCGACACCGTGGGGGCGGGCGATGCTTTCCTGGCCGCGCTCACCCACGGCCTCCTGGCCGGCCTCCCCCCCGCGGAGTCCCTGGCCCGGGCCTGCCGTCTGGGCGAAGAGGTCGCCTCCCGCCCCGGCGCGGTTCCCGAGAACTTGCCGCCTTCCGCCGCAACTGGCACAGTCCCCCCGTGAAGCTTTCCAAGCGGGGCGAATACGCCCTCCGTGCCCTCATCGACCTCGGCATCGCCGTCCATGCCGGACGCGACATGCTCCAGCTCAAGGAAATCGCCCGCCACGAACGCATCCCTCACCGCTTCCTCGAGCAAATTTTCCTCCAATTGCGCGAAGCGGGCTTCGTCGCCACCAAGCGCGGCAAGCACGGCGGCTATTTCCTCAAGCCGGATCCTTCCCTGATTTCCATGGGCCAGATCGTGCGCCTGATTGACGGCCCGCTGGCCCCCATCGGCTGCGTCAGCCAGACCGCCTACGAGAAATGCTCCTGCCCGGATGAAGAGCATTGCGGCCTCCGCATGCTCATGCTCGACGTGCGCAACGCCATCGCCGCCATCCTCGACCGCTACACCCTCGCCCAAGTCATCGAGGTCACCATCCGCCGCATGAAGCGCGACCGCATCCCACTGCCCTTTAGTGATGAATCCCGATCTAAAGAATCGGGTAAATCCGCGCTTGCCGCGGTGGGTTTGATGGACTACGAGATATAAGTATCTTTATTTCAGCATCTTAGAGCATTTCCGTATTAATATGATTTAATTGTCTGTACAACTGGTCTGGAAGTCCGTACCAAGCTTGGAATGCAACCTTATGGAATGGATTTAAGGAGACGGATCATCGCGGCCTGTGAACAGGGCCAGCGGGTGGTGGATATCATGGAACGGTTTTCGGTCAGCCGCAGCACGGTGGATCGTTATTGGAGGCGCTACCAAGACCAGGGTCATTGTCGGCCCGG
>Ga0209172_10002986_pt1 | contig 27525 bp, 29 predicted proteins | sample LarsenN4metaG_FD_184113 | JGI IMG/M metagenome (GOLD analysis project Ga0209172, IMG submission 184113) | Hot spring sediment bacterial and archeal communities from British Columbia, Canada, to study Microbial Dark Matter (Phase II) - Larsen... ... | reverse complement strand
AACATCATCCCGAAACGACATGACACATTAAAAATCAACCCCTTTGACCCGCTACAATTCAGGGCATGGCGCTTGCAAACGGCTTTTTACGTCATAAAATTTAACCGCTATCTTTCAATGCACACCACACACTAAGGGGGAAGAAACATGATCCGCAAACTTGCCGCAGCCTTTTTGACCCTGTCACTTGCCGTGCCCGGCATGGCGAGTGCCGCCGTGAAAATCGGCTTCATCAACTCCATCACCGGGCCGGAAGCACCCATCGGCGAAAATCTGACCAACGGCGTCACCCTTGCCGTGGAAGACCTGAAGAAAAAGGGGATCGATGTGCAACTCCTCAAGGAGGACGACACCGGCAAGCCGCAGATCTCCATGAGCGCCATGGAAAAACTGGCCGGTCAGGGTGTTGCGGGTGTTGTCGGCCCCTACACCTCGGCCTGCGCCAATGCCGTCGCCAAACTGGCGGAAAAATACAAGGTTCCGCTCCTCGTTCCCGCGGCGGCAAAGGAGGAGATCACCCGTCAGAACCTCAAGTATGTCTACCGCCTCAACGCCCCGGCCGACCAGTACGCATCCTCCCTCATCGATGCTGCCCTGACCATGGGCAAGCCGAAGACCGTAGCCTTCATCTACGAGAACACCGACTTCGGCACATCCACCACAAAGACCGCCAAGGAGTATGTCGCCAAGAAAGGAATCAGGATCGTTGGCGACGAGTCCTACTCCAAGGGCTCACCCGACTACCGTTCCACCCTGAGCAAGATCAAGGCCCAGAATCCCGATCTGGTCTTCATGGTCTCCTATGTTGCCGACGCCATCCTCCTGATGCGCCAGTCCCGTGAAATAGGACTCCAGCCCCAGGCCTTCCTCGGCGGCGGCGCAGGCTTCACCACGGCCCAGTTCGCAAAAGAGACCGCCATTTCCAGCAACGTCTTCTCCACCACCCAGTGGACCGACGACGTCAACTGGCCGGGTGCCAAGGACTTCTTCAACCGCTACAAGAGCAAGTTCGGCAAGGAGCCCACCTACCACGCAGCCTGCGCCTACCAGGCGATGCTGATCATGGGCGAGACCGCCAGCAAGAGCGCAGGCGATCGTGAAAAGACAAAGACAGGGCTCAAAAGCGGCTCCTGGAAAGGGATCATGGGAGACGTGAAGTTCGAGGACTACGAAGGCTTCACCAACCAGAACAAGCACCAGATGCTCGTCCTGCAGATCCAGAATGGCCAGTTCGAGACCGTGTTCCCGACGAAGTTTGCCTCCAAGAAACCGGTGTTCCCGTTCCCGAAGTGGAAGTAAAAACGGGTACGAGGATCGAGGCACGGGGATCGAGGAATGATTCCTCGTACCTCGCTCCTCGTACCTGACTTTTAACCTCGTTCCTTTAACCTCGAGCCTCGTACCTGGAGTTTTTATGACCGTTTTCCTGCAGTCACTCATCAGCGGCATCCTCATCGGGGGTGTCTATGCGCTGATCGGGATTGGTCTTACCATCATCTTCGGCGTCATGCGGGTCATCAACTTTGCCCACGGCGACCTGCTGATGATCGGTATGTACATGACCTACACCCTTTTCACCCTGTTAGGCATCGACCCCTTCGTCTCCATTGCCATCACCATACCGCTCATGTTCCTGTTCGGTGCTTTCCTGCAAAAGGTCTTCATCAACCGGATGCTGGGGGCGCTGCCGCAGAACCAGATCCTGCTGACCATCGGCCTGGGGTTGATCATGAGCAACACCATGATGCTTGCCTATACCTCCGACTATAAAATCCTGACGACCGACTACTCTTCCAGCAGCTTCAACATTGCCGGAATATCCATATCGACACCGCTGGCCATTTCGTTCCTCATCACCGCCGCCATGACCGCCATGCTCTACTGGTTCCTGCTGAAAACCGACACGGGACAGGCGATAAGGGCAACGGCCCAGGACCGGGAGGCTGCCCAGCTCATGGGGATCAACGTCAAATGGATGTCGATCCTGGCCTTCGGCATGGGCTCTGCCCTGGCAGGCACGGCCGGGGCGCTGATCTCGCCGACCTACTACATCTTCCCCCAGATCGGCAGCACCTTCACCCTGAAGGCATTCGTCATCACCGTTCTCGGCGGCATGGGGAGCATCGTCGGCGCCACCATCGGCGGCGTGATCATCGGCGTCGCCGAATCCATGAGTGCCGTGTACATCTCGTCGGGATGGAAGGATGTCGTCGTCTTCGTCCTCTTCCTCCTCGTTCTGCTCTTCAAGCCGGCCGGCTTGATGGGCAAGTCACGGATGTAGGGGGACGACACCAATGAGACCAGTCATGAACATCATCCGCACCTCAGCCGGCGCTTCACCGGTGTCCATCACCCTGAGCCTTGCCCTCCTGGCAGGGCTGTATCTCTTCCCCAGGTTCGTCCAGAGCCCCTATGCCCTGCACATCATGATCCTGATCTTCCTCTCAGTCATCATGGGCGAGGCCTGGAACGTGATCGGCGGCTACACCGGCCAGTACTCTGTCGGCCATGCCGCCTACTTCGGCGCGGGCGCCTACACCACCATGATCCTGCTGCAGTACAAACAGATCAACCCCTGGTACGGGGCGCTGGTCGGCATCGCCGTGGCACTGGTCGTATCCCTCATCATCGGCTCGATCTGCTTCCGCCTGCGCGGGCCGTACTTCGTTCTGGCCTCCATCGCCGTCGCCGAAATCATGCGGCTCTGCGCCATGAACCTCAAGGATCTCACCAACGGCGCCGAGGGGATCCTGATCACCGAAATCCCGCCGCTCAAGTTCGGCGAGACGGTCATCACCGATTTTCTCACCAAGGTGCCGTTCTACTACATCGGCCTGACCATCGCCATCGTCACCATCCTGGTTACCTGGTGGATGCAGAACTCCAAGCTCGGCTACTATTTCCAGGCCATCCGCGAAGACCAGGACGCGGCCCATTCCCTCGGCATCAGCCTCTCACTCTTCAAGAGCACCGCGCTGGCCATTTCGGCGGTGTTCACCTCGCTGGCCGGGAGCTTCTACGCCATCTACATCGGCTTCATCGATCCACCGACGGTGCTGGCGCTGGACATATCGGTGCAGATCGTCCTCATCTGCATCATCGGCGGCATCGGCACCATCTGGGGGCCGGTCGTCGGCTCGCTGGTGCTGGTCCCCCTCTCCGAGGCGCTGCGCAGCAACCTGATCGCCCAGGGGATATTCAAGATGGGACTCGCCTCGGAAGAGTCGGGGGTCGGAATCTTCCTCAAGGAACATCTTTCCCACGCCCATGCCCTCATTTACGGCATTCTGGTCGTGGTCGTCATCCTCTTCATGCCGGACGGGGTCCTTGGCTGGGCCAAGAAGCTGGCAGCGAAAAAGGGAAAGGGGTAAGACATGACACCGATCCTGGAAATCAAGCATGTCAGCAAATTCTTCGGCGGCCTGGCCGCCAATTCCGATGTCTCCTTCTCCATGGATGAGGGGATGATCATGGGGCTCATCGGCCCGAACGGGGCCGGCAAGACCACCCTCTTCAACTGCATCACCGGATACTACCCGCCTTCCAAAGGGGATGTGCTCTTCAAGGGGCAGCGGCTGAACGGCCTCCAGCCGGACCGGGTCTGCAGGCTCGGCATGGTCCGCACCTGGCAGAAGGTGCGCCCCCTTACCAAGCTGTCGGTGGTTGACAACGTCATGGTGGGAGCGCTCTGCCGCACCAACTCCCTCAAGGTGGCACGGGAACTGGCCATGGAACAGCTGAAAGTCGTCCGCATGGATCACAAGGCAGATTTCATCGCCGGCGGGCTCCCCATCGGCGAACGGAAAAAACTCGAGGTTGCCCGGGCACTGGCCACGCAGCCGACGCTCCTTCTGCTGGATGAGGTCATGGGTGGCCTGAACCCGGCGGAGAGCGACGAGATCATACAGCTGATCCTGGATATCAAGAAGGCCGGGACTATCACCCAGATGGTCATCGAGCACGACATGAAGGCGATCATGAGGATTTCCGACCGAATCGTGGTCTTAAACTCGGGGGAAAAACTTGCCGAGGGGACCCCTGCGGAAATCGTCAGCAATCCGGAGGTGGTGAGGGCGTATCTGGGGGACTTCCATGCTTAATATCGACAAACTCAATTTCAGCTACGGCGACATGCAGGTCATCTGGGACGTTGACCTGGCCGTCAATGCCGGTGAGATCGTCACGGTCGTCGGGGCCAACGGCGCCGGCAAATCAACCACCCTGCGGAATATCTCCCGCCTGGTAAAATGGCAGACAGGGTCAATCACCTTCAACGGCACGGACCTTGCCAAATACGAACCCCACGAGGTGGTGGAGATGGGGATCGTCCAGGTTCCGGAGGGGCGCAAGATCTTTCCGGAAATGACCGTGCTCGAGAATCTCCGCATGGGCTCATTCATCAAGAGTGCCCGTCCGACCCGGGACGAGAACATCGATCGGGTCTTCACCCTCTTCCCGCGCCTGAAAGAAAGGGAAAAGCAGCTGGGGGGGACCATGTCCGGAGGCGAGCAGCAGATGCTGGCAATTGCCCGCGGCCTCATGACCAATCCCAAACTGATCCTTATGGACGAACCGTCCCTTGGCCTGGCGCCGCTCATGGTCAAGTTCATCTTCGACATCATCCAGGAGATCAACCGCCAGGGGGTGACCGTCATGCTGGTGGAGCAGAATGTCTACCAGTCGCTCAGGATCTCCCACCGGGCATATGTCCTGGAAACAGGCCGGGTCGTCATGACCGGCAGCGGTGAAGCACTGCTCAACGACGAGCATGTGAAAAAAGCGTTCCTTGGCATGTAAATCAGCGGGGCGGCCGCAGTGGCCGCCTTTCATTCGGGCAGGTCAAATACTGCCCCTGGAGGAGATAAATATGACCAGAGTATCCGACTGGATGACGCCGAACCCGATCACCATCGATGCCGACTGTTCCATCATCGAGGCAATGCATAAGATGAAGGAGAAGCAGATCCGCCGCCTTCCCGTAACCAAGAATAATAAGTTCGTCGGTCTCGTCACCGACCGGATGATCGCGGCGTACACCCCGAGCAAGGCAACCAGCCTGGACACTTGGGAAGTGCACTACCTCCTGGCCAAGACACCGGTCAGCGACGCCATGAATCCCAAACCCTTCACCGTCACCCCGGATACCCCCCTGATCGAGTCGGCACGCATCATCCACGACAACAAGCTCTACGGTCTCTGTGTCGTCGATGAACGCGGGGACCTGGTGGGGATCCTGACAACCACCAATATCCTCGAAGCACTCATTACCGTCTGCCCGGAGTGCTGAAAAATCCCCCCCGTTAAAACGAAGCAAATTTCAGCCCGTCATGGCGAAGATTTTCTCTCCATGACGGGCAGTATTCGTATCTCCCACCCGTCCCCCCCCTACAAGCACCGCTTGGTCTGTTCCGCATGCCGCTCTTTTTAACAACCGCAGGTTGACAGCGGTCTCAGTCACTATAAAATTTATCCATCAGTAAAATTTTAATTCATTAACAGACCCACTTCCGGCGATAACCCCGAACCTCGAACTGATTTTTGCAACACTGCCCGTGCTTCACTCTTTCAGACAGGAGCATATTATGAAAATGACCGTCAGCCGCATCATTCCTTTCATCTCGCTATTGGCCCTCCCCGGTGCTGCGCTTGCCGCGGATATCTCCATAGACTCCACCACCATGGTTCGTTTCAGCCAGCTTGATGTGAGCGGCGGTGACAAACAGGACATCACTCCTGCAACCCAGTTTCTCGGTCTGGATGCAAAGGGCCTCGGCAACGGCAACCTCTCCCTGCACCTCCATGGCTGGGGGCGGGTCGACCTGGGCGAAACCAGTTATGGAGACAGCAAGAGTGCCGGCGACCTCTCCTACGGCTACCTGCGCTACCGTTACGACAAGGCCGAAGCCGATATCCGCGCCGGCAGGTTCTTCGTCCGTGAAGGGATCGTCAACGAACAGGTGGACGGTATCAGTGCCCGAACCGGTCTTCCCTTCGGCTTTGCCATCTCCGCCTTTGGTGGAGCGACCATTCATACAGAGGACCTGTACGGCGAAAGCAGCGACGGCAAGGGTGATTACCTAGCCGGCGGCAGGCTCAACTATCGCTACAAGGGGGTGTTGGAGCTGGGCGTATCGGGTGTGTACGAAGATGAGGCACCTACCCTGGTCAACCATGTCAACGGAAGCAATCGGAAGGTCGGCGGCGATATCTGGTTGAGCCCCCACAGGGTGATCGAGCTTGTCGGCCATACGAGTTACAACACCGAAACCAGCGAGATTGCCGAACATCGCTACCGGCTCAACCTTCGGCCGTCCACGGATCTGACGATCAGCGGCGAATTCTCAGAGCAGCGGGACCAGAGCCTGCTCTACGGCTGGGCCATGTTTTCCGCTCCGCTGATAAACCCCGACGACAAATCCCGCATATCCGGCGTCACCGTCGCCTACGGTGCGGCCAAACCGGTGACCCTCTCCCTGGATTACAAGCACTACGACCGCGAAACCGGCAGTGCTGACCGTTACGGTGGCGATTTGAAGCTCTCGTTCCTGGACAACTCCCTGCGCAGCGGGATGGGCTATCACTACCTGGACGCTGACAGTGCATTCGCCATCGCCGGCACGGCATCGGCTTCATATCATACCCTGCGCGCCTACGCCATGCATGACACGAAAAGCTATTTTGCCGCTGTGGACGCCATCGGCCAGTTTTTCGACGAAAAAATCCACAACGAAGACAGCGCCTATGAAGCATCCCTCTCCCTCGGTTTTCACCTGACGCCGGTACTGGCCCTTTCAGGGGACATCAGCTACGGCAAGAATCCGAATTATCAAGACGAGACCAAAGGGCTGGTCCGGCTTACCTACAACAGCACCCTTGACACGACAGGAGGGAAGAAATGAGATTTTTTCACATCACCGCAACGGCCGCCGTTCTGGCGGGTCTCATCTTTCTTGTTTCCTGCAGCGGCATGAAGGCAAGTCCCGACAGATTCAGCTCCCATGCGGAGTACCTTTCCGCCGGCCAGCAGGCAGTCTGTAGCGAGTGTCACCAGAACGAGCAGAAGGGGACCCTCAAGGACATGGCATCGATCAACCATTCGCCGGTTTTTGTCAAAAGCCACGGTCTCTACGCTTCCACGGACGACCGTCTCTGCGCTTCCTGCCACAAGAGTTCGTTCTGCAACGACTGCCATGCAAGCAGGTCGGAAATCAAGCCGTCGACCCTGTACGGCTATCGTCCTGATCGCGACATGCCCCACCGGGGAGATTTCATGACACTGCACAAGATCGAGGGGAAACTGGATCCGGCAAGCTGTTACACCTGCCACGGACGGAGCAACAACGAGCGCTGTATGGCCTGCCACCGGTAAAGGAGGAATTCAAAATGAGATATCTGCTCAGGCGCGTTCTGACTCCTCTCGTGTTAATTGCCCTGTTTGCCTGTTCCAAAGCCAACGACACGGCATCGAACATCGATCCGCGTACCGGAAAACACCCGTCCGGATGGGCAGTAGCGAACACGGGCGGTCAACACACCGTCTCGTTTCTCGCCGTACCCAGCTCATGCTATGAATGCCACGGTAAAGACCTGCAGGGAGGGATCAGCAAGGTCAGCTGCTTCAGCACATCACGCAGCGGCATCAATTGCCATGCCGGCGGACCTTCCGGGCACCCGGCAGGCTGGGCTGACCCGGATGCCCATGGCGTTGCCGCCAAAGCCGTACTGTCAGGAATCAACGGGATGGCACACTGCCAGACCTGCCACGGGGCGGATTTTGCCGGCGGGATAGCAAAGAAATCCTGTCTTAATACCAGCGGCTGCCACGGGGCCAATGTCATGGCCGCCCATTCGCCAACACCGTGGCGCGACGTCGCCAATACCGGCGCCCGGTCCCATGCTTCTGCAGACACGAGCAATGCGGCGGCGTGCGCGGTCTGCCATGCCAACGGGAACAATTCCAGCCGGAAGCCCTCACCCGCCGCGCCGGCAGGAACACCGCCCGACTGTTTCAACAACACCCTCTGTCACGGTGTGGAAGGCCATGCCACGGGATGGAGCGCTCCGACGCTCCACGGAGCCGCCGCCAAGGCTGCGCAAGGGGGTACTGCCGCCAGCCCGGTCAGCTCCTTTGCAAGCTGCGCATCATGCCACGGAACCAATTATGATGGCGGGACCGCTCAGCAAAGTTGCCTGAACAATGCCGGCTGCCACGGTGCGGCGATCGCCGCACCCCATCCTGCCAGCCCCTGGCGCTCCTCCACCGGCGGCGTCACCCATTCGACAACCGACACCGAAAATGCCGGCCAGTGCGCCGTCTGCCACACCAATGGCGCAAACTCGTCGCGCAAGCCCCGCCCCGGTGATCCGGTCGGCATTACCGGCTGTTTCAACAACACCCTGTGCCACGGGACGGAGGGACATCCCGCCGGCTGGAGTGCCCCGTCACAGCACGGCGCTGAAGCCAAGAAAGCCCCGTCTGCAACCACCGGGTTCTCGGCATGCCAGTTCTGCCACGGCTCCACGTTCAACAACGGGACACCGCCGGCCTGCACCAATATGCTCGGCTGCCACGGCGTGCTCGTATCATCCCCGCACCCTGCCAAACCATGGACATCAACAACTGCCGGAGCCTCGACCCACACGAACACCGACCCCCTCAATGCGGCGACCTGTGCCATCTGCCACACCGGGGGCGCCAACTCCGACGTCAGACCGCCGGTCCCGTCGACCGGCACCGCAGGGTGCTTCAACAATACCCTCTGCCATTTCCACCAGATCCCCTACGCCCCGCCCCTGGTTGCCGCCACGGTCCATGGCGGCACCGCAAAACAGGACCTGCGGGTATGCCAGTCCTGTCACGGAACGCCGGGCTCAACCTCGTTCAACGGCGGCACCGCCACCACGGCATGTTCCAGCTGCCACACCTTTGCCAAGGCGCACCCGACCGACTGGCAGGGGAGTGGCGCCTTTTCCCATCGTACCGCCGGCAATCTGAATACCGCCTGCACCCTCTGTCACGATGTGACCCAGGGACGGCCCGCACCGCTGGCAACGGCACCGAGTTGTTTCAGCACAACCTTTGCCAACGGCCTGGGCCAGGCACGGACCTGCCATGCAAGCGGTCCCGGCGCCGCCCCCCATGCCGTCCCGTACAACAACCACAATGCCACGGCCCGCACCAACATGACCTACTGCCTCGGCTGCCACCAGATTGCCGCCAATACGGCTACCCCGCCGGGCTGCATGAACTGCCACCTGGCAGACCCGCAGGCAAATGCCAGCAACTGCATCTCGTGCCACCACAAACCGCCGACCGGCTCGGCATATCCCGACATTGCCGGTTCCCACGGCGCCCACAACAGCCTGAACGTCAACGAGAACTCAACCCTGACCGCCCAGTGCGACCAATGCCACCAGGGGCTCGGGCTCGGCACCATCGACCATCTCAACCGCGCGCGAACCCGCAGCAACACCCTCCTGGCCAATGCTGTCGTCTTCGGCACCCTGGCCAGGACCGGTGGCCTGAACCCGTCGTATTCCCAGACAACCGGCTCCTGCAGCAACACCTACTGCCACGGGGCGTCGCTCGCCGGCGGAACCAACAACACGCCGACATGGGGGACAACCATCGCTGACTGCACCACCTGCCACGGCTATCCGCCGGCCACCCTGAGAAGCGGCTCTGCCCACCCCGCCGGCACAGCATGCAACGGCTGCCACCCCCATGTGAACGCAACCAACAACGGCTTTACCGATGCCACGAAACATGTCAACGGCAGCGTGGAAGCTACCGGCAGCCATGCCTTCCCGTACGGAGGGTCGGTGCACAGGCCTGGCGGCACCGGCACGGTGCTGGCAAACGCGCGATCACCCTACACCAACTGCAGCGGCTGCCACGACACCACAACAGCCGGCGGCGCCTACCCCGTCGCGGCGGGTGTCAGGCCGCCCTGCTCGTCCTGCCATCTGAACATGGCAAACTTTACCGGAACGTCCCCCGGCTGCTGGGATTGCCACGGCATCAGCGCCACAGACGGACGCCCCAACGGCTCGGCATTCCCCAACCGGCAGGGAAGTTCCGACGGCCACAACAGGGGCACGCACCGCGTTGCCTGTACCATCTGCCACCCGTTCAGCTCCGGCAACCCTTCCCATGGCTGGTCTGGCGGAACGAGATCGAGCAACGCCCAAGTGGTGCCAGCACTTAACTGGAATCCGGGCAACCGTCAGGCAGGCAGCGGATCGTGCAGCCCATCCTCGATCACCGGATGTCACAATTTACAATCCGGTTGGTACTGACGGAATGAAAGTCGTGCATGTAAAAAAAAGGGGGCCGAAAGGCCCCCTTTTCATTTTACATATATGATTGATTTCATGTTACCGTGGTCCCACTGTTTCTGGCCCTGTTGGCCAGAATGATTGAATCGAGCAACTCTCCGCAGCAGGTGCATTTCCATGCATCGAAAGAGCGGACAAAATCATAATATTTCTCGGAAAACATTCTCCCCTTGCATTTTGGACATTGCATCTTAACACCCCCTGCGTGAAATAGTATTCCCAAAGTAAGTGGTTAAGAGTATTACACCAATCGTGCCAAATGCATGTTTCCGGGATGGGCTGAAACAATTTCGAAAGAACCAGTCTTATTTTGCTCGTCATTTCAAAGAGTTACATATTCCCGAAATATTGTTTCACAGTTTTAAGCTTTCCCGGGCCGACCCCGGTAACGCGCAAAACGCCCTCCAGACTGTGAAAATCGCCATTTTTTTGACGCTCAAGAACAATCGTCTTCGCCAGCGCAGGTCCGATTCCCGGCAGAGCCTCCCAATCACCGACCGACATGGTATCCGGGTCAAGGGGAATCCCCAGGGAGATACGCTCGGCAACGGTCATTTTTTTCAGAAATATTGCGGAGTTATTGCAACCCGTACCACTAAGTACGATCATATCCCCGTTTTTCAGCTTCCGACCCGAATCCTCCCGGATGCCTGATCCAGTCACAAACGAGATGTCTGTCAATTTAATGACACCAGCAAGAGAAGCACTGTCAGAAAAACGATAAACTCCGTCTCCTTGGCCAGCCCCGGCAATCTTGACAAGGGAGGCGCCGGCAGTATAACGCAGAAAAGCCGCCTGTTCCCTGGGGGAAACAGCGCGGCTTTTCTGCAATAACGGCATCAGCACGGCCAGGGCGATGAGCAACACCCCGAGTCGCCGGTGAACGGTTGTCAACTTCGTGACGACTCCTCGTCGCCTTTGTGCAGCTTGAACTCAATACTGTCGATGAGCGCCTGATACGACGCCTCGATAATGTTGTCTGAAACGCCGACAGTCCCCCAGCGACTCTCCTTATCCCCCGATTCGATGAGAACCCGGATCGCCGATGCAGTCCCCTGACCGGCCGGAAGCACGCGCACCTTGTAGTCAAGAAGCTTCACGTCTTTCAGTTTGGGGTAGAATTTTTCCAGCGCTTTGCGAAGCGCATTGTCAAGTGCATTTACCGGCCCGTGCCCCTCGGCGGCGGTATGCTCTACTTTCCCCCCCACCCTGACCATGATGGTCGCTTCAGACACCGGCTGCTTGTCCTCATGGCGCTTCTCGTCGATGACCCTGAAGGAAGTGACGGTAAAGAACTTGCGGTGAGTGCCGAGGGCGCGTTTCATGAGCAGTTCAAAGGAAGCTTCCGCCCCTTCGAACTGATAACCGCGATGCTCCATGTCCTTGATGTTGTCGAGGATATCAAGGGTCACGGGATCCTTGCTGTCCAGGTTGATGTTGAACTCTTCCGCCTTGGCAAGGATATTGGACCGGCCGGAAAGATCGGAGATAAGAACCCTGGTGGAGTTGCCGACCAGCTCCGGCCGGATATGCTCGTAGGTTTCGGGATGGCGCTGAATGGCGCTGACGTGCACCCCCCCCTTGTGGGCAAAGGCGGCATTGCCGACATACGCCTGGTGCTTGGGTGGCGCGAAATTGGCCAGCTCGTAGACAAAGCGGGAGAGGTCACGCATTTTTCTAAGCTGCTCGTCGCTGATGCACTCCCGCTTCATCTTCAGCTTCAGCGCCGGGATGATGGAACAGAGATTGGCGTTACCGCACCGCTCGCCGAAGCCGTTGATCGTCCCCTGGACATGGACGATGCCATGCTCAACGGCGACAAGAGAGTTGGCAACAGCACACTCGCCATCATTATGGGTATGGATCCCCAGTGGTGTCTTGATATGCTTTTTTACCTGTTCGATAATATCGGCGACCACAAAGGGGAGATTGCCGCCATTTGTATCGCAGAGGGCAATGCAGTCGACCCCGGCAGCTTCCGCCGCCTGCAGGGTCTTGATGGCGTAATCCGGGTTTGCCCTGTAGCCGTCGAAGAAGTGTTCCGCATCGTAGACCACTTCTGGAGCCCGCGCCTTCAGATAGGCAAGGGAATCATGAATGAGTTCCAGATTCTCTTCAAGGGAGATGCGCAGCGCCTCATGCACATGAAAGTCCCAGGTCTTGCCGAAAATGGTGATGCAGTCCGGCTCGGCCTGAACCAGCAGCTTTATGTTCTGGTCCTTGTCCGGGGTGATTTTTGCCCGCCGGGTAGAACCGAACGCGGCGATTTTGGCCTGCTGCAGCTTCTCCTTCTTGACCTCCTTGAAAAAGGCAACATCCTTGGGGTTGCTTCCGGGCCAGCCACCCTCGATGTAATGAATGCCGGCCTCGTCAAGACGGTGCGCAATCCTGATCTTGTCCTCCAGCAGAAAGGAGATGTCCTCAGACTGCGTACCGTCGCGAAGAGTTGTGTCGTAAAGCTTTACCAGACTCATAGTTCACCTTCCATCAAGTGATAGGGCCCCACGGAAATGGGTAGACGGTATATTTATAACGATTTCGCCAACATTTCAACGTGAAATTGATTACAGAACGCTTTTTGTCCCGGCATCCGGCAAATGATTTAATCATACGAAACCATTTACAGAGCGACTAAATTCCATCTTCAAGTTCTCCGTCAATCCCGACAACGATGCCCCGTCGAGACAACAAAGAAAGGGCCGGTGCCCGCTGGCACCAGCCCTTTTCCCGAACAGGGTCAACTTTGTAACGAGCCTATTTTCCGGACATGCCGAAAGCGTCATGGAGGACGCGCACTGCCAGCTCGGTGTACTTTGAATCGATGACAACGGAAACCTTGATCTCCGAGGTGGAGATCATCTGGATATTGATCCCCTCCTGGGCCAGGGTCTGGAACATCTTGGTGGCAACACCGGCATGGCTCCTCATGCCGACGCCGACGATGGAAATCTTGCTGATGTTCTCGTCGGAAATCACCTCTTTGGCATCAACCACCTTGGCGGCCTCGTTGGTAATCATCAGCGCCTTTTTGAAGTCGGCCTTGGTCACGGTGAAGGTGAAGTCGGTGGAACCGGACTGGCTGACGTTCTGCACGATCATATCCACCGAAATATTGGCATCAGACAGCGGGGTCAGCAGTTTGGCAGCGATACCCGGCTTGTCCGGAACATGCATGACGGCAATCTTTGCCTCATTCTTATCATAGGCAATACCTGAGACGAGAACTGCTTCCATTTCCTTATCCTCCTTGGTGACCATGGTCCCTTGATTGTCATTGAAGCTCGAACGGACATGAATATCCACGTTGTACTTCTTGGCAAACTCCACCGAACGGATCTGCAGAACCTTGGCGCCGAGACTGGCCAGTTCCAGCATTTCGTCATAGGAGACCTTTTCCACCTTGCGCGCGTCGGCGCAGATGTTGGGGTCGGTGGTGTAAACGCCGTCGACGTCGGTGTAAATCTCGCACACATCCGCCTTGAGTGCCGCTGCCATGGCAACGGCGGAGGTATCGGAACCGCCGCGGCCGAGGGTGGTTACGTTCCCCTGGCGGTCAACCCCCTGGAAACCGGCGACAATGACGATGACACCGTTCTTCAGATCGGCCCGGACCTTTTCGTCCGGAATCTCCTCGATGCGTGCCTTGCTGCTGACACTGTCGGTAATGATGGGCACCTGCCAGCCGTGGTAGGACTTGGCCTTGTAACCCATGCCGATCAGCGTCATGGCAAGCAGGGCAATGGAGACTTGTTCGCCGGCGGCAACGAGTACGTCGTACTCACGCAGGTCCGGGAATTCGCATGTTTCGTTGCCGAGCGCAACCAGCTTGTTGGTTTCACCGGACATTGCCGAGACAACGACCACCATCTCGTTCCCCTCGTCAAAGCCCTTTGCGACACGCCTGGCAACATTCTTGATCCGCTCGATGCTACCCATCGAGGTACCGCCGTACTTTTGGACCACCAGAGCCATCAGATTACTCCTTCCCCTGATTTAATTAATATATGATTTGCGCCGTGCCCCGTCTGGATTACGGGAACGACGGCAGTCTTGATTGAGTTGAAATTTTTATCAAGAAAGTGCCGCTTGGTCAAAAGAATTTTACCTCTTTAACCATTTTTGTAAACGCGAACAAGTTCATCAACCACTTTTTTAAAGCGAGCAGAGGTCGCTATCAGCTCGATCCTGCGTTCAGTCTCTCCCACATAACTGAAAACGATCTCCAGGCGATCCTTCGGCAACTCCCTATCGAGCCGTTCCGGCCACTCCACCAGCGAGACGCCATCTCCATGGAAGTAGTCGTCAAAGCCGAGATCCAGGACGTCATCATCTCCCGCCAACCGGTACAGGTCGAAATGATACAACGGCATGCGCCCCTGATAGATGTTCAGCAAGGTATAGGTGGGGCTGGTAACCGGCATGGCCGGATCCACCCCGAGACCGGTGGCAACCCCCCGGGCAATCCTGGTTTTGCCGGCACCGAGCTCCCCCCTTAACGCAACGAAATCACCCGGCCTCAGCAGTTTGCCGATAAGAACGCCAATCCTGTCCGTTTCCAGCGGTGTCCCCGAATCAAAAACCGCCATGCCCGACCTACGCAACCATCGAACGGATCAGGTCGATTCTGGCAACAATACCGACCAGCTTGCCGGCCTCCACCACGGGGACTGCATTGATCTTCCTGCTGCTGAAAATATCCGCCACAGCGGCGGTGGTCGCATCGGGAGAAACCGTCACCACATCGGGTGAATAGATGTCGCCGACGGTCCTGCCGCTCATCTTTTTCAGCTCTTTTTCAAACTTCCTGTCGCTCTCCAGGTAGATGACCCAGTCGAATATGGAGATAACGGTCGGGATATGCAGGCTCTTGTCCTGTTCCACCAGGTCGGTTTCGGTTACGATACCGATCAGCGCTCCGGACTCATCCACCACCGGCAGGCTGCTTATGTGCCGGTCGGCAAATATCCTGGCAAGTTCTCCAACAGTCGTCTCTTTTTTTACGGTTACCACATCTTTTGTCATTATCTCTCTAACGATCAGCATTTGTTTGTCTCCTTTCAACCAGCATCTTGAACACATACGGGAGCATCTCCTGCACATCGGTGGCTATCAGGCCGACCTCTCCCTTATCACGGGCCACCAGGTCACCCGCGGCCCCATGGCAGTATACGGCGAGACAACAGGCGGCAAAGGGCTCGTACCCCTGGGCCAGAAGCGCCGTAACCACGCCGGTGAGCACATCGCCCATCCCCCCGGAAGCCATGCCCGGGTTGCCGCTGGAATTGACCGCAAGGCGGCCGTCCGGCGCCGCGATGACCGTTCGGGCTCCCTTGAGAATGAGATACGCCCCGTTATCGGCGGCAAACCTGGCGGCCACACCCAGTCTGTCCGACTCCACATCGGCAACGGAAACATTTGCCAGCCTGGCCATCTCACCCGGGTGGGGAGTCATGACCACCGCAACCGACGGGGCACTTCTGATCGCTTCCGGATAGCCGGCAACGGCATTGAGCGCATCCGCATCCATCACCAGCGGCACCCTGACCGCTGCAACAATCTCCCTGACCAGGCAACGGGTATCTTCGTCCATGCCCATCCCCGGTCCGATGGCAATTACATCCCTGCCGGGGAGAAGTTCCATGATCCGCTCCGCTGCGGCGAGGAATAACACGCCGCTGCCGTTGTCCGCAAGGGGAACGGTCATCGCTTCCGTAGTTTTCACCTCAAGGATCGCGTGGATCGACTCCGGGACGCACAGGGTGACAAGCCCGGCCCCGCTCCTCATGGCGCTGTTGGCAGCCATGGCAGCAGCGCCGCTTTTGCCGGCGGAACCGGCGATTATCAGGCTGTGACCGTTATCCCCCTTGTGACAGGTCCGACTGCGCCGTCGAAACAGGATCGCGGCGCTGTCCGCGTCGAGGTACTCCACTGCCGTCGCGGCGGCCATAAGTTCCGCTGGAATGCCGATGTCGGTTACCAGCAGTTCACCGACATATTCGGCACCGGGGTAAAGAATGTGACCGAGTTTTGCCATGGCAAATGTCACCGTCAGATCTGCCCGCACCGCGATTCCGAGGATGCGGCCGGAGGTCGCATTCACCCCCGAGGGGATATCAACCGAGACCACCGGCCTGCCGGAGGCATTGATCTGAGCGATGGAGGCCGCGTACAATCCCGAAACCTCGTTTTTAAGGCCGGTCCCGAGCAGGGCATCGACAATCAGGTCGCACGCGTTGACACGCGCCCCGATCCCGGCGTGATCCCCCCCCACCGCATCGACACGCGTGACCCCTTCCGGCAGGCGGTCCAGATTGGCCAATGCATCACCATGGATTTCATCGCGCAATGCGTGCAGAAACAGGGTGACGTTCCAGCCCAGCCCATGCAGTATCCTGGCAATCACATAGCCGTCGCCACCATTGTTCCCCTTCCCGGCAAAAACAGCGACCGATTTTTGTCCACCCGTGCCGTAGCGCCGGTCAATGATATCGGCACAGCCATGCCCTGCCCGCTCCATCAGATCCATGCCCGGCACACCGAACCGCTCAATGGTCAGGCGATCCAGTTCCTGCATCGTCTCGGCAGCAACCGCTTTCATCTGGACTCCAGGATTACCATGGCAACGGCACACCCCGCGTCATGGGAGAGGGAAAGGTGACAGCGGCCACCCCCGGCAGCCGCGAAATGGTCGGCTGCAACGCCGCAAAGTTCGAGCACCGGCTTGCCCAGTTCATCGTTGACGACCTCCATCTCAAGCCAACTGATGCCGTTACGCAGGCCGGTCCCCAATGCCTTCAGGAACGCCTCCTTGGCGGCGAAACGCAGCGCGTAATGCTGGGCAGCAAGTCTGCGGGCTGAGCAGTACTGCCGTTCGCGAGGTGTGAACAGTCGTTCCAGCAGCGCCACATTGTTCTCATTGACAAACCGCTCGAAACGGCTGATTTCGGCGATGTCAATCCCGGTTCCTACTATCACGTATTTCTCCTTTGTCGCTTCCGCTGCAGTGGATTATACCTGTTTGCGCATTAAAGGCAATCCGCAACAGGGCATGGATGCTGCTCCGCTGCTTGACTAGAGCACATTGGGAGGAATAATTAGAATACATATCACGCTGAAGGGGGGAGACATCATGACTGAGAAGCTTCTCGTACCATCCATCGAACAGAGGCTTACAGGTCTTATCGAAGTGAGCCGCCGAGCCAGACTTGAATCGGATATGGCGGAGAGGAAGATCTTCAAGCCCACCGTGACCATCTCCCGGGAATTCGGCTGCGAAGCATATCCCACGGCAGAAAAGCTGAAAGCCATCCTCGAAGAGCAGAGCGGTGAACCATGGGCGCTTGTCGACCGGACGCTGATCGACGAGGTGGCAAAACGACACGACCTGGCAGCCGACATCCTCCATAACCTGGGCAAGCGGCCACGCTGGCTGGACGACATGCTCTCGACCCTCTCCCCCCGCTGGCATAACGAGCGGGAACACTTCCAGCTCCTTGCCCAGCAGATCGTGGCGATCGCCTCAGGCGGCAACGCCATCATCGTCGGCCTGGGTGCGGCCATCGTCACCCAATCCATGAAGAACTGCATCCATTTCCGCATCTTCGCCTCCGAGGAGTTCAAGATCGGCTCAGTGTCCGCACGAGCGGGCGTCAGCAGGGCGGAAGCGATCGAGATGATCGAAAAGCGGCAGAAATCCCGGGAAAAGTTCGTTCGGGACTTCCTCAACAGGGACATTAATAACATTCATTACTTCAACCTGCTCTTCAACAACGACCGGAACAGTTCCACTGACATGGCAGAAACAATGGCAGGCTACCTGCTCTCCCGCACCAGATAGACCATGAACACGGTGCCTGGCGGGGAGGCATGCCCCCCCCGCCAGGCACCCGTCCCCTTCACGAATCCGCCACACTCTTCCGCACGCCGGTCAGATTACGCAGCACCCCTTTCTTGACACCCATTTTCAGCTCCTGTATATAGAATCAACTCTAATCAACGGGGAAATCCCATGCTTATACTTGGCAATCTGCTCATATCGGTCGCAAGACTGGCCGATATCGTTCTGACCCTCTACATGTACGTGATCATCGGCAGGGCTATCATCTCCTGGGTTAATCCTGATCCGTACAATCCGATCGTCAAATTTCTCTACCGTGCCACAGAACCTGTCCTCTCCAGGGTCAGGAACATTCTTCCCCATATGGGAGGGCTGGACCTTTCCCCGATGGCGGTTATCCTGGCGATCATTTTTCTGCAGGGTTTTCTCGTCAGAACCATCCTCGAACTCGGTTACCGCATGAAAGCCGGAGGTTTACTGTGAAAATCACCCCCCTCGATATCCAGCAGCAGCAGTTTAAAGGCAAGATGCTCGGAGGTCTCGACCCGAATGACGTTGACTCGTTTCTCCAGCTGATCGCCCAGGAGATGGAATCGCTCATCAGGGAGAACGAGGAACTGAAGGATCAGGTACGCAAGAGTGCTCTCCAGGTGGATGAACTGAACCAGAGGGAGACAAACCTCAGGGAGACAATGCTGGCCGCCCAGAAGATCACCGAAGAGATGAAGAATAATGCCCAGAAAGAAGCCAATCTTCTCATCTCGGAGGCGGAACTGAAGGGTGAGCGGATACTGGCTGCCGCGGAGACCAGACTGGCCCAGCTGAACGCCAATATTCACGAGATTCGCAGGCAGAAACTGCAGTTCGAGACGGCACTGAAGTCACTGCTGGAAACGCACATGAAGATGCTCTCAATAGGAGATGAATGAAACCAGCGATTCCGGCCGAAGCGATCAGGGGGACTGACGACGGGGTCATGCTCCGCATTCACCTGCAACCCCGTGCCAGCAGGACAGAGATATGCGGCGTGCATGGCGACGAACTGAAAGTCAGGGTGACATCGCCGCCGGTCGATGATGCTGCCAACAAGCTCTGCATCGAGTTCTTCGCGAACGTCTTTTCCGTAGCCAAATCCAGGGTAACCATAACCGCCGGCGCCCGTTCCCGCCACAAGACACTCCGCATCAGCGGTCCGACCCGCGAAGAGGCCGCCTCAATCCTTGCCCGCGAGATTAAGGTCTGATAAATATCAACCTCTTGACAAAATCACAGCGCAATTACTATAGTTTAACCGTAAGTCCCATGGCACCGAATTTCGTGTGCCTTCATCAACATCGAGGTGATAAGTAAATGCCAGTCTATGAATATCAGTGCGAAGCCTGCAACCATCAGTTTGAACTCCGCCAGAAATTTTCCGATTCTCCGGCTGAAAACTGCCCGGAATGCGGCGGAGCGGTGAAGAAACTGATCTCCAGCGCCTCGTTCGCCCTCAAGGGTGGGGGATGGTACACCGAAAGTTACAGCGGGGGCACAAAGCGCGATGCACCACCGGCATGCTCCGCCGCGAGCGGTGGCAGCTGCGCCGGTTGTCCGTCCGCAGCTGCCTGACATTTGAAGCTGACCAGGAGTTCTGCCAAGAAAATCCCTCACCTTTGAGGGATTTTCTGTATTATGGCATATTATATTCTCGTGAATTTACGCAATCACTAAGTATAATGATTCAGGGGGGAACAAGGGAATGGCCACGATCATCGATGGAAAAGCCCTGGCGGCAAGGATTCGCGCTGAACTGTCCGGCCAGGTCGCGGAGCTCAAAACATCAGGGGTGATTCCCGGGCTGGCGGTCGTGCTGGTTGGGGAAGACCCTGCCAGCAAAGTCTACGTCAGCATGAAAGAGAAGGCCTGTGCCGATATCGGAGTTTTCTCGGCTGAATACAAGCTTCCGGCGGAGACATCCGAGACCGAGCTGCTCGAACTGATTGAAAAGCTGAATCACGATTCCCGCATCCACGGCATCCTCGTGCAGCTCCCCCTGCCGAAGCAGATCAACACCGACAAGGTACTGGAGAGCATCTCGCCGCTGAAGGATGTGGACGGATTCCACCCCTACAACATCGGGCGGCTCATGGTCGGCAAGCCGACGTTTCAGCCCTGTACCCCCTATGGCGTCATGGTCATGCTGCGGGAGTGCGGCATGGACCTCACCGGCAAGGAAGTTGTGGTAGTGGGTCGCTCCAACATTGTCGGCAAGCCGGTCGCCATGATGTGCCTGCAGCAGAATGCAACCGTGACCATCTGCCATTCCCGCACCAGAGACCTGGCTGCCAAGGTACGCCAGGCCGATGTTCTCATAGCCGCAGTCGGTGTCCCCGAAATGATCAAAGGTGACTGGATCAAGGAGGGAGCAATCGTCATTGACGTGGGGGTAAACCGCATGGCTGACGGGAAACTCGTCGGCGACGTGGAGTATACCGCGGCCTCAGCACGGGCCGCCGCCATTACTCCGGTCCCCGGCGGAGTCGGTCCGATGACCATTACCATGCTGCTGCACAACACCGTCGTCTCGGCAAAACAATCCGGCCGATAAACCGAGGCGTCCGTCAGCAGTTTCCCGAAAATAACGACTAAGGCAGATCGATGATTGTTAGCAGACAGAAGCAGTTTGAAGATATTCTCTCCTCCCTGCAGGGGTGTGGCACCGTTTTTCTTGTCGGCTGCACCAAATGCGCAACGGTCTGCAAATCCGGGGGCGAGGAAGAAGTCTGGCAGATGCAGGAGGCGCTGGGCGCTGCCGGCATTGAGATAACAGGGTCCGTCGTCATTGACGAAGCCTGCCACATGCTCAGGGTCAGCCGCGACCTGCGGAGCAAGCAACAGATGGTTGACGAGGCTGACGCCATCCTCGTCATGGCGTGCGGTGCAGGTATCCAGTCCGTTTCCGCAGCAACCAGCAAGAAAACCGTTGCCGCCCTGGACTCGCTCTTTCTCGGCAACATACGTCGATTCGGCCAGTTCGAGCAGAAGTGCTCCCTCTGCGGGGAATGCGTGCTCACCGAGACAGCCGGCATCTGCCCGGTGACATCCTGTGCAAAGGGGCTCCTGAACGGCCCCTGCGGCGGCATGGACAACGGCAAATGTGAAACGGACCAGGAAACGCCCTGCGCCTGGGTAGAGATCTTTACGCGCCTTAAGGAAACATCTGCCTGCGGCACGCTGGACAAATATTCCGCACCGAAAAATTACACAAAAATACCCAAACCAGGAAAGCTGAAACTCCCCAAATGACAGCGACACCATCCCGTCTGCAACAGAAACTGGAAACGGCAGAATTCGTTATTACTGCCGAGGTCTGTCCTCCAAAAGGGGCTGACTGTAACGCCTTCATGCAAAGCGCCCGGGGACTTGCCCCGCTCGTCGACGCCATCAATGTCACAGACAACCAGGGTGCCCACATGCGCATATCCCCCCTGGCAGCGGCTGCTCTGCTGCTCAGGGAGGGGATCGAACCTGTCTTCCAGATGACCTGCAGGGACCGGAACCGCCTTGCACTGCAGAGCGACCTCATCGGCGCCGCTGCACTCGGCGTGAAAAACGTCCTGCTCCTGACCGGCGATCACATCTCCTTCGGTGATCACAAGGAAGCAAAGGCGGTGTTTGACCTGGACTCGGTACAACTGATCGAAACAGCCTCGCGTCTCTGCCGCGGAGAGGATCTTGCCGGGAAAAAACTCCATGGAGCTCCCGCGCTGTTCATCGGTGCTGCGGCCGCTCCGGAGGCGGATCCCTTCGAGTTGACCCTGTTCAAACTGCGCAAGAAGATAGCCGCCGGAGCACAATTCCTCCAGACCCAGGCACTGTTCGATCCCGGAACCTGCCGAAGATTCCACGAGGCGGTCACCCCGCTCGGCGTCAGGATCATCGCAGGAATCCTCATCCTGAAATCCGCCGGGATGGCCCGTTTCATAAACAGCAACATCCCCGGTCTCAGGATACCCGAGGCAATCATCTCCGAACTGGAGAGTTCGCCGAACCCGACCGCCACGGGCATCGATATCGCCTGCCGCCTGGCATCGGAAATCAAGCCCTTCTGTCACGGCATACATATCATGCCGATGGGGCAGGACATGGCTGTACCGGAAGTCGTTGCGGCAGTCAGGGCGGTCAAATAATCATCAGGAGAGCCAGTATGCGCGTCAAAAAAGCCGTCTTCCCGGTAGCAGGTCTCGGCACACGATTTCTCCCCGCAACAAAGGCATCACCCAAGGAGATGCTGCCGCTGATTGACAAGCCACTGGTACAGTATGTCGTGGAAGAGGCCGTTGCCTCCGGCATCGAACAGATCCTGTTCGTGACCGGCCGGGGTAAGCGGGCACTGGAAGACCACTTTGACATCGCCTTCGAGCTTGAAGCGCTGCTCTACGACAAGGGGAAGGATGCGGAGCTTTCCCAGATACGGCAAATAGCGGAGATGGTGGAAATCTTCTATGTACGGCAGAAGCAGGCGCTCGGCCTTGGTCATGCCATCCTCTGCGCCAGGGATTTTATCGGCAACGAGCCGTTTGCCGTGCTTTTGGGTGACGACATCATCGATTCGGAGCCGGAGCGCCCCTGCCTGGGACAACTCCTCGAGGTTCACAGGAAATACCATGGTACCGTCCTGGCGCTGGAGCAGGTACCGAAGGAAAACATCTCGTCCTACGGCTGTGTTGCGGCCAGTCATATCGCCAGGCAGGTGTATGAAGTAACCGATCTAGTGGAGAAGCCAAAACCAGAGGACGCCCCTTCGGATCTTGCCATCATCGGCCGCTATATCCTCACCCCCGACATATTCCCGATTCTGGCCACGCAGGAACCGGGCAAGGGTGGCGAAATCCAGCTAACCGATGCCATTCTGAGCCTGTCAAAACAAAAGGCAATATACGGCTGCAAGTTTACAGGCCAACGCCACGACTGCGGAGACAAGCTCGGCTTCCTCAAGGCCACGGTGGATATGGCGCTGAAACGCGACGAATTCAATGGTGAGTTTGCCGAATACCTGCGTAAGCGGCTGGAAATTTCATGATACTGGCCTGGCAGCCAATGTTACAAAAAAGCCGGGACCCATGCGGGAACCCGGCTTTTTTTGAACGGTGCTACAGGGGTGCACGCGGCGAAATAATGAACCGTCCAGACGGATTTGCGAGCAGATTTATTCTGAGTCCGACAGACACCTAGATGCGTTTTCCTTTGGGGACAATGTGCTTCAGTTTTTTCGAGCCGTCATACATGGTTTGCTTTATGACCCCCCGTGCCTCCTTGAGATCCTTTCGAGAGTCGTCCTTCTCTAACACCCCTTCGGCTTCACTGGCCATCTCCTCGATTCTTTCGACCTCTTTTTCATCACTCAGAGCCGACATAGAGAACACCTCCTGTCCTTGTTTTATTATCCTTCATTTTCCCATGACTTGGTAAAAAAACAAGAGCAACTGTCCGCTAAAAAAGCCGGGTTCATGCGAATGTTCCCGACTTTTTTCTACAGCAACATTGTCTTTGCGGTCAGCGCCATCCGTGTCTGGCCTTGTGCATGTAATAAAGAGATGCGCAGATGGTGCCGACGGCAATTATGGTGAAAAAGATCACGACATAGGTAAACATTATCCTCACCTCCAGTTAGTGATCCCGGCGTCTTAGGGATGAGCAGGGCAGAGGACAGACTCAGGCAGAAATTTGCAATTGCCGTAATAGCAGGAAAAGTTGTCATCACCAATGCTGTCCTCCCATTACTTACATCTTAATTATACCCCTCTAACCATCATATCTACAGTGAAATCTGCGCATGAACAGCATGTCCGGCTATTGCGCTCACGGAATTTACCCGGAAAAAATAACTCCTCAGTTGGTCCCGCTTTTTAGCTTCAACATATTGAAATGGGAAAATAGTCGGGTAAGCTTTAAGGCACCTCATTCCAAGACCTTGTGAGTGTGTATGCAAGACAAGCGACTTTACACGAGATTTTACTGCAACAGGAAATGTCTCCTGCATTGGAATGGTGCGTCTTACCCGGCCACCATCCAAAACATGTCGATCATGTCTTTGGGTCTGAACTTTGATGGTTCGCGCCCGGACGTTAAAATTGGCGACGATTGCGTGATATCTCTTTATGACGACAAGATCACGTATCAAGTCGTCAGGATCGACAGTTTTGGCATAGCGTTAGGCTACATCGATAAACTATTGTTCCAGAGGTTGAACAGCCGAATTGCTGGTGAACTCCCCTTGCAAGCCCCCCTGCAGACAGATCATTTTCATACCGCAACATAGCCTGAATTTTGCCCCGTTTGACATTAGAATAAACCAAGATATTTTACATTACAGCAGGCGACAGTCGATAAAGCTAAACCTCCCGTGAGGGAGGGACAGAAAGCGGCGGGTCTCCCCAGGGAAGATGGCCGAGCGACTGAAATTTCCATTCGGTTTGTTCGGTCTTTTGTTTTTTGAACAGGAATATTACCCGACCAGGAAGGGAGAGGGGGTGAAACTGTTGTCGATGGCGTAAATTCCTGGTGCTCCAATAGGCCGTTAACCAAACGCTGGGGACACGGCTACATGATGGAAAAGTTGGTGTGAATGACTTTCTGCAGGTCCTCGATCCGCAGCAGGGCCTGGCGTATCCTCTCCCGCTCTTCTCCCGGCAACTGGTAGGGATTCAGATAGTAGGAACTGGTCTGTATCCCCTTGACGACCTTGATCTGCTGCAAAATCCTGTGTTTGGTAAGAACCATGTAGGCATCGCTGAGTCCAGCGGCCATTGAGCGGGAAATACTCCCCTCCCGCTGCAGCAGCTCGATACGACGCATGGTCGATGTGGCGGGAATACCCTGGTTGATGGAGAGAATCCGGACATTCATCACCAGCGGCGCCCACGCAAGCAGCTTGAGGTTGAACTCCCCCTTGTGCTCCCCCGACCCCTCGGTCCAGATTCGCTTGAGGAATCCAAGTGCAAGACGCATCTCGGTGGCGGCCTTGGCCATCCCCCAGAGGACCTGAAAATAATCCTGTTCCAGACCGCGAATCAGGGCAACCAGTTCATTGGCAAGGGCGCTGTCGCCGGCAACGTAGCGAGCATCGGAAAGAACGATCAGGTCCATCAGGTTCTTTGCATAATCCTCATACTCGTAGCGAACGATCGACAGAAGTTTCTTCCGCCACTGGCTGATGGAACCCCGCCAGGTAGGGTTGCTCGGCATGATGTCGCCGGTGCATTTCTTGAAACCAACCTCAACCATCCGCTCCACGAGGAGTTCGGAAAAAATCCTGAACCATTCATCGGCAGCCTCCCCGCCACCATCGGCATAGACCACCAGATAGTCCTGGTCTGTGATCAGGGTCTGTTCCTCCCGCCCGTCGCTCCCCATGCTGATCAGCGCATAGGGTATGCCGGGAGACGTATGCCCGGACGCTTCCATCTCCTCCGCGACCAGTTCGACGGTCCTGCCGGCAAGTATGTCCCGGTACTCGGTACAGTTGCGGTGCAGCGCGGGAACCGACTGAACTTTCAGAAAACGCTCAAGCTCCATGCGATTGAGCTCTTCGTGGATCTCCCCCATCTCCCTGCAACTGCCGGCACCGGCAATACGGGCGAGCAGAGCAGCCTCGACGGCATTCATCTCCTCGAAGAAATTGATGGTCCCCTCAAGGGACTGCCTGACGCCGGCAAGGAACTGGCTTGTCTCCGCACCGTTCAACAGGGGGAGAAACTCCCGTATCTGTCTCATCAGCCTGGAGATGAACTCCTGCTCCGATATTTTTTCCGGCACATGACGACTGGGCATGACGATCCCTGAACTGACTGTTAATAATGAATTGCGGACAACAGACCACCGTCACTGCGAAGTGAGCCACGAACAGCAGGGAAAATAGTAACTCTCGAAAAACCGACGCACTAAAGTTCTGATGAATATAGCACATTAATCCGCACTATCGCCAGGAAGGATAAAAAAAGGGGGAAGGTTTCCCCTCCCCCATTCCAACTGGCAATAGAGCAGATTCTAGTGATCGATGGCCTTGGCCATGCCGATACCGGTGTTCTGGCGAACATAGATCTCGTCGAACATCTCTTCGGAACGCCTGTTCGGGAAGGCAAGAGTGCCGAGTATGGCAGCCATGAAGCCGATGGGGATCGAGAGGATGCCCGGGTTCTTCAGGGTGAAGAGCGGCTTGTCCAGACCCATGATGGACTTGCCGCCACGGTTCTTGGCCTCTTCGGCCTTCTTGGTCTCGATGGTCTTCATGGTCTTCTCCATTGCCTCGGGCTTCACCTTGCCTTCTGCAATGTCCTTCTCCAGCTTGGTGTAGGCCTTCTTCGCATCGTCGGCCACCTTGTTCGGGTAGGTCATGTTCGGGGAAACCATAACCAGACCGATGGAAGCGATGGTCCCGACCAGGAGGCCGGAGATGACGCCGGCAGTGTTGAACTTGCGCCAGAAGAGGGACATGACGACGACCGGCAGGTTGCCGGAAGAGGCAACCGCGAAGGCAAGGGCCACCAGGTGGGCAACGTTCTGCTTCTCGGCGGCAATACCGATGACGATACCCATGGCACCGACGCAGAGGGAGGTAATACGGGCTGCCATGACCTGCTCGTGCTGGTCGGCATGACCGTCCTTGATGACGTTCACGTAGATGTCGTGGGAAATGGCTGCGGAAGCGGCCAGAACCAGACCGGAAACAACGGCCAGAATGGTGGCGAAGGCAACGGCGCAGAGGAAGGCAAGGAGCAGGTCGCCGAGGAACGGACTGATCTCGCCGCCGAGCTGCTGGGCAAGCATCATGGTCGCCATGTTGCCACCCTTGTCAACCTTCTGGATACCCTGCGGGGTCACGTGGATGGCTGCACCGAAACCGAGCAGGGTGGTGAGAACGTAGAAGGAGCCAATGATCCACATGGCGATGATAACGGACTTGCGTGCTGCCTGTGCGGTCGGCACGGTGAAGAAGCGCATCAGGATGTGCGGCATGCCGGCGGTGCCGAGCACGAGCGCCATACCAAGGGAGATCTGGTCAAGGGGATTGGTGAGGAACAGGCCCGGCTCGAGGAACCGTTGGCCCGGGTCAGCCGTGGCGGTTCCGGCATCAAGCTCCTTCAGGTAGATGGGGAGCAGCTTGACATGGTCCATGACGTTCTGGCTGGAAGCGATGTCGTTGAAGAACTGGATCGGATTCATGCCGGCTTTAATTCCGACAAGGACGGCAAGAACACTCGCACCGGTCATGAGCAGACCGGCCTTGATGATCTGTACCCAGGTGGTGGCGGTCATGCCGCCGAAAACGACGTAGCCGACCATGAGGATGCCGACGCCGATGATCGCCA
>Ga0209172_10002981_pt1 | contig 27566 bp, 24 predicted proteins | sample LarsenN4metaG_FD_184113 | JGI IMG/M metagenome (GOLD analysis project Ga0209172, IMG submission 184113) | Hot spring sediment bacterial and archeal communities from British Columbia, Canada, to study Microbial Dark Matter (Phase II) - Larsen... ... | reverse complement strand
AGCAACAAGAGCTTTGCCGACTGGGCGGAGATCTTCAACGACCAGGTCCTGGCCACAGCCATCCTGGACCGGCTGCTCCATCACGCCACGACGATCAACATCAAAGGCGACAGCTATCGGCTGCGTGAGAAAAAGAAGGCTGGCCTCCTGGGCCGCAAGCCTAAGTCCTCTGAACCCGAGGAGGTGCCAGCGGCAACATGACTGATAGGACAGGAACGTCGGAGAAAAGTGGACATCTTACTTCGGTGAATTCCGGACAATTTACTTCGGACTTGACACCACGACCTCGACGCCTCGACGGGCAAGGGTACGGAGGTCACGCACGACCTGATCAGGCCGCCGATCACCGACCATGACCCAGAGGAACGACGGCGCGAACGCGTGGCGAAGGTCTTTCTCGACCAGGACCACCCGGTGCTCTGGTGACAGGAGGCGCCGGAGCTCATTGGCCGCGACCAGACCGCCTACGCCGCCGCCGAGGATAACGATGCTCTGTCCCGTCATGGCTGGCCTCCTCCCCTCCAGGCGAAAAACCTTCCCGACCGGAAACGAAGCCGGCTACGCGCGAACCACTTTGGCTAACCGTCCGCCCTGGGCCAGCCGCTGGAGCAGGACCTCCCGCATGAGGTCACACGCCTGAGTCACCTTCGGAGATGTAAGGCGGTAGTAAACGGCCTGGCCTTCCCGCCTGGCCGTAACGATCCCTTTCGCACGCAAGACCATCAGGTGCTGGGAGACATTGGCCTTGCGGATGCCCAGCGATGCGGCCAATTCCCCCACAGATCGCTCACCGTGGCGCAGGGTATCCAGGATCTCCAGCCGCTTGCCGTTGCCCAGAGCCTGACAGATCTGGGCGTGCAGGTCGAAGAGTGTCCGATCCCCCCGCACACTCCACCTCCGGGCGTCTGGATTCAGATTCAAAGTAATGAATCCGAGAAATCTATCACAATTCTCGACCTTGCGCAATTGCCTGTCAAGAGCCTCAATTCCATCGGCGACTGTCACGTCGCGGGTGGCACTTCTCCTGGGCGTTAACGATGTGGATGTTGTCGATCCAATAGCCGATCAGTCCTCCCGACCTGCTCGTCGGTGACGTGGACGCGTTCGGTCGCAGCATCGCCATGCCGTCAGAGAAATCCCTCTCAGTTCCTCCAGGATGGATTCTTGTCGAGGCGGGGAGATGGGATCCCTTCCTCACACCTCGAGTCTGACCTGGCGTAGTCGTCGCAAGGTGCGGGTCACTTGCTTCGTCGGGCCGGCCAAGGCCGGCAGGCGCGCCTGCATCCCTGGGCCCTCCGCGGTGTCGAGGACGGTCCGGTGGACTGCGGCCGCTGCGGTATGTAGCGCCCCCGACATGGGCTTCCACCCGCCACTGACTTCCAGCCAGGCCTGCAGCGTGCCATGCGCATGCAGATTGAGCAAACGCACGATACTCAGCAAGCCCGTGCTCCAGCTCATGCCGCGCTTGGTCAGGCGGTTCGCCCATCTGCCAGCGCGCATGTCCCGTCTGGCTGCGTAGTCCGTGCCCACTTCCACCGAACTTGCTCAGCGCTCTTGCTGACATGACCTAATCTAGTTATTATATAGTCATGAAGCAAGTGCGCATCGCGGAACTGAAAGCAAAGCTCAGCGAGTACCTGCGCGCCGTGCGCCGCGGCGAGACCATCGCGGTCCTCGACCGGGAGACACCTGTCGCGCAGATCGTGCCCGTGCGCGCGCAGTCCGCGCTGCGGGTCCGCAAGCCCGTGCGCGGTACGCCACCACTGAATCGCATCCCCCTGCCGAAACCGGCGAAGCTGTCTATCGACATCGTTGAACTGCTTCTTGAAGAACGTCAGGGGCATCGGTGATCGCGTACGTCGACGCATCGGTCCTGCTCAGGGTCGCTCTTGGCCAGCCGAACGCGCTGCCGGAGTGGCGGCAGATCGACCGGGGCATTTCCAGCGCCCTCGTGATGCCCGAGTGCCTCCGTACGCTGGATCGACTTCGCCTCCGCGCCGCCCTGTCCGACGCCGAGGTGGCGACACGGCGAGCGACGATCCTTACACTGATCGCTGCGCTGGAGCTCGTGGAAATCGATTCGGTCGTCCTCGATCGCGCCGCCCAACCGATGCCGACCGAACTCGGCACCCTGGACGCAATCCATCTCGCCACCGCCATCCTCTGGAAGGACGCAACGCACGCCGATCTGATCATGGCGACCCACGACACCGCACTCGCGCTCGGCGCCCAGGCCCACGGCCTTCACGTCGCAGGCGTCACCCGGTGATCACTCCGCAGCCTACCATGGTCACACTCTGAGCGAGGCCCGTGGTCCCCCTCCGAACCTCTCCGCTTGAGCCGTGGACGCCACCACTGCGACGGCAGCGGCTGGCCAGATCGAGACTGCCAAGGACTCCTAAGCCTCTGGTCGGGGGTCCGATTCCTTCCGGGCCCACCAGCCCGCATCTATATCACGGGGTTTCGCAATTTCGCCCCTTCCAAAACCGGGCGAAAAGGTCCATGCTCACCCCCTCCGCGAGGTCGCCGAGGCTTCTCAGCGGACGCACCAGAACGCTGGCGCCATCGAGCGGCTACGACTGGAGTGAGGGCGGCCCGATTGGCCGCTCGAGGCCGGCGCGGCGGCTGAGATGGTGCAGAATCCGCGCGAGGGCCCACGGCCTCAGAGGGACGCCCTCGCGGGTAACAAACAGCATCACCACCGGCCGGGGGTCAGGGTGACCTGTTAGCCACGCGCGTGCGAGCGCCGCCTTGACGTCACCGAAGAACGCAATGCCGCCCTTCTGGCCCTTGCCGGCTCGGACGAGGATCATGCGGGCGCAAGATCCAAGTCGTCGATCCTCAGACGGCGTAGAGAGTTTGACAGCACGACTTCCACATTCGCCCGTGCGCCTCGGGAACGACTGTACTCCCGCGTTTGGCGCAACTTTCCAGAGATAGCCGCCCGGATCGGCAAAGTAGCCGCAGCGTCCGCCCGACCGCAGCCCGGGTGTACCTGAGAGCTTGTCACTGACCGACGGGCAAGACGGACGCTTCTCCCCGCACAATCGCATCGCGAAGAGCGACCGTCTCAGCGTCGGGGGATGTGTCCAGCCCGTGGTGCAGGGCCTGAGCGCAGCGGTCGTACTGGCGTAGCGCCAGGTCGCGCTGGCCGATCAGCGCATAACAGCGCATCACCCCACGGTGGGCGTCCTCGAGTGTGGGGTCGCGGACGAGTCCATGCTGGTACCATTCCAGGGCGCGCTCCGGCTGTCCCGCCCGCTCGTACCTGCGCGCCACGGCCAGGCAGGCTTCGATCCAGCGGGCCCGCAGCGCGTCACGATCCAGGGATGCCCAACCGGCGTAGGGGGCATCCTCGAGCAGGTCTCCACCATAGAGAAGAAGGGTGCGTTCGTAGCGCGAGAGCACATCCTCCGCCATGACCTCTCTGGGGCCCAGCCGGACGGCGGCGGTGAACGCGTCGAGGTCCACGACTGCGCCCGCAGGCAGGAGAATCCGGTAGCCTCCACGTTCCCGCCGCAGCGCGGAAGCACCGAGTCCGGAGGCCTTCAGCCCCTTTCGCAGACGCGTCAGCGTGGCGTAAAGGGTGGTGCGCTCGACCGACGGCGCATCGGGCCAGAAGACCTCAGCGAGCTCTTCAGCCGGAACCGGGCGAGGGCGACGCAGCAGCAGATACTGGAGGATGGCCAGCGCCCGCGGCCGTCCCCACACGCCGTCGGAGACCTCCTTGCCCCCGACACGGAACCTAAACGGGCCGAGGAGGCTGATCTCCACCCGCACATCGGGCGCGTGCACGTCGGGGAGGCGGTCCTCTGGTCGTGCAGCCGTGGTCGTGCCGGCGGGCGTCGTCTCCCTGTCCGGCGCGCCCGTATCCTCGGCTTCGGACAGCGCCTTCGAGACGACCTCCTCGGCAGGCGTCGCGTAGCCCCGGCGGTACGCGGCGGCGAATTCGGCTCCGGAGCGTGCACGTTGCAGGAGCCGATCGTACTCTCCTTGGGCCACCGGGGGCACCGGGGCGTGCGCCGCATCGCGCAGGGCGGCAGCCGCACCCAGCAGCCAGGCGGCCCGAGCGAGATGGCGGCGCTCCACGGCGACGGCGGCCAGTCCTTCCAGGCACTCGCTGACGTAGGCTCGCTGCTGCGTCTCCTCGGAAAGCCGGAGGCTGCGCCGGTATCGCTCCTCGGCGACGGCCAGGTCGCCGGCCATGCGGGAGGCGCGTCCGAGGTTGGCCAGCACGCCGACCACGAACGAACGGGCCCCGGTATCCTCGAAGATCTCCAGGCTTTCGCGCAAAATGAGCTCGGCGCGTTCGACATTTGCGGCGTCCAGTTCCACCTCGCCAAGGTTGTTCAACGACAGCGCCATGCGGGAGCGGCTTCCTTCTTCCCGCTTGAGCCGCAGGCTCTCTTCGTAGAACCGCCGCGCGTTGTCCAGGTCGCCCTGCAGCCGGGCGATCGCCCCGAGATTGTTCAGAGCCTGGGCCGTCCCGCGCGGATCCCGCATCTTCTGGAAAAGCGCCAGCCCCTCCTCGTGAATGGCCCGCGCTTCGTCGTACCGGGCCTGCCGCAGCCGGGCATTCCCCAGAGCGCTGAGGGCCCGGGTCTGGCCTCGCTCATCAACCAGGCGCCGGCAGATCTCGAGGCTGCGCAGGGCCACCTCCGCGGCCCGTTCAAATTCCCCCGTTTCCACCATGAGCGTCGCCGCGCCGCCGAGGGCTTTCGCCAGATCTGCAACGGAGCGTCCGTCGGATGCGGCCACGGCCGCCCCCAGCCACTGGCAGCCCTCGGACAGCCGGCCACGCAACAGCCAGTATCGCGCAAGCGATCCGGCGGCGCGCAGGAGCAGCGGTCCGTCCCGCCCGGCCGCCCAGCGCAGGGCGGCCTGGATGTTGTCCGCGTCGGCATCCAGTCGCGACAGCCACTCCCCCTGCCGCGGCCCGGTCAGCTCCGGCTCGGCCCGCTCCGCCAGGTCGCGGAAGACCTCCGCGTGGCGGTCTCGCGCTCCCTCCGCCTCGCCGCTTTCGGCCAGGCGCTCCGCGGCGAACGCCCGCACCGTCTCCAGCATGCGAAACCGACTGTCAACGGCGGAGCCCTGATCGCGCAAGAGCAAGTTGTGATTGGTCAGCGCGGACAGGCTGTCCAGGTCCGCACCGGTCACCGCTTCGGCGGCCTCGAGGGTGCAGCCACCCGCAAACACGGAGAGCCGCTGGAAGAGCCGCTGGTCGGCATCGCTGAGCAGCCGGTAACTCCACTCGATCGCGGCTCGGAGGGTCCGATGCCGACCGGGCATGTCTCTCGGCCCGCTGGCGAGGAGATCGAGGACGCCGCCCAGGCGTTCCAGGATCGCCTGCGGCGTCAGCAGCGTGACGCGCGCGGCCGCCAGCTCGATGGCCAGCGGCAGGCCGTCCAGCTGGGCGCAGATGCCGGCAACGGCCTGGGCGTTGCGCCCATCGAGCGAGAATGTCGGATCCAACGTCCGCGCCCGCTCCACGAAGAGGGCAACAGCCGGATACTCCAGCAGCCGGCGCGGGTCGGATACACGGCGCGGGTCCGGGAACGGCAGCGGCAGAACAGGATACCGTTGCTCCCAGCGGACGTTCAACGGCGCGCGGCTCGTAATCAGGATCCTGAGGCCCGGGCAGGCGGCCAGGAGTCCGGCCACCTCCCCCCGCGCGGCCAGCACGTGCTCGAAGTTGTCGAGGACCAATAGCGACTGCCGACCAGTGAGGTGCTCGCGGAGGGCATCGAGGGGGCTCTGACCCGCGCCTTCGCGCAACCGAAGGGCCTGAGAGACCGCGGCCAGCACGGCCGTGGCATCGGCGACGGACGCGAGATCTACGAATGCATGCCCGTCCGGGAAGACGTCATCCAGCCCGTTGGCCGCGGCCTGGGCCAGCCGGGTCTTCCCCACCCCCGGAGGGCCAACGACGGTCACCAGATGGGTCTTCCGCCGGGTCAGCAGCTCCCGGATGCCGGTGGTTTCAGCGTCCCGGCCAATGAGGGGCGGGAGAGGCGGGAGACTGTTGTCCATATGGGTCTTGATCCTAGATGATACACCTTTGTGCCCCCTACCACGCACGGTTACGTCAAGGTTTTGTGCAGGGAGGTATGGCACCCTGGGGCGGTGAGCCTGGAGGCTGTTGCCGAGGTCCTGGCCCGCGCCGTGGAGGACGAGGAGTTCCGGACCCGCCTCGTCGAGAACCCGGCCGATGCCCTGGCCGATTATGATCTGTCCCCCACCGAGATGGCAGCGTTTCGGGGCGGTGAGTTGCGGAGGCTGCTGGCGCGGGGAGATCCGATGGGATGTAGCGGTATCGATGGCGCCTCGCCCGAGGGGAGGGGGAGCATTGTGAGGAAACTGGCCGGATGGACTGCCCTGGTTCTGTTGCTCGTTGCATCGGCTCCGATGTCACCTGCCGCAGCCGCCAGCAAGTACAAGGCGTGCTCTGTCCTGACGAACGCCGAGTTAGAGGCCGCGCTGGGTGCAAAGGTAAGCAGGAGTGCGGAACGAGACACCGTCATTCCTCAAGGACCCTATCAGGGGGAGACGATGTCGAGCTGCGACTGGGCCCTGGAAACCACGTACGTCGCGGTGAGCATCATCCGTCAGCTCCCGAGCGGAAAGCAGCGGGCGGCGGGTCTGGCGATGCTCCAGCAGGCCACGGAGAACTTGAGGAGCAAAGGCTGGACGATCGAGTCGGCGCGCATCGGCGACACGGCGTGCGTCACGGCCAGGCCTCCGGCGAGCGAACGCTCCGCGCTTCCATCCCTAAGCTGCTACCAGGAGAGCAAAGGATTTGTGCTCTCAATCGACGTCGTGACCCGCGCGCCCGTGACCGTCCAGCAGGTGAAGGCGCTCGCCGACAAGGCAACGGCGCGGCTGCCATGATCCCGGCAAGGGGGAGCGTGAGATGAGATGAACGCACAGAGGCTCGCGGCAGTCGCGCTCGTCCCCTTCATCCTGATCGGGATGACGCCGGCCGCTCGCACCGCAGCCGCTCCTGCCGCCAGGTACAAACCCTGCTCGCTGCTCACCGCAGCCGACCTCGAGGCCGCCCTCAGCGCGAAGGTGACCAGAGGCGCGCAGGAAGGCGAGGACACGGACACCCAGGGCACTCCGCTCCAGGGCGAGCCATTGGACCACTGCGCGTGGGTCCTGCGCGCGGGCCAGGCCGATGTGGGCGCTGTGCTGTGGGTCACCCGCGCGGTGGCCCCGCTACCACAGCTCGCCGCCTTCTGGTATCCGCCGAAGGAGGAGCTGGCCAGGCAGTCGGGTGCGACGATCGAGTCCGTCAGGCTCCCCGGGGCCGAGTGCAGGCTCTTCAAGAACGGGAAGCATCCGCTTCTCGGCGTCGCGCAGCAGACGTGGTGTCTTGTCACGAGCAAGGGGCTGGCGCTGTCGCTGGAGGTGACCACGCAGGCCCCTTCGCCGGTGGCTCCCCAACGCGTGAAGAACCTGCTCGACCGCGCGTCCAGCCATCTGCCCTGAGAGGAGGACCGATGATGGAGATCACGCTCGCCGAGCAGGGCATCTTCCTCCTGCCCGCCCGCGTGACGCTGGAACAGGCGCGGGAGCGGGCCCTGGAGCAGAAGTTCAACGTCTTCGGGACGGTCTCCAGACTGCTCGCCCGTCCGAAGGCCGAAGAGATCCAGATCAGCCTCTCGGAGTTCCGCTACAACCCCTTCTGGCACGCCGTCGGCCGCAAGCGGTTTCGATTCCAGCGGCGCGTCCAGTACCAGGTACCGGTCACGGCGCACGTCCGATCGGTGGAAGTCGCAGGACAGACCTACACGCCGTCAGGCGGAAAGATCACGCTACCCGCGCAGGAAGATTGCCTGATGGATGAACGGAACGAAGTCTTCCTCGATGGCCTGACCGGCGAGGTGAAGGACTTCAGCGGCTATCTCCCCTTCGACCGCCAGGCGGTCGAAGGGGAAACCGTTCCCGACGCGGCGCTCGTACCACCGGAGATCCGCGCCGCCGAGGTGGTCCGCCGCGCGCTCGGCGATGTGCTCCACCCGCCGTCGGCCGATCGGGTCCTCGAGGAGGTCGTCGCCGTGGACGCTCTCAATCTGTACTACCGGCCTGTCTACGCCTTCGAGTACACGTGGGAGAGCAAAGGCAAGCGCACGGTGGCGGAGGTCGACGGCCTCACCGGGGAGTTTCGAGCCGCCGGCAGTCTCTTCGGCAAGAAGCTCCGACAGGTGCTCAACCGCGACGTGCTCTTCGACATCGGCGGAGAAACGCTGAACCTGGTCGTGCCGGGCGGGGCCATCGTGCTGAAGCTCAGCAAGGCCATTGCCGATCGCCGGAAGGGAGGCGCGCGATGAGGGTCGGAGGTGCGGCGGTCCTCCTGCTCGCCCCCGCGCTCGCGGCGCCGGGATGCAGCCGCCGGGAGTCGACCCGGCAGGGCGACACCGCGGCGCAGGCTCCCGCGTCCGGCGGCGGGCCGGCCAGCCGGGTGGTCATCACCGGCTCAGTCAACAAAACGTACACGCCCAGCGAAGTGTCCGCCGTCAAGATCGCCGACGCCGTCGGCATCAGCTTGTATGAGGAGTTCCCGTGCGGCGTCTCCGTCACGTTCCCCCTCGCTTTGCAGCCCGGGACCTGCCCCATCGAAGACATCCTGAACCTAGCCGGGACCGTCAAGGTCTTCGCCCGATACGGCGAGGTGTGCGCTGAGGACGAACGGCACTACGCCAGCACCAGCGGCAAGTTGGTGTTGACGGCCTCGGGCAAGAGCTTCAGTGGCTCCTTTGAGTTTGCGGCCGGCCACGTCAGAGACAAGTCGAAGACGATCCATGTCTCTGGCTCCTTCCGCAACGCTTCGCGGCCATGAATCCGGTTCCGGCCTCGGAGCCCACGCGGGCGGAGATCCCGGCAGCGCGCCCCAGGGGGTCATTCTTGAGACGGGCCGGCTGGGTCGTGCTGGCGACCGCCGGCAATCTCCTGCTCGTGGATGCGGCCGCCGAGACGTTCCAGCGCGGTTCTCCGCTCCGCTGGATCGTCCTCATCATCGTCGTCGCGGCGCTGGGACTCTCGGGGCTGGCCTACCGCCGGTGGAAGTGGCCGGCCCCGGCAGTCGCCGGCCTGCTGGTGCTGCTCGCCCTGCTCGCGCTCACCGCGTGGCTCCCCGGCGGGTCTGAACGCGGCGTCGCGCTGCTGGGGCAACCGACTCCGGCGGTCCTCGCCGGGACGTGCGGGCTGGCCCTCCTGCTGGCGGCGGGGATGTTCGCCCTCGCCCGCATCGTCCCGCTTCCCGTGCGGGCGGCCCTGGCGCTGCTCGCCCTCTACGGCGCGGCGGCGTTCACGCAGGGTGCCATCCGGTCGGTGCCGTTCGCCAGCCTGTTCCATGGACAGAGCCTGTGGACCAAGCTGCCGTGGTGGCTCCAGGGGGCCGTCGTCGGCGGCCTCGTCGTCCTTCCGCTGGCATGGATTGGCCACGTCGTCCTCACGCTGGTCCACCCGAGGCGGCGGTGGGGATCGGCGTTGGCCGCGACGGCGTGGGGAATGGTCCTCGTCCTGGTGATCTCCGGCGCGAGAGTGCCGCCCGGGACTGCTCCCGCAACCTCCGGTACCCAAGCGGCGACCCAGGGCGCGTCATCCCCGCCAACTGCCCCGCCCGCGGCTCCGGCTGCGCCGCCGGCGGCCTCTCCCCAGACGGTGCCCGCGGACACATCGCCTGAACAACTCGAGAAAGCCCGAAAGGACTACCAGGAGGCCCGGGCCAAGCTGCAGGGCGCGCTCGACTACTCACAGCTGGACGTTCAGGCCGCCCAGGCCAAGATCGGCACAGATCCGGCGGCGCTGGCCAAGTTCGTGCAGACCGAGATCCGCTACGAGCCGTATGCCGGTGCGCTACGCGGACCGCGCGGAACGCTGCTGGCCCGCGCCGGCAACGCCCTCGACCGCTCCCTGCTTCTGGCCGCAATGCTGCGCACGGCCGGGCACACAGTCCGGTTCGCGGAAGGAACGCTCTCGCCGGCCCAGGCGGAGCAACTTGTGCGCACGGCGTTTCCGCCGCGTTCGCCCGCGTTCAAGAGCGGTTCCGGCCTGATGACAATCACGCAACGCTCCCTGCAGCATTTCCTCTTCCTGGGAAACACGCTGCACCAGGCACGCTTCAGACCGCCTGATGGTGACGCCGGGGGTTGGGAAAGGACCATCGAGGAAGCCCGGCAGCACTTCTGGGTGCAGGTTGAGAGCGGGGGCCGCTGGCTGGACCTCGACACCTCGCCCGGGGTCGCTTACGGTCGGAGCCTGGTCCCGGCCGCAGCCCAACGAGAGGAACCCGACGCGAAGCTGTTCCCCGTCGTTGAGATCTACGCCGAGGCCGAGACAATCCGCGACGGCAGGCGCGAGCGCAGGATCGTGCTCCGACACACCGCGCGCACGGCTGATCTGGCGGGAGTACCAATCGGCATGTTTCACGAGAGAAAGCCTGATGCGTCGATACCGGTGCTGATGGTCGGGGAGAGGCGCATCACCGGGGAGTCCTTCCAGTCGCCGGTGTTTATCGGCGTGGGCAAGGCCAGGGCGCCCGTGCTGAATCCGTTTGCCGGCGGCGGCGACCGGCTCAATGCCGAATGGCTCAAGTTCCGCGTCATCACGCCGTCCGGGGAGCGTGAAGCCGCCTATACGATCATTGACATCGACGGTCCCACGCTGCGGCAATCCGGCGCCCCTCCGAAGGAGATCACGGCTGAGAACACACAGGCGGTCCTCGACGCCCTGGACGCGTTTCTGGGGATCGGCATCGCCACCAGCTACACGCCGCCTGCCTTCCTCTCGGCAATGGCGGCGGAAGTCACCGACCCGCAGAGCGAGGCTGGGGTCGTCCGTCTGCTGGCCCTGATGGCCTCAACCTACCAGGCGATTCGCGAACAGCTACCTTCCTCGTTCCTCAAACCCCGACCGCTCAGGTACATTGACTCACCCTACATCACCGTGGTCCGCGCACAACCACGTCCGGCGCCGGCGCTCGCGACCCTGTCGGTGGATCTGACGCTCAAGGACTACCGCCTGCTGCGGAGTCCAGACGATCCGTTTGCAAAGCGCGGGCCCTTCTACGACCACATAGCAAGCGGCGTCCTAGACCACACGGCCGAGCGGTGGCTCCTCGGAGTGGAGCAGGCGGCCGCGAGCGTCGGCACGCTGTTCGAGGCCGCCGCAGCGCAGAAGGTCCCCGCCCGCGTGGTGGGATCCGCAGGGAGCATTCCAAACGGGCTCCTAACAGATGATGGACGGCTGCGCCTCACCGGAGCAATCGAACGGGGGCAGGTGGTCATCCTCCCCGACAGCCGGCCAAGAGACTGGAAGTCGGTGCTCGGGTGGTGGAGCGTCGATCAGAAGACGGGATGGACTGAAGATACCACCGAAGAGGGAAGCCATCAGGCCGGTCCTGAACATGGGGTGACCACCCGCTCCATTGCGGTTGTGAATGCCGAGCGGGTCAAGGAACTGGGGTGCGTCGTAGCCGGCGCCGCACTGCTCGCCGCAGGTCTGTACGTGTTCAAGACTTCAACCGACCGCGCGTTCTCGAACTCGGGGGGCCGCGGAGATCTCGACATGGCCATGGGGGGCGCGGCGGCAGCAGCAGCGGGGATCGGGCTGATGACGGTGGCATGTTGGGGGTCATCGACGCAACCGGCCGGTGGGTCTGGTGCGCCTCCAGGCGCGAGCGGGACTCCGCCTACTGCCCCCGCGCCCCCACGGGGGCCGTTCTACGGGCCGCCAGCCGGGGGAGGAGGTCCCCGCTTCGATCCTCGGTGGACCGTACGGGATCCGTCGCTCCCCTATGCACCAACCCATCCTGAGTTGCCGACGCTGCCGGGCTTCTCGGACACAATCCCCGAGATGCCGACCCTGCCATGGGGGCCATAGCCAATGCCGTCAGTGCAGGATCACTCAGTAGAGGGGGGTGGATTTCATGGAAGAGACCAAAGGGAAGGAGAATCGGCTGCTCGCCGCGCTGGGCTATCCGATCTGGATCATCGCCCTCATCATCATTGTCACCGACATGAAGAGAGATCCCTTCCTGCGGCTCCACGGTTGGACCGCGCTGTTCTGGGGGATCGCCTGGTTCGTCGTCTGGGTGGCGCTGCAGGTCTTCGTGCGCATCCCATTCCTGGGATGGCTTATCTTCCTGTTCACGGCGCCCATCTTCTGGCTGGCCTGGCTGATTCTGTCGGTCTACTACGCGGTACAGGCGTACAACGGCAAGGAGTTCAGCATCCCCTTCGTCAGCAGCTACGCCAGGAAGTACGCGGCGTGACCGCGCCGCGCCGGAGCCCGCGGTGACCGGAGGTCGAGAAGAACCCGCGGCGCGCCTGGTTGTGCTGCGCAACGCCGTCGTCGCCGTCCTGCTGTACGCGCTGCTGGCCGACGCCGCGGTGGAAACGGCTCTCCGCGGCTCGCCGCTCCGGTGGCCCGTGGCCGTCGTCGTCGTCGGCTACTTTGCCCTCACCGCCGTGCTGTGGCGGTGGACCGGGTGGAGCCTGCGTGCGGCGCTCAGCACCACCGTCACGCTCGCCCTCCTCGCGGCAACCGCGTGGCTGCCGCAGGGACTCGACCGCGGCGTCGCGGCGGCAGGGCAGCCGACCCCGGTCGTTCTCGCGGGCGCTACGGCGCTAGTCGTGATCCTGGCCGGTGTTGTGTGGGCCCGCCTCCCGCACATCCCGATGCCGGTCAAGGTGGTCGTGGGGGGCGTTGCCGCCTACGCTGTCGCCGCCATGGTCCTCGCCGTGGTCGGCCGGACCTCTTACGCCGATCTCTTCCACGGACACGGATTCTGGCAGCGCCTACCGTTCTGGCTGCAGGGACCGGTCGTCGGTGGTGTGGGCCTCATCGGCGCGGCGTTGCTGGCCCACCTCGTCGTTGGAGCGCGCCGGATCCATGGGCCGCAGTGGCGGGTGTGGACGGGACAGGCGCTGGCCCTGGGTCTGGCTCTGGTGATTGTTGGCGCTGGATTACGCGCACCGGCACAGGTTCCGTCCGGTCGGGGCCCCGCCCCGGTCGCCGCTCCTCAAACGCCTGGCTCCACGGGGGGGCCTTCGTCCGGCCCACCAGCGCCGCCTGCTGGTGGAGAACAGCCGCCGCCAACCCCGGCTTCACCTTCCACTGGTGCGGAGTCGACGCCGCCACCCTCGGCCGCGCCCGCTCCTTCCACCGGCGCGGCTCCCTCCGCCGTGCCCCAGGCCTGCCTGACCGCGACGCCGTCCGGCCCGCCCTCCGCACAGACCACGCCGGCGCCGGGGGTGCGCATCCCGCGAGCATTCGTCGCGCTCGATGCGGCGGGGATACGCCCCGTCTACGCGGTCCCGGCGAGCGCGCCCGCGGTCCACGTGCTGTGGAAGGTCGAAGGGGTGAGCGCCAGGAGCGAGGTGCAGGTGAAGTGGATCGCGCTGAAGGTCGAGGGCGTCGCGCCGGGGACGGTGCTGTCCACCTCGTCGGCCGCCGTGGACCGGGATGCCGAGGGATCGGCATCGCTCGCCCGCCCGGCGGGTGGGTGGAAGGCCGGGCGCTACCGTGTCGAGATCGCCGCGCGCTCAGGCGCCACGCGGGTCGCGGAGTTTGTCATCGCCGCGCCCGCCGCCGTCCAACCCGGCGTGGTGATGCGCCTCTTCGCCGACCACACCTACAACACCATGAGGAAGACCGGCCTGGCCCGAACGTTTGCGCTTGAGTGGAGTTCGCCGCCGGTGACACCTCTCGTCGAGAACAACTTCTGGATCGAGTGGGAAGGACTCCTCACGCCGCCCGCTCCCGGTGCCTACGAGTTTCTCTTCCTGGGCGACGCCGTTTCGTTCGTGTACGTCGACGGCCGGTTGATCCTGCCCCATCCCATGCAGGCCTCGGCGGAGGAACGCACCCTCACCCTCGATGCCTCGCCCCACACCATCCGGCTGGGTGCCGTCGTGAAAGTCCCGCGGGGCCGGACCTCCCTCATGTGGAAAGGGCCCGGGCATCGCGACTACGCGCCGATCGACTCACGATATCTCGGTCACACCGCCGCGCAGCGAGCCTGGAAGCGCACCAGCAGACAGGCGGCGCAGGCGGGCCTGGAATGGCTGCAGTCGCAATCGGTGGCCTGGCAGCGCACGCAGGGGTGCTTCGGCTGCCACGTCCAGGGACAGGTGATCAGGGGCCTGGCGGTCGCGCGCGCCAACGACTACATCGTCAACGAGGACGCCTACCAGCAGTTGATCCAGCTCACGCGGGACCGCCAGAATCCCGACGGCAGCTACCACAACGAGGGCCAGGTGACGGCGACGTTGTTCGCCGCCGCCGGGCTGACCGCCGTCGATGAACTCACCAACGTGCACGAGGACGACACCGTGCTCAAGGCCCTGCGCTGGCTGCTCCCGCGGCAACGACCCGACGGGGAATTCCCGATCGACAACGTGCGGCCGCCGATCAACCAGGGGTCGATCTTGACCACCGCAAACAGCGCCGCGGCGTTTTCCCGCGCGGCCGCGGAAACCGGCGATCCCCAGTTCCGGCAGGCGGCCGACTGCGCGGTCACGTGGATCGCCTCCGCCGCGACGCAGACGACGCAGGACACGGCCTTCAAGATCATGGCGCTGGCCCGGCTCGGCAATCCAGAGCAGCGGCGTACCGCGGCGGCGCTGGCGCAGGAATTCGTGCGCGAACAGGCTCCCGATGGCGGGTGGAAGGAGGTCGGCACGCAGAGTGGGCCAAACGCGTTCGCCACCGGCCAGGCGCTCTGCGCCCTGCGCGATGCCGGCATGGACGCGGGGAGCCCGCCGTTCCAGAAGGCGGTGCGCTTCCTGCTGGCCCATCAGAAACCGATCGGTGACTGGCCCCGCGTCAACACCGCCGGCGCAACCGACTTCGCGCACACGATGTGGGCCGCCATCTGTCTGGCCGGAGGGCAGGAGCAGGTTACCGCCGCACCGATGGGGCGGATCCAGGTGACAAGCGCTCTCCGGCGCGTTGGATCGGTACGGCGAAACCTGGAGATCGTCCTGGACGTCTCCGGCTCGATGAACGCACGGCTGGGGACGGGCACCCGCTGGCAGACCGCGCTGGCCGTGCTGCAAAGCGTCGTGGCCAGGCTGCCGGACGACTTCAACGTCGGCCTCCGCGTCTACGGACACCGGCTGCCCTCCACCTCACCACAGACGTGCCGGGACACCGAACTGCTGGTGCCCATCGTGAAGCTCGATCGGAACCGGTTCCTCTCCGCCCTGGCCTACCTCCGGCCCAGAGGAGAAACGCCGCTGGTCTACTCGGCGCTGCAGGCGGCGGCTGATCTCAAACCACTCGGCGGCGGATTCGTCGTCCTGATCACCGACGGCGAGGAGTCCTGCAAGGGCGACCCGGTGAAGGCGGCGGCCCAGATGCGAGCCGCCGGGCTCGACGTCACGTTGAACATTGTGGGCTTCACGCTGCAAGGGCAGCAGGTCGAGCGCCAGCTCGCCACGTTTGCCCAGGCGACAGGAGGCCGCTATTACAGCGCGCAGAGCGGCAGCGCGCTGGCGCGGGCCCTGCTGATCGCTACCACCGACCGGTTCCCGTACAAGATCTTCGACGCCAGCGGGCGCCTGGTGTCTCAGGGCGACGCCGGCGATCTCGCCGACGAGCTCGCACCTGGACGCTATAAGGTCGTGGTCCGGGCGGCGGATGAAGTGCTGACTGCGGTCGTCATGGTCGTCGCCGATCGGACCGCTGTGCTGGCGGTCTCCCTTCAGGGCGATCGATTCGCTCTTACGCCACGCTAGCGTGCCACCGGCCACCGGCGGCCCGGTGCGTTCGGCCGAGCACTCCGGACCCGCCACGAAAGTACAGCACGTCCATCCATACCTTAGAGTAGAGGAATCCCACCGCCGCCCGATGGGCAACCCCAGCGCCCGGGGATACCGTGGGCCGGGGGATCCCCATGTCGATTCAGGTTCGGGCCTTGGCGATCGGCTTCATCGGCGGCATCTTCGGGGGGCTCGTTGGGCTCGGCGGCGGCGTGGTCATGGTCCCGCTGCTCACGCTGTGGGCCGGGCTCTCGCAGCATGAAGCCCACGGCACGAGTCTGGCCGCGGTCATCGCCACCGGGATCGTGGGGGCCTGGGTCTACGCCGGCCGCGGCGCGGTGGACTGGTCGAGCGCCGCCTGGCTCGCCGTCGCGTCCGTCACGGCATCGTACTTCTCAGCCCGCCATGCCTCCCGGATTCCTGCACCGAGGCTCCGCAAGTACTTCGGCGCGTTCCTGCTGCTGGTCGCGGTGCTGCTTGTGCTGAAGAGCCGGCTGCTCTGGAGTGGAGGGCTGACCGGCACGGTGGTCCCGATTGCACTCCTGGCCATCGGCGCCCTCGCCGGCACGATCGCAGGGCTGCTCGGCGTGGGCGGGGGCGTTCTGATCGTGCCCCTGCTCGTGCTCGGCACCAGCCTCACGCAGCACGCCGCGCAGGGCACCTCGCTGGCCGCGCTCATCCTGACCGGGACAACCGGCACCTGGGTCTATGCCAGACACGGCCACTTCCGGAAAGACATCCTGCTCATGCTGGTGCTCGGCGTCGTCCTGGGCTGCTGGCTCGGAGGGCGCGGCGCGTTGGGGACGTCAGGATCGACCCTGCGCCTGTTCTTCGCAGCTATCCTGGTCTGGCTGGGCCTGCGCTACCTCGGGATTGGAACGCTGCTGCGCCCCGGGAGGCCCGCGGTCACTTCGGGCTGATGTAGTGCAGCGCGAAAACGTCCCCCTCGTAGGTCACCGGCACCAGGATGACCTTCGTGTCCACCGTCCGGCCGGTCTTCTTCTGCCAGGTCACTTCTAAGGTCGCCCCGACGAACCGCTCGATGGCGTTCCGATAGGCCGTGACGAGCGGCCGCCGGCTCGCGCTGGCCACGAACACCATGGGGAAGGGCTCGTCCACCGCCGCCCACTCCTGCGGAGAGCCGTACCCGAGCAGGTCGGCGAACCGCTTGTTGCAGATCTTGTGCACATCGTCGAGATAGAGGTAGATCGCCTGGTCGGAGTTCTCGAAGACGTCGTGCAGTTGCCGGTACAACCCCTGGACCAGGGTGTCGTGCTGATGAGCGTCCATGCGGCCTCCTTCACAGCGCGATGGGTTGCCTACTCGTTCTCTCCACAACCGTCGACCCCTTCGTCTCTGCAGGACCCCACTCGCTCACTGCGAAGCAAGGATACATCATCCCAGGCCGCAATCTGTGGGCTATCGCGCGACACTCGATTTTTTGGAGCAGCGCGACTATCAGCAGGCAAAATCGACTGCGCCGCCGCCCCTCCCGCGAGGCAGGCTCTCTCCTTGCCACGAAGGACATGTTGCCATGACCGACCAGAGGACACCCAAGTCTCCGCCCTGGCTGAAGCGCCTGGGCAATCGCATCCGCCAGGTCCGCCGCGTCCGCGGCTTGACCCAGACCGACGTCGCGCAGCCCAACCTGACGAAGAGCTTCATCAGTCTGCTGGAATCCGGTCGGACCTATCCATCCGTGGCCACGCTGATCGGGCTGGCCAACCGGCTGCAGACCTCGCTCGCCCTACTCCTGCTTGAAACCCCGGAGTTGCCGCGGGAGACCACCCTCACCCTCTTCACCCTGGCCCGCTCTATGGCTGAGGCGGCGCCGGCAGACGCGGAGCGGCTGTTGGCCGCCGGGGAAGTCCTCTGTGCAAGCGCCGATGATCTGCGCGCGGATCTGCTCCTGACGCGTGGAGATATCATGCTGGCCCAGGGGAAGAGTCGTGACGCCGAGCGGCTGTTCGAGGAAGCTCTGGCCTGGGCGCGCCGGCGCAAACTCCCCGCCTACGAACCGCGTGCCCTGGCCCGCCTCGCCGCCCTCGCCCGGCAGCGAGGCGATGACGCGTCCGCGCGCCAGTCGCTGGAACAGGCGCTCGAGGCCTTTCGCGCCACGCGGACGCTGCGCTCCGTAGAAGGATGCGAGGCCATGCTGGCCTACAGCGAGATGCTGCGGGCACAGGGGCGGACCGCCCGGGCGGTGCGTATCCTCGAAGAGGTCGCGCAGGTGGCGCGCCGCCAGGAGCTCCCGCTCGTGCTGGGCAAGGCGCAGGTCGGGATTGCCCGCGTGCGTCTAGCCGCGGGGCAGACGGCCCAGGCACGGGAGGCGCTGCACGAAGTGCGTGCGGCGCTGGAGAGTGGGGACGAAGGCGTGGAGAACGCCCAGGTCCTGCGCGCCGCAGGCGTCCTGCTCTTCCAGGCCGACAACGCTGCCGAGGCGCACGGTGTCCTGCAGCAGGCGCTGCGGCTGCTGGAACGGTCCGGCGATGCCCGCACGCAGGCGGGCATCCTCAACGATCTGGCCCGCGTCATCCTCCATCAAGGCAAGGCCGCGGAAGCACAGGCCCACACCAAGACGGCCCTCGAACTGGCCGAGCGCCAGCACAACCAGACGCAGCGGGCAGAGATTCTTGTGACCATGGCGCACATCGCCCGCCAGCAGCGCCGGTGGAAGCAGGCGGCGGACCTGCTCAAGGAGGCGCTGGAGATCTTCCGCCGGGCAAAGATGCTGGCCGAGGTGGGTGAAACCGCCCGGGACCTCGGCATGCTGCTCAAGGAGCGCGGCGAGCACGCCGAGGCTGCAGACTACCTGGCCATGGCCATCACCACGGAGCGGCCGGAGCGGACCCCCAGGCGCTAGGTTCCTCGCTTCCCTCACCTCAGCGAAATGGGTATAATGGCGCCACTTCCCATCTGCCGGCACAGGCACGCGCGTTGAAGCCCGACTACACGGCAAGGAGGCGTCGCGTGACGCTTCTCGGGCGGTTCACCGTCATCAGCGCAGCGCTCGCGCTCATCATGGCGACATCCCTGGGGGCCTTCGTCTCCGCCCAGGTGACCAAGGCCGCCCTCAATGAAGCCGCGGCGACGACCGTCCAGGCGGCGGACAGCCTGCTCACCCCCTACCTCGTAAAGGGCGACTTCGTCCATCCCTTGTGGCCGGCCCGCGTCCTCAACCTCACCCGATTGCTGCAGCCCCACCTCATCGAGAACGGTATCAAGCAGGTCCGCCTGTGGAGCCGCGCCGGCATCATCGTCTACTCGAACAACCCCCGGCACCTGGGGCGGGCGATGGAGACGCCGCCGGAAGTCCCAGCCGCGCTGCGCGGCCGGCCGGTCGCCACCATCGGCCCCAGCCGGCAGGCCCTGGCCGTCTTCGCTCCGGTGCGACTGGTCGGCGAGAATGAGCCCAGCGGCGTGTACGAAGTGACCCTGAGCGCCGCGCCGCTGCTGGCCCACATCCATGCCGCTCGCATCCGCGCCTGGGCCTACGTCCTCGGAGGGATGCTCCTCCTCTACGGTGTGCTTGTCGGCCTGGTCTACCGGGCCTCGCGCACCATGGAGCAGCAGCAGACCGCCCTGCAGGCCGGCTTCGTGGGCACGATCCAGGCCCTGGCCGCGGCGATCGACGCCAAAGACGCCTACACCGCCGGTCACTCCGCCGAGGTCTCCCGTCACGCCGAGGCCGTCGCCCGGACGCTGCGCCTGCCGACCGAAGACATCGAGGTCGCGCGTATCGCCGGATACCTGCACGACCTGGGCAAGATCGGCATCCCCGATGAGATCCTCCGCAAGGCCGGCCCTCTGGATCCGGGGGAGTGGGAGAAGGTGCGCGGCCACTCCCTTATCGGGTACCGCATCCTGCGCCCCATCGCGGTGGACGAGCGGGTGAAGATGGCGGTGCTGCACACTCACGAGCGGTGGGACGGCCGGGGATACCCGGATGGCCTCAGCGGCAACCAGATCCCGATCCACGCGCGGATCCTCATGGTCGTGGACGCCTATGCGGCGATGACCTCCGGACGGCCCTACCGGCAGGCGATCGCGCCGGGGGAGGCCGTGGTGCACCTGCGCCGGGGAGCCGGACACCAGTTCGATCCCGACGTCGTGGACGCGTTCGTCCACACGCTGCGCGTCGACGCCCAGGCCACCGCGCCGCGCGCCGTCAGCGGGCGCCTGTTCCGCCACCCCTCGCGCGTCCGCTGAATCTGTCAGCGCCGCCTCGCCTCCCACCGATGCTATACTGCGCGTGTGGAGATCGTGCTGGCCTCCGCATCGCCTCGCCGTGCCGGCCTGCTGCGCCAGTTGGGTGTGTCGTTCACGGTGCACGCTCCCTCCGCCGGGCAGGACCCGGAGGACATCGCCCCTGAAGCCCCGGGGCCGGGAGACGATCCACTGCGGGCGGCGGAGGCAGCGGTGCGACGGCTGGCCGAGGCCAAGGCGGACACCGCAGCACGGGATCACCCGGCGGCGTGTGTCATCGGGGCGGACACCATCATCGTGGTCGATGGACGCTTCCTCGGCAAACCGGTGGATGGCGCCGACGCTGCGGCGATGCTGCGCCGGCTCTCCGGGCGGCGGCACTACGTCGTCACGGGCGTGGCCGTGGTCCGGGTGCAGCCGCCGCTGCGGCTGGTCGACAGTTCGGCCACGCGGGTGTGGTTCCGCAGCCTGACCGACGAAGAGATCGCGCGCTACGTGGCAACCGGCGAACCGCTGGACAAGGCGGGCGCCTACGGGATCCAGGGCCGGGCGGCCGCGTTCGTGGAACGGATCGAGGGCGACTACTTCACGGTGATGGGATTGCCGCTGGCCCGCCTCACGGCGCTGCTGGAACGCGCCGGAGTGCGGGTGCTGTGACGGTCGGGTATAATTGACACGGCCCGGAGGGGTGCCCCGAACTGGCTAAGGGACCGGTCTCGAAAACCGGCGGGGCGCAAGCCCCTTGTGGGTTCGAGTCCCACCCCCTCCGCCACCGTCATCGTGACGGCGCATTCTCGGCCGCCAAACAGCTACGCCCCCGGCACTCTCGCAGCGCCGCCAGCCGGCCGGACAACTGCGCGATGAGGCCCTGCGGCGCCGCAGCCGCCAGGTTACGGAGCTGGTAGGTGTCGGCGGCCAGATCGTAGAGTTCCCGCTCCCCCGTCTTGTACTCGATGTAGACGAGGTCGTGCATCCGCAGGCCGGCGAACTCCGGGATCTGCCGGGCCCGACGTGCCGGGCGCAGCTCCGAAACCGGACGATCGGCGTAGTGCTCAACGGCGAAGACCTCACGCCAGGTCTGCGGCGGGGTGTTGCCGAGCCACCCGGCAAGCGAGCGCCCGTCCACGAAGGCGGGGATGGGCACGCCGGCAAGCGCGGCGAAGGTCGGGGCCAGGTCGATATTCAGCGTAAGCGCCTCCACGACCCGGCCGGCCGGCACGCCTGGGCCGCGCACGAGCATCGGCACCCGGATGTCCTCCTCGAAGGCGCTGTTCTTGCCGGGTTGCAGTCGATGCTCGCCCATGTGGTAGCCGTTGTCCGAGGTGAAGATGATGTACGTCCGGTCCAGCAGACCCGTCGTGCGCAGCGTGTCCACCAGCGCGGCGATCAGCTCGTCCACGGCCAGCAGCGAGCGCAGCCTGGTTCGATATAGCGCGTCGATCGCTGCACGCTGGCGTGCGGTGAGAGGCTCCCGGCTCCGCACCCAGGCAGGCTTGTCGGAGACATCCGCCTCGTCGAAGGACGGCGGTCGTGGGGCCGAGACATCCGTGAAGGCACCGGCGTGCCGCGGCGCCGGGGTGGCCGGGGCGTGCGGAGCGTACGTCGCCAGATAGATGAAGAACGGCTTTCCGTCGCGACCGGACCGCCGGATGACATCAGCGGCCTTGCGGGCAAGAACATCGGTCAGGTAGTCCTCCGGCCGGTTCCCGTAGGTGACGAGTTTCCCATTCTCGTTCAGCGTGTAGCCGAAGTTGCGATAGCCGCCGCGCGAGGGGCTGTACCACTCCTCCCATCCCGGAGGCACGTACGTCGCCGCGTCGGGTGCGGGGTAGCCGTTGAGGTACTTCCCCAGCAGCACCGTGCGGTAGCCGGCGGCCTGCAGCCAGGTCGCAACCGTCGAGCGCTCGTGGCCGAGCGCCTGGAAGCGCTCGAAGCCACCGCGGGGCGGACGGTTCGTGTACACCTGGTGGTTGTGCACGTACTGGCCGCGGAGGACGGAGGCCCGCGAAGGACAGCACAGGGCCGTCGTCACGAAGAAGTTGGTGAAGGTCACGCCCGCAGCGGCGAGGTGCGCCCGAAGCTGCGGCATGTGGGCGGTCGACCGCACATCCTGGTCGTCGGTCAGGATGAAGACAATGTTGGGGCGCACGGCCTGCCCGGCGGCCGAGGCGGCCTCCGGCGACCCCGCCGCAAGCACAACCAGGGCGACGAGCACAAGGGTCAGTGGTCTCATCGAAGCGATCTCCTCCTGTCTGTTGTTGGACGGAGCGAGGGGACCCGAGGTGTAGTCCTGGCGAATAGCGGAAGCGGGGGATATCCTGATGGCTTCAGGCCGCTCCATCCTTGTCGTCGATGACGAGGAGTCGATGCGGGAGATGCTCTCCCGCTACCTGACGCGGGAAGGGTTCCATGTGGAGACGGCCTCGGACGGCCCGTCGGCGCTCTCCGCGATACGGCGGGTGCAGCCGGACCTCATCATTCTGGATGTCATGCTGCCCGGCATCGACGGGATCGAGGTGCTGCGCAAGCTGCGCGAGTGGTCGAGCGTGTATGTCTTGATGCTCACCGCGCGCGCCGAGGAGACCGACAAGGTCGTGGGGCTGAGCGTCGGCGCGGACGACTACCTGACCAAGCCCTTTAGTCCGCGCGAGCTTGTGGCGCGGATCAAGGCGATCTTGCGGCGCGGGCGCGAGACCGGGGCGGGGACAGCCGTGCTGGAGGCCGGACGGCTGCGGGTCGATCCCGGACAGCGGCGCGTCTGGAAGGACGGGCGTGAGGTGGAGCTCACCACGCTGGAGTTCGACCTCCTGCTGGCGATGACGCGCAGCCCTCGACTGGTCTTCACCCGGCCGCAGCTGATCGAGCGCGTCTGGGGCGCCGACTTCTACGGCGACGAGCGGGTCGTAGACGTGCACATCAAAGAGCTGCGGCGGAAACTGGAAGATGATCCCTCCCATCCGGCGATGATCACCACCGTGCGGAACGTCGGCTATCGCTTCGAGGGGGGATGACCGTGCCGCGTACGCTGGGCGGCCGGCTCTTCCTCTCGTACGTCGTCGTGATCCTCGTCGGCCTGGTCGTGCTGATCATCTCCGCCTCGCTCGTCGCCCCGCGACAGTTCTCGCGCCAGATAGGCTGGGGGCCTCGATTCGGACAGGGCCCGGGCGGCGGCCCGCCGGCGACGGGGCTCGATCGCCTGTTCCGTTCCGGACTCATCACCAGTCTCCTGTACAGCAGCGCCGCGGCCATCCTGGCCGCGGGTGCGGCCAGCTTGCTCTTGACGCGGCGCCTCGTCCGTCCGATCGTCCGTCTCGCCGACGCCAGCCGGCGGATCGCCGAGGGACACTACGCAGAACGGGTGCCGGCGCAGGGTCCGGCCGAGATGACCGCGCTCGCCGCCGCCTTCAACACGATGGCGGAGGCTCTGGAGGACACCGAGACGCGACGCCGGGAGCTGCTGGCGGATGTCGCTCACGAGCTGCGCACGCCGCTGGCCACGATCGGTGGATACATGGAGGGCCTTACCGATCAGACGCTGGCGCCGGAGCCCGAGGTCTTCCTGCGCCTCTCCGGCGACGTGCGCCGTCTGCAACGCCTGGTCAGCGATCTGGAGGAACTGTCGCGGCTGGAAGCCGCGGCCTTCGAGCTGAAGCTGTCCCCGGTGGCAGCGGAGGCGGTGATCGAGGCGGCGGTGGCACGCCTGCGCCCGCAGGCCGAGGACAAGGGGTTGGAGCTCCGCGTGCAGACCACCTCTCCGCTGCCCCCGGCCCGCATCGATCCGGACCGCGTCCAGCAGGTCCTGCTCAACCTGATCGGCAACGCCATCCAGTACACGCCTCCCCCGGGACGGATTACCGTCCGGGCGCAACGGCGCGGCGCGTGGGTGCAGATCGACGTCGCCGATACCGGAACCGGCATCGCCCCCGAGCACCTGCCGCACATCTTCGAACGTTTCTACCGGGTGGATCGCTCGCGGGCGCGTACCGGCGGCGGCAGCGGTCTGGGCCTGACCATCGCCCGACACCTGGTCGACGCGCACGGCGGACGCATCTGGGTCGAAAGTCCGGGACCCGGCCGGGGAGCCACGTTCTCCTTCACGCTGCCGGCCGCCTAGAATCTTCACGCCCGCTTCATGCTCGTCTTACGGATCCATCATCTGCCCTCCCTACACTTCTCCTCGCAAGCCAGGCTCAGGAGGGAGGAGAGCAGATGAAGAGGGTACTGGCAGGCATCTTCGTCGTCGCCCTGCTGGTCACGCTGGCCGTACCGGCGTTCGCCGCCCCGCCGCGTGCCAGGGGGACGGGCGGGCCGGGGCGTGGTGAGGTCCCAATGGCCACGGCTATCCCGGCGGAGGTACACGCCGCGATCGAGGCGGCCACCCGCGCCGCCGCGGCCAAAGCGCTCGGCATCACGCCCGAGGTGCTGGCGCTGGAGTTGGGGGCGGGCAAGACGATGATGACCCTGGCCGCGGCCAGGAACGTGCCCATCGCGACCGTGCGCGCGGCGATGGTGACGGCGCGCAATGCGGCGATCGACGCCGCCTCCAAGGCCGGCAAGATCACCGCGGAGCAGGCCGCCTGGCTCAAGCAGAGAGGCCCGGCGCTGGGGATGGCAGGTGCCGGCGCGGGGCGCGGCCGGCCCGGCCGGGCGGGCCGAGGTCCCGGACGAGGTCCTCGTCGGTAGGATCCACGAGCGACAGGCAGCCGGCCGGCGGACTCAGCCCGTGGGGGGTGGGTCTGAACCGCTCGACCGGCTACCTGCGTCCTGCGGACCGACGCTTACGGCTGGTCCGCAGCCGCGGCCAGGACGTTGATCGCTCCGGTCTGACCGCGCGCGCCGTGGTCGAAGACGCCGCAGACGAACGGGAACGTGCCGGCCTGGGCGGCCACGAACTCCAGCTCGAACTTCTGCCCCGGCTCCGCGGCGAAGAAGCGGCGCTCGTCGCCGAGGCCGGTGCGGAACTGGCCGGTGGCCTTGACCTCGATCTGGGTAAAAAGGCGCGCTGCGATGCTGTGGTTGCGGCGGTCGGGGTCGTCGTTGCTCATCTGCAGGACGACGGTATCGCCCCGGTTCACCGTGATCAGGGCGGGTGTGAACCTGTACGACACCATGCTGATCTGAAAGACCTTGCGGGCCCCGGTCTGCGCCTGGGCCGGCGCAGTCAGGGTGGGCAGGATCAGCGCGGCCGCGAGGACGACAGCCGCGAGGACGACGCGCATTCGCATCAAGACGCTACCCCCTCAGCGGAATGGAATCTCTCCTACCAGTAGCCGTCTTCTGTAACGTTCGTTTCACAGGACTGTTCCCGGGCCACGTCTAATCCTGGCCGCATACCATGAGCGCTTCGCTCGCTTGTTGGAACTGCGGGGCCCCGAACCCGCCGGCCGCGCGGTTCTGCAGCCACTGCGGCAAACCCCGACGCCAGAGCTGCCCGGAGTGCGGGGCGCCGGTGGCCGAGGGGGCGCGGTTTTGCGGGAACTGCGGCATCCGCCTGCGCCAGGAGCCGCCCGCCCAGCGAGCGGGTCCCGTCCTCACCGCCGAAACCCGCAAGATCGTCACGGTCCTGTTCGCCGATCTGGTCGGCTCCACCGGCCTCACCGAAAAGCTGGATCCGGAAGAAGCCCGCGAGGTCATCGGGAAGTTCTACACCGTCGTTCAGGGCGTCGTGGAAGGGTGGTACGAAGGCATGGTCGCCAACTACATGGGCGACGCCGTGCTCGCCGTCTTCGGCCTGCCCACCGCGCATGAGGACGACCCGGAGCGCGCGGTGCGCGCCGGATTGGCCATCCAGCAGGCGATGCCTGTACTGAATACGCACCTTGCAGCAAGCCACGGCGTCCAGCTGGCCACGCGCGTCGGGATCAACACCGGAGAGGTCGTCGCCGAATCCGGCTCCACCTTCCAGCGCGACTTTCTCGTCTCCGACGCGGTCACGACGGCGGCGCGCCTGCAGCAGACGGTGGCCGCGGGCACGGTCGTGGTCGGCGAGCGCACCTATCGCCTGACGAAGGACAGCATCGAGTACCGCGACCTCCCACCCCTGCCCGTCAAGGGCAAGGAGATCCCATTGAGCATCTGGGCGGCCGTGGCCGCCCTGCCCGAGCGTGCAGAGATCCGCCGCATCACCGCGCCGTTGGTGGGCCGGCACGGCGAACTCGGCATCCTGCAGAGCCTCTACCAGCGCAGCCGAGACGACGGGCGCGTGCATCTCGTCACGATCACGGGCGAGCCGGGGGTGGGCAAGAGCCGGCTGCTGCGCGAGTTCTTGGCCGAAGTCCGCGACCGCGAACCGCGCCCCCTCGTCCTGCGCGGCCGCAGCACGGCCTTCGGGGGCCAGATCGGCTACCACGCGCTGCTCGACATCTTACGGTTCCAGGCCGGCCTGATGGACACTGACCCTCCAGAGGTCGTACGCGCCAAGCTCGCTGCGTGGCTGGAAGAGACCGTCCCCGGGAGGGCCGACCTGCTGGAGGAACTCCTCCTCACCTTCGGCAGCGACGACGTCCAGGCCGATCCGGAGGTCATCCGACGCCGGCTGTTCGAAGCGTGGCAGGCCCTCGTCACGAGCCTCGCCGCGCAGCAGCCGGTGATCCTGGCCTTCGAGGACGTGCACTGGGCGGACGACGCGGTCCTGGATCTCATCAGCATGCTCGCCGAACAGGGCGCCGGGACGCGGCTGTTCGTCGTCTGCCTGGCACGGCCCGAGCTCTTGGATCGCCGGCCGACATGGGGAGGGGGGAGACGCAACGCCTCCAGCATCGACCTCGCCCCGCTGTCAGCGCAGGAGGCGGAGCAACTGGTCGCGGCGCTCGCCAGCCAGGGGCTGTCACCGGACGCCGTGAAGACGATCGCGCGGCGGGCCGAGGGTAACGCGCTCTTCGCCGAAGAACTGGTGCGCATGATGGCGGAAGGCGGCGCGCCGGGCGCCGAGATCCCCGACACGGTGCAGGCCGTGCTCACCGCGCGCATCGATCGGCTCCCGCCGGCCGAACGCCGGGTCGTCCAGGCCGCCGCCGTGATCGGCAGAACGTTCTGGCCTTCGGCGGTGAGTATGATCGCCGGATTGACCCCTGACGAGACCACCGCCGCGATCGACGCACTGGTGGCACGAGGGCTGGTTGTCAGGAGGCCGGTCTCGTCGATCGCGGCGGAACATGAATACGCCTTCCGACACATCCTGACCAGGGACGTCGCCTACAGCCTCCTCCCGCGCGCCCAGCGCCAGCGCGCACATGCCGAGACCGTGCGGTGGTTCGAGTCACGCCTGGGGGAGCGCCTGGAGGAAGTCGTCGAGATCCTGGCCGAGCACCTGCGGGTGGCCGGAGACGAGCGGGCTGCCGACTACCTGCACCGCGCCGGCCTGAAAGCCCGGCGGCAGTACGCGAACGCCGATGCCGTGCGCCTCTTCACACAGGCCCTCGAGGCGGCGGGCGCCGACCGGCCGGCGCTCGTGGCCGCGATCTGCCGCGACCGGGGCGACGTGCGCCAGCTCGTCGGCGAGTACGCCCGTGCCTTGACCGACTTCGAGAGCGGACTGCGCGCGGCGCGCGGCAGCGGCGACCGCGGGCTCACCGCAGTGCTGCAGAGCAAGAT
>Ga0209172_10002980_pt1 | contig 27572 bp, 27 predicted proteins | sample LarsenN4metaG_FD_184113 | JGI IMG/M metagenome (GOLD analysis project Ga0209172, IMG submission 184113) | Hot spring sediment bacterial and archeal communities from British Columbia, Canada, to study Microbial Dark Matter (Phase II) - Larsen... ... | reverse complement strand
TTCAATCTCATAGCAATTTTTTGGCACGCAAGTTCAAAGAAACATCGTTTCTCAGAATCTTGACAGTGCAAGTATTTGGCTTGGCCAGACACTTACACCTATCGGTTATTCGTGTTGTTAAAGAGCGGTGCTGCGTCGCGTTTCGTTTGCGTCTGCAGCTGAGGAGGCGAACTATAGCGAAGCCCGCCAGCCGCGTCAACACCCGCAAACGGACTTTTTGACACAAAAACCACAAGTCATTGATTTTAATGCGCCATACCCCTGAAGAAAATTGGAAACCCAAGCCGGATTGGCTCTGCTACGCTGGGTACCCCACTCACTTAATCCCGCCCCCCCATTAATTCATGCAACGACACTGGCTTTTCGATCTTGATGACACGCTGCACCACGCCGGCGCGCAGGTGTTTCCGCTGATTACGCTGCGGATGACCAGTTACATCATGCAACACCTGCAGGTGGATGAAGACGAGGCGCACCGCCTGCGCAAGCTGTACTGGCATCGCTACGGCGCGACTCTCGGCGGCCTGGTCAGACATCACCGTGTCGACGCCGACCATTTTCTGCGCCACACCCACGACATGGACGAACTATTACCCCTGATCGACAGCAGCAACCAGCTACCGCAGTTGCTGAGCCACCTGCCGGGACGCAAGTGGGTGTTTTCCAACGGTCCGCAACACTATGTAGAGGCGCTGATCGAGCACATGCGCATTGGCCATCTATTTGAAGAGGTGTTCGGCATCGAACGGTTTGGCCACCCCAAGCCGCAGGCGGCCGCGTTTCGACAGGTACTGCGTCAAAGCAGCATTGCGGCCGAACGCTGCATCATGGTGGAGGATTCGCAGGCCAACCTGCGCACGGCACGGCAGCTGGGCATGCGGACGGTGTGGATCAGCCCGCAGAAGCGCAAGCCGTGCTGGGTCGACTACCGCATCAGCAATCTGAGCCAGTTGCCAAGGCTGGCATTTAACGCCGACCCTGCTGCTTGAGCGACAGCAACAGGCAAACAAATGCCGCCAGCGGCCACAAGTCGGCCACCAGATCGACCAGCGCGCTCATGTTCAACAGATGGCCGTAGCTCCAGCGGAACAGCGACAACACGTCGGACTGCAGACCGGACAGCGGCCAGAACGACACCACCAGCTGCGACAGCAGCAGGCACAGCATGGCGACCAGGGTTTGCGGCCAACGTTGGCCGCGCGTCACAGCCCACACCAGCAACAGGCCGCCGAGCAGGCCCAGCGCGACATTGAGATTGACCCACTGGAAGAACAATGCCGGCTTCAGCAGCGCACCGGCGGTGACCAGTTTCAACACGATCACCGTCAGCAGGAAATAGACGATGGCGCGCAGCTGGTACTGGCGACGGCTCAGGAAGCAGGTCAGGAACAACAGACTGCCGGCGAGATTGAGCATCGCGCTGCCGCCTTCGATCAGCATCAGGAACAGCTGCGGATCCTGCAGCGGCGAGACATACGGCTGCGGCAGACCCTCCGGCAACACCACCATGCCGAACAGCGGAATCGCAGGATTCAGCTGCGTCAGGAACCACAGCCCGATCAGCAGCAACGCGTAGTCGGCACTGCTGTCACTGACGAACCAGCGTCGGCGCAAGGCCTTGCCCTGCGCCCAGAAGCGGGAAAACAGCGGAAACGTTGCCAGTGTCACGCCGCAGGCGGCGCCGCCGACGTTGTACAGCACGTCAAGATTGGACGCCACGCGCAACGGCAGGAACTGCTGCAACGTCTCCACCAGCACGCTGCTGAGACTGGCCACCATCATCGCCAGCCCCCAGCCCTGCCACCTGCGGTGCGGCACCAGCGCCAGGCTGAAGCCGTAGGGGATGTAGATCAACAGGTTGACGGCATTGTCGAAAAAGCGGGTGTAGTACGGCAGCGGGTAGAACAGGAAGTCGAACAACGGCAAGCCGGTATCCCGCCAGCCGGTAAACGGATAGGCACTGAGGAATACGATCAGCGCGGCATTGATCAATGCCGCGTGCAGCGCGACATGACTGCGATCGGAAACGTGGGGAACGGGAGCAGGACTCATCAGTATCGTATAACCAGGCAAGCGACTCAGCGCAGCGACTCGGACCACACGCCCTCGTGGAAGAAGCGGCGATAGCGTGTCAGCCATGGCGCGATGTCGTAACCATTTTGCGCCAGCCAGGCCGGATCGAAGTAACTGTTGAGATAGCGATTACCGTCGTCGCACAACAGCGTGACGATGCTGCCGCTCTGGCCGTTACGCTGCATTTCCGCCGCCAGCTGGCAGATGCCGTAGAAATTGGTGCCGGTGGAACCGCCGCACTTGCGCCCGAGCACCTCCTCCAGAAAATGCACCGCGGCGTAGCTGGCGACGTTCGGCACGCGAATCATGTGATCGACCACACCGGGGATGAAGGACGGCTCGACACGCGGGCGGCCGATACCTTCCACCCCGGAGCCGCCACTGCACTGCTGGTCGCGCTGGCCACTATAGTAGCTGTCGTAGAACACCGAGTTTTCCGGATCCACCACGCACACCCGCGTCGCCAGGCGCTGGTAGCGCACGTAACGGCCAAAGGTGGCGCTGGTGCCACCGGTGCCGGCGCCGCACACGATCCACTCCGGAACCGGATGCGGCTCCAGCGCCATCTGTCGGAAGATGGTATCGGCGATATTGTTGTTGCCGCGCCAGTCGGTGGCGCGCTCGGCGTAGGTGAACTGGTCCATATAGTGGCCGTCCAGCTGCTGCGCCAGTTGCCGCGACACGTCGTAGATGGTGGCCGGGTCGTCGACCAGGTGACAGCGCCCGCCGTAGAACTCGATGGCGCGGATTTTCTCGGCCGAGGTGCTGCGCGGCATCACCGCGATGAACGGCAAGCCCAGCAGACGGGCGAAGTAGGCTTCCGACACTGCGGTACTGCCGCTGGACGCCTCGATGATGCTGGTACCGGCCTTGATCCAGCCGTTGCACAGGCCGTAGAGAAACAGGGAGCGCGCCAGACGGTGCTTGAGGCTGCCGGTGGGATGGGTGGACTCGTCCTTGAAATAGAGCTGGATGTCGGGCAGCCCCGGCAGCGGCAAGGGAATCAGGTGCGTATCGCTGGAGCGATTGAAGTCTGCCTCGATCTTTTGTACCGCCTGCGCTACCCAGCTGCTCATCACAATCTCCTTGGAATAGACGCATTGTACCCGAGTCATGCAAAAAGGGCGCCGCAGCGCCCTTTTTCATGCCAGCCGCAGCCGGTCGATCAGAACTTCATGCCGAGACCGACGCTGGTCACCAGCGGGTTGATGTCGAGGGTGCCGACATTGCCACCAACAACGGAGGACTCAACCTTGGTCTTGATCCACAGTTTCTTCATGTCCAGGTTCAGGAAAACGTCCTTGGTCAGCGGCATGTCGACACCAACCTGCAGTGCCGGGCCAAAGCTGTTTTTCTTGATCGACAGACCAAGATCGGTATTGTCTTTAAACCCATAGAAACGAGTGTAATTGATACCGACACCGGCGTACGGACGGAACTGCCCTTCCGGATTGAAGTGGTACTGCAGCGTCAGCGTCGGCGGCAGCACTTTCACGGAACCGATATTTGAACCAGCAGCAGTCAGGTCATGCTTGGAAGTACCCAGGATCAGCTCGGCACCGATGTTGTTGGTGAGCATGTAGGTGAAATCCAGCTCGGGAATAGTGTCATTCCCAACATTGACATGGAGCGGATCGTTCAACAATTTATCGCCAGATGCCTGAGCCTTAACTTCGGTAATACGCAAACGTGCGATGATGTCGCCCTGTGCCGCGAAGGCACCGGCGGACAAGGAAGCCAGAATGGCGGCGATAGCGAATTTTTTCATGGTTATCTCCAAGCAAGTTCTGCGAAAATTCTTCTTGTTCGCCAAAGCACTCTTAATTGACCAGCAACTTGTCGAGCACGGCGAAGACGTGCGGCAAGAATAACCTTGCTCTGAAACAGGGTTTTTGCGTTAGATCATGAAACGATCATGAAATACCACGACCTGCGAGACTTCATTAGCCAACTGGAACGACAGCACGAGCTGAAGCGCATCAGCGTGCCGGTATCGCCGCACCTGGAGATGACCGAGATCGGCGACCGCGTGCTGAAGGCCGGTGGCCCGGCACTGCTGTTCGAAACGCCGCAACAGGGCGACAAGCGCTACGATATCCCGGTGCTGGCCAATCTGTTCGGCACCCCCAAGCGGGTGGCGATGGGCATGGGCGCCAGCGACGTGATGCAGCTGCGCGAAATCGGCAAGACGCTGGCTTATCTGAAGGAGCCGGAACCGCCGAAGGGCTTGCGCGACGCGTGGGACAAGCTACCGCTGCTGAAGCAGGTGCTGTCGATGGCGCCGAAGGAAGTGAAGAAAGCGCCATGCCAGGACATCGTGTGGGAAGGCGACGACGTGGACCTGGCCCGGCTGCCGATCCAGCACTGCTGGCCCGGCGACGTGGCGCCGCTGATTACCTGGGGCCTGACCGTGACGCGCGGCCCCAACAAGAAACGCCAGAACCTGGGCATCTACCGCCAGCAGGTGATCGGCCGCAACCGCGTGATCATGCGCTGGCTGGCACACCGTGGCGGCGCGCTGGACTACCGCGAGTTCCGTGCGGCCAACCCTGACAAGCCCTACCCGGTGGCGGTGGTACTGGGCTGCGACCCGGCCACCATCCTGGGCGCGGTAACGCCGGTGCCGGACACGCTGTCGGAATACCAGTTTGCCGGCCTGCTGCGCGGCAGCCGCACCGAGCTGGTGCAGTGCCTCGGCTCCGACCTGCAGGTGCCGGCCAGTGCCGAAATCGTACTGGAAGGCCACATCCACCCCAACGACATGGCAATGGAAGGCCCGTACGGCGACCACACCGGCTACTACAACGAGCAGGACAGCTTCCCGGCGTTCACCGTCGACCGCATCACCATGCGCGAGAACCCGATCTACCACAGCACCTACACCGGCAAGCCGCCGGACGAGCCGGCCATCCTCGGCGTGGCGTTGAACGAGGTGTTCGTGCCTATCCTGCAGAAGCAGTTTCCGGAGATCGTCGACTTCTACCTGCCGCCGGAAGGCTGCAGCTACCGCATGGCGGTGGTGTCGATCAAGAAGCAGTACCCCGGCCACGCCAAGCGGGTGATGATGGGCTGCTGGAGCTTCCTGCGCCAGTTCATGTACACCAAGTTCATCGTGGTGGTCGACGATGACGTCAACACCCGCGACTGGAAGGAAGTGATCTGGGCGATCACCACGCGCATGGACCCGGTGCGCGACACCACGCTGATCGAGCACACCCCGATCGACTATCTCGACTTCGCCAGCCCAGTGTCTGGTCTCGGCGGCAAGATGGGGCTGGACGCCACCAACAAGCTGCCGGGTGAAACCAGCCGCGAGTGGGGCACCCCGATCGTGATGGATGCCGCCACCCGCCAGCGCGTGGACAGCCTGTGGCAGCAACTGGGGCTGTAACACGCCGCCGCCGCAAATAATTGTGTTACCCCGGGCAGGGCGCGTTATCATCGCGCCCTGTCTGTACTTACCCCGGAGATCTCACCATGATTAATGCCAATTCCCGCCAGCGCCTGAAACGCCTGAAACCCCGCCAGCGCAAGAAGCTGCGCGTTGGTGAGTTCCAGGAACTGGGCTTTACCGTGATCGCCAATCTGAAAGAAGACGCCGCTGCCGGCGCCCACGACGGCCTGCTGGATGCCTGGCTGGACGCGGTCGAGCAGCACGGTGTCAGCTTTGGCGGCCACTTCAGCGACGGCCAGCTGGACGGCATCGTATTCCCGATCAACGGCGTGGCAGTGACCGCCGAGATGCGCAACGCGCTGAACACCTGGCTGCAGGCCCGCGCCGAAGTCAGCGACGTGGAATGCAGCGAGCTGCTGGACGTGTGGCACAGCGCCTGGTAAGGCTGCGGCCAACCTTGGCACCATGAAAAAAGCCTCCGCATGCGGAGGCTTTTTTCTATGCGCGTCAAAACCTGTTCACGATCTCGTGAGCCAAAACCAGACAAGGCGGAATGGACCAAAAAAGCGCCGTTGATGTTGATATCAATACGCATTTTTTGGCCAATACCAACGAAAGATCAACCACTTGGATATCAGGGCGCAGCAGATCGTGAACAGCTTCTCAGGGCGCGGTCAGCCGGCGCCGCGCATACAGCAACAGGCCATCGGCCAGATGCTGGCACAGCCGCGGCACGCGTGATGGCGGGCAAGGTTGGCCGCACAGCGGCGACGGATCGCCGGCCGCCGCCAGCGTCTGGCACAGCGCCAGCTGTTCGTGCTGCCACGCCAGCCAGTCCGCCTCGCCGCGGCGTTGCAGGCGCTGATACTGCTGCGGCCACGGCGCACCGGACTGCACGGTGCGCCAACTGAAAAACAGCAGCGAATGCCACAGGGCAAAGCTGCTGCGACACTGGCGGCGGCACAGGGCCGGCAACACGGCGTTGACCGCCAACAGCAAGGGTAACAAGGGCTGGGTCATGGGACCTCCTTTTTGTGCAATGCACAAAAGCGGTATAAACCGATTCTGCCGCCTTGCCAAGACACTTCGCCATGCGGCTTCTCCCTGCTGCCCGCTCGAATCGGCACAAAAAAGGCGTCACCACGCGGAGAACCGCACGGCGACGCCCTATAAAGGGACCTACAAACTTACAGCGTGACCCAGCGCGGGCTGGTCAGCGCTTCCGGCTGCAGCAGCTTGTCCAGCTGCTCGCGCGTCAGCAGGCCACGACGCAGCACGATGTCGTAGACACTGCCGCCGCTGGCGTGGGCCTCGGTGGCCACCTCGGTGGCGGCGGCGTAGCCGATGTACGGGTTCAGTGCCGTCACCAGCCCGACGGAACGGTGCACGGTGTCCAGCAGGTAGTCGCGGTTGGCGGTGATGTCGACCACGCAGTTGTCGCGCAGCGTGTCGCAGGCGGCGGCCAGATGGCTGACGCTGCGGAACAGGCTGTAGGCGATCACCGGCTCGAAGGCGTTCAGCTGCAGCTGGCCGGCTTCCGCCGCCATGGTGACGGTCATGTCGTTGCCGATCACTTCATACGCGACCTGGGTCACCACTTCCGGGATCACCGGGTTGACCTTGCCCGGCATGATGGACGAGCCGGCCTGACGGGCTGGCAGGTTGATCTCGCCGAGACCGGCGCGCGGCCCGGACGACAGCAGGCGCAAGTCGTTGCAGCTCTTGGACAGCTTCACCGCCACCCGCTTCAGCACCCCGGACAGCTGCACAAAGGCGCCGCAGTCCTGGGTCGCCTCGATCAGGTTCGGGGCGGTCTGCAGCGCGATGCCGGTCAGTGCCGACAGCTTTTCGCACACCAGCGGCGTGTAGTCCGGGTGCGCAGTGATGCCGGTGCCGATGGCGGTGGCGCCGAGGTTGATCTCCAGCATCAGCGCGCTGGCTTCGTACAGGCGCTGTTCGTCCTCGCCCAGCATCACCGCGTAGGTGCGGAATTCCTGGCCCAGGGTCATCGGCACCGCGTCCTGCAGCTGGGTGCGGCCCATCTTCAGCACGTCGGAAAATTCGTCAGCCTTGTCGTCGAAGCTGTCACGCAGCCGCGCCATCGCCGCCAGCAGGCGCTGCACACCCCAGAACGTCGCCAGTCGCAGCGCGGTCGGGTACACGTCGTTGGTGCTCTGCCCCATGTTGACGTGCTCGTTGGGGTGCAGGTACTGGTACTCGCCCTTGCCGTGGCCGAGGATCTCCAGCGCACGGTTGGCGATCACCTCGTTGGCGTTCATATTGGTGGAGGTGCCGGCACCGCCCTGGATCACGTCGACCACGAACTGCTCGTGCAGCTTGCCGCCGCGGATTTCCTCGCACGCCAGCACGATCGCGTCCTTGTGCACGGTGCCGAGCAGGCCGAGCTGGTGGTTGGCCTGCGCCGCCGCCTGCTTGATCACCGCCAACGCGCGGATCAGGTCGCCGTAGCCGGCGATGGTCTGGCCGGTAATCGGGAAGTTCTCGATGGCGCGCAGGGTATGCACACCCCAGTAAACGTGGGCAGGGACCTCGCGGTCGCCGAGCAGATCGTGTTCAAGACGGGTCGACATGGTGGTGTTCTTGTGTGGGGAAGGATGGCCGCCACTGTAGCGCCGCCGTCGCCGCCACGACCAATTCCGAATGGCGATGGGATGATGCAGGATTTGCATGATCGCCGATCATGCCGGCAACGATCGGTCAAAAGACAAGAAAATGCGGCCAACCTTGTACAAAGGTTGGCCGCAATAGTGGATTGTGCCGCGCTACACCGCCGGATAGCGCGCCGCCAGCTGTTGCCAAAGCGCATCCAGCGCCGGCAACTCGCGCCGTGCGTCGCGGTAGACGCGGATCTCCATCGGCAGCGTCCACTGCTCGCCGCCGGCGGCACACAACTGGCCGGCCGCCAGTTCGCGCTGCACCGCGCTGTGCGGCAGGAAGGCGACGCCGTGCCCTTCCAGCACCATCGCCTTCAGCCCCTCGGCCATGTCGGTCTCGAAGCACTGCCGCAGCGCGCACACCGCCGGTGCCCGCTCCAGGATCAGGTCGGTCATGCGCCGGAAATAGGCGTTCGGACCGTAGCCGAGAAAGGGCAGCGGCGCGGTGCCGCTGCCGGGCAGCTGCCACTGCGGCTGGCCGTCCGCCAGCGCGCGCGCGAACGGTCCCAGCGTCTCGCTGCCCAGGCGCAGGCCGGGATAGCGGCCGGCGCTCAGCTCCACCGGATGGCGCGGATGGTGGTAACACAGCAGCAGGTCGGCATTACCCTCCACCAGCGCCACCACCGCGTCGTGCACGTTGTGCGCCAAGAGCCGCCACGACACCTCGCCCAGTGCCGTGCGCTCGTCCGCCAGCCAGCGCGGTACGAAGCCGAACGACAGCGTGTGCGGCACCGCCAGCGTCAGCGTGGTGCCGTCCGCCGCGTGCAGCCCGCGCAGCAGGGTGCGGGTGCTGGACAGCTCGCCGACCAGTTGCCGCGCCTTGTCCAGCAGCAGCTCGCCGGCCGGCGTCAGCCGCGTCGGCCAGGTGGTGCGGTCGATCAGGTCGGCGCCCAACCACTGCTCCAGCGCCTTGATGCGGCGTGAGAACGCCGGTTGCGTCAGGTGGCGCAATTCGGCGGAGCGGGTAAAGCTGCCGGTCTCGGCCAATACCAGAAAGTCTTCCAGCCAGCGGGTTTCCATAGCACACCTCCTGCGATGGCCTGCAGCGTAATCGCTCTGCCGGCCACACGCAAAAAAGGTTGGCCGCATGAGTGATCATGCGGCCAACCTTTTTCATGACATCAACAGGCGCCTTCAGTCGCGCTCCAGCTCCCACAGTGCCGACTGCAGCGACTCCATGCGCGCATCCAGCGCGCTGCGGGCGTCGGCCAGCGCACGGTTGTAGATCGCCGGACCGATGCGCCCGGCGACAAACAGCAGCAGCGACTGGGCGTCGAACGCCCCCAGTTCCACCCCGAACTCGCTATCCAGCTGGCGCTGCAGCGCGGGGGCCAGCTCGGCAAGCTGGGCGGGGCTGAGAAAACGTTCGTCGCGACTCATGGCAAGACTCCGGAATGACAGGCTGCCGCCGGGCGGCGGCAGCGCAAAACGCGCAGTCTATCAGCCTTGCTTGGCCAGTGCCGGCTGCAGCTCGACGTCACGGCCCTGCGGCTCGATGTCGTCATCGTCATCCAGTTGCGGCAGGGCGGCGGTCAGTTCCTTCTCGGTCTTGGCTACCACGCTGGCGGCGATGGCATTACCCAGCACGTTGGTGGCGGAACGGCCCATGTCCAGGAAGTGGTCGACGCCCAGCAGCAGCAGCAGGCCGGCTTCCGGAATGTTGAACTGTGCCAGGGTGGCGGCGATCACCACCAGCGACGCGCGCGGCACACCGGCCATCCCCTTGGACGTCACCATCAGGATCAGCAGCATGGTGATTTCCTGCGACAGCGTCAGGTCGATGCCGTAGGCCTGGGCGATGAAGATGGTCGCGAAGGTGCAGTACATCATCGAGCCGTCGAGGTTGAACGAGTAACCCATCGGCAGCACGAAGCTGGCGATACGGTCGGAGCAGCCGAAGCGCTTCAGGCGGTCCAGGGTCTTCGGATAGGCGGCTTCCGAACTGGCGGTGGAGAAGGCCAGCAGTGCCGGCTCGCGCACGGCGCGCAGCAGCTCGATGACGCGGCCTTTCAGGAAGATCGCACCCATGGCCAGCAGCGCCAGCCACAGCAGGCTCAGCGACATGTAGAACTGCGCCATGAAGCTGCCGTAGGTGGACAGGATGCCCAGGCCTTCCTTGGCCACCATGCCGGCGATCGCGGCAAACACCGCGAACGGCGCGAAGTTCATCACGTAGCCGGTGACCTTCAGCATGATGTGGGCGACGGCGTCGATGGCGTCGATCAGACCCTTGGCCTTGTCGCCGATGGCGGCGGCACCGGTACCGAAGAACAGCGAGAACACCACGATGGCGAGGATCTCGTTCTTGGCCAGCGCGTCGAACACGCTCTTCGGAATCAGGTGGCTGATGAAGTCCTTCAGTGTCAGCGCGCCCTTCTCGATGCCGGAGCTGGCGGTCACGTCAGGCAGCGGCAGGCTGAGGCCGACACCCGGCTTCAGCAGGTTGACCATCACCAGGCCCAGCATCAGCGATACCAGCGAGGCGGTCACGAACCAGCCCATCGCCTTGGCGCCGATGCGGCCAACGGTAGCGGAGTCGCCCATGCGTGCAATGCCGACCACCAGGGTGGAGAACACCAGCGGCGCGATGATCATCTTGATCAGACGCAGGAAGACGTCGGTCAGGATGGACAGATTGTCGGCAAAGGATTTGATGGCTTCCGGGCTGCCGGCCATCTCGCGCCAGGCATAACCGGTGATGATGCCCAGCACCATTGCGGCCAGGATCATCGTTGTCAGTCGATTCAGTTTCACGGGGACTCCATGCATATGAGGGTCAATAACACTTTCGTGGTACCGGGCCTGGCCCGGCGTACGGCATCTGGCGTGCCGTTTTCTATTGGCAGCCCCTACAGCACAGACCGTGCCAGTCTTCACCACGACCAAACCGTTGATTTACAAGGAATACTCTCGTCATGAGCGACCATCAGAACGGCAGACCGAATACCCACCCGATCTGCATCCGGATTTCCGAACACCCTGCCCCCACCGCGCGGCCATAAAAAAACCGCCCGTCATGGCTGGCATGACGGGCGGTGTGCGGGCGGCGCCGTTTCAGTCGTCGCTGCGGCCGGCGGCCTGTGCCACCCAGTCGGCGGTGTGCGCCGCCGCCTTGAATTCGTGCACCACCTGTTGCAGCTCGGCAAAGGCGCGCGGCGCGTCCAGCGCGGCGCAGGCCTCGCGCAAGGCCGCCAGATGGCCGGCCAGTTGCGCCGGCGGCAGGTGGTACTCCTGCGCGCGCATGATGCGCGGATGGTCGGTGGCCAGCACGCCGTCGCCGATCAGCAGCTCCTCGTACAGCTTCTCGCCCGGACGCAGCCCGGTGCAGCGGATCTCGATGTCGCCGTGCGGATGGTAGTCGTCGCGCACCTCCAGCCCGGAGAGGTGGATCATGCGCCGCGCGAGGTCAATGATCTTCACCGGTTCGCCCATGTCCAGCACGAACACGTCGCCGCCCTCGCCCATCGCGCCGGCCTGGATCACCAGCTGCGCCGCCTCGGGGATGGTCATGAAGTAGCGGGTGATGTCCGGATGCGTCAGCGTCACCGGCCCGCCGCTGGCGATCTGCTGCTTGAACAGCGGCACCACCGAGCCGGAGCTGCCCAGCACGTTGCCGAAGCGCACCATCACGAAACGGGTGCGGCTGCCGGCGGCGTGGCGCGCCTGCAAGGTCAGCTCCGCCAGGCGCTTGCTGGCGCCCATCACGTTGGTTGGCCGCACCGCTTTATCGGTGGAAATCAGCACGAAGGTGGCGACGCCGGCGTCCTGTGCCGCCTGCGCGCAGCTGTCGGTACCGAAGGCGTTGTTGACGATGCCGGCCACCGGATTGTGCTCCACCATCGGCACGTGCTTGTAAGCCGCCGCGTGGTACACCGTCTCCACCGCGAACGCCTGCAGCACCGAACTCAGCCGTGCCGTATCGGTGACGCTACCCAGCACCGGCGTGCGCGCCACCGCCGGCGCCAGCCGCGCCAACTCCTGGTCGATCGCGTACAGCGCGTATTCACTCAGCTCGAACAGCACGATGCGCGCCGGCCGGTTTTTCACGATCTGGCGGCACAGCTCGGCGCCGATGGAGCCGCCGGCGCCGGTGACCATCACCACCTTGCCGCGGATATTGGCGGCCAGCAGCTCCGGCTGCGGCGGCACCTGGTCGCGGCCGAGCACGTCGTCGATCTCCACCTCGCGCAGCTCTTCCACCCGCACCTCGCCGGACACCAGATCGGCCATCCCCGGCAGGCGCTTGATCGGCACGTGCAGCGTTTCCAGCTGCTCCAGGATCTGGCGGTGGCGGCCGCGGCTGGCCGACGGCATCGCCAGCAGGATCGCCTCCGCGCCGCTGTCCTGCAGCAGCTGCGGCAGGGTCAGCGGATCGTGCACCGTCAGGCCGCGGAAGGTGCGGCGCCACAGCTGCGGGTTGTCATCGACAAAGGCCAGCGGCCGGTATTCGCGGCCCTCGTGTAGCGCCGCCATCAGCTGCAGCCCGGCACGGCCGGCGCCGTAGATGATCACCGGCCGCCGCGGCGCGTCCAGCGCGTCGATGCGACGCACGATGCCGCGCAGGAAAAAGCGGCTGCCGCCGATATAGGCCATCGCGAATACCCAGAAGATCACGATGGCGGTGCGCGGGAATGGCGCGATGCCGGCCATCAGGATCACCGCCATCAGCAGCAGCACCGACAGCGACACGCCGACGAACACGGTGTACACGATGCGGTCGTCGAGGAATTTCAGCACCGCGCGGTACAGGCCGAGCTTGATGAAGATCGGCAGCACCCACAGCGGCGGCACCGCGAAAATCCACAGGTACGGGTCCAGCTTCGGGTCCCAGTTGCCGCCCAGGCGCAGCAGCACCGCGCTCCACAAGGCGAGCGGCAGCAGCAGCGCATCCAGCAGCATCAACAGCGCCATCTTGTGGTGGCGCGAGAAGGACAGCAGTTTTTCCAGCATGTTGTTCCCAAGGTTGGCCGCAGACAGGGCCGAAAGCCTAGCGCGACACGATCTTCAGCAAGGTGGCGAGAATGATCTGCACATCGCCCCACAGCGTGTAGCTGCGCGCGTACTGCAGGTAGTAATCCAGCTTCTGCGGCAGGATCGATTCGATATACATCTTTTCCGCATCCGCCGCTTTGCCGAGCAGCTCGTTCTCGTCGATCATGCGGATCGACGCCCAGTCGGTAATGCCGGGGCGCACCGACAGCACGACCTCCTTCACCCGCGCCGGATAAAGCGCCACGTATTTCGGCACCTCCGGACGCGGGCCGACCAGGCTCATGTCGCCGAACAGCACGTCCAGCAGCTGCGGCAGCTCGTCCAGCTTGGTCTTGCGCAGCAGGCGCCCGGCGCGGGTGACGCGAGCGTCGGCGCCCACCGTCAGCTGGCCGGCGGCCTCGGCATTGATCTGCATGGTGCGGAACTTGTGGATGCGGAACAGCTGGCCGCCACGGCCAACCCGCACCTGGCGGAAGAACACCGGCCCCGGCGAATCCAGCTTCACCCACAGCGCGATCAGCACCAGCAGCGGCCAGATCAGCCACAACCCGGCCAGCACCGCCGTCAGGTCGAACAGGCGCTTGACGATTGGCGAGCCGTGGGTAGCGGCCAAGGTTGGCCGCAGATTATCCGGTAGCCCAAAGCTGCTGCGCGACTCGTCTGCGGCGTTGGCCGATGCTCGCGCGGTACCGTCCGTACTCTCTCGGTCGCTGCGCGCCGCCCGCCCTGCCTCCGCGCCGCTCGCGACGCCTTGCTTGTTTTCTGGCTTGTCGCTCATCACTTGCCCAGCACTTCGCGCACCGCGGCGATCACGCGGCGCTGGTCGTCGTCCGTCATGCGCGTGTACAGCGGCAGCGTCACCTCGGCCTCGAACGCCGCGTCGGCCACCGGGAAGTCCTCGCGCTTCAGGCCGTAACCGTCGCGCCACACCGGCTGGCGATGCAGCGGGATGAAGTGCACCGAGCAGCCGATGCCCAGCTCGGCCATGCGCACGATGAAGTCGTCGCGGCTGATGCCGGCTTCCGGCTTCAGCCGTACCGGGTACAGGTGCCAGGCGTGGTTGCTGCCGGCGTCGACCGGACGCGCCGGCAGGATCAGCGGCAGGTCGGCCAGCGCCTCATCGTAGCGTGCGGCCAAGGTTTCGCGCTTTGCCAGGAAGGCGTTGATCTTCTTCAGCTGGTGGATGCCCATCGCCGCCGCGGTATCCGGCATGTTGTACTTGTAGCCGGGCGCGACCACCTCGTAATACCAGGCCGGGGTCTTGGAAGTGTAGCGGTCGAAGGCGTCGCGGCTGATGCCGTGCAGGCGCATCACCTTGCAGCGCGCGATGATGTCCTTGTTCTTCGACACCACCATGCCGCCTTCGCCGGTGGTCATGGTCTTGTTGGCGTAGAAGCTGAACACGGTGACATCGGAATCCAGCGTGCCGATCAGCTTGCCCTTGTAGTACGTCGGCATCGCGTGGGCGGCGTCCTCGACGATCTTCAGCTTGTGCTCGCGGGCAATGGCGATGATGGCGTCCATGTCGCAGGCGAGACCGGCGAAATGCACCGGCATGATCGCCTTGGTCTTCGGCGTGATCGCGGCGCGGATCGCCTCCGGACGGATGTTGAACGTCGCCGCATCGACATCGACACACACCGGATGCGCGCCGAGGTAGCGCACCACCTCGGCGGTGGCGGTAAAGGTGTAGCTGGGCACGATCACCTCGTCGCCCGGGCCGATACCGACCGCCTCCAGCGCCAGATGCAGGCCGGCGGTGGCGGAGTTCACCGCGATCGCCTCCACGCCGTCACCGATGAAGGCGGCAAAATCGGCCTCGAACTGCTTGGTCTTGGGCCCGGTAGTCACCCAGCCGGAACGCAGCGCATCGACCACTTCGTTGATTTCGTCTTCGCCGATGTCCGGCAGGGCGAAGGGGAGGAATTTTTGTTCGGTCATTTTTTTGCTTCCTCACTCAACATTTCTTGCACCATACTTTCAAACACCTTTATTTGTTCTTTCATTTTATTTATCGGTTCCTCCAAACCACCCAACATCTCCTCAATTCTGATTCGCTCACTCGTATCTGCATTAGTATAACGTGCAGCGATTTCGTGATAGAAACTTAACTTAGAATCAAGCCCTGAAAATGATGATTTAGAAATAAAGTCAATTGCACTAATCCTAACCAATCGCTCATTAGCTTCTACAAGGTTCTTTTGCAATTCCAGATTTTCTTTTTGCAAGCGTGATATTTCAGCTTGAGAAACAGCAGAGGCAGCTATTGATTTTGAAGCACCGTTCAAGAATTCACTCTGCTCTTTGCTACTATCCATTACTTTCCACAGGGTAAGTCCGGCAATAATTGGATTCAAAACTCCACCTAAAAAATCACCAAATGACCCCCAGTCACCACCATCAGCTGAAAGCTTTCTAACGACTAGTGAATTAGGAAAAACTTCCCTAACATAATCTCCTAAAACCCCCATCCAAAAGAAATACATCATCAAAATAAATACCGCCACCCAAAGTATAATTTTTGGGAAAGAGACATTCGAAGTCATTTCCTAGGACATCTCCCAAAAAAATTAATAATCAACCAATAGCCATGTACCTCGTATACCGGAGCCGCAGCCCGTAGGTTGGGCTAAGCCTGCGCAGCCCAACGTTTACCGCGCCAACCTTGTCACGATCACGCGGTAAACGTTGGCCGCAACCTCTGCGACGCGCCCATCCCGTTAGCCGCGCGCCGGACAAACCGTTCGCGCCAAGGGTAAACGCCGCCGCATGTCCGAGCGCAGCGAGTTCGGCGGCGCCTTGGCGCGGGCGGGGTTGGCCGGGGTTTCGCGTGGCGTCGGGTCGCCTTTTCTTTGCTTACTTTCTTTTGGCGAAGCAAAAGAAAGTGAGCCGCCGCCGCGCGGAAAGCGGCACTCAAGCAACGCCGCGCAGCGGCACATCAAACAAAACTTTCCCCGGATGCGCCTGCCGCCAACACACTCCGCGTTGCCCCCCGGATGCGCCTACGGCTTATCCGGGCTACGCTTTTGGCGAAGCAAAAGAAAGTAAGCCGCCGCCGCGCGGAAAGCGGCACTTCAAACAACGCCGCGCAGCGGCACATCAAACAAAACCATCCCCGATGCGGCCAACCTTGTCGGGTTACGCTGCGCTAAGCCGACCTACCTTAAAACCTGAAACCTTGGCCGCATCACTTCAATTTGTCCGCTAGCCGTTTGCCTATCTTCTGCGTCGGCAACTCGACAAGGCGATTGATCGCCAGCGCCATGTACCAGGTCGCCGCCAGCGCCAGCAGCACCATCAGCCACCACGGGGTGCCGTATTGTGCCAGCGCGAACAGGATGGCGTAACCGGCTACCGAGTGGCACACGTACCAGGCGTAGCTGACGCCGGCCACCCGCGTCAGCAGCGGCGCCGCCACCAGCCGTGGCCACAGCGCGCTGGCGACGAACAGCGCCACGCCGATGCCGTAGCTGGCGTAAAGCTCGGCACTGCCCCAGTTGCTCACCCACACGAACAGGCCCAGCATGGCGAGGAAGTGCAGCACGGTTTCCCATTTGCCGGCCTGCCCGGTCTGGTAGAAGTACAGCCAGCAGCCGGCGAACATCAGCGGGAAGTAACAGACGATGGTCTGGAAATGGTTGGGCGCGGCGTAGCGGCACAGCCAGCCGATCAGCGGCAGCAGCAGCCAGATCGCCCACTTGATGCGCCGCCCGGTGAGCGCGAACGCCGCACCCAGCATCGCGTAGAACCACAGTTCCACCTTCAGCGTCCACATCACCGGATCGATGTTGCGCCCGCCCAGCCAGTCCTGGAACGCGATGCTGGCGTGGCCCAGCACGTCGGCGCGGGTGACATCGAACTCGCCACCCGGCAGCCAGGACGCCAGCCACAGCGCCAACACGGTCAACAGCAGCCCGGCCCAGTAGGTGGGGTAGATGCGGAACACGCGCGACACCGCGAAGCGCGCCGCGCCCATGCGGGTCAGCGACAGCGGGATCAGCAGCCCGGAAATCAACAGGAACAGCCCCACCCCCACCGCGCCGAGGTTGAACGGCAGCACGAAGGCGGCGTCGTGGTAACCGGTGATCGGCGGCAGGTGCATCACCTCGCCGATGCGGTCGCGGCGCTGCCAGAAGATCTGCGTGTAGTGGAACAGCACCACGGCCAGCATGGCCAGCCCGCGCAGGCCGTCGGCAAAATCGAAGCGGATGTGTTGTTGGCTCATGCTGTGCTCGTTAACAAAAGGTTGGCCGCAAGCCTTGCCGGTTTCGAATCCCCGGATGCCGGTTCCCCGGATGCGCTGCGCTTTTCCGGGCTACCAAACTGCTCTCGTTATTAAAAGGTTGGCCGCAAGGCTCGCGGCTTAACGCATGGCCTGCAAAAAGCGTCTGGCCAGCACCGCGTAGTCGTGTTTCGCCAGCACGTAAGCCTTGCCGGCGGCGCCCATGCGACCGCGCTGGTTCGGCGTCAGCGCCGCCAGCCGCTGCAGGCCGTCGGCGATCGCCGCCGCGTCTTCCGCCGTCACGCTGATGCCGGCACCAGCATCGGCCACCATGTCGTTGCCGGCCTCCACCGAATGCAGCACCGGCTTGGCCGCCATCAGGTAGTCGAACAACTTGTTGGGGTTGATGCCGAAGCGGTAGATCGGCAGCTTGCGCCAGCCGATGTACAGCGCGTCGCACTCGGCCAGAAACGCCGGCACCGCGCGCTTGGGGATGGACGGCAGGAAGCTGACGTTACGCAGCCCCAGCTGCTGCGCCTGTGCCTGCAACGCCGCCTTGTCCGGGCCGTCGCCGACCAGCACGAGGTGCACGCCGCTATCCTGCGGCAGCTGGCTGGCCGCCTGCAGCAGGAAGTCCAGCGCGTTGGCCAGGCCGTGGCCGCCGGCATAGCCGACGATGAAGCGCTTGTCGGCTTTCAGCTGCGCCAGCCGCATGCGGTGCTCGGCCGGCAGCGGCTCGCTGGCGCCCTGCCACTCGGCGACATCGACGCCGTTGGGAATCACCACGTATTTTTCCGGCGCCATGCCGTGCTCAAGCATGTAGTCGCGGGCACAGGGCAGCATCGACACCACGGTGTCGGCCTTGCGGTAGCCGAAATCCTCCGCCCACTGCAAGAGGCGGATGAACGGGTGCTTCGGGCTCATGCCGCCCACCTCCACCGGCGTCAGCGGCCACAGGTCGTGCACCTCGTACACCAGCCTGGCGCCGGTCTTGCCGGCGATGAACGCCGCCGGCACGGTATCAAGCGGGTAGGTGGACGAGGCGATCACCACGTCCGGCCGCCACGCTTTGAGGTAGCGCCCGGACAGGCCCATCACCCGCCCGAGGAAGCGGAAGATGTTGATCACCCGCTTCAGGCCGTTGCCTTCGTACTTGGGTGTCTTGCACCAGGTGTAGCGGATGCCGTCGATGTCCTCGTCGGCGTAGTTGGCCGCAAGCTGCGGGTTGTGCTGGCGCAGGTGCGAGTAGTCCGCCGCTACGATGTGGACTTCGTGCCCGGCCTTCACCCATTCGCGGGCCAGGTAGTAGGGGCGGAATTCCATGCCGTGCCGCGGGCTGCCGGCGTAGTGATTGATGTAGAGAATGCGCACGTTATCGGGTCTGTTCGGTTAAGGGGTCAGCGACATCAGCCCGGCGGCGATGTTGATCATCAGCGCCAACACCGTGGTGTTGAAGGCAAATGACAGCATGCAGTGCAGGGTGCCGATGCGGCGCATCGCGCGCGAGCTGAGCGCGACATCCGCGGTCTGCGCCGAGGTGCCGATCACCACGGAAAAGTAGAAAAAATCGCTGTAATTCGGGGTTTCCTGGCCGGGAAAATCCAGCCCCGGCGGCTGGCGACGATGGCGCGCCAGAAAATAGCTGTGCGCGTAGTGCAGCGCGAACATGGTCTGCGTGAACAGCCACGAGGTGACAATGGTCAGCCCGCTCAGCGCGATATGGCCGAGGCGCTGCACGCCGCCCAGCGGCCGCGCCAGCGACAGCTCGACCACGATCGCCAGCAGGCACACCAGCGCCGACAGCACCACCAGCAGCAGCAGCACGTGACGACCCTCGTCCTGCACCTGCGCGTGGCGGTGGATCTTGTCGTCGTCGCTCTGTCGCATCATGTGCGCGGCCAGCAGCAGGTACAGGCAGGCGCCGCCGTTCCAGCCGACCAGAAAGGCGGTCAGCGGCGGCATCGGGCTGAACCACGGCGCCAGCCGCGCCAGCAGCACGCCAAACAGGATGGCAACCAGCAGGCGCGGATGGGCACGCAGCAGGCGCAGCGGCAGGCTGGTATGGGGTCGGTTCATCGCAGGCTCCCGCTCAGGCACGACGGTTCACGGTTCCAGCCCGGCGCCGCGCTGCATGCGCTTCCAGTCGTTGCGGGCAAACCACACCCCCAGTATCGACCAGATCATGCCGTCGCTCATCAGCCGTTCCGAGGTCGGGATCGCGCCGCTGTAGGCCCAGTTCATGCCCACCATCAGGCAGGCCAGCGCCATGCCCTTGCTGGCGAGGCCATAGGCGAACAAAAAGCGCAGCTGGCCGCCGGCGGCGACACGGCGCCAGCGCGCGTAGTCGTTGTCGCGCAGCTTCGCGAACCAGGCGTTGCTGCGCAGCTGCCAGATCGCGTACACCATCGCCACCACCAGATGGGTGGCGACATTGCCCAGCGTCAGCGGCATGTCGTACAGCCCCCAGTGCAGCAGGGTAAACAGCAGGCCCAGCGGCAGCGACACCAGCAGCAGGGTTTGCGGGGCGGTTTGCCAGTTCATGTTGTCTCCTTCATGTCGTCACCTGCAGCTGGCGGTACAGCGCCAGCAGTTTGTCGGCCTCGGCGGCCCAGCTGTATTTGGCCAGCACCGCGCGTTTGCCGGCCTCGCCCATGGCCTGCGCGCGCGCGTCGTCGGCCAGCAGCGTGGCGATGGCGTCGGCGATGGCGCGCGGGTCCTGCGGATCGACCAGCAGGCCGCAGCCGGCGTCCTCGACGATGTCGCGCCACAGCGGGAAATCGCTGGCGATCACCGGCATGCCGGCGGCCATGTATTCGAACAGCTTGATCGGCAGCGACTCGACGTAGCTCGGCGTCGGCAGCAGCGTCACCAGCCCGATCTTGCTGGCGGCCAGCACCTCGGCCACGCCGGCGCGATCGAGTACGCCCAGATCATTCACCCGCGACCAGCCGGCTTCGCGCTGCAAGGCGGCCTTCAGGTCCGGCTCGCTCCAGATACCGGCCAGGTTCAGCCGGGTGTCGGAGTCCGGCAGCGCGGCGATGATCGGCTCGATGCCGCGGGTACGGCTGATACCGCCCAGGTAGCAGGCCTCGTTGCGGCGGCTGGCCCACGGCGTGTCGCGCACCAGCTCTTCCAGGATCGGGTAGTTGCAGACGTCGATGCTGTGGCGGGCGCCGGCACGCGCAAAGCGTTCGCGGATCACCGGCGTGGCGGCGACGATGGCGTCGAAGCGACGCGCGGCGTAGTCCTCCAGCGTCTCCACCCCGCGCGACACCCACGGCCGCGCCATGCCCGGAATCCAGTGCTTGGCCAGCACCTGGCGCGGCACGTCCTCGTGCACGTCGTAGACGATGCGGATACCGGCCTGCTGCAGGCGCAGCGCGGCAGGGATCAGCTCCGGATCGTGAAAGTGCGCGACGTCCGGCATCAGCTGCAGGGCTTTTTCATAGACACGCTTCACCGTGCCGGTCATGCGCGACAGGCGGCCGCCGGATTTGGCGCCGACGTCGTGCAGGCGCACGTCGCGGTTGATCTCGTCGCCCAGCCCGTCGGCAACGATCAGGTGCACCTCGTGCCCGGCGGCGGCCAGCGTGGCGCACTCCTTCACGAAGATGCGGATGTCGTGGCGCGGGTGGGCGCTGCTGAGATGGGCAATTTTCATTGGCGGTTTCCTTCTGGCAACGCCAGCAAATCACGGTAGATGTCGGAAAAACGCTGCATATTGGCTTGGTGCAGGCCTTTTTCGGCCACCAGCCGGCGATTGAGCGCGACCGCCTCCGCCAGCTGTGCGTCATCGGCGGCACGCAGCAGCTGCGTTTTCAGCGCGCTGCCCAGCCGCGCCACGTCCTCGACGATGGCGCCGTTGATGCCGTCCAGTACCCACTCCAGGTTGGCCGGCAGGTTGGATAGCACCGGCAGGCAGCCGTGGCCCATCGCCTCCAGCAGGCTGATGCTGGTGGCGTCGCTCTTCGGCACGCTGACGAACACGCGCGCGTCGCGATACAGCCCGGCCAGCACTTCCGGCGCGACAAAGCCGGTGAAGGTGACGCGACCAAGGCCGAGGTGTGCGGCCAACGTTTTGAGGCTTTCCGTCTCTTCGCCGCTGGCGGCCACCGTCAGCGACCAGCCGGCGAAGCGGGCGTCGGCTTCCACCTCGGCCCAGGCGCGCACGATGCTGTCGATACGGTATAGCGGTTTGTGCAGGCGGCAGGACAATACCTGCAGCGGCTTGGCGGCGATATCCGGCGCCGGCGGCAGCGCGTCCATGCCGAAATTGAGCACGTCCATGCGGGCAATCGGCGCCAGCTGGCGGCACACCGCCGCCATGTTGAGCGAGTCGCTGGTCACCGCGCTGGCGGCGGCAAGGTTGGCCGCAACCAGGTGTTTCATGAAGCGGTTCTGCTGCGGCAGCAGCAGCACGTCCGAGCCCCAGCAGGTCAGCAGCCACGGCAGCTTGCGACCGGCCAGCGCGCGGCGCGCGTGCCAGGCCACGCTGTTGGCCTGGTGCACGTGCACGATGTCGGCCTGCACCGCATCGATCAGGCCCGCGATCTTGCCGGCGGTGGCCAGCGCCCTGAGGCTGAAATCTACCTGCAGCACGCGGCCAAGGTTGGCCGCATGGTAGCGCGCCGGCAGTTCGCCGCTGGTGACGAGGTGGATTTCGTCCACGTGCGGCGCGATGCCGGCGAGGTAGCGGAAGGTGTGCACCGAGGCGGAGCCGATCAGCAGCAGTTTCATGCGGGGTCCTTGTGCTGGCGCAGCAGCTCGGCCAGCGCCCGGCTCAGCCGCGCCAGCTTGCGTTCCAGCCGCGCGTCGGCAGGCAGCGCGATATTCATCGGCAGGTTGAGCACGCTGGCGGCCAGGCGCTCGCCGTGCGGCGCGCTGCCGGCGACATAGCCGTGGCGGAAGGCGCCGGCGGGGTGGATCACGTCGTCGAACCACACCCCGATGTTCAGGCCGCTGGCGGCGGACAGCTGCCGTGCCAGCGCCGCCTTGTCGGCCACCGCGAACGGCAGCGCGAACGGGTAGCGCACCCAGTGGGTGCCGACCGGCGCCGGCCACTGCTGCAGCTGCGGCAAGGCGGCCAGCGCGCGCCGGTAACGCTCGGCCAGTTGCTGCTTGTGCGCGATGCTGGCCGCCAGCGTCGGCAGCTGGCGGCGCAGCAGCACCGCCGACAACAGCGGCATGGCGCGGGCCGGGTGCGGCTCGCCGCGCGCCACCTCGCCGTCGCCGGAGCGGTAGACCATGCCCAGCCGTCGTACCGCGGCCATGGTGCAGCGCCCCAGCAGCGGCCAGCGCGCACTCAGCAGGTGCGCCTTCAGCGTCGCCGCCAGCCGCCACTCGTCGCCGCACGGCAGCTCCGGCAGCGCCGCGGGTGGCAGCTCGCTACCGGCCGGCAGCAGCGCCATGCCGCCGATGCCGCCGGTGAGATTTTTCGAGTACTCGAAGCTGAAAAAGGCGCCGTCGTGATAGGTGCCCAGCCATTGCCCGTCACAGCGCGAGGCAAAGCCGTGCGCGGCGTCGTCGACAAAGCGCACGTGGCGCTGCTTCTCGCGCAGCCAGGTCGGCACCTCGCAGGCGAGGCCGAAGTTGTGCGGCACCACCACCACGCGGGTGCGCGGCGTGATGGCGGCGTCCAGCGCCAGCCAGTCGAAGTTGAGGCTGTCGCGACCGACATCGACGAAACGCAGCGTGGCGCCGGTGGGCGGCACCTGGTTGGGCACCACCACGCAGGTGAACGCCGGCACGATGACCTCGTCGCCGGCCTGCACCCCGTGCAGACGCAGCAGCGCGGCAAAGGCGGCGCGGCCGCTGTCGAACAGCACGATGCGGCCAACCTCGACCTCGAACAGCTGCGCCAGCTCGATGCGCAGCGCGGCGCGGTGATGACGGCGACCAGCGAGCATGGCCGGGAAAGCGGACAGGTACTGCCACAGGCTCAGCGAATTGGCGGTCAGCATAGCGCCTTCACCTTTCTCGCCGGCTGGCCGGCGTACAGCCCGCCCGGTGCCAGCTCGCCCTTGACCACGCTGCCGGCGGCGACCACCACGTTGTCACCGATCACGGCGCCGGGCAGCACGATGACGCCGGCGCCGATGAACACGTTGTTGCCGATGCGGATGTTGGCATCGCTGTGGCAGTCGACAAACGCCGTTGCCGTCACGTCGGCGGGGATCGCGTTGCTGTGGCAGAACAGCATGCAGCGCGGGCCGATGGCGACGCGCTCACCGATCTGCAGCCGGTTGTTGCCGATCAGGCAGTAGAAATGCGGTGCGATATGGCTGTGCGCGCCAAGCGCCAGGCAGCCGGCGCCGTGGGTCAGCACCTCGCCGCCCCAGTACAGCCGCGCGTGCTCGCCCAGCTGCAAGGCCGCCGGCACCACGCTGACCGAAGGGTTGACCCGCGCCGAGGCGGCGAGGCGGGCTCCGCGCCACACCAGCCACTGGCGCCACAGCAACAACAGCACGCGCTTAAACATCGGATCTTTCCCGCAGGCGCAGCAGGCGGAACACCCACGCCAGATACGCCGCAAAATAGAGCGTCATCACCACCGCCATCACGCTAAACGCCAGCATGGCGTCGCGCCCGGCGACATACACCGCGGCAAACACCGCCAGATTGACGATGACACCGCACAGCACAAACAGGAAGGAGGCGCGCTGGCGGCCGATCACCATCGGCACCATGAAGGCCGGGCCGACGATGAAGGCGGCGGCGAAGTACGGCGCCAGGTTGGCCGCAATCTCGCCGGCGCCCAGCCACGGCGCGCCGAACACCAGCGCGAACAGCGGCCCGCCCCACAGCCCCAGCACGCCGAACGGCACCACCGACAGCGCCGCCAGCACCAGCACCGCACGCTTGAGCAGGCCGGACAGCGCGCGGCCGGACGCCGCCGCCTCGGCCAGATCGCGGAACACCACCTGCGCCACCGCCTGCCCCACCAGCGCCGCCGGCAGTTTCAGTACCCGCAACACCAGCGCGTACTGGCCGACGATGGCGGCGCCGGACAGCGCCGACAGCAGCGCCAGCATCAGCGAATCCTGGAACGCCACCACGAAGGCGTGCGGCGTGTTCACCAGCGGGAATTCGCGGTAACGCCGCGCCTCGGCCAGCAACGCGGCACGATCATGACCGCGCAGCCACGGCAGGCGCGCCGTGACATCGGCACGCGCCAGCGTCAGCAGGGCGATGGCCTGCCCGGCCAGCTGCGACAGGATCAGCCCGCCGGCGGCGAGGCCGGACCAGCCGGCCGCCACCTGCAGCAGCGACACGCCCAGCGACTGCACCACCCGCCCCTGCGCGTTGGCCGCATAGCGGCGCTGGCGGTTGTTCCACGCCGTCCACGCCGCCACCGCGCCGGCCAGCCACACGCCCAGCGGCAGCAACGGCAGCCACGGCGCCAGCTGCGGCGCGCCGAGCAGGCCGGCGATGGCGTCGTGCCACGGCCAGAACAGCGGCAGGGTCAGCAACAGCAGGCCGGTGTTGATCGCCAGCGCCAGCAGCATCAGCCGCGCCGCTTCCGGCTCGGACTTGGGCAGCACCACCGCCATGTCGTAACGCGCGGTGGCGATCACCGCCAGATTGGACAGCCAGGCGACGAACACCGCCAGCACGCCGAAATCGGCCGGCGTGTACAGCCGCGTCAACAGCGGCGCGAACAGCAGCGGCAAGGCCTGCGCCAGCGCCGCGCCGCTGGCCAGCGTCGCCACATGGCGCATGAAGCCGCCTGCGGCCAACCTTTGACGCAGCACGCTCAAGCTCATAACAGCTGGATACCGGCCAGCCGCAGCAGCCAGGCGAAGGCGGCAAACAGCAGCATGGTCAGCAGCACGCTGGCGCCCAGCGCCAGCCAGAAGCCCAGCCGCGCCTGCAGCCAGGGAAAGACCAGGAACATCGGCAGCGTCGGCAGCACGTACCAGAAGGTATACCAGGCGTGGTTAGCCACCTTGGCTTCCGGCTGCCGCTCCAGATGCAGCCAGATCAGCGTCAGCACCGTCACCAGCGGTAGCGACGCCAGCAGCGCGCCCAGCTTGTCGCTGCGCTTGGCCAGCTCCGACACCAGCACCACCATGGCGGCGGAAACCAGGTACTTGAACGCCAGATACGCCACTTAGGCCAGCGCCTTCTTCACCGCGGCGACGATGGCATCCTGCGTCGCCTCGTCGAGGAACGGGTGCATCGGCAGGCTCATCACGCGCTGTCCGGCGGCCTCGGCCAGCGGGAAGCTGCCCTCGCCCTGCCCCAGATCGGCGAACGCCGGCTGCAGGTGCAGCGGAATCGGGTAGTGCACCGCGGTCGGCACGCCCAGTTCCTGCAGCGCCTTTTGCACCGCGTCGCGGTGGTCCACCTCGATGGTGTACTGCGCGTAGACGTGGCTATTGCCGGCGGCGATCACCGGCACCCGCGCGACATCCCTCAGCAATTCGCTGTAGCGCGCGCCGATGCGGGCGCGGGCCACCACTTCGTCCTGGAAGCTCGGCAGCTTGGCCAGCAGCACGGCCGCTTGAATCGTATCCAGCCGGCCGTTGAGGCCGATCACCGGGTGGTGGTAGCGGCGGTCCTGGCCGTGTACGCGGATCTCGCGCATTTTCTTCGCCAGCTCGTCGTCGTTGGTGAACACCGCGCCGCCGTCGCCGTAGCAACCCAGCGGCTTGGACGGGAAGAAGCTGGTGGTGCCGATGGTGCACAGGTTGCCGGAGCGCTTGCCGTGCTGGCTGGCGCCGAAACTCTGCGCGCCGTCCTCGATCACCGCGATGCCGTGCTGTGCGGCGATGGCGTTGATGGCATCGAAATCGGCGCACTGGCCATACAGGCTGACCGGCATGATTGCCTTGGTGCGCGGGTTGATCGCCGCTTCCAGCTTGGCCGGGTCCAGGTTGTAGGTCAGCGGGTCGATGTCGACAAACACCGGCTTGGCACCGAGCAGCGCGATCATCTCGCCGGTGGCGATGAAGGTGAACGGGGTGGTGATCACCTCGTCGCCGGCCTTCACGCCCAGCGCCATCAGCGCGATCAGCAGCGCCTTGGTGCCGTCGCAGACGCCGATGGCGTGGCGGGCGCCGGTGTAGGCGGCGAGCTGGTCTTCCAGCTGCTTCACTTCCGGCCCCATGATGTACTGGCCGTGGTCGAGCACCGCGTGGATGCGGGCGTCGATGTCGGTTTTCAGGTGCTGGTACTGCGCTTTCAGATCGATGAACTGGATGGACATGGTGTCACTCTCAACAGGGTCAAAGCGGCGTGCAGTGGTTGCCGCCGATATCGTAACGTTGGCCGCAGGCGGCGCAGTCGTGCTCGCCGATGCTGTCCGCCAGCCGCTCGCCGCACTGGCACATCCAGCCGATGCGTTTGGCCGGGGTTCCGACCATCAGCGCGTACGGCATCACGTCGCGGGTCACCACCGCACCGGCGCCGATGAAGGCGTACTCGCCGACGGTGTGGCCGCAGACCACGGTGGCGTTGGCGCCGATGGTGGCGCCGCGCTTCACCACGGTGCGGCGGTATTCGTTCTTGCGGCTGACGTGGCTGCGCGGGTTGTTCACGTTGGTGAACACCATCGACGGGCCGCAGAACACGTCGTCTTCCAGCGTCACCGCGTCATAGATCGACACGTTGTTCTGCACCTTGACGTTGTCGCCGATGATCACGTCGTTGCCGACGAACACGTTCTGGCCGAAGGAGCAGCACGCGCCGATACGCGCCTGGCTGCAGATGTGCACCCAGTGCCAGACGCGGGTGTCGTCGCCGATCACCGCGCCGTCGTCGACGATGGCGGTGGGATGAACGGTATAGGCGGCCATGTCAGTACTCCAGCGGCAGGCTGACGCGACGACCGTCGCGCGCCGACAGGTAGATGCCGACCAGCAGTTCCAGCGACTTCAGCCCTTCGCGACCGTCGGTTTCCGGCTCGGCGGTGCCCTGCATCACGTTGATCACGTTGTCGTAGTACAGCGGGTGGCCGAAGCCGTAGACGCTGGTGGTGGCGTAGCTGGCGGCCTTGATGTCGTCGTCCATCGCGTGCGGCGCGGCGAATTCCCAGTGCTGGATCTCGTTGACGGCCATGCCGCCGATGCGCACGGTGCCCTTCTCGCCGAGGATGGTGATCGAACCTTCCAGGTTTTTCGGGTAGGTGAGCATGGTCACGTTCATGCTGCCCAGCGCGCCGGAGCGCCACTTCAGGCTGACCACGCCGCTGTCTTCCACCTCGATGTCGCGTTCC
>Ga0209172_10002979_pt1 | contig 27582 bp, 31 predicted proteins | sample LarsenN4metaG_FD_184113 | JGI IMG/M metagenome (GOLD analysis project Ga0209172, IMG submission 184113) | Hot spring sediment bacterial and archeal communities from British Columbia, Canada, to study Microbial Dark Matter (Phase II) - Larsen... ... | reverse complement strand
GTCCGGCTGTCGGACGTAGTGCTCGATGTGGGGCTTGGTCTGGGCGATCAGGACGTATTCCATCAGCGAGGGAAGCTTGCGATAGTGGGCGAACTTGCCACCGCGGTCATAGGCCTCCGTGGAGTCCGAGAGCACTTCGACGATCAGGGTGGGGTTCAGCAAGGTATCCTGCTGGTTATCCTCGAATTCGGCCTCGCCGCACACCACAGTGACATCGGGGTAGGTGTACAGGCCGGTGGCACTGACCTTGACGCGCATATCGCTGGGATACGTGGTGCAGGGCCGCCCCTTGAGTTGTGCTCTCAGCTCACCGACGACATTGGCCACGATCAAATTATGCCATCGGCTAGCGCCAGCCATGGCGAAGATGTCGCCGGCATAATACTCGCTTTTGCACTGGGCCGCGCGCTCCAAAGCCAAATATTCCTCCGGCGTGTAACGCTTTTGAGCTTGGGAAGACATATGCGGCTCCATGATCCAGGTCCACCCCGTCGACGACTGCGTACGACCACTATACCACACCCCAGGCTCTCCCACCTAAGACTCCGCATCTTCAAATTATCCGACTGCCGCCGGTGCTCGTCGGTCGTGCCAGGGAGTCGCCCGTTCATAAGCATAGGCGGCTCGCAGCAATGTGGCCTCGGCAAACGGACGCGCCCCCAGCTGCAAGCCGATCGGTAGGCCGTCGCTGGTGAAGCCGCCGGGGATGGAGATGGCGGGAAGAGCTGTGAGGGCGTAGCAACCGGTGTAAGAACGCCGGAAGAAAAAGCGCGAGCGTACGTCGTCGGTGCCCTTGAAAGGAGCCGTTAAGGCCGCATGCTTGGGGGGTGGATGGGGCATGGTGGCAGAGACCAGGATATCGACCTCTTGCAACGCTCGCATGAACTGCTGCCGCAGGAGTACGCGGGCTTTCATCGCCCGATTGTAGACCTTCGCCGGTACCAGAGCCGCCGCCTGCAGCCGCGTGCGCGTCGCCGCGTCCAACTCGTCCGCCCGGCTGCGCAAGATCTCGTCGCGTGCGCCAGCCCCTTCGGTATCGGCCACGCCGACGAAGACGGCGCCGGCCAGCGCGACCATCGGGATGGAAACCTCTCGTACCTCAGCCCCCAGGTCCTTGAAGATCTCCAGCGCATCGTAGATCGCCCGCCTGACCTCTGGGTGCATGTCGTCGTGCTCCTGTAACTCGCGGATCAGGCCGAAGCGCAAGTCGCGAATGCCCTGAGCGAGCTGGGCTGTATAATCGGGCACCGGTTTGCGGCTGGTGTAGGGGTCCCGCGAGTCGTAGCCAGCGATGGCGCCCAGCACCAAGGCGCAATCACGCACGGTTTTCGTCATCGGCGCGGCGGCGTCAGCGAACCAGCACATGGGCGTCATGCCGTAGCGGCTGACCCGGCCGAACGTCGGCCGTAACCCGACAGCGTTACAGCAAGCCGCTGGCCCGCGCCCAGAGCCGCCGGTGTCCTCACCCACCGAGGCCGCACACAGATGGGCCGCCAGTGCCACCCCCGAGCCGCTGCTGGATTCCCCCGGCGTGCGCTCCAGATCCCATGGATTGCGTGGAATGCCATACGGTGGGTGCTGAGTGCCGCCCATGGCCAGCTCGCTCAGATTCAGCTTGCCGAGCAAGATCGCCCCCGCCTCCTTGAGCCGGGCGACGATGGTCGCGTCCTCAGACGGTACGAAATCCCGATACACCCGCGAGCCATTGGTGGTCAGGATGCCCTTGGTCCAGAACTGGTCCTTCACCGCCACCGGCACGCCGAACAGCGGCCCCAAGGCACCACCGCGCTGCACGATCTCCTCCGCCTGCCTGGCGGCCGCCAGCGCCTCGTCGCGCAGCACGGTGATATACGCATGCAGTTCGTCATCGAAGCGCTCGATGCGATCGAGATAGGCTTGCACGACCTCCACCGGGGACACCTGCTTGGTGGCGATCGCCTCAGCGATCTCAGTGGCCGAGAGGAAGGCGAGTTCGTCGCGGGCCATGCTATTCCTCCTCTGGGAAGATGGTCACGGGCTGAATCTCGGAGAGATCGAGCTGCGTCAGGCGTGCCATTTCCTCGATCAAGCTGTCGAAACGGTCAGCGACCTCGGATAGCTCGGATTCTGCGATGGAAATGCCCACCAAGCGAGCCAATTCTCGGACGCGGTCTTCCTTGGACAGGGTCATGGGGTACTCCTATGATATTAAGGCATGATCTCCTCTAGGCAGCGTTTGACCTACGCCATACTACACACGCCACATGGCGGCGTCAAACTGTTCGCCCCGCATCATCGCTGACCCCGGACGGACCCGCACAACGCGATCGTCTCGTTCGCCATCGCTCTTATCGAACACAGCGCATGGGTGAATAGCAAATCGGTCAATCGTCGGCGTCGGTGGCTGATCCTCGGGCGTGTTATAGCAGGGGCATGGCTGGTTGCGCCCACACTGCAAGGATCGGCCGTTGACCGCGACGCTGGCGGTGCCTCCAGTTAGGGCCTGGGTCGTCGTTGACGGTTACTTCTTGCAGGGATTAGAAGGGTGGGAGGGGACAAAACGTAGCAAGAGGAACCGTGAGCGCGCTGGCATTGATCACCCATAGGCTAATGCTGGTCGAGTTTGCTGACCGAGGTGACATCGATCGTGCCAGTGGCATCGTACTTCGTCTCCGTGTCTGTACGAAGCCGCCCAGTCACCCGTATATGCTGGCCCATGGCGATCTTCCCCCGCACAATGTACGGGTTGATATGGTCAAGCGCATAATGCCTTCCCGCGTTTGTACGAAGCCCGATGGCGCATTCGAGCGTCAGCGCTTCCTGACCGCCCGCCCGGTGCGGCAAACATACCAGTTCCCCGTCGAGTGTGACCGTAGTCCCTGCTGGGCTCGGCGCAGTGGGCGACTGTACGAATATGATCGATGTAGTCATTGCCGCCGCGAGGGATGGTACGGGGAGAGTTGGGGGGAAAGGCGATAGTTGGAAGACGGCGGACGCAACGATGCCGCCATCGATAAGGTATAGCGCAGCGATCACGGCCCAGATGGTGGATTTCATAGGAAGCTTCCTTCGATAAGACGTGACCCTTCCTCTCATGCCACGACCTCAGAGGATGAACTCCTCGCATGGCCCCATCAGTTCTATCGTAAGGCGGCAAGGCGGGATGTCAAGGGGAGGTCGCACTTATTCCTGCCGCTGCAGGATAACGGAAGAGGACGCCAAAGGGGAGGGAACACCGATTCACATTCCGTGTTGCCCAGCTGCGAGGGAATCTCGTTGAACGTGCTCCTGCGGTGCTGGGCAAACCGAGGCGAACTTTTGTTTCCAGGTCGCCGGCGTCTCACAGCCGGAGCGATCTCAGCCCATGGAAGAGAGGCGCTCTCGGGGCGAGGACGCCGACGCCCGCGGCCGTTTTTAGGAGGTTCCACCGTTGGCGAAGCACAGCGCAAATACGTCTTCGCTTTCATTGTTATCCGAAGACGTATTGCGGAATTGAGGCGAGCCCATTTCCTGGGTAAAGACGCTACCGGCGGGACAGCCTGCTTGGGAGCACCGCTTGTGGCTGTTCACGCCGTTGATCCAAGGGCAGCAGTTGCCGGATACTTGGCCAGGGTCGGTGAGACTGGAGCCATCCGTATCGGCGAACTCCGTATTGCTATGCGTGTGGTTGATCCACCACGGACCACCGCTGGAGCCTCCCGTCATGTCACTGCCGATGTATTTGGACAGTTGACCCTCGCTGGTATTCCGGTTCAGTTGGTACCACTCCGTCGAGACTACGGTGATGAGACGGTTGCCCGGAAACGGCGAAGCTGCGGGATAGCCCCAGGCGAACGTCGATTGCCGTGTCGGCCAGTTCCAGGCGCGGCCTAACCAGCCCGTCACATTGCCCACGCGGTTCGCGATGGTGGTGCCGGTGGTTGCCGTGACGATGCAACCATAGTCGCGATCGATATTCCCGGAACTGAACCACTGGAAGGAGGTGGCGAGGAACGTGGCAGCCCAGCAGCCTCGAGGGTTACCGCTTGGGTTGTGGGACGGACAAAACAGCACGTTGGTGGACCACCCCGCGTTGCTGTTGCTGCCATCATGCACGCAGTGCCCGGCGGTGGCCAGCGTGCTGCGCTGAATCACTGACGCCGAGCACACGAAATTCTGGCCCCGTTGGGTGAAGAAAAGCTTCCCAACCGTCGAAATCGGATAGACCGTATTGTTCGCTTGCTGCCACGTGAAGCGGTTGAAGGGGGCATAATTACCGAAATCCGTCGGACTGCTAGGCGGCGAAAACGGCGGAGCCGTTTGTAGCTGATCGCCTCCCGTGAGCACTTGGTACAGAGGATCGTCCGGACTGATCTCTAGACGTTCGTTTGGGCCGGGTTGGCGCCGGAGCCCTGGTCTCCAACCCGGTGCAAGGCCAGGAACCGCGTCCGGCGACAGCTCGGCCGCTTCGTGTGATCCCGCCTCAGCCCCGGTCGCTAGCGCTGCTGGGAATGGCTTTGGAAGTGCCTGTCGCATACGTTCAGGCGTCCAGTAGTCCATGATCGCCTGGGCTTGGACCTCGTCAGCGTCCTCTTGTAGTGTCATGAAAACAGGGCCATCCTGGGCAAGCGCGCTCCCTGTCAGCAAGAGGATCGCCAACAACAATGGGATCGGCGCCGTTGCGCTCGAACCTAGCATCGACAGTGGCCGCATGGAGTACCTCCCTCTCTGGCTAAATCGCACCACAAGACATTGGCACACGGTGATGGATGTTCACCCCTCTTCCCTTCCCCCCGGTGCGGAGGAAGGTGAGGATGGGGGGAAGTCTCCCCGGTGTACCGATCTTCTATGGCCTGATTTAGAATGGCTTCAGCGGATGCTTGGCATAATCGAGTACTAAACGCTACAACACAAGGAGATCGCGAGAGCTGAACAGCATGTGCGACACCCTGAAAGACTGCTGTCCGGGGGAGGACTGCCTGTGAGCAGCCCTGCCCCCATCTGTACAGGCGGTGGCGCCTGCTCCCGGTCAGCGCGACAGGACGCCTGCCGCTTCCGGGTCGACCGGAGCGCTTTCTTGCAGCACGCTTTCCCGCACTGCTGACCCAGCGATCACGCCGGATGGTTCGGCACTTACCGACACCTCGGCCTGACTGCTTTCGACCTCCGTTGGCTGGAGGCGCTCAGGTATAATCGTGCCGGGCGGAAGGACCCCAGCGGCCAAGCCTGGAGGTTCTTGTGCGCTTTGCGGCACGGCGGTGGGGGCCCGCACGCCTGAGGCGGCAATCTCTGCGACCGCAAGCAGAGGCAGGGCGAGAATCGTCAAGACTGCAACGACCCCCACCAGCGCCCACATGGGCAGTTTCCCGATGGTCATAGCGTATCCCTCCTCATGCACTGCAGCGCGCCCTTATTGCCGTTGCACGGCCATGATATAGTGTGCGCTTGAACTCACTGGCGCATTGAATTGAGTCGCGACCAGACACATGAATTTCAGGTTCCCTGCCAGGGCAGTGGTGGTGGTGCTACATGTGCCACCGTTAGCGGCGGCGCAGCTTGAAATAATGGTTCCATTGACGCCGATCAAACGCAGGTTGAGCGTTTGGCCCGTGGAGTTACTGGTAATTTGGCACCTGTAGTTGCCGCCCGTCGACGCCGTCGGCCACTCATAGACCTCCATCTCCATGGCTTGCCCAAAGTTCTTCGGACTGGAGTGCGCCGAAATCGAACCGCCCACACCCAGCCCAGCCGTGTTGAGCGTTTTGAATTGGCCGGCCAGCGCCTCACCATGCAACCCGAACACCGTTGCAAGGGCTACAGTCAATCCCAACATAACGACCATCGACGTGCGAAGCATTTGCCACCTCCTTTGTGAACCCGACGCGAACATTCACAAACGGCGAGCTGCTCTCTACGTGAACTCTTTGCGGCGTAGCGCGAATCCATGGAGCTATTCGATATCGTCCTCCTTTCGTGTGGATGTGTCGGGATCGAGGGGGAGCAGACGATCCCTCTCCCCCCCATCGCTGGCGGTGTCGGGCCTGGCCTCCTCAGGGGATGGCTCCCCTGGGCTCTCCAGTGCATCCGCCACCAACTGTCGTACCTCCGGATCCTGGGCGGTCTGCAGCGCGTGAGCCAACCCTTGCTGGACCTGTGGATCGACATGGAGCAGGGGGAGCAGGCCCTCCAGGGCGGTTTGGCGCATATGCGGGTCAGGATCGTGGATGACCTCCAATAACACCCCGACTGCGCTCGGATCGGCCTGGTGGCTGAGGTACTCGATAGCCGCCAGGCGCTCCTCCGCGCCTGCCGTGCTCAGAGCCATGTCCCGTGCCGCCTGCGGGTTTGTCTCGAAGACCCTGGCCCATTCGAGTGCCGGCTCGGGGTTGTTCGCTGGCGTCGTGAGGACGGGTGCCTCTGAGGCTGGAGGGGAGGGCTGCTTTCCTGCGACCGTGTGGCGCTCCTTCGGCAACAGCCAGATTTCGGTCAGACGACCTGTCGGAGTTCCTGCTTGTGCCTCCTTTGCATAGAACAAGACGAGGTTCGCTTCGCGAAAGAGGCGCCGCAGCCCCTGCTCCAGCGGCATGGCCTCAAACGCCCGTGTTAGCGTCCCAGGGAATGGCCCCTTCAGGCGGATTTTGATGCCTGTATGGCGCTCAAGTTCTTGTAGCACCGCTTCCCAAGAGGCGTGGCGCGCCCGCACGCTGAGGTGGTCGCTGTGGAACTCGATCACCAACTGCGAGCGTTCCATGGGTTGCGCTGGTTCCCGTTCGTGAGACGTCAGTGAATCCGGCGGGCGGGCGAAGGCCGCTAGCCCTAGGTTGCCTATGAAGAACAAGAGCAAGGCGAGTGGGAGCGCCCTAAACCTCATCGGTTCTCCTCCTGCGTGCTCTGATGCCAACGCCAGCGAACTTCCTCATCAGGGCAATACCGGGCTACCGCTCACGTCGTCATACCTTATGCCAGCGGTGAAAGACTGCCCACAACTGCTTGCGTATGATCTTTTTGGGTTGTTGAAGAGCACCGCCTGTGGCGATAGCTCTTCGCAAACGTAATGCCGTCTTTCTTGTCTAGCTCGATCCATCTGTACTTCCAAGGATTTTTCTTTTGTTGTGCCGCTTGGTACGCCTCTCAAAAAGCGCCAAAATGTGGCTAAAACAACCATAATTTGGCTTGAAGAACCACAATTTGGCCATAGTAACCAATGTCGGTTGAAACTCATGTGGTTGATTCTTGATGTGTGAAACCATCCTCAAAGCGGTGTTCGAAAGACGAGGTAGGAGAGAGAGTCCTTCAAGCCCGTTATGTATAATTCCGTTGGGTCTCAAATGCCAACCACAGTATCAAACGGTCTCTCGAACGTCATTGAGGGGCCGTACTAGATCTCCATTAGGGACTTGGCTTGCTCACAGGAATATATCGGTGGTGTATCAACACGGCCGGTAGGATATGCCGACGTTGATTAATCGCCATGCGTAGATGTGCACACCAATGGTTGGATATGGACAGAGCCGAAGTCTTTAGAACCATTGACCTATCGAATACCACCTTGATAGTGGGACTCTAATTCTGACCATCCCTGCTCATTCATCGTCTTATGCTATCTTCTCTGATTATCAATATTCTCGCATGCTTAACATCGCTGGTCTGGGTGGTATCGCCCTTGCGTATGGTACGCAGGTCGCAGAGCCTTCGGACATATCAACGGAAGCTGACCCCGATATCGATGACAGATGTCAGACAGGATGGTGTGGCGATGGGGTATAGGTCCATTCCTCGCGGCGATGACCTAGCAGTGATACAACAGACGATAGTGGCGAACGGCCTTCGGCAGAACCTAGGGGACATGACCGTCGAGCACAGCTTCACCTTGTCGGGTGGTCCGACTGACCGTATAGTCGGCCAGTCTCCCGCTATCATGGCCTTGCGCACGCAAATTCGCCATTTGGCAGCTTTCGATGCGGTGGGCAATCCGTACGCCCCTACGCTGTTATTGCAGGGGGAGACGGGCACGGGGAAGGGATTGGTGGCGCGGGTCGTCCATGACAGTGGCCCGCGTGCCAATGGCCCGTTCATCGAGGTCAACTGCGCCGCTATTCCCGACACGATGCTGGAGGCTGAACTCTTTGGGTTTGAGCCTGGTGCCTTCACCGATGCGAAGCGTTCTAAACTCGGCCTCTTTGAAGCGGCCTCTGGGGGCACGCTCTTCCTGGACGAAATCGATGCTCTTCCCTTAGGGCTGCAGAGTAAGCTGCTCAACGTACTCGAAGCGAAACGCATCCGACGCTTAGGGGCGGTGGTAGACCGCCCTGTGGATGTGAAGCTCATCGCGGCGACGAACGCGGATCTGAGTCGGTCCGTTAGTATGGGGCGCTTTCGCGCCGACTTGTATCACCGGCTGGCGGTCGTGTTGTTGAGGTTACCCCCTCTACGCGAACGCGGGGATGATTGTCTCGTACTCGCGCACCACCTCCTGCGGCGCTATGCGGAGATCCATGGCCTCCATCCCAAGCGGCTGAGCCGGCCAGCTGAGGCATGGATCCGAAGCCATAGCTGGCCAGGCAATGTCCGCGAGTTAAGCCATCTGATCGAACGGGTTACGCTGTTAAGCCCGGAAACCATCCTGGATCCCCAAACGTTGGGGCGTTTGTGCCTGCCTCGGCCGGAGCCATCTCCAGTAGCCATGTGCGAGCCTCACAACAGCGAGCCTCAGCCCCTGGATGAGGCCAGCAAAATCCGGCAGGCTATCACGCAGGCGGAGGGCAATGTGGTACGTGCCGCGCGCCTGTTGGGCCTCAGTCGTGGCGCTTTGCGCTATCGCATGCAGCGCTATAGCATTGCGCACCCGCGCCGCCGGAAACGTCCCCGGCTTCAAGAAACCCCGCCCGAGGAGCATTCCTGGCCCGTAGCCGCACTAGCGGGTGGAGTTGAGAGCGAGATCATCTCTCTGTCAGAAGGCGGACAATCCACGCTCAGCCAAGGGGAATCACGGCCTGAAGCTCGCTGGGACTATAGACCGGTAGCCGTGCTGGCGATTAGCGTCACGTTCCCTGCGGCCGAGGAATCTGAGCGGCCTCGGCATGACCTCAGGGCCGTAACCGCTGTCTGGGAGCGGCGTATCGTCGAAAAAGCCACCGACTTCGGCGGCATTCTCCTACAGCGTTCTCCGGCGTTGCTGCTCGTGGCTTTTGGGAGTCCTCGAACACTGGAATCATTGCCGGATCGCGCTGTGCAGGCGGCGCTGGCGATCCGCCATGTGGTCGCCGAGGCGGCGGCCACCGATCTACGCGAACCCAGTCCCGAAGTGCGGCTGGCGGTGCATATGGGCACGGTCCTGGTGGATATCCGGCCCGCCGAGCCAACCACCCCAATGTTGTCGGTGGGAGAGACGCTGACCTTGCCGATTCACCTGCTCGGCCATGCTGCACCGATGGATCTCCTGCTATCTTCCCAGATTGGGCGTCTGGTCGAGAACTGGTACATCCTGGAGGAGCGTGCGCTGCCGTTACTCGCCGGGGGACAGGATCAGTACAAGGCCTATGCCGTCGTCGAGCTGCGATCACATCTTGCTTCTTAGGCGATGCTCAGAGAACGCCCGCTGCGTCGGTCGTCGGCAGCGGGCGGAAGTTAGCGACCTGGCGTGCTCCAGACAATCGGTATGGTCCCAGGCAATGGCATCCAAGGCCACTGGCCTACCATGACTTGCAAACCGATATGGCTAAGACGGCCGTTGAATCCTCAGCGCGTGGCTCAGACAGCGCTCTGGCACTCTGCGCCCGTCGAGGACCTACAAGAGTTGGATGTGGCCCTAAGGGAGCGTTGCCTCTGAGACGTTGCCGATGCTGACGCTGCGAGCGTCGGCGATCAACTCAGCCAGGTTATCGCCGGTGAGGCTTTCGAGGAAGGCGACGAGGGCGGCGACATCCTCGTCCGTGAGGTGGAGGGGTTGGATGAGCGGGTCGAGGAAAGGATGGGCATAGCCGCCCTGATTATAAAAACGTACCACTTCTTCTAGGGTCGCCAACGAGCCGTCGTGCATATACGGGGCGGTCACCGCCACGTTGCGCAACGTGGGCGTTTTGTAGCGCCAGCGGTCGTCGGGGGACTGGCTGACTTCGTAGCGGCCCAGGTCAGCCTGGGGCGGCTCCCCGACGCTGGCGATGATCTCAGGAGCCACCTGTACGACGATCCCCGGGGCAAGCTTCACTGCGGTAGGCGCCGCGCGTTGGGGGCGGACCATGCTGTTGTACCAGCGCAGCCCGGTGTTGTGAAACGCCTGATGGGTGAACAACGCATGCTCAGGCGTGACGAGGTGACACGATACACAGCGGGCCTTCCCCATGAATAGGGCAAAGCCCGCCTGAGCTTGCGAGCTGAGCGCTTGTGGTTGTCGGCCATAATACCAACGGTCGAAGGCGGAGTTCGCTGAGAGCAGCGTGCGTTGATAACTGGCCAGAGCCTGGCCGAGTGTTTCGACGCTGGGGCCGCGCTGGAACGCCCGCTCGAAGAGGCCGGTGTAGTCGTCCAGGCGCTTGACCTTCTCCACCAAATACCCCATAGATGGAATGGCCATCTCGTTGGCGGCCAGCAGCGGACTGATGATCTGGGTTTCCAGGCTGGTCTCACGACCGTCATGAAACAGCGTCCGCATGTAGGCCACGTTCAGCACCGTCGGGGTGTTGCGCCGCACGCTGCGTCCCTCGATGCCGACCGCCTGGGCCAGTTCGTTCACCGTAAACCCTTGCTCCGGCACATGACACATGGCGCAGGACATGGTGTCATTGCGGGACAGCCGCCGGTCGAAAAACAGTTTGCGACCCAGGCGGATTTTGGCGATCGTCGGCGGATTATCCTCGGGCACCGAGACCACAGGCAAGCCCACGGGCGGCGTGATCACGCGTGTGAGGGCCCGGCGGTCGACGTCGGAATCGCTGGGGGCAGCTGGGCTGTGATTGGCCGCCACAGCGAGCCCAAACCGAATCGCGTAGTTCGCTAGGAAGAGCACGGTGATGAGTCTGACCAGAAAGCGGCGACGCGGCATGGTGTGATCCTTTTCCCTGCATCGGGACCCTTACATGCTACCCTCTGCCATAAGCGAAGTCTTGATGTCGTTGATCACCACTTCGGGATGCAGAAAATCGACGCTGTAGATATTGCGGACCTGCCGGTGCCGATCGATCAGAAACACTTTCAGGACGTGTGAGTATGTGCCCGTAAAGCCGCCATGCGCATCGAGAATCGGTTGAATGTATTGGCCATAGCCATCCAGAATCGGCTGGAGGGTCTGTGGTGACGACGTGGTCAGGCGGTGCCAGGACGGTGCCCCCGGTGCATGCCCCTCCACCTTGGCGTGTCCGCTGGCATAGCGCTGCATCACGTCTGGCGTGTCGTGCTCGGGATCGAAGCTGAGCGACAGCAGACGGACCTGTCGAGCCAGGGCCAGATCCCGTTGGAGTGCCTCGGCGGTGGCATGCAACACGACGGTCGCCAAGGGGCAGCCACGGGCATCGCCGCAACGGCTATAGATGAAACTCAGCAGCACGATCTTGCCGTCCAGATAGTCGAACAGCCGATGCGTGGCACCGGTGGAATCCAACACCTCGCCATCGCTGGCGGCCTTGATGACCGGAAGCTCATAGGTTCCAGGTGCCGGCGGCGTAAACTCCAGCGGCATCGACCAGCTATGGCCATGGAGCGAAGCCGGCGTGAGCAGGCTGCCCAATGCTAGAGCCAGGAGCAACATTAGGCTTCTCCCGAGTGCAAACGTTCGAATGGTCTTCATAAGCGATCTCCCCATCTCGCCTCCGGTTCCTCCCCCTGCCCCCTCTCCCACCGGGAGAGGGCGGGGGTGAGGGGAGAGGGACAAAACACCTCTCCCAGAAAGCTATCGCCACCCTGACTTCATCCCCACCAGCGTACCGGGCGCCGACGGCTGCGCCGCCAGCCGATACAACTCGAACGCCCCAAAGCGCATCACATGGGGGCGCCCCAGATTCTCCTTGTAGAAATCGATGGCGAAGCTTTGCACCAGCGCCTGGCCGTTCCATTCGTAGGCTTTCATAAACTGCTCATCGTCTGCCCCCTTCTTGTCCCAATTAGCCAGCAACGAGGACGTGAAGTAGAAGCGCTTGCCGTCCCAGCTTTGCGACACCATGTTGAGTTGCGAGCCGATGCGTTGCTCATAGATCTGCTTGGGATGGAAGGGATCGGAGATGTCGAACGCACGCGTCGTGCCGTCCATGAAGGTATTGGCCCACAGCAGGCGGTCGTCAGCGCTGATGGTGATGTCCACGGAGGCTTGGAGATGCCGTGGAGATTTTCTGGAGGTTTTCTAAAGATTTTCTGGGGTTCTGCACCGGCGAAGCGGGGATGGGCAAGACGACGCTGGTGGAGACCTTCCTCGCCGAGATCGAGCGTGAGGACGCGCTGTGGATCGGACGTGGGCAATGTCTCAAACACTATGGTGCGGGCGAAGCCTATCTGCCGGTGTTGGAGGCCGTTGGGCGGCTGTGCAAGGAATCGGGGAGGCAGGCCCTTATAGCACTCCTGGCGAGACAGGCGCCGACCTGGCTAGTGCAGATGCCTTGGCTTGTCGATGGAGCCGAGTTCGAGGCCTTGCAACGACGCGTGCTGGGGGCCACTCGCGAGCGTATGCTGCGGGAGATGGCCGAAACCATCGAGGCATTGGCGGCTGAGCGGCCGCTGGTGCTGGTGCTGGAAGATCTGCATTGGAGCGACCCTTCCACCATCGATCTCATCGCCTTGTTGGCGCGTCGCCGAGAGCCGGCACGTCTGCTCATCCTAGCGACGTATCGCCCTGCGGAAGCGATGTTGCACAGTCATCCTCTCCAGGGGGTGAAGCATGACCTCAGCCTACATGGGCAATGTCACGAGTTGCCGCTCCGCCTGTTGACCGAGCACGAGGTGGCAGAGTACCTGGCGACACGCTTTTCGGCTGTGGCGGTTCCGGTGGAGCTGACGCGTTTCCTGCACTGACGCACCGAAGGGAACCCGCTGTTCATGGTCAACGTGGTGGACTATTGGCAAGCACAAGGCCTACCGGTCGAAACCGAGGAGCCGTCGGCGCTGCGGGAGTGGTTCGCGGCCCTGGGAGATGACGTGCCGGACACGCTGCGCAAGCTCATCGAGCAACAGCTTGGCCGGCTCAGTCGCGACGATCAACGACTGCTGGAGACGGCGAGCGTGGCGGGGAAGGAATTCGCGGCCGCCGTTGTCGCCGCCGGGGTGGATCGCGAGACGGAGCAGTCGAACGGGTGCTGGCTGCGCTGGCACGACGCGGGCAGTTCCTGCGTGTTCAGGGGATTGCCGAATGGCCGGACGGTACTGTTGCGACTCGATACACCTTCATCCATGACCTCTATCGCGAGATCTTGTACGAGCGCGTGCCGGCCGGGCAGCGCGTGCGGTGGCATCGCCAAGTGGGCCTGCGATTGGAGGCCGGCTACGGGGTGCAGGCGCCGGAACTGCCAGCGGAATTGGCGGAGCATTTCGTCCGGGGCCGAGATATGCCCCGGGCGGTGCGATATCTCAGTGAGGCCGAGGAAACCGCCCTGCGCCGCAGCGCTTATCACGAGGCGATCAGGCATCTCAGCCGCGGTCTCGATCTTCTACCAGAACTTCCAGATGTGCCGGAGCGCACGGCGCAGGAACTGCACCTCAACGTCGCTCTGGGTGCAGCCCTGACGGCGAACAAAGGGTTTGCGGCAGCCAAGGTCGGCCAGGCTTACACCCGGGCTCGGGAATTGTCGCGGCAGGTAGCGGACAGCCCGCAACTGGCGCCCGTGCTCCTGGGATTATGGGTCTACTACCACGTGCGTGCAGAGCTGCAGACGGCTCATGAACTCGGCGAGGAGCTCCTGCGGCTGGCGCACAGATGGCACGATCCCATCCTCCGCCATCAGGCCCACCACGCGCTGGGGATCACCTCAACGGATGTGGGCGCGTTTACGCAGGCATTGGAGCATTTGGAGCAGGCGGTCGCCCTCTATACACCCGAGCAGCACCGCACCCATACGGAACTCTCGGTGTACGATACTGGAGCGGTTTGCCTGGCCTTCGCGGCGCATAACCTGTGGTATCTGGGCTATCCTGATCAGGCGTCGCGTCGCAACCAAGAGGCGCTGGCCCTGGCCGAAACCCTGGCGCATCCGTACACCACCGCGGGAACCCTGTGCCTGGCCGCACTCCTGGCGTCCTTACGGCGCGATGGCCAACAGGCCGAAGCGTGGGCGGAGGCTATGATGGCCCTGAGCCATGACCAAGGCTTTCCCTACATGTGGGCCTGGGGGGCGGTAGTGCGGGGATGGGCGCTGAGTGTCCAAGGCCAGAGCCACGAAGGCCTTGACCTGCTGCGCCAGGGACTGGCCGCCTATGGCGCTACCGGGGCGGCGGTGCTGCATACCTATTGGCGATTGTTGCATGCCGAGGCTCTGGGCGGAGCAGGAGACCCGGAAGCGGCGTTACGCTCGCTGGATGAAGCTTTGGCGACCATCGCCGGTAGCGGCGAGCACCGCAGCGAGGCGGAGCTGTATCGGTTGCAAGGGGAACTCCTGCAGCAGCTCTCAGAGGATAAGTGGCCTGCAGGCTTGACGCCGGAGGCGTGTTTCCGACGCGCCATCGAGCTTGCCCGCCACCAGCAGGCGAAATCGCTGGAGCTGCGGGCGACGATACGCTTGAGCCGTCTATGGCAGCGTCAGGGCAAGCCCCAGACTGCCCGGCAGCTATTGAGTGAGATCTACGACTGGTTCAGCGAAGGGTTTGACACTGTCGACCTCCAGGAGGCCAAAAGGCTTGGCGAAGAGTTGACTGCCAGCCGTGAAATCCGTAGGGTCCGGCAACACCATGCGGGCGAGCGGACTCTGCATCCGTGCGGCAGTGCGAGGATCCGCTCGCGCGTCCTCCGGTTGCTGCAATACACCGATCAGCCTGAGAGGCTGCTTTCTCAGGCTGATCGTGCCGCTATCTCAGACACATCACAAGGGTGGAACCACAGGTGAGTGGTGGTCCTTCCGGCTGCGGCACATCGACCAAGATTCTGGCTGAATCCACTTCGATGAAGCCTTCCGGACACGCACAGGTGGCGGTGAGGGCGTTCGGGAAGAGACACTGTCCCGTGCAGGGAGCCCCCGTATTATCGACGAGTTGGAAAGAGCCGCCGAGCAACACGAATGGGAGGACACGTTGCTCCGCCCGCCCCAGATCTTGCTGGTCGTTCGGCCTGGCCTGAGCTAGCACTATTTGGCCGTCGAAGGCAGGCGCTTCCTGGGCGGCGAGCGGCGACTGAGTCAGCAACAACACTGCGCCAGCGATAAGAACCACGGCCACTGATTTCCACTGCATCTGCATCAACAGCTTTCTCATGGCAATTCTCCCTGTTTAGGAGCCGTGCGAGAGGAGTCGCAGCGGCGAACACATTCATACACACGGTCGCAGGCCGTGGCTCTGTCAGACGATAGGGGGAGAGCTATAGTCTGACGGGATGCCTTGCCTGGACGCGTGTACCTGCAATTGCAGCTATCATAGGCATGGGCAACAAGCGTGCCAGCTCTACTATCGTCTTAAGGATGAACCTGAAGGCCGCACAAAATCGAGCATGACGTCAGGTCAGTAGGTGTAGAGGGTTATGTATCCCGGCGTTGAGCGGCTCACGTCGCGAAAATAGTCTACAGCGTCAAGGTTTACGTGGTGGTGCAGTGGGGAGACCGCGGAGAGCATATTTCAAGTTGAGAGGATCACTCGTCGTCGAACACGATCATATTGAGAGGACTATCTGTGGGGTCTACGACCTATCAGCATGACGGATGGGGGTGGTTCATCATCTCTAGCCGTTGATCGCTTGCACGGCAAGCGCGATGGAACAATACGCGACGTTTTCGAAAGCGGCTCGGGCTTGGGAGGCACGCGTTGGGCTCCGGCTTGACGGTTTTTTTGTTTGACCGAAGCTGTCGCTATCGGTTATCGTTTAGTGCTTCGATGAGTGTGTTACTAGTGACGATCGCTTGTGCATGGCCGGCAGATCGGTGGGACCGTGTGCAAGCGGGTCGAGAAGATCGCTGCGTCTCAAGCATCGATATGCGTGCGCTCGTTGCCGCGTCCAAGCTGCATCTATTGAGGAGACCACCGATGCGATTAAACCCCCGCACCAGCGGTGCGTTCACCACCGACGATCTACCGCCGACGTCCCTTCTACCCATTGGCGTGTATGCTCGGATGCCGACGCCAACCTCGCCACATGTCTGGTTCCTCAAGCTAGGAACCGTCTGACCTCGCTCCCCCCACAACTATCCAAACAACCCCCCATGGTTTGTCGGTAGCCTGAGCCTGATAAGCCCTAGGATGGCGAGAGGTAGGGCTCTGTCTCGCCGTGTGCAAGGCCAGCGATCACGCTGCCATTTGTCATAACACACCCCCCATTCTCAGCGGCTCAATCTGGCCACGTCGTACCTTGCAGCAGGATGTCAGCATCGCGCTGGTCGACGATGCGCATCGGTGTGTGCGGGGGATTGTTCTAATGGGAGCTGGCATATCCTGTTGAGTTCTAGGGCGCACGCTCAATGCGGCGCAGGGGGAGAACAATGAACACTGAACGTGCAGGATGCTGCATCTTGATGGCGATTCTGACTGTACTGTGGGCCTGTGGCGGTCACGACGCGAATGCCGACACCGTTGTCGTCGGTCCTGAGAATATAGAGGGGTGGAGCTTCTTCACGACGTCCGGAGATGGTAGCGTGGAATTCGTCGACGGGCCGGACCTCCCCCCCATGGGTTTGGGGAGCGTGCGCCTCGCCACCGGCACGCATGGCCACCTGTCGGCGCAGATCCGGCACGCGCATTTCCAGGGTATCGGGTTGGGGGCTTTGACGGCGCTCAGCTATTGGACGTACGGCACGCGCTGGGACGGACAGCGCCTGCCCTATCTAGTCTTGAACGTCGATCTCAACGGGGACGGCGTCTTCAAGCTCGATGAGGACGACTTGCTGTTTTTCGAGCCGGCTTTTCAAACGGCGACCAGCGGGAATCCTGCCCTACCCGATCAAGAGCCAGTAGCACTGGCGACCTGGCAGTCCTGGGACGCCTTGGCCGGTGGGTGGTGGTCGTGGCACGGTATCGCCGAAGCCACCCCAGGGCCTGGGGTGAAATCGCTACAGCATTACCTGGCCGCAGCGCCGAACGCCGCCATCGTGAATGCCCAAACGGGGGAGGGGGGAGTACGCGTGGTGGTGGGGTTTGGCGAGGAACATGACGTGTTCGACGGCAACGTCGATGCCATCACCATCGGCGTCCACGGGGCGGAGGTAACATATAATTTCCTGCTCGACGCAGCCCCGAGGTCGGTGGATCTCGACATCGTGCCGGGCGAATATCCCAACGTGGTCGAGCTACAGAGCCGAGGTGTGATGCCTGTGGCTGTCCTCTCAACGCCGCACTTCGACGCCCGCAGCGATGTGATCGCTCCCTCGCTTACTTTTGGGCGAAGTGGGAATGAGGCGAGTTTGGCGTTCTGCGACCCGCGCGGCAGCGATGTCGATGACGATGGCCTCTTGGATCAGGTGTGCTATTTCCGCATCGAGGCCACGGGGTTTCGCTGCAACGATACCGAGGGGGTATTGCGGGGGAAGCTGATCGACGGCAAGCCGCTGACGGGCATGGATGCGGTTCTAGTTACGCCCTGTTCGTAGCTGGCATGGGTTTCCTCGCATCGTCCTGTTCCGTCGACCCTGGTGAAGGAGAAGGATGGGGTGAGGGCGGGAGAACGTGTCACAAAAGTGAAAATAATGGGGCACCGCGTGCCATTTTGACAATGGCATACGTCCTGAATTTTCCTATGTTTTCGAGATGTTGCGGGCCCCTACCGTGAGGGAATGAGTGTCAAATGGGCAATGCCCTTCTTCGTCCGGCCGGGAGGATCTCCATCACTACCGTGAATCTGCGAAGATTGCCGTGTGTCTGGGGCGTGGCATGCCGTTTGCTTTAATATTGGTGTGGAATTTGATCGTTCGATGTTCCACTGGGATGGGGAAACGCTCGATGCTAGAAGGAGGTGTGACTATGCTACCGAGCCTGTGGACTCCCATGAGTGAGGAACTGGGCACCCTCCATCGCAACATCGATCAGCTCTTCAATCGTGTCTTTGGGGCGATGGAGGGCGCTTTCGGCCGGGCCCTGTCGGTGGGGCAGGCAGCCTGGTGTCCGGCCATCGAATGCTACACCGAAGATGGTGAAGTGCACGTCAACATGCTCCTCCCCGGCGTCGATCCCCAGCATGTGCAGGTCACAGCTCTGGGGAATCAGCTGACCGTCAAGGGGGAGCGGCCCTGGGACGAGAAGAAGGCGCAGTCGCGCAGCTACTTCTTCCGTGAATTCCCCTATGGACACTTCGAGCGGACCATCGTCCTGCCTGAGAGCGTTGACCCGAATCGCGTCAGCGCCAAGTTCTACAATGGCGTGCTGCAGATCACGCTGCCGGCGTCGGCGGCGATCGCTCCGAAACGCATCGAGATTCAGGCTGGCGAGCCCGCTTTAACATAGAGCGTCACGGTCGGAGGCGCGTTGGCCTCTGACCGAACGTCGCCTCCAGGCTGGAGGGTCGAAGACCCCCAGCCTTTTTGTTTTTGGAGGCCTATGGATGCTGTAGCCTATTTTCTGAATCTCCCGGCCTCATACCACCCCGCCGAGATGCCGGCTTTGTGCTTGACCGGCCCCGCGACATTCTGCTAGAAACATCCTGCCGGGATGTGATCCCGTCCGCTGTGCAACCGCTGTGAGGTGACGTATGCCGATCGCCACAAAGATCAAGTACTATATGGAAAGCGCCTCGTGGATCCGCGGCATGTTTGAGGAGGGTATCCGGCTCAAGCAACAGTATGGCGAGGACAACATTTTCGATTTCTCGCTGGGGAATCCGGTCATGGAGCCCCCGCCGCAATTTTACGAAACCTTACGCCAACTACTGGCCCACCCACAGCCAGGGATGCATCGCTACATGCCCAACGTCGGCTATGCCGAGACGCGGGCGGCCGTGGCCGCGCAGTTAACGAAGGAAACCGGCATCGCGTTCACGGCCGACCATATCGTCATGTGCGTCGGCGCTGCCGCTGGCCTCAACGTGGCGCTCAAAACGCTGCTCGATCCCGGCGATGAGGTCATCTTCTTCGCGCCCTATTTCGTCGAATACCATTTCTATGTGGATTACCACGGGGGTGTGGCCAAAGTCGTGCCGACGGATGCCCATTTCGACCTCGATCTCGAAGCGCTGGAGGCAGCCCTCACGCCGCGTTCCAAGGTGGTGCTGATCAACTCCCCGAACAACCCCACCGGTGTGATTTATCCCGCGACCACCCTCAAACAATTGGGCGAGCTCCTGCAACGCAAGCAGCGCGAGTTCAACACGACGATCTATCTGTTGAGCGATGAGCCCTATAAAAAATTGATCTACGGCGGCCTGACCTACCCCGAGGTCTATCCCCATCACCCCAACAGCATCACCGTCACCTCGCACGCCAAAGACTTAGCCTTGCCAGCCGAGCGCATCGGGTACATCGCCGTCAACCCTGCCTGTGCCGACCTCCAGGATGTGATCAGCGGGATGAGTTTCACCACACGCACGTTGGGTTTTGTCAATGCGCCCGCGCTCATGCAGCGGGTGCTCACCCGGTTGCAGGGGGTGACCGTCGATATGGCGCGGTATGAGCGCCAGCGCGATTTCCTCTGCGATCGCCTGACGGCCATGGGATACCAATTGGTGAAGCCGCAGGGGGCGTTCTACATCTTTCCCAAGAGCCCCGTCGCGGACGATGTGGCCTTCGTCAGGGCGTTACAGACGAAACACATCCTCACGGTGCCTGGACGCGGCTTTGGGACGCCCGGCTACTTCCGTATCGCCTACTGCGTCGAGGATCGCACTATTGAACGGGCTATGGACGGCTTCCAGGCGGTGGCGAAGGAGTTTGGGCTGGGATAGGGTAAGGTGAGGGGACGACGATGCGCATGGCGATTCTGGGGGCTGGGGCGTTGGGCTCGTTGTTCGGCGCCCATCTCGCTCGGGCGGGCGAAGATGTCATCCTGATCGCGCGCGAGGGCCGCGCCAAAGCCATTCAGGAACAGGGCATCGCGGTCAGCGGTCTGGCGAACTTCACCGTACCCGTTCAGGCCACTGCACGTCCCCAGGAACTCGGCCAAGTCGATGTGCTGTTGGTGGCGGTGAAGACCTACGACATGGAAACCGCCCTCGACAGCGTCGCCCATCTCGAGGTCGGCAGTGCCCTGTCGGTGCAGAACGGTCTGGTCAAAGATGAGCAGCTGGCGCGGCGCTTCGGCTGGGACAGAACGCTGGGCGCCGCGGCGCATATCAGCGCTGAACTGCTGCCCACCGGCACCGTGCGTTTTACCGCCAACGAATGGCTGAGCATCGGCGAGCTACCGACGGGCACATCGGCGCGCGTCGACGCCTTGGCCGCCGCATTGGCGCGCGCCGGCATTCGCGCCGAGGCCTCGGCGCAGATCGCCAGCGTCGAGTGGACCAAGTACGTCGTCAACGTGAGCTGGATGGCGCTCTCAGCCCTGAGCCGTCTGGAAACCTATAAGATTTTCAAACACCCCGACCTGGCCTGGGTGGCCGCCAAGCTGACGCGGGAGGTGGCTCAGCTTCCCGCCAAACTCGGCATTCCGCTGCTGGACAAAGGCGCCTTCGGCGCCAAGAGCCTCAGCGAGATCTCGTTCGAGGAAGCCGTAGCCAACTTCCAGCAGGTTGGGGCACGCCTGGAAGCGCAGGGAGCCACGGCCCATAAGGTGTCGATCCTGCAGGATCTCGAACGCGGCCGCCGCCTGGAGGTCGAAGAGATGTTTGGGTATGCCGTACGCAAGGGCGTAGAGCTGGGGGTGGCCTTGCCCACCGTCGAGCTCTGTTACCGCCTGATCAAAGGGGTCGCCGAGTCGATAAGGAGGGCATGATGGCTTATACGGATCTCCGAGGTCTGACGGTTTCGACGACGTCATCGGATGCGCTGGCCGCGTACGAGCGTGGGATGGAGCTCTTTCTGCGCTGGCGCGGTGGGGCGTTGGAGGCTCTGAACGCCGCTACGAAGTATGATCCGCATTTCGCCCTGGCGCACTGCGCCAAAGCCTATATTGGCTGGCGGATGGGGAACGTCAATGTCGCCCTGGAGGGGCATCGGCAGGCGGTGGCGGCGGCGAACCACGTCAACACGGAACGCGAACAGTTACACGTCCAGACGGTCGAGGCCATGCATCGGGGCGAGCCGCTGGCGGCGGATGCGCTGCTGGAGCGCATTGGTGCAGACTACCCGACCGACCGCTTGGCCGTCCGGCTGCTCGGCTTTCTGTGTATCGCCCGGGGTGACTATCTCGGCGGTCTGGAGATCGCCAACCGCAGCCTGGACGCCTGCCCCGACGATGTGCAATTCCAAACCATGAAGGGCTTCTTCCTGGAACAATCGGGACAGAATGCCGAGGGCTTTGCCTATAGCTCACGGGCGCTGGCCCAAGACCCCGGTAATCTCTACGCCTACCATGCCGTCGGCCACGCCTATATCGCCCGGGGTGACTACCGCGAGGCCCTGGAGACCTTCGAGCGCGCCGCCTCGCTCGAGCACTATCCCCACATCCTTTGGCATCTCGGCGAGGCGCGGGCGATCCTGGGCTATGAACAGTTCACGCAGGACTATTGGGCGCACTCGTCGCCCCCTCTGCCGTTATTCGAACGGATCGAATTGCTCTGGCGCCTTGAAGTCCTGCGCCGCTTGCCGGTGGATCTGACCACCTGGCGCGACCTGGCCGAGCAAGGCGAGCGACTGCTAGCGCATCCAGAGTACCTGACCATCTGGATGCACCATTGGATTGGCTTGGCATTGGCGCGCGCTGGCGAACTGGACAAGGCGCGTCGCCAGGTCGCCTATCTCCGGCAGTTGCCGCCGGGCAAGGCGAGTGGCCAGTGGTCGACGCTCGGGGCGGACATGCTGGAGGGGGAATTGGCTTTCATACAGGGGGATTTCGCCACCGCCGAGCGCTTGATGGCGCCGGCCGTCGAGCATCTCCATGCGATGGGTGGCGGCAGCCGCGAACAAAAGGACATTTTCAAAGACGTCTTCCTCGAATTACAGCGGCGTCTCGGGCATGCCGACCGCGTCATCGAATTGGCTGAGCAACGTCTGCGCGCCAATCCACGTCATATCCCGTCGCTGGCGGCCCTAGCGTGGGCCTATGGTCAGAGTGGCCAGATGGCGTTGCAACGCCAGGTGTGTGCTCGGTTGCTCGACCGGGCAGCGGAAGTTCGGCTCCATCCCCACGCTCCCGAATTGCTCGAGGCCCAGCAGCTGCTAGGGGTGCAGCCACCGGCCACGGCCTGATGGCCCGCTGCCGCGGCGCGGTGTTGTCAAATTAACCCATCCTGAGACGATCACCGGGAACAGAGATGGACGGGCGACAGCCCGCTCCTGTGCCCGACCTGCCGGCACCAGTAGCGGACCGCCTCGTCCGTCAGGAGGACGCCGCGTGCGGCCATCACCTCTTCGGCGTCCCGGTCGCTCAGGCAGAAGCGAAAGTAGAGCCAGACCCCGTGGCTGATAATCTCGGCCGGGACGCGATGGCGCTTGTAGGGATTGCATGCGGGTGGTGGATTCATGCCGCGAGTATGGCATACGGAGTGGAAGCTGGGCAAATGGGCAGGGTAATTTGACAAAGCACGGGGGAAACCACTGTCCGTTCACCTTTTTTGAATGCGAAGGATCAAAATATTCGAAGCTAGCTTTTCATCAAGGGAAGCGAAGCCGAACGAGAGAAGTCTGTTAGGATGACGCTTGGGGCGGCTCGAGCCAGTTCTCCAGGGGCAGCTCCGGGATCCGCTCAAAATGACCGGTATTATTCGTCACCACTGTCAGCCCATGGCGCAGAGCGACGCCAGCGATGAATAAGTCGATGTCGCCAATCAATCTGCCTTCGCGGCGCAAGTTGGCTTTGAGTCGACCGAACTGTTCTGCGGCGGGCGCATCCATGAGCAACACCTGCGGTCCGGGAGGAGAGAGAAACGCACGCACCCGTGCGATATTGGCCTCCACGCGTCCAGAGTTATAAGCCCCAAAATAGAGCTCCCCCACCGTTGGGATGGCAACCGCCAGGGCTGCAACCCCCACCTGCGCTACCCGTGCTTTGACACGCGGATGACCGTTGAGGAGATAGATGCACATATCCGTATCCAAGAGATAGTGCAGTGAGTGGTTCACGCGGTCTCCTCGGGAAGGAGGGTCGTGCCGCGGTGGGAGACAGTCCGAGTGGCATAGATCTCCGCGATGATCTCCTCGGGACTCCGCGTATCCTCCCATCCCCCACATTTGGCCAGAAAGGCCTGGGTGAGATCTTCGACGGACCTCTCAAGCCATCCTTCGGCGAGCGCGGCACGCAAGGCGACCAGCTCGTTCGCCACGGCATCTAACCGTCGCAGCGCTTCCTCTCGGGTTATCATGGCTATCCCCCTCTGTGGTCACGTACTCATGCGGCGTCACGGTCGTAGTATTTCAGCAGCCCACCGAGCCGCTCATGACAATGGATCGGGCCATCGCGCTGCTGCCGATGGTCGGCTGTAGGCATCAGTACGACATTGCCTTCGCCCTGGTGTGGGCGTTCCTGGTGATAATGGCTCCTATACTCGGAGAGGGCATAGCGTAGCGAACGTTCCCCGAACAGGATCAGCCCTGAGAGACACTCCTCCTTGACCGAACGCACCCACCGCTCTGCGTACGCATTCAAATTCGGGCTCCGCGGCGGCAACACTACCCACCTTACGCCTGCCCCATCCATGGTGTGTTGAAACGACGGTGCCAGGCCAGAAGGGTGGCAACAACAACTCTTGGTCCACCGATCCGCTAATATAGGCGAGTGGTGTCTTCCAATCCATGTCTCTCCCCCCCTTCCTCGTGGTTCTTCCCTGTGTGGGGAGTATGGGCTATCGCAGGGTGGAATGCAAGGCTCGGAGGGGTGTTGTCAAATTAACCCATCCTGAGACGATCACCGGGAACAGAGATGGACGGGCGACAGCCCGCTCCTGCCTTACGCAACCCTGGCCGTGCCGGTGATCTCTCGCCAGGTCTGGCATTGTTGCGCCATCTTCTGACGGTATTCGGGGGCCGAACAGAGGTGACGTCGGGGTCGGAAATGCTCGACAATGGAGCCATAGGCGAGGAAGCGCTGGGCATGCCCCGGTGACTTGAACCGCTGCATACGCCGCTCCCGCTGGGCTGCACTATAGCCGCAAAGCTGCTCCGTGATGACGACCCGCGGGACGTCCGTCAACCCTGTCAGCAGCTTGCGGAAGACGCGCTTCGCCGCTCTCTTGTCCCGCCGGCACTGTACCAGGATATCGAGGACATGGCCCTCCTGATCGACGGCCCTCCAGAGATAATGGCGTGCCTTGTTGATCGTGCGCGCCAGCGCCGCCAGGTGCCACTTGGCGCCAGGCCTCGGTCGGCGGTGACGCAACTGGTGAGCATACATCTGCCCGACCTGCCGGCACCAGTAGCGGACCGCCTCGTCCGTCAGGAGGACGCCGCGTGCGGCCATCACCTCTTCGGCGTCCCGGTCGCTCAGGCAGAAGCGAAAGTAGAGCCAGACCCCGTGGCTGATAATCTCGGCCGGGACGCGATGGCGCTTGTAGGGATTGCATGCGGGTGGTGGATTCATGCCGCGAGTATGGCATACGGAGTGGAAGCTGGGCGAAGGCGCCGTGAAAGGCGCGGTCGGTGTTGGGCAATGGCAGGAGGGGAGAGGCCGTCACAGTCCATGTACCCTAGCCAGCTTTTCCGATCGCTTCCTCTCGGATTTCTCGCATAATTGACGCAACTTCTGCCTCAGACTGGAGATGCCGCGCAAGCACGTGGGCAGTGGTCTCCAGCACACGGTCACCAAAAAACCGAGTAAGATCCTGCCACAGCCCTTGCCCAATGTACAATTTGAGCAGCGCCTCATATGACATCTCACGCTGCGCTGCGACTTCCTTCAGTGACGCCAAGGTGTCCTTAGGTATAGGAATCGAAACCACTTCGGTCTCGCGCGGACGGAGACGCATCGGACTCTCTCCTTCAGGCTTCTTCATATAACCTCCTCTCATGGCGTGTAGCCCGACGCGCCGAGATGATCCGTGTCCGCTCACCCCGTTCGATATACACGACAAGCAGGAGCCGTTGGGCGAGCGAATGACCGCTAATGAACTCTCGTTGCTCGTCCTCAGCCGAGCGCTGGAGGCAGTCGGCTGCAGCGCTTGGTTCGGGTCAGATGTCCCTCCAGCGCTGGAGCATGGCGGATCCTCCAGCACCCTATGCGCAGAGAAGAGGAGCACCTCCGCACACGCCCACCTCACCACAGCACCTTGACTGGATATTGGGCAAATACCGGATCATGACTGATGAGGACCGCTTCTTCCACGTTAGCTTGGGCGATGAGCAGACGGTCAAAGGGGTCCTTGTGATGTGCTGGCAAGTCCTGCAATGCCAAGACATGCCCGAGGGCGACCGACAACACCTGGATATCATTGGTCTGTTGCTGGCTGGCTATCACCTCTGCCAAGGGCAGGCGTAGGTCGAGTTTACCGAGTTGGAGCTTGATCTGCATTTCCCAGACACTGGCCACACTGAGTAGCACCACGTTCGTCCGATCCTCACATGCCACGCGGGCCTGGGGAGAGAGCTTGGTCGGGTCACTGTCCCACCAGATAAAGGCATGGGTGTCCAGCAACACTTTCATGGTGTGCCTGTCCAGAAGTCCTCCGGCAACGGTTCGTCAAAATCCTCGCTCGTCCAGATGGCCCCGGGGTGTAACCCTGCAACACGTGGTGTAGGGGCACCTGCCATAGGCACGATGCGCGCCAGTGGAGTGCTCCCTGCCATCAGGATGATCTCAGTCCCGGCGGACACCAACGTTAGCAGCTCATCAAGGTGAGCTTGGGCCTCATGAACGTCAACGGTTTTCGTCTGCATGACGTGTCCTCCCCATCGACGATGCAGATTCGAGGACAGAAATAGCCGGACGTAAAGGAGAGTCAGGCAAGAAGCCGAACGCTACGCTTCAGGCGCGGCTGGATCCGGAAGTGTAGCGGACGCCGTAAGCTGCCACCTGCGAGCAATGGTTAGGCTAGAGCTTATGAGATTGATCCCTTCTCCAGAGCAGCCTTGTATTGGGTCTCGTCACCCTTCAACCAAGAATCCACTAACAACTTACCTTTGTCGGATACTTTCACCCGCACGGCCGTCATGGGCGGACTTGTGGGAGCGCTGTTGCCATAGCGGATTCCGACGGAGAACTGTGATTCCGCGATTTCAACAAGCGCTGCAGCAACCAACCCAGCGAACTTCAAGACCCCATCACCTGTATACCAAATGTTTTCTACCCCTGGATAGCTCAGGTACAGCAAGAGGTCCATGCTCTCTTTGTTGAAGGCGTGGTTCAGAGCGTGCAACAGGCCCTGCCAGTGTCGAATCGCGGATACAGGGATATGACCCTGGGTATGCATGTCGTGGCAGTGGCCTCACAACGCGATTAGGTTGGTCGCATTGTTGCCACCCCCATCCCTGACGTGGCTTCCCCAAATGATCCATATCTCGTCACCATTAGACCGTGATGGTATCGCAGAATTGCATTTGGATCAAGGAGTTTGGACTGGTTCGCGCTGATTAGTCTTCCGTTACTCACTCCTCCCCAACCGCTGCGCAAACTATTCCTGTTATTGGACCTGATCGAGGGCATCGACCAGGGCTTTGAGCGTTGCGCGCAGGTCCTGCAGGGGGAGGGTGGGAAGGCGCGCCGCGAGCCGCGGCAGGAGGCGGTCGCGGTCGGCATGCCAGTCATAAGCCGCCGCATGCAAACTGATCAGGGTACCGCAGAGGTCCCGCCAAGCAGCCAGTGACAGGCCACACAGTTGATAGGTGGAGAGGTGACGCCAGGCCTGGGCGTAGTTGCGGTCGAACTCGGGCAGGTGGTAGTCCTCCTCCTGGAGGCGCTGGAAGAGGTCCGGTTTGAAGGCGAACACGGGGTAGAGGCCCAGGTGGGGGGAATCGGGACAGAGCAGGCGGTGCACAATACGATAGCTGCGAGCGCGCAGAGGACGGCGCAGCTGGAACGCGGTATAGCCCTGCAGGCTTGCGACCATCACGCTGCTCATCAGGCATCCCATTTCGGCGGCTGTTCGACGCGCTCCTGAGCGATCTCCTTCTGGGTGGCCACGGTCTGCTCGGTGAGGTCGACGGCCTCCAGGGTACCGTCTTGCGCCGCCATGTCCAGGTAGCGGATGATCTGCTTAATGAACAGGCGTACTTCCGGCAACAGTCCCATGCGCTGTTGGGTGTCGAACACCTGCTGGATGAAGGCGTCGGCCACGATGGGCTCGGCCTGCCAGCGGTAGGCGATCTCGTGAATGCACCGCAAGCGCCTGCCCAATTCGAGCAGTGAAATCCTCCAGGAAGCGAAGCTGATAGCGTTCGACCTTCTGCGCGGCGTCGGCGCGTAGCTGATCGAAGACCTCCTTGGCCTCCTCCCAGCCGGGCTCGGCCTCGACCTCCTCCCTTTCGCCCTCTGCGCGTTACTTGATCAGGACCGAGGGCA
>Ga0209172_10002978_pt1 | contig 27591 bp, 14 predicted proteins | sample LarsenN4metaG_FD_184113 | JGI IMG/M metagenome (GOLD analysis project Ga0209172, IMG submission 184113) | Hot spring sediment bacterial and archeal communities from British Columbia, Canada, to study Microbial Dark Matter (Phase II) - Larsen... ... | reverse complement strand
GGAGGGGGAAGGGTGGGGAGAGGGGGGAGGGTGGGGAGAGGGAGGAGGGTGGGAGGAGGGGGGAGGGTGGGGAGAGGGTGGGGAGAGGGGGAAGGGTGGGGAGGATGTGTGGGACAATGGGTAGAGAGAAAGTCAGGAGTGATTAACATGACAGACAAAGAAAACGGAAAAAAATATTTTAGAACCCATGAAGATTTAGGCATTTATCAATTAGCATTTGAGTCGGCAATGCAAATTTTTGAATATTCTAAAAAATTCCCAGTTGAGGAAAAATATTCATTAACTGATCAAATTCGCCGTTCTTCTCGTTCAGTCTGTGCTAACTTGGCAGAAGCTTGGAGGAAACGGAGATATAAAGCGGCTTTTGTCTCTAAGCTGAATGAGTGTGAGGCAGAGGCTGCAGAAACGCAGGTCTGGCTAGAATTTGCAGTAAAATGTCAATATCTCCCAGTGGAATCAGCGAGAGAACTCTACAGAACTTACAATCAGGTTTTGAGTGGATTGGTCAAAATGATTATTTCTCCAGATGATTGGTTAATCGACTAACACTCCCTGGTGTCCGGTTTGGGGAGTGTGTCCGGGAATATTCTCCCCACCCTTCCCCATCTCCCCACCCTTCCCCATCTCCCCACCCTTCCCCCTCCTCCCACCCTCCCCCCTCCTCCCACCCTCCCCCCTCTCCCCCCTCTCCCCTCTCCTGGCTTTGTCAGCCGATCGGGTATCTTTAGCGGAAATTGCGGCTAATCCTTTGCTCCTAGCGCTGTTGTGTGAATTATTCGCGGCGGCGCAAATTGTGCCAGAAGATTTAACCGTCAGTCAACTATATGAAATCTACTGGGATTGGAAAATTGCCAAATCCCGCCATCACCAACAATCCCGCCGCATCGCCAAAGCCAAGGAAAAATTATGTTTATTTCTCGCGGAAACATTATATCATAATTCTGGGGATAAACTGCGGGATTTTATCTATGAAACCAGCTTAGATTTAGCCACGGATACAGATTTTGACGCTTATAGTGCTTTGCTCAGCGATGGGGTGTTGAAGGAGCTGGGGAGCGATCGAATTGGCTTTTTCCATCAAACCTTCCTAGAATATACTGTGGCGCGCTGGCTCAACGCCACCCCAACCGGAGAACAAGTCCAAACCCAGATTCTCACTCAGTTGCAAACTGACAGCGCCGCCATTCCCTATTATATCTGGCCAATCTGGCGGCAATTTCTTACTTGTGTGAATCAAAATAAATTTAATTACATATATAACAAAACAAATTTGAGTGAAATTTTGCCATTTCGTTGCCTAGCTTTTGCCGCCATTTCCCGCCCAGAACCAGAATCAGCCCAGATATTATCGCCTCTATTTGCCATTGCCAAAGACCGAGAATATACTTACAATGAAGCCTTATTAATCGCCGCCAATTCTGCCCCAAAAAGACATGAACCGGCGGTGTGGGCAATGATGGTGCAATTCTTAGCTTATGTGGGGAAAGAACTGATTAATAAAGCCATTGATATCGCGGCAAATTTAGTTGCCCAAAGCGAGGAACCGGGAAAATTTACCGCTGCAGTGATGGCATTAAATGGCAATCCGTTAATCCAAGCGGATATGAATAGTCGCCATCATCTTTGGGGCAAGTTCCTGAGCGAATATTATCACATAGTCCGCAGCCAAGGCAGGGCGATCGACCCAGAGATACTCCCCATACTCCAACAACAATATGCCAACTTTGGCAGCAAAGCTCGCGCCATAGTTATCGATTTTTACCTCACTCCCGGCATTCCCCCAGCCGTGCAGCGAGATTTTCTTCTAAATATCATTCATATAAATCCAGCCAATAACTCCTTTATAGAAAAGGCCAATGCCGTTACTTTAGTCGCCAAAATCCTGCCCGACCTGCTAGCATCTAATAACGCCCTTTTTGGCGATTCCTGTATGAGCCTGTTGGCTGCTCCCTTACAACCAGAATGGCTGGGGGTTATGGCTGCAGTGGTGGGAGAACGAGCCGCCACAGACCCGATTTTAACAGAAAATATGGTCAGCCACTTATTTGACCCCAAGCCATCAGCAACATCTAAATCCTTTAACCGCAGTATTATCCTCGCCTTACAAGCTGCGATTCAAAGCGGTGGTGCCCATATAGTAGCACAAACATTATTAAAACAACATATAGAAACAATTGGAGCCAATCACATTTCCACCCTCGCCATGATTGTGAGAACCTTAGCCGGAGAGGGATTAGAAACCAGTCCCATAACCGCCGACCTCGCCATCAAATTAGCCGCCTGGGTGCAACCAATTGTAGCCAAATATCCGGTAGAATTAATCCGGGTGATGGATGCCCTGGCGGTGAAGTCAGATCCAGTGCAAACTATGCTGGGGGACTTGCTAGAAACTTTGCTCGATGAACTAGAACCAAAAACCGCCCATCAAATCTGCAAGAAATTAGCTTGTATTCCGCCACAGCTCGTTCCCTACCTGCAACGCCACAGCCAAATCAAAGAAGCGCGCATCGCCCTGCTCAAATTATATCAGCAGCAAGCCACAGCCGACCCAGAGATTATCCCGGAAATTGTGAAATTTTGTCGCGATGTGTCTCAAGATGTGGCCAAAGATGCTTCCTGGCTGATTCTAGATTTTGCTCGCCAGCAAAAGCCGATTCCCCTAGCATCCCTGCTGCCAATTCTGAGCAATTCTCCGGTAATTGGCGTCCGGCAAAATTGCCTGCAAGCAATTATCGAGGGAGTGAATGCTCAAGCGGTTACTCCCGCAGAAATCGCTCAAGTGTTGGCGGCGATTAGTCAAGAAACGGCACCGGAAGTGTTACAATTAGCCTATAAACTGACGACGGCGGCGATTTGGAACCACCCAGTGGGGGAAAAAGCCCTCGCATGGGACATTGCCACGGCGATATTTGGCTTAACGCGATCGGTGGTGGCGACAGCTCCGGCGATGACTCTGGATGCGATCGCCAATGGGGCGATAACGGCATTTAATCAAATTGGCTTATTAGAAGATATCCGCCTGATTCCCGAACTCACAGAATGCAGCCGTCAGTTATTGCGAGCCGTGGATATTCGCGGCAAAATCGATAAACTGGTAGTGACGGGGTTGCTCAACACTCTGGCAAAATTCGACCCGCAGTTATTGGCGAAAATGGTAGAGGAAGATTTAGAGATGAATGGCAAAATATTAGCCACTGCCAATCAACAAGCCTTGGTAGTAGCTATTTCCCACAACCAAGGTTCGGCATCGCCTTTATTAGATTTAATGTTAGCCCATCCCAGGGTGTCGGAAGAAACTAAAAGCCGCATTCTCCAGCAACGCCATTTGTAATTCGCCTCCCATTTCAACAGATGACAAAGTTATGTAGGGTGGGCAGGGTACTGCCCACCCTACGAACTTGGTTTCACGAACCCAGAAACCGGGTTTCTTATCAAGAGCCTCGGTTTAGGTACGAGGCACTTCTATAGAAACCCGGTTTCTCAACACACCCTGTTGATTTACCCTACGTGGTAATAAACCGGCGTAAATCCAGGTTTAATGGATAGTCGGGATTGGGGGGTAATGGGCTAATATCAATCTCGCCGGGAGTGTGGGTATTTTTGACAAAACGGGAGACCATGCGGGAATTTGCTTCGTGACCGTTGATGGGTAATGTGGTCCAATATGTGCCTGTGGGGTCGGTGGCGTAGAGGCTACAACCGCCGATCGAGCGTTTCGTCCGCACATCCACAATGTCGAATTGTAAGGGGACGTGGGGAGCGATCGCGGGATGAAGTTGATAGGCGAATTTGCGGGCTCGGTAGCGCACTCCCGCCACATATTCTCCCGCTATTCCTGTGGGTTGCAGAGGGAGAGGATGACCGTTGCAAGTAACAGTATAATGTCCTAAACCGCTACCACTTAACCGCACTTGGGCGCGGTCCATTGATGAGTCAACATAGCGAGCCGTGCCAATTCCGATGGCTTCTTCTCCCAGCACGTGCCAGGGTTCTATAGCATGGCGGATTTCTAATTTTACGCCATCACAGACAATTTCGCCATAGATGGGAAAACGGAAGGCAAAAAAGGGCTGAAACCACTCTAACAGGAAGTTGTACCCAGCTTCCTGTAAGTCAGTGATGACTGATTGCAAATCCGCTTCTATATAGTGGGGGAGCAAAAAGCGATCGTGCAAAGTCGAACCCCAGCGGATAAAATTGTGGCGATAAGGTTGCTGCCAAAACCGCGCCACCAAAGTCCGCACCAACAGCCCCAAAACCAAACTCATTTGCGGGTGAGGAGCCATAGAGAAACTTCTAAACTCCAGCAAACCCAATTGAGTTTTCGGCGTCGCCACCGGATAAAGTTTATCAATGCAAAAAGCCGATCGGTGAGTATTCCCCGTCACATCAATCAGTAAATCGCGTAACAGCCGGTCAATCAACCAAGGCGGTGGATTTTTTACATTTTCCAACTGGTGAAACGCAATTTCTAACTCATATAAACTCTCGTGCCGTGCCTCATCCACCCGGGGAGATTGACTGGTTGGCCCCACGAATTCCCCAGAAAATAAATAAGACAAACTGGGGTGATGCTGCCAATAAGTAATCAAACTTTGGAGCAAGTCGGGACGGCGCAAAAGAGGACTATCATTGGTTGTCACCCCGCCAATAGTCAGGTGAGAACCGCCACCAGTAGAAACAGTCCGACCATCCAGAGTATATTTTTCCGTGCCCAAATCGCAGGCGGCGGCTTCTTCATATAAAATCGTGGTGATATCCACCAAAGATGGCCAGTCACTCGCCGGGTGAATATTCGCTTCTACCACACCTGGGTCTGGGGTAATTTGAAATCCCTGTAACCGGGGGTCAGTGGGGGGGAGAAAACCTTCTAACCGCACGGGATGATTTAGCTGCGCGGCGGTGTTTTCAATCGTAGCCACTAAATCTAAATATGCCCGCGACCAGCCAATAGGTGGCATAAACACATACAGTTTCCCATGCCGGATCTCCACGCATAAAGCCACTCGAATCGAGTTTTTCGCCGTGACGATGCTATGATTACCGGGTTTTCGGGCGGCGACTAATGCGAAAATATCTCCCAAAGGAGTAGAAAACTCATCCGATGTGAGCATCGGTTCCCATTGGATATCTTCCTCATCCGCCCAAGTGATAGAATTTAAGGGTAAGCGGAAACCAGCGGGGGAGTCTCCTGGGACTAACTCCATCTGGGGTGTGGGCACAACTAAGGGGCAAGTTATCCAGGGATAATCTGGTTTTTGATTACTCCAGAGCAGGGGTAAAACATAGGCGGCGGGCTCTAGGTTCTCCGAGTCCCATACCTTCTCGATACATTCTGAGGAAACGCCTAAATTATCGGCTAAAGTGCGGATAAAGTCAGCCCCATCTTTTGACTCAAAGCCATAATCTTTCTCTTCCGTGGCGGCTAACTCTGGGTTGCGCCACACGGGGACGCCATCTCGCCGCCAATAACAGCCCAAAGCCCAACGGGGTAAGGGTTCGCCGGGATACCATTTGCCTTGACCATAGTGTAACCAACCGCCGGGGGCAAAGCGATCGCGCAGACGTTGCAACAACATACCCGATCGGCGCAGTTTTTCCGCTCCCAGAGCATCCACCCGCCATTCCGGGGACTCAAAATCATCCACTGCGACAAAAGTCGGCTCGCCTCCCATCGTCAAACCCACCTGATGCGCCTCTAGCTCCTCATCCACCGCCTTTCCCAGCGCATCAATAGCCAACCATTGCTCTTGAGTGTAGGGTTTGCTCGTCTCCGAGACCACATCCAGACGAGTCACCGAGAAAGAAAAACTAATCTCACTTTCGCAAGGTTCCGTAGTCCCTGAAACCGGAGCCGCTCTTTCCGGGGAAGCAGCGCAAGCCAGAGGGATATACCCCTCAGCGGTCAAAGCCCCCGATGTGGGGTCTAAACCCACCCATCCCGCTCCTGGTAAATATACCTCAACCCAAGCATGCAAATCGGCAGTGTCTTCCGCTGCTTCCCCATCTCCTAATTGGATAGCATAACCAGAGACAAACCGCGCCGCCAAACCCAAATGACGGAAAATTTCCACCAACAACCAAGCCATATCCCGACAGGAACCCTGTTTTTTCTCCAGAGTTTCTTCGCTTGACTGTACTCCCGGCTCCCACCGATGGGAATAGGTGATTTCTGCCTGGACTTTTCGCCCCACATCCAGGATATAATCCGTAATATACTTCTCGCTCTTATCCGTATTATCCAGCCATTCCTGCATCAACTTGCCTGGTGGCTCAGTTTGCAAGAATGGTTTCAACTCTGGCGCCAGGATATCTTCATATATAAACGGATAATTGCTGGCGTAATCTTCCACTAAGAAAGCAAAAGCATTGAGGGGCTTGATGTCGGCTATCAGATCCGTATCTAGCTGCAAAAAATCAGTTCTGTTGGGAAAGTTCACCCGCGCCATGAAATTTCCCGCCACATCTTGCCGCCAATAAATGCTATGTTCTGTAGGCGCAATTTGGAGAGAATAACTGTGGATATGTGTTTGAGAATGAGGGGTAGGTCGCAAACGCACCACTTGAGGACCTAAAAATACTGGTTTACTGTAGCGATAAATTGTTTGGTGATGCAGAGCAATTTTCACTGACATTTGTCCTTTGTCCTTTGTCCTTTGTCCTTTGTCATTTGTCATTTGTCATTTGTCATTCGTAAAAGGACAAGTGACAAGATAATAGTATGGTGGGCAAGGCCGCTTTAATTATTCACATGAAATTATCTGAGTTACCCTTGCCCACCATACAAAATTATATTAGGGTGGGCAAAGCAGCTTTAATTATTCACATGAAATCATCTGGGTTGGCTTTGCCCACCCTACTTTGTCTGATGAAAGAGGGCGAAAGCCCAACTACAAACCTCGGCCCTATCTTGACAAATTGCCTGCTGACAAATGACCAATTACTTAAATTAACTTATGACCGCAATGGCCACAAAACTTATCGGTCTCTTGCACCGGCGAGCCGCATTGGGAGCAGAATTTACTTTTCGGTTGCACATTCTCCGATGTGGGAGCATTCCCCATACCCATCTGCATATTTCCCATACGCATTTGCATCGGGTTCATGTTCATTTCCATATCCCCCATTTTCATCGGCTGCATCGGCTGCATCGGCTGCATTGGTTGCATCGGCTGCATCGGCTGCATCGGCTGCATCGGCTGCATCGGTTGCATCGGTTGCATCGGTTGCATCGGCTGCATTGGTTCCATTGAAGACTGGGGCACTGCTGCAGTTTGCTGCACCTGCAACTGTTGTGCATTGCTCATACTAGGAGTCCCACTCATCACCCCCATACTGCTGCCTTGTACTTGGATGAAATGGGTTGCCGCTGCCGAGTGAATACGTATCAAAAAGCCACTACCAGTGCGGAAAATACTTGGTGCAGAAGTCCACCCACCAGTAGTAAAACCGCTACTGGCTTGTTGCTGCTGACCGGCACTGCTGCTGGAAAGAGTGATAATTGTTTGATTTCCCTGATTTTCCAGATAAACCCGCTGGCCGTTGCCTAGGTCACACGCATAAGCCATAATGACGCCTCTAGCCAAATTCAATCTGCATGAAAAAACAATTTTCGCCGTTCCTCTACGCAACAGAAACGAAAATCCATTCCTTCATGCCGTGACTAGAATTGTACGCTAATTTCAGACCCGTAAATGTTCAATATACGCAGTTGGGCAAAAATTAACAATTTATTCCAAATTTGTCCTTGATCACTTGTCCCTTGTCCCTTGTCCCTTGCAAATGACAAAGGACAAAGGACAAAGGACTTTTGCCCAAATTCACTCCAGAGTTTCATTCACTGGGAAGCGATCGATGAGAGCCATTGCCCGATAGGCGTTGGCGCGCACGTCATCAGAAATATGGGGGACGTGGGGAATTTGGGAGAGAAAGTCGAGAGTGCGGCGGAGGATGCGCACCACATCGCCTTCATCTAAACTGGTTTCGGCGCAGAGGGCAAACCACTCCACCCCCAAGGCCCACTGTTCCACGATCGCGATTAAATCCCGCTCTAACCACACTGGGAGGGCCACATCGTGACGGTGTTGCACCTGGAACAGCTTGCGGCGGATGCCTTGTAAACCGCTCAATACCCGATCGACCTCTTCTGACAACTCATAGCGCGTCCAAGTATTCGGACGGGAAACCTCCGTCACCAAAGCCGCACAAACGGCAGCAAACTGGTGGGGGTCGAGACGCTCTAACCAACCAGACATCAGCGCCAACCCCAACCACAGCTCATTATCACCACGAATGGCAGCCACACTTTCTCCCATCTCCGACACGGAAAATTGGAGAGTATCGTTTTCCCCAGTAGGTACAAGACCACCAATTTCTACCAGAACCTGAATTAAATCGAGAAACTCTTCCCAGTAACGGCCCAAATAACGCGCCACCTTTTCCCGATTTTTGCTGATTTCCTCCTGTAGCTCTTCCGCTTTGCGCTGGCGTTTCAGCAGAGTGCTGGGGTCGCCCCACTGGTGGATCGGGTGCGCCTCTAGCTGCGCCTCCAAAGCCGCCACCCGCTGCTGCTGGGCCAGCACTTCCGAGTCAGTTTCCAGAGGACTGGGAAGGGAAGGTAACAGAGCCGCAATTTTGGCCGTTTCCGGCTTGCCTTGGCGGTGTTGACCAGGTTTAGGGATGAGTTCATCGGGAATAGGGGGGGCTCCAGCGGTGCCCCAGTTGACTTTGCTCGTGCTGGTAGCCACCACATCACTGCTGCTGACCACATACCAGCGGTTATCTTGTCCCAAACAGACGAGGTAGGGAAATTGTCCCGAGCCGGGGAGTTTTTGAACAAGGACGGCGCTGATGGGAGCGCGACTGTGGACGTTCGGGCCTTTGAGGCTGAGTACGTCTCCCGGTTGTGCCACGGGGATGGCGAGAACGGCGGCGGCGGCGCTGGCTTCTAAGGCATTGGTTTCGGCGGTTTTGAGGAAGCGGTTGGCTTCTTTGAGGCGATGGCTCTTTTGCTCATAGTCCCGGCAAATGCCATCATCTACATTACTCAACTGGTGCAACAGTTGCTCGTTGCGGCGGGAGCTTTCCTCGATCGCGGCAATTTTATCCGCCACCTGCAAAGTCGCCAAATACTGCCCAAAACTCGACTCTACCAGCTCCTTGGTCTCTTCCAAATTGTGAGTTTGCAGCAAATTTAGCACCATCCCATAGGTGGGGGTAAACTGGCTCACCAGGGGGTCAGCACCAGCAGTAGCCAAAAAAGCTGCCTCTTTTGCCCCTTCAAACCGGGTTTGTAGCGTCACCAAATGGCCGACTTTATCCATCCCCCGACGACCGGCGCGGCCCGCCATTTGGAGAAACTCGGATGCGGTGAGCAGACGATGACCATCATCAGTGCGCTTAGACAAACTAGAAATCACCGTTGTCCGCGCTGGCATATTAATCCCCGCCGCCAGAGTTTCTGTGGCAAAAACCACCTTAATTAAGCCATCTTGGAACAATTCCTCCACAAACGCTTTCCAAGTGGGGAGAATTCCGGCGTGATGGGAGGCGATCCCCCGCAGCACTGGGCGCACCTGACTGGCGCGGGCTAATTCCGGGTTAGCCGCTAAAAATTCTTCGACTCTGGCCTCGATCAGGCGCGCTTCGCGATCGTTAACCAGATTGACATCCTGTGATAACAGGTCTTCGACAGACTTATCGCAACCCCGACGGCTGAAAATAAAATAGATGGCCGGGAGCATGTCTTTTTGCCAGAGCTGTGTCATCACAAAAGTCAAGCTGGGGGCATCTTCTCTGCCTTTGCGACCTCGGGAGAGCGCCTTCAGCTTGGGATTGATTTTCTGGCCTTTGCCGTCGAGGAGGGCAAAGAGTCCTTTAGTGCTACAGAAATGATATTGCAGGGGAACGGGGCGGTATTCTGAGTAAATCAGCTCTGTTGGGCCGTGGACGCGGCAAATCCAGTCTGTGAGTTGCTGGCTGTTGGCCACAGTGGCCGAGAGGGCTACTACCTGAATTTCTGGGGGACAATAGATGATGGATTCTTCCCAAACTGTGCCCCGTTGCCGATCGTTCATATAATGGCACTCATCCAGTACCACCGCCTCCACCCCATCAAGGGAAGTGCCCACAGCCCCGATCGCCGTCCCATAAAGCATATTGCGGAAAATCTCCGTGGTCATCACCAATACGGCAGCTTCGCGATTTATCGATGAATCTCCCGTGAGCAGTCCCACCTTTTCCGCGCCGAACTGGTGGCGGAAGTCGCGAAACTTTTGGTTAGACAAGGCTTTTAGGGGAGTGGTGTAGAACACCCGCCCCCCGCTGTACAAGGCGCGGTGAATGGCATACTCGCCGATGAGGGTTTTACCGCTACCCGTAGGGGCGCACACCACCACGGATTTGCCCGCATTTAAAGCATCGATCGCCTGGTTCTGGAAATCATCCAGAGCGAAAGGAAACACGGTTTTCGGGTCAATTTCTGTACTTAACATTTATTAACATAGTCGGTGTTGGAGAGGAGGCTCCGGGGCAGGAGGGGCAGGCTGCGCCCAGAGCCTATCGAAGGGGGGCAGGGGAAGACCTTTTCGCCTCTGGTATTATCTTACCGCTTTGTGATCTTTGTGTCTTTATCGTTGATACCATATTGCCTACAAGCGGCTCATAATTTCTGGCAGCAGGTGTCCAGGGACTCCAGACAGAGCCCGAGATTGACCCTGAATGCCCAATTGGCTGTAAAAACCACGGATAGTTTGCAGCAAGTAGCCAAAGGCGGTTTTAGAAAACTCCGATTTTTGCTCGCTCCAACCGGTGTAGGCTTGCACATGGTGGTGTAAAGCCGCTTCCAAATGGCTTTGGCGGCTGGGTTTGTCCAGACTATCCTCTGGTGTCTCCGTGGCGAGGTGATAGTGAGCTAAACCCAGATTGTTATGGGCCGCAAAGATATCAAAAGCTAGAGGGGGCAGCGTTTTGCCATTCGTGGCACTCTGGTGAATGGTGGCGGCGATATCAATAGCATTGGTGTAAGCGGCGACTGCTTCCGCGAAGAACTGCAGCCGCAAGGCGGGTTCATCTTGAGAGATTTTCGCCAAATGGGAATAAGCCGTGCCTAAGTTATTATGAGTGGCAGCACTTTGGGAGGGCGCAACTTTGGCAGTGCGGTACATCAGCGCCACCTGATAAGCCCCTATGGCCAACAACAAATTTTCTTTCGTCTCTTCATATTGGGACAAATTCCAGTAAGCTGTGCCCAAATTATTATGAATCATCCCATAATCTAGGGGCTGCTCTTTGGGTTGATAAAATTCCAAAGCCTCTTTGTAAGCCGCGATCGCCGCCTGGAGATGCGCCACCGGCTCCCCATGCTGAGCCAAATTCCAATACGCCGTCCCCAAATTATTCTGCGTCGCCGCATATGCCTTGGCCGCACTATGGTGCATTTCTGGAGTGCCGCTGGGACTGAGAATCGCCGTCTCTAGTTCAGCCTGCCGAATCAGCAAAGCCTCTTTGTAAGCCGCGATACTCCGCTCTAAATTAGCTACCGGTTCCCGATACCGCGCTAACTCCCCGAAAACCGTACCCAAGTTATTTTCAATTGTCCCCTGGGCAGAAAATCGGTTATTTAATTTAACTTTATCTAACGCTTTTTCATAAGTCTTAGCACTCAGATCTAAACAAGATATTTTATCAACATCATTAGCGCGAAAGCGGGAAAGCATCCAATAGAAATTGCCCACATCATTCCCTAAATCAGCCCAGAGATTTACATTAGCCTCCATCTGGGGCGACGGCGGTTCCCTGTCCAAAAGCTGCAATACCCGCTCATAAGCAGCAATAGCTACCTCCAAACATTCCCCAGAACTGCCCCCAGAGCTAATCACATCCCGATACAAATTCCCTAAACTCAGATAAGCATTGCCCAACTCCGCCGCCTCATGGTGAGACTGCGCCTCTAATACCTCAATGCGCCCTAAAATTGCCAAAGCCTGCTCCTGAACCTCGCCCCCGGATAGTTGCCCCAAGCTGCTTTCCACCAACCGCCGCAGGGGAGACGGGGAGACGGGGGGACGGGAAGGGGTGGGAGGGGAGGGGAGAGAGGGAGGATGGGGGAGAATATTGCTTCCCACACTCCCCACACTTCCCACACTTCCCACACTTCCCACACTTCCCACACTTCCCACACTCCCCACACTTCCCACACTTCCCACACTCCCCACACTTCCCACACTCCCCGTCTTCTTTGTGGGTGTGGGTTCCCCTTCAAATTCAAATACTCCTGTACGACTGCGCCAAAACTCTGGGGCGTTACGGGCGATCGAATTACACCAAGGTCTAGGCAACCACAGCAACAAACTGTAATCCCATTCGCGCACACTACGGTCAATTTCCCTTAACTCACTCAGAAAAGACCACTGCGCCCCCGTACTTTGCCTCGTTAACCCCTCCACCCCCAACACCTGAAAACAAGTAGCACCAAACCGCTTTGGCGGCGGGTTTTCCCCCAACCACTGCTCTATCTGCGGGATGAGATTAGTTTCCTTCGTAGTATATTGTCGGTTGCGGCCATCCATCAACTCCAAACTGACCAACCGGGGATAGCTCACAGCCGGTTCTATACCATCCGCAGTCCCCAAATCCCTTGCCAAGCCAGTTGCCAGCCGATAAGAAAGGCGCAAGTCATCGCAGACCGCCAAAAAAATCTGGCGGCGCAAGCCCAGTTCCAGAGCTTGTTTGAGCCTTTCGTAGATCTGCCTATTAGATCCCAAATTTTTTGCTGGCGGAATTTCCTGTAACAACATACTAATACTATTTTCTGATAACACTACCTAACTCAGACGAGCCCACACACCTAAGCTGCATTTTCCAGCTCTCCGGCTCAACCAAGCTGACACTCCGAGTCTCTCAGCCATAGCCACAAGTCATTTGAGATATTGCACCCAAACCCACTGCTGATAGTTGCAAATAATAGATTTTTCAAATCCCGTTACTGTGGTTCAGGAGATTTTGCGGGTCGATCGTCGTCAGACATCGCGGCCCTCTTCGCCATTTCTCCCCAGAAGCCATATTTAGCGAACTACAGGACAAACTCCCTCTCGTCCTACTTAAATTTTAGCTCCCTTTATTTGTAAATCCCTCACCAGACAACTTCCCCAGCCATCAGCTTTCACCCGGAAAAACCATTCATGCACCCACAGCAACACTTCTATTTCCCCCCACCAGGTTTCTTCTCAACCTCAACCCCTGCACAAAAACCAGCCCTAATCGCAACCAACCCAGCCCAAATGCCCTACCTTTCCCATTATTCTGCTATGATACTTATTCAGATAAATTGGAGGTTCAGCCAATGACCCAAGAATTAATCGATTTAAAAACCTGCCTCATTGAGGGACGCTACGCCGAGGCTTTGGAAATCGTAGAAGAACTGGAATCCATGAGCAAACAGGCAATTTTAGCCAGAATCCAATCTTATCTGGCCATCTTAATCATTCATCTAATTAAAAATCAAGTAGAGCAACGATTGACAAATTCTTGGGCAAGTTCGATTAGAAACGCTATCCGAGAAATCAAGAAATACAACCTAAAAGACAATAAAACTTCATTTTATATCAATGGCGAAGAATGGCAGCATTTGCTAGAAGAAGAAATTATCGAATCTGCCATCGCTGACGCTAGCGATGAAGTCCTGAACGGCAAATATAGCCGCGCCCACCTAGCATCAATGTTAGATAAAACCACTATCATACAAACGGCGGTAAAGTTTCTTCACCTCACTTACAATTATTCCGCCAAAGAATTACCCGCCATCATGGATGAATATTTATCCCAGTTACCGGGAGGCGATATCTGGTTAAATCGGGGTAACTAATTGGTCATTTGTCCTGTCCTTTGTGATGTCATTTGTGTGACTTTATGGATGACAAATAAAATTTTATTTGACAAGTGACAAAGGACAAAGGACAAAGGACAAAGGACAAACTAATGTTAACTAATTTGGGTAGCTAAAAAGGCCACAGAGATTAAACCAATAACTAAAACGCTACCTAAAATAACCAGTACCAGAGAATTGCGTTTTTCACTACTGCTCATGGGTTGGGCAGTGTACATTTTGGGCTCTTTGGCAAAGTTATTGAGCAGTCCGTTATCTTGAGTATAGGGCATGAGTATCACCTCAATTAGTATTTTGTCACTGGTCACTGGTCACTGGTCACTTGTCCCTTGTTTCTTGTCACTTGTCCCTTGTCCCTTGTCACTTGACAAAGGACTCTTGGACAAAGGACAAAGGACTCTTGGACAAAGGACAAATGACAAATGACAAATGACCAATGACAAAGGACAAATGACCGATAGGTATATATTATCAGAGTTTGGAGACGGGGAGATGGGGAGATGGGGAGATGGTCCCCTGGTTCAGAATGTTTGTAGTTGGGCTTTAGCCCAATCCGGAAGGGCTTTAGCCCAACTACAAACATGGCCCAATTCCCTGAAAGAAAGCAAAGTCGTTGGCCTCCAAGACGCGCTCATGTGGGCTTATGCGATCGCGCTGAAACTCTCAGCCGCAACTAAGTTAGATGAAACGCCATTGAGGGTGACGAGAACTTCTTCACCAAAAGAGATGAACGTTCCCGCCGAGCCTTGGGTAATCGAAAGTTGGGCGAAAGTTAAGCCATCTCGCAATCCCAAGAAATCAACCCCATTCTCAAAGTCCGTCACCACATCGCCACCCCCACCAGAGCGCAAGACAAAAGTATCCCTACCGGAACCACCCGTTAAGATGTCGCTACCTAAATCCCCGAAAAGGATATCGTTGCCTTCGCCGCCATCGAGAATGTCGTTGTCTTTACCCCCGAACAGAGTATCGTCACCACCGGCGCCGGAAATAGTGTCGTTGCCGCGATTACCGTTGATGATGTTAGCATTGGCGGAACCCGTGACCACATCGTTACCATCGAGCGATCGCAAACCACCCAACCGCCCCGCCAATAGTCCTAACGCCACTGTAAAGACATTATCGGTCTGATTTAAGTTAAAGAACTCCGAGGCTAGGGCCGTATCGCTGCGGACCGTCAGGTTTTGAATGCGATCGTCTTGGGCTGCTGGCACATCCGCCTGAGTGAACGAGCCGATCGCCGCCAGATAATCCGCCACCGCCTTTTGCTCCCGACCAGGGGTAGTAAAAGCCGAATCCGAGCCTGCTGGTGCAAGGCTGACGGGGTTAGAGGTAGCGGCAAAGTCTGGGAAAGGATAGCCATCGCCTCCCTCTGCCAAGAATTTCAGAGTGACAGTACGGAAAGAGCGGTTCGGGTCGCCGACTAACTGACCATTTTCCACCACAATATCAGTAACACTGCCCGATTCATCTCGCACCGCGAGAGAACGCAGGCGCTGTCCTACGGGCAAAGTCGGATCGAAGCTAAACGCCATCCCCCCTACTTGTGGAAACTGACCCGGAGTGACCCCGGCTGCTGTTTTCTCCAAGCCATGCTCAATTACTTGTTGCAGTTGCGATGCCGTTAGGGTCAGCATAGTTAACTCGTTATTGAATCGCATCACGTTTTCAATATCGAGTTGGGAAACTTGTCCCGCTTCCTTCCCAGCAATAGAATTGGCGATCGGTGGAGTTTTTTCACCCTCGCTACTGATGGCCCCGATGGAGTAGCGGATACTCCCCCCATTTTTAATTGAGATCACCACACTGGGATCGACTTGACGAGCCGCAAACAAATTAGCATCAGCGCCGAGATTACCCAGATTGGTTTCTTGGGTGCGGACATCGCTGGTGTCGCCATTGAGAAATACCTCGCTGCGCCCAAAGGTATTCCCGTCTTTAGGAACAATGGAAAGTTGTCCCACAGCCAAGCCTGCCGATAATTCCTCATTGGGTGGGACGTTTCCCGTCTCGATCACCCCTGTTGCGTCCGTAGCAAAAGCTCCACTGATATTGGGGTCAATGCTTGAGGGAATTAGAACCCCATTATCATCGAAGTCGGCGACCAAGCGCCCCACATACTGATAGTTGCCCTTAGTATTAACAATAGCAACGGGTTGCCCGGTGGCGGAGGTTGTGAGGATGGGGTAGAGACCTTCCGCCGTGTCTCCGACTCGCAGGCGGTCAGTAGCATCCGCCAATATATCATTAGATCCCCCCGCCACAATCACATCTACATCCCGCAGGCGAGAGGCAAGTTCCTGGTCGATACTCAGGTCTCTCATGTGGGATAACAGAATAATTTTGTTAATGCCTTGGGCGGTGAGGGCATCGATCGAGGCTTGAATAGTGGCCGCCAGAGCATCAAAATCGTTGGGGTCGGAGGGGGATATACCCACATTGCCAGGAGACGAGAGGCTGCCCAGCAGAGGAGTCGTAGCCCCGACAATCCCGATGGGTTCCCCTTGCACTTCCATCACCGTGCTTTTGGCAATGCTGTTGGGTTGGGGGGGCTGTCCGTCAGGCACGACGAATTTTGCTAAATTGCTATCGGTGCTGAAGTCGAGGTTTGCACTCAAAAATGGGAATTTAGCACCCGGATAGTTATAGACTCCTTCGATAACGGGGTCTGCGGGAATCAAGGAGGCGAGGATACCCGTACCAAGGTCAAATTCATGGCTACCGAAGGTGGCGGCGTCAAAGAACAAGCCATTGTTAACTTCAATATCGGCTCGTCCTGCACCGGGTTTACCAATAACCTCGCTCAGTGCGGGATCGCTACTGGCGAAAAAAAACGGGCCGGGAATGTATAAATCTCCTGAAGTTAGAGCTAGGGTTTGTTCAGGAAATTGAGAACGCAGGGCGTTGATGACGCTGGAAAAAGGCAGGATATCTTCTAGTGCTTCAACGCCTGCCTCTTGGTCGGATGTGTGCAGGATTTGCAGAGTGAAAGTCATGGTTGAATTTTCCTGATAAGTTACAATGATTTCTTTATACTTGGGGATTGTAACAGATTCAGCCCAATTTAATAAAAATAGAGGCACATTTTTTGATGAATAACACTAAAAAATAACTTCTATATTTTCATATGAAAATATAGAAAATAGAATAATTTAGGATTGATCAGCTTTTTCAGAAACCTGGTTTCTTTGAAGCATCTCGTCTGGTAATAGAAAGACTCCGCAGAAACCCGGTTTCTTTGTTTTTATCCCCCGATCGGCTCGATAACCTAATTGACAATTGACAATTGACAATTATCAATTATCAATTATCAATTATCAACTATCAATTATCAATTGACAGTTCCCGTGAGGGGGGAAGAGGCTGCAGCCAGAGACTTAATGGGAATGCGACCGGCGAGATAAGCTAAACGACCCGCTTCTACCGCCATTGCCATCCCCCGAGCCATTGCACCGGGATTTTGAGCTTGAGCGATCGCCGTATTAATCAACACCGCCGAGGCCCCCATTTCCAAAGCCAAAGCCGCCTCAGAAGGAACACCAATACCCGCATCCACCACTACTGGCACTTTGGCATTTTCAATAATAATCTGGATGTTGGCTTGACTTTGGATACCCTGACCCGAGCCGATCGCCGAACCCAAAGGCATCACCGTCGCACAACCCACATCCTCCAAACGCTTCGCCAACATCGGGTCAGTATTAATATAAGGCAAAACCGCGAAACCCTCTTTCACCAACTGCTCCGCCGCTTCCAAAGTCCCAATAGGATCAGGCAGCAAATATTTCGCATCGGGAATCACTTCCAACTTGATAAAATTATTATCCTCCTGCCCCAATAACTTCGCCATTTCCCGACCCAATCTCGCCACCCGAATCGCTTCTTCCGCCGTTTTGCAGCCAGCAGTATTGGGCAACATCCAGATTTTCGTCCAATCGATCGCCTCAGCGATACCCGCGTGACCATCAGCATTAGTTTGCACCCGGCGCACTGCCACCGTGACGATTTCACAACCACTAGCATCTATAGCTAGACGCATTTCCTCCAAATTGCGATAGCGACCCGTCCCCGTAAACAACCGAGATTTAAACTGACGCCCAGCAATAACTAAAGGCTGGTCGATACTTTCTAGATAACCAGAAGACAACCGCTCTGGAGCAGCCGGAGTCGCAGGAATAGTTAACATAATTTGCTCAGATTGTTTAACATTTACCGCATTACCCTGTCGCACCACACTATTTCCCTGAGAGGAAAACCGGGATAACTCAAAATGCTTTAACAGCGGATCCGCTTGCTCATTAATTACCAAATCAGCAATCAAAGCCGCCGTCACCGGTGCCAATAAAACCCCATTCCGGTAATGTCCCGTCGCCAAAAACAGGTTTTCACAGAGAGAAGCACCCAAAATCGGCAACTCATCCGGCGTTCCCGGTCGGAAACCCCACCAAAACTCCTCTATAGGATAATCCGCCAAAGCTGGATAAAGGCGAATCGCCCGGTTTAAAAGCTCCGCACAACCAGCAGGAGTATTTCCCGGCGTAAAACCCACATCTTCACTGGTAGCGCCGATGACAATTTGGCCATTACGGCGGGGCACAATATAAGTATCTGGGCCGAATAATACTCGCTGCAAAGTCAACTCAGCCGGAGCTATGACCGAGAGCATTTGTCCTTTTTTGGGATAAACCGGGATGGGGAGCAAATGAGAAGCCCGAGCCCCCGTCGCCAGCACATATCTATCGGCGTGAAAGTCACCCGCTGTAGTTTGCAACCGTTCTACCTTGCCTTGACGCTGTTGCAACCCCAGCACTTCTACGCCATCGTGATATTCCACCCCGAGCGATCGAGCCGCCTCATAAAGAGTTTTCATCAAAGCTCGGTTGTTGACTTGAGCATCTTCGGGAAACCACCACCCCCCCACCACATCATCCCCTAAACCGGATTGATACTGACGAATGGTCTGTTTATCCCACCAGTAAGCGGGAGTGTGGGGAGTGTGGGGAGTGTGGGGAGTGTGGGGAGTGTGGGGAGTGTTATTCCCCATCTTCCCCATCTCCCCCATCTCCCCATAAACTGGGGCCAGGATGCCACAGGGCCAGTAACCCGTATTAGAGCCGGTTAATTCTTCTAATTTGCTTACCCATCTTGGATAAAGACTGCGGGAGCGCAGAGATAAATCTCGCATTGGACCGGTGAGCTGCTCGGCTTGGGGAGCGAGCATCCCGGCGGCGGCGTTACCAGCACTGGCTGAAGAATTGTGGCTGAGGATGCAAGCACTGACACCGCGCAATTTTAACTCGATCGCGATGCTCAAACCGATGATGCCACCACCGATGATAACGATTTCGCTTCCTGAATTCATGTAGAGTCGCTTTTGAGATAATGTTACTGGGGAGAATGCCTAAGATTTGGTGAAGGATGCCCGGAGGGAGGTGCAGTCTCGGTTAGAGTATTAGTGTAATCATCATACCCCATCAGACCCAGGGTCATGTTCGTTGTAGGGGTGATTCGCGAATCACCCCTACAAACCTCATACTGGGATGGAAATATGGACACAAGCAATAATAGCAACCGAGTCTGGATCTACGATACCACCCTCAGAGACGGCGCTCAGCGGGAAGGGTTATCCCTGTCTATTGAAGATAAATTGCGCATTGCCCACCGCCTAGACGAGCTGGGCATTCCCTTTATTGAAGGTGGCTGGCCCGGAGCAAACCCCAAAGATGTACAGTTTTTCTGGCGGCTGCAAGAAGAACCAATGCAGCAGGCGGAAGTAGTAGCGTTTTGTTCCACTCGCCGACCGGGAAAGGTGGCGGCGGAAGACCAGATGCTGCAAGCAATTTTATCGGCGGGAACCCGGTGGGTGACAGTGTTCGGGAAGTCTTGGGATATGCACGTGACGGAGAGTCTCAAGACCACTCTAGAGGAAAATCTGGCGATGATTCGGGATACTCTGGAGTTTTTGCGCAGTCGGGGACGGCGGGTGATTTATGATGCGGAGCATTGGTTTGATGGTTACAAGCGCAACCCGGAATATGCTTTAGAGACATTGAAAGCCGCGATCGTCGGTGGCGCCGAATGGCTCGTATTCTGCGACACCAACGGTGGCACCCTCCCCCACGAAATCGCCCGCATCGTCCGCGAAGTGGTAGAATCCTTAACCGCTGCTGGTTTTACCCAAGCCATCTCCCAGTTAGGCATCCACACCCACAACGACTCAGAAACCGCCGTTGCCAACGCTCTTGCGGGGGTAGTGGAAGGGGTGCGCATGGTGCAAGGGACGATTAACGGCTACGGGGAACGTTGCGGCAATGCCAACCTCTGCTCGCTGATTCCCAACTTACAAGTAAAATTGGGTTTCGATTGCATCACAACCGCTCAGTTAGCTTCCTTAACCGAAGTCAGCCGGTTTGTCAGCGAAGTAGCCAACCTGGCGCCTGATGACCATGCGCCTTATGTGGGTAAATCAGCTTTTGCGCACAAAGGTGGCATTCATGTATCCGCCGTAGAGCGTAACCCCCTAACTTATGAACATTTACAGCCAGAGGTAGTGGGGAATTTGCGCCGCATCGTCATTTCCGACCAATCGGGACTGAGTAACGTTTTGGTGAAAGCACGCAATTTTGGGATTGACCTGAATCAGCAGGACGATCGGACTCGGCAAATCCTCACCAGATTAAAAGAACTAGAAAATCAAGGCTATCAATTTGAAGCCGCAGAGGCCAGTTTTGAGCTACTCATGCGGCAAGCCATAGGCGAAAGACCGCAGTTATTTGAACTCAAAGGTTTTCACGTCCACTGCCATAAAGATAATGGCAATACCGACGCTTTAGCCACAATTAAAGTCACAGTCAATAGCCAAGACATTCTGGAAGCCGCCGAAGGAAACGGGCCAGTTTCCGCTTTGGATGCAGCATTGCGCAAAGCCTTAGTGAATTTTTATCCCCAACTGGCTGATTTTCAACTGACAGATTACAAAGTCAGGATTATTGATGGTGGTGCCGGGACTTCGGCGAAAACTCGCGTGTTAGTGGAATGGAGTAATGGCCAAAAACGCTGGACAACTGTGGGAGTTTCCACCAATATTATTGAGGCTTCTTATCAAGCAGTTGTAGAAGGATTGGAGTATGGTTTAATGATCCTGAAAAATCCGGTAAAAATGGCCACAAATTTACCGCCAGCCACGGTTTAAGCCATGTTTTTATTAGGGCTTCAGCCCTCTTGATTAGGTTTGTAGTTGGGCTTCAGCCCTCTTGATTAGGTTCTTAGTTGGGCGTTGGGCTTTAGCCCTCTTGATTAGGTTCTTAGTTGGGCTTTAGCCCTCTTGACCTGAATTTTGGGCTGAAGCCCAACTACAAACTGGAATTTTGGGCTTCAGCCCAACTAAGAACCTTACATCAATCTTTGATGACGGTTGATGTGGTATCCAGAGATGCCACCGGAGTGGGACTGGAGAGAGCAGATTGCAGGATGCTGGTGCGAGCGACAGAATTGCTGGCGAGAGTGAAAATAGGATTGGAGAAAATCCCCGCCAGAGAGGTGAACAGGACAGTAATCACCAGACCAACTTGCAAAGACCGCATCCCAGGCAAATCCCAACGAATTTCGGGATAGTTTTTCACAGAGACAGACATCTCTTGGGGTTCTTTCACCACCATCATTTTCACCACACGAATGTAGTAGTAGATGCTGATGACGCTGGCGAGTAAACCCACGATGACTAAGCCATAGAGACCAGCTTGCCAACCAGCCCAGAATAGGAAGAGTTTGCCGAAGAATCCCGCCATTGGGGGAATACCGGCGAGGGACAGGAGGCAAATGCTCAGTCCCAAGGTGAGGAGGGGGTCTTTTTGATAGAGACCCGCGTATTCGGCAATTTGGTCAGTACCGGTACGTAGGGAGAACAGGATAACGCAAATGAATGCGCCCAAGTTCATAAAGAGATAGACGAACAGGTAGAAAATGGTGCTGCTGATACCGGCGTCGGTGCCAGCAATTAAGCCAATCATCACGAAACCGGCTTGACCAATGGAGGAGTAGGCGAGCATCCGCTTGAGGCTGGTTTGGGCCAGAGCCACGGCGTTACCCAGAATCATGCTGAGGATGGCTAAGGCGGTGAAGACCAGATGCCATTGCTCGGTCACGAGGGGGAAGGCGGTGGTGAGCAGGCGGATGGCGAGAGCGAAACCGGCGGCTTTGGAACCGACGGAGAGGAAGGCGACCACGGGGGTGGGAGAACCTTCGTACACGTCAGGGGTCCATTGGTGGAAGGGGACGGCAGAGATTTTAAAGGCGATACCAGCGATCGAGAAGACTAAGGCGATGATCAGAGCCACGGAGGGTTCCGAGGTGGTTTTGCTGATACCCGCAGCGATCGCACTTAATTGAGTTTCCCCCCCAGAAATCCCGTAGAGGAGGGAGAGACCGTAGAGGAACACCGCCGAAGCCGAAGCCCCAATGAGCAGGTATTTCAAAGCCGCCTCATTAGAGCGGGGGTCTGCCTTCATGTACCCCGTCATCAGATAAGACGAGATGCCGATCGTTTCTAGGGAGATGAAAATCATCACCAGCTCGTCAGCACCGCAGAGGAACATTCCGCCCACGGTGGCGGCGAGCAAAATCATAATGAATTCGCCCAACGCCGTGCCAGATTGTTCCACGTAGCGCACCGACATCAAAATCGTGACGATCGCTGACAGGGCGATGATTCCCCGAAACACGACACTGAGGCTATCACCATTGAACCCGCCCAAAAACGCCACCGGCGCATTGGTATCCCATTGGTAGTACAGGGCAACCAGGGACACACCCAAACCAGCGATCGCCAATATGGGGACAGTCCGGGATGACTGACGCCCCCCAATCAAATCCCACAGCATCACCACCACCAGGGTGGTAATGACAATTCCTTCCGGTAAAATCGCACCAGCATTAAGAGCGGCGAGAGGATTAGCAAAGTCCATTATTGTTGAGGTCAGTAAGTAAATCAATCTATCAATACAATCAAAAACTCCTCCCGTACAATCGGGAGGCGCTCCAGACGGGCTATGATGGGACAGTTTCCTACCCGCCCCATCATAGCCGGGAGTCAGCATTGCTGTATAGCATACAAACATCGCTGGTTCCCTGATCAGTGCCACCCCAGACCGGTCAGCCATAGGCTAACCGCCAAGTTTGGTGTTTCACTTAAAAATACTTTACATGGGATTTTCACCCCCAATCTGTCTCCTCTCCCATTCCTGGACATCAGCGATACCAGGGGCATTTCTCGATCGAGGGGCGGCTGGCTCACCACCTGTTTACTTCAGGGACTCATCCACAATATTTATATATAAGAAATATAGATAGTCACTTGGGTAGAGGAGACTCGGAGACTCGGAGACTCCCGATCCGGGGCAGATGGGGGGAGAGATTTTCTTCCCCACCCGCCCCGACTCCCTGCCACAGAGCCTCCATAGGCGTGAAAGTAGGGGTTTTCCTCGGGAAAGCTGTTACTTTACGGGATATGTACTGGTCGATCGAGCAAAAGCCCGGTTACGCTGAAAGTGAACGATCGCAGAAGCCTACAACCTGCCCTTAGAATAGCCTGGAGTTGGTGCCCCTTTCTGGGGCAAGAAATAAGGGAGACGGGAAGCACTTGTGCGGCGGGTGATGGAGTGATGGGGTGACTGGGAGACCAAGATTCCTCCCACACCTCCCACACCTCCCACACCAGACCGTCTCCAAGGCTCAGTTGGGGGCGCCCACTGCATATGAGAACTGAGTCCCTTGTCCCCGATCACCGGACAAAGGACAAATTTCAACGGGGCATTTCTCCCCCAAATGCACATAGCTAGAAGCGCCCAAAAAAAGAACGCCAAAAAAAGAACGGATTAGGACGAGCCCATGTCAACTCTGGTCATTGTTGAATCTCCCACCAAAGCCCGTACCATTCGCAATTACCTGCCACCAGGGTATCGCGTCGAGGCATCTATGGGCCATGTCCGTGACCTACCTCAATCAGCCAGCGAAATTCCCGAAGCGGTCAAAAGTCAGCCCTGGGCAAGTATTGGGGTCAACGTCGAGGCAAATTTTGAGCCCTTGTACGTTATCCCCAAAGATAAAAAGAAAGTTGTTAAGGCCCTAAAAGATGCCCTGAAAGAGGCATCAGCTCTGATTTTGGCCACGGATGAAGACCGGGAAGGTGAAAGCATTAGCTGGCACCTGCTGCAGCTACTGCAACCCAAAGTCCCTTATTCCCGCATGGTATTTCACGAAATCACGAGGGAAGCCATCCTCGAGGCGCTGCAAAACTGCCGAAATATTGATGAGCAACTGGTACACGCTCAGGAGACGCGGCGGATTTTAGACCGCTTGGTAGGTTATACCTTGTCACCTCTGTTGTGGAAGAAAATCGCCGGGGGGCTTTCCGCCGGTAGGGTGCAGTCGGTAGCCGTGCGGCTATTGGTGATGCGGGAACGAGAGCGGATGGCCTTTGTCTCTGCCAGCTACTGGGATTTAAAAGCTCTACTGTCTGTTACCGTTGCCACAGCGGGAAATGGCGGCGCCCCTTCTCAAAAGGAGAGTAATGCTGCTTTTGAGGCGAAACTGGTGCTGTTGAACGGGCAGAGACTAGCCAATGGTAGCGATTTTGACTCTTCTGGGCAGATTATCTCCTCTCAGAAAGTTGCGTTGGCGCCCCAAAGAGGCGACGTGGTGCGGTTGGACGAAGCCCAGGCCCACACCCTGCTTGAGCGCCTGCAGCGCGGAGATTGGGTGGTAGTGAATACCGAGGAGCGGCCCTCCACTCGCAAGCCGTCACCACCTTTTACTACCTCCACTCTCCAGCAGGAGGCGAACCGCAAGCTGGGTTTGGGCGCTCGCGAGACGATGCGGATTGCCCAAAGTCTGTATGAAAACGGCTACATTACTTACATGCGGACTGATTCGGTGCATTTGTCTGACCAGGCAATTGCGGCGGCGCGGCAGTGTGTGGCGCAGATGTACGGTGAGGAATTCCTTAGCAGCGCACCCCGCCAATACACCACGAAAAGCAAAGGGGCTCAAGAAGCTCACGAGGCGATTCGTCCGGCGGGTAGTACCTTCCGCACCCCCCAGGAAACTGGTTTGAGCGGGCGGGAGCTACAGGTTTACGATTTGATTTGGAAGCGGACGATCGCCAGTCAAATGGCGGACGCCCGCCAGACTTTTGCCACAGTGGATGTGCAGGTGGCGGAAGCGGTTTTCCGGGCTACGGGGAAGCGGATTGATTTTCCGGGTTTCTTGCGGGCTTATGTGGAGGGTTCCGATGACCCGGAGGCGGCTTTGGATAATCAGGAGGTGATTCTGCCTCCTTTGCGCGTGGGCGATCGTCCCCACTGCCAGAAACTTCAGGCGATTGGCCATGAAACCCAGCCGCCAGCTCGTTACACCGAAGCAACTCTGGTGAAAACCCTAGAAAGCGAAGGTATTGGCCGCCCCAGTACCTACGCTTCCATTATCGGCACCATTGCCGATCGAGGCTACACCCAAGTCAAAGGTAACGCCTTAGTCCCCACTTTCACTGCCTTTGCTGTGAGCAATCTCCTAGAAAAATACTTCCCCGACTTGGTAGATACTAGCTTCACCGCTCGCATGGAGCAGACCTTAGATGAAATTTCTACTGGCCATGCCGATTGGCTGCCCTACCTACAAAAATTCTATCTAGGAGAAACTGGTCTCGAAGCCCAAGTCAAGCAGCAAGAAATCCAAATTGACGCCGAAGAAGCTCGCACCTTGGCACTAGCTCATTTGGATGCCAAAATCCGCATCGGTCGTTATGGCCCTTATGTAGAAGCCGAGAACGAGGGGGCCACTGTCAAGGCGTCTCTACCCAAAGACCTCACCCCCGCCGAACTGGATCCGGCGCAGATTGAGGATTTGCTCCGCCAAAAAACTGCTGGCCCAGAAAAAATCGGCTGTGACTACGAAACCGGCACCCCGATTTTCCTGCTCATCGGCAAGTACGGTCCTTATGTCCAATTTGGGGAGGCGACGGAGGATAACAAAAAACCTAAACGCTCTTCTTTGCCGAAAGGCGTTACTAAAGAAAACCTCACTTTGGAAATGGCCTTGAATCTGCTTTCTCTCCCCCGTCTTTTAGGCACCCACCCAGAAACTGAGGGCAAAATCCAGGTAGGCTTGGGACGTTATGGCCCTTATGTGCTTCACGACAAGGGAAAGGAGGGTAAGGAATATCGCTCTCTCAAGTCTGGTGATGATATGTTTACGGTTTCGCTCGATCGCGCCTTAGAGCTTTTAGCCGAACCCAAGGCCCCCAGGGGCTCTCGCAGTGGTGGGTCTAGCTCCCAAAAGCCTTTGCGCTCCCTGGGCAACCACCCTGGTGATGGCGAGCCGGTGAATATTTACCCTGGTCGTTACGGTAATTACATCAAACACGGGAAGAATAATCTTACCCTTCCCGAAGGCCAAGCGGTGGAAGATGTAACCCTGGAAATGGCTGTGGAACTTTTGGCTGCCAAAAAGTCCAAGAAAACCACTACCAAGAAGAGCCAAAAAAAGGACAAACAAGAACCCTAATGGACCCCAAACACCCAATGGTTAGCCCTTAACTTCTCGGCTCTTGGCGACTGCCTTTTACCCCTGGTGAAAGTATGAAATGGGATGCTCTATACCCGACCCCATCACTCCCTGACCGAGCATCCCCTCTTATTTTTGTCAGGATTTGTTAGGAATTTTTGCTGTTCCCCCTTGTCTTCTGTAGTATTCTGTAGTATTATCAGCCTAAGCAAATTGTTCTTACTGATACTGACAGGGGGTGAGTTCAGTGTTAAAGACAATCAATCAACAAGAGTCAACGGTAGCTGATTTGGCAGAAGGTGTGAAAGTTAATACCTCTATCCCCAGTGCCCACCATGCTGCCCTCCGATGTGGCTTTGCTGGCTATCCGCTCAACCCACGGTGGAACGGGCAAAAAGTTTATGCCTGGAATACCGGTCGCCAGCTCAAACAAGGGCTATTCACCGGGGAAATGGTGATTCGGGCAAAAGATTCTATGCTCGTGCCCGCTTGGGAACAAAACCTAACTTGTGACACTGAGCCAACGCCGAAGGCTTCAATACGCCTGTGGTGGGGCTCTGAATTGAAGCTCGGAGGGTTCCGGCTCGGCTGAATCATTGCAATTATTGGTCATTACAGCAGAATTGAGCTGCCACAAGTGCGAGCCATAGAGAGTTGCGTTCTAGCTCCTCCGGGGCGACGAATCATTTTTCTCTAGCTCGCTGACTCAATTCTGAAATAAATCTTCTCCTCAACTATGACCGGGCTTTGTCTAGACCAGGGCCAATTACTTTACCATCATATAAATAACATATATTTTCCTTATTTAGCCGTTGTTTTATCAAATTAATTCATCTGAATTAGTTTGAGAATATCTGCATGATTGTATAAGGATGTAAACAAATTTTCGGGATGGCCACGATCGCCCGCAGAAATATTTTTTTAACCTCTTGCCAAGGGGGAGGGCTGTATTGTAACATTTCTTCAAATTATGAGCCTCTGCACTCATAAAGCCTTTAACCTTTAGACAAACAAGGGGGTAATACCAAATTAAAATGAAGATGAGTATAATAGAGTCGTAGTTATTCCAGCCTTGCAGCCATGACGAGACCCTTCGTGTTAGAGATTACCGAGAGTGCGGAGTTTTTAGAGAATAGTCTCAAGCAGGC
>Ga0209172_10002975_pt1 | contig 27622 bp, 23 predicted proteins | sample LarsenN4metaG_FD_184113 | JGI IMG/M metagenome (GOLD analysis project Ga0209172, IMG submission 184113) | Hot spring sediment bacterial and archeal communities from British Columbia, Canada, to study Microbial Dark Matter (Phase II) - Larsen... ... | reverse complement strand
CCAGCTTTTGCTCAACATCCCAACGCTTCTTCCCCGAAATCTTTCGGGGCTGAACAGGCATCGTCGTTGTTTCCATCGAACCTCCTCATGCAATTATACCTGTCCAAATCTTAAGTGGGGCACGGCAATCCATCGGAAGACCTTTACACCTTTGGTTCTATTTTTGGATTCAGTGACCCCAAAAATGGTCAGACAGTGGCCAAAAAGCATTTGGACCCCGGCACAGGCGGCGGCTTTGTCTGGTTCAATTTCCCGTTGTATTATGTGAATGAAGATTCCGCCAAAAAGGCCTTCCGTCAAGCCTTTGCCGATTTAGGCGTGCCGGAAAATTTTCCTAAAGCCGACTTAAATCGAGACGGAGTAAGAACCGTGGCGGATGTGGTCCTTCAAATCAATTATGTGTTTGCAGGTGAACAATTTCCAATTTTCGATGCGGACGAAGTTGACCTCAATTGCGATGGGGGCGCTTCTCCTGCAGATATTGTATTGTATTTGTTGAATATCTACTCGGGGACTCCCCTGCCCTGTTAAGCCGTCTCTAAAACTTCGACCGGCGGGGCGGGGAAGTATTCCTGCAGAGAGCGGACTTCCAATTTTCCCCGTTTGAGAGACTGCACGGCGTTCACGGCGGCCTGCGCCCCGGCCAAAGTGGTTATCAGGGTGACGCCATGTTCCACAGCCGCGCGGCGGATGGCCTGTGAATCCTTTTGCGAAATTTCCCCTTCCGGCGTGTTGATAACCCAGCCGATTTCACCGGCCTTGATGGAATCGACAATATGCGGCCGCCCTTCGGAGACCTTTTTGACATGTTTGACCGGAATCCCGGAAGCCGAGAGCGCTTTGGCCGTGCCGGAGGTGGCGCAAAGCGAAAACCCAAGCTCGACCAAATGCTTGGCCAGAAAAACGGAAGCCCGCTTGTCCCGGTTGCGCACGGAAATAAAGATTCGACCTTTGTCTGGAAGACCGCCGGCCAAATTTAGCTGGCCTTTCAAGAAGGCGATCCCCAAATCGGCATCCAGCCCCATCACCTCTCCGGTCGATTTCATCTGCGGGCCAAGCGAGACCTCGGCGCCGGGAAACCGGGAGAATGGAAACACTGGAAACTTGACGGCAAAATGCGGCTTGTGATAACTGGCAGGCAAATCGAACTCTTTCAGTCGGCGACCCAACCCGACCTTGGTGGCTATTTTGGCGAGGGGAACGCCGATAGCCTTGGAAACGAAGGGTACCGTCCGGCTGGAGCGGGGATTGGCTTCCAAAACGTACACCGTGTCATCCTTGACGGCAAACTGGATGTTCAATAACCCGATGACTTTCAGCGCCCGCGCGATTTTTACGGCATAATCTTCCACTTTCTTCAAAGTTGAATCTGAAACCGAAAAGGGGGGCAGAACGGCAATTGAATCGCCGGAGTGAACCCCCGCCTCTTCAATATGCTCCATTATTCCGCCGATGAAAACCTCTTTGCCATCTGAAACCAAATCCACATCCAGCTCGATGGCATCCTCCAGAAACTTGTCGATTAAAACCGGCCGTTCCGGAGTCACATCCAAACTTGTTTGCAGATAATCCGCCAACTCCTGCGACGAATAGGCCAGTTTCATAGCCTGCCCCCCCAAAACGTAGGAAGGCCGCGCTAAAACCGGATAGCCGAGTGCCGCGGCAGTCTTGATAGCGCGGGCAAAGGTGATAGCCGTTCCCCCCGACGGCTGGGGAATGCCCAAATCCGACATCAGCCGGGCGAACCGCTTGCGGTCCTCGGCAATGTCAATCGCTTCGTAGGGGGTGCCCAAAATCTTCCATTTCGATTTGGAGAGCGCTTTGGCCAGCTTCAAGGGTGTCTGGCCGCCAAAGCCGACAAAAACGCCGAGCGGGCTCTCCCGCTCCAAGATGGCCCAGACGTTCTCGCGGGTTATCGGCTCGAAATAGAGCCGGTCGGCCGTATCGTAGTCGGTGGAAACCGTCTCCGGGTTGGAGTTTATCATTACGGCGTCATACCCCTCCTCGCGGATGGCCCAAACGGCATGCACGCAGGCGTAATCAAACTCGATCCCCTGCCCGATGCGGTTCGGCCCCGAGCCCAAGACGACGACAGAGGGTTTACCCGATTTTTTCACCGGGTCGCCGGCATAATCATAAGTGGAATAAAAGTAGGGGGTGAAGGCCTCGAACTCCCCGGCGCAAGTATCCACCGATTTGAAAACCGGCTGTATCTCCTTTTTCTGCCGCAGGCGGGCAACGGTCTCTTCAGACGTGTTGAGAAGTTTAGCCAAATGCAAATCGGTAAAGCCCCACTCTTTTGCCATCCGCAGAAGTTCTTCCGGCAGGGCTTCCAGATTATTTTTGGCAAAAAGTCCCGGCTCTCCCTGCGCAAAACTCCTTATTTCCGTTTCCAATTCGACAAATTCTTTAATGTGATGCAAAAACCAGAGATCAATTTTCGTCAACTCGAACGCTTCCGCGACGGAAAGCCCCTCTTCAAACCCGGCCTTGAGATAAAAAACTCGCTCTGGATGATGGGTGGCTAAAACCTGTTTTATTTTTTCCAGTGCAAGCTTTTCCTTTTTGTTCCAGAGAAAACCGGCATACCCCGCTTCCGTGGAGAAAAATCCCTTTCCGAGTGCTTCTTTGAAATTCCGCCCGAAGGCCAACGCCTCGCCGACCGATTTCATCGAAGTGGAAAGCTGCTGCGCGGCATCCGGGAACTTCTCAAAATTGAAACGGGGCACTTTGACGACCACGTAATCGATGGCCGGCTCAAAACTGGCAGGAGTTTTCCTCGTTATGTCGTTGGGCAGTTCATCCAGCGTGTATCCGCAGGCCAGCTTGGCGGCGATTTTGGCAATGGGAAAGCCAGTCGCCTTGGAAGCCAGGGCCGAAGAGCGGGAAACCCGTGGATTGGTTTCAATCGCCACCATCCGCCCGGTGTGGCCGTCGACGGCAAACTGGATGTTTGATCCCCCCGTCTCCACGCCGATTTTGCGGATGATGGACAAAGACCAGTCCCGCATTTTTTGGTATTCCTTGTCCGTCAGGGTTTGCGCCGGAGCTACGGTAATCGAATCGCCGGTGTGCACCCCCATCGGATCCAGATTTTCAATGGAACAGACAATGACCACGTTGTCCTTTTTGTCCCGCATCACTTCCAATTCGAATTCCTTCCAACCGATGACTGATTCTTCGATCAAGACCGTGTGCACGGGGGAAAGTTCAAGACCCAGGGAGACGATTTGCTTCAGTTCCTCAGGATTGTAGGCGATTCCACCCCCCGTGCCTCCCAAAGTGAAGCTGGGGCGAATCACCACCGGATAACCCAGCTTCTTAGCAACTTCCCGTGCCTGCTGGATGGAGGCCACCTGCTCGCTTTTCGGAACGTCCACCCCAATTTCCCGCATCGCCTCCTTGAAAAGTTTCCGATCTTCGGCTCGCTTTATTGCCTCGGGTTTGGCGCCTATCATTTCCACGCCGAACCGCTCCAGAACGCCTTGCTCGTAAAGCTCCAGCGCCAAATTCAACCCGGTCTGCCCCCCCAAGGTCGGCAATAACGCATCCGGCCGTTCCTTTTCGATGATTTTGGCGACAACCTCGGCTGTGAGCGGTTCGATGTAGGTGGCGTCCGCCATCTCTGGATCGGTCATTATCGTGGCGGGGTTGGAGTTGACTAGAATGACGCGGTATCCTTCTTCGCGCAAAGCCCGGCAGGCCTGCGTGCCGGAATAGTCGAATTCGCAGGCCTGGCCGATTACGATGGGCCCGGAGCCGATGATGAGAATCGATTTTATATCGGTGCGCTTCGGCATTCTATTTCTCTCGCCACTTTTTCATTAGCGCGATAAACTCGTCAAAAAGATAATCCGCATCGTGCGGTCCCGGCGAGGCCTCCGGATGGTACTGCACGGAGAAAATCGGGTACTCGCTATGCCGCATCCCCTCCACGGTCTGGTCGTTTAAATTGATGTGGGTAAGTTCCAGCCCCGAGCTTTTAAGCGAGACCGGGTCTACGGCAAAACCGTGATTTTGGGCCGTAATTTCCACTTTTCCGAAAATCAGATTTTTAACCGGATGGTTGGCCCCGTGATGGCCGAATTTCAGCTTGAAAGTTTTGGCGCCAAGAGCCAGGCCGAGAATTTGGTGTCCCAAACAGATGCCGAAAATCGGTTTCAACCCGACCAGCCGCCCAACGCTCCGGACGGCATACCGGCAGGCGGCCGGGTCGCCGGGGCCGTTGGATAAAAAAATCCCGTCCGGTTTGTGGGCCAACACTTCTTCCGCACCCGTTTCCGCCGGAACGACCCGCACCCGGCAGCCGACGGCGGCTAATTTTCGCAAAATGTTCTGCTTGATGCCGAAATCGAAGGCGACCACCTTCCACGGCCTGCCGTTCGACTCTGCAAATGTCTTGTCTTCCCAGAAGTACGGCTTATCGACCGAAACCTTTTTGGCCAAGTCCTGCCCCTCCATCCCGGGCAGGCGGGCCGCTTTTTCCTTTAGTTCCTTGATGCGGGAAACTTCCGGCGAAATAATCCCCATCGCCGCCCCCCGCTCGCGCAAGCTCAAAGTCAACGCGCGGGTATCGACCCCTTCTATGCCCACCACATTTTGCGCCCTCAAGAATTCATCCAGCGAAAACTCGGAGCGCCAGTTGGAAGGGAAATTGCACGCTTCCCGCACGATAAACCCCCGTACCCAGCTCTTGCGGGATTCGAAATCTTCTGAATTTAACCCGTAATTGCCGACCAATGGATAGGTCATCGCCACCATCTGACCTTCGTAGGAGGGGTCGGTCAAAATTTCCTGGTACCCCATCATCGAGGTGTTGAAAACCACCTCGCCGGAGGACTCCTGAACATGGCCGAAAAGGTTGCCGAAGAAAACTTTACCGGAACCCAAAACCAAAACTCCTTTCGTTTTAGTTTTTTCACGAAAGGAGTTTGCGCCGCTCATTTTTCCAAAGTCCGAAGATAATTCAAAAGTGCCTGAAAGTCATCCGGCAATTCCGAAAAAAAATCCAGCTTTTCTTTGGTTACGGGGTGAACGAAAGATAGATAAAACGCATGCAAAGCCTGACGCTCTATCAGCTCCAGCGCCCAGGCGGCCTGTTGTCGATACTCCCCCTTAATGCCGCCCAAGGCCTTATCCCGCCCTCCGTATTCCGGGTCACCGAAGACCGGATGCCCCAAATGCGAAAGATGGGCACGGATTTGATGGGTCCGCCCGGTTCGCAAAGCGATCTGCAGAAGCTGGGAGAAGGAAAAGCTTTCCAAAACCTCATACTCAGTCATTGCTGGCCGCGAATGCTCCTTGGTAACAACCACTTTTTTCCGGTCGGCTGGCGAGCGCCCCAGGGGCAGATCAATCAGCCCCTTTTTCCCTTTCAAATGTCCCCAGGAAATGGCTTGATACCGCCGCTTAAGCGTACGATCTTTCAATTGCTTCTGCAATTGCGAATGAGCGGTCATCGTCTTGGCCACCAAAAGCAGGCCCGAGGTGTTTTTGTCCAGCCGGTGCACCAGCCCCAACCGAAAGTTTTCCTCGTCCGCTTTTTCCAGCCCAAAGTGATACAAAAGGGCATTGACCAATGTTCCCGTCCAGTGGCCGACGGCCGGGTGGGAAACCATCCCCGCCGGTTTTTCCAAAAGGATGACTTCCTCGTCCTCAAAATAGATTTTCAGTGGAAGTTTTTCCGCCGTGATTTCATAGACTGGCCGGGGCGGAATCTCAACTTCAATAAAGTCCCCGGCTTGCACTTTATAGGAGGCCTTCTGAATTTTGCCGCCGACGGTGACTTTCTTCTCGTCAATCAGCCGCTGCACGGCTGAGCGGGAAAGCACCTGTTCCAACTCCAGGGCCAAAAATTTATCCAGACGAAGATTCGCTTCCTTGGAGGTGACTTTAAAGCTTTGCATCGGCAGCCGCTGCCGGGGAGGGCAAGTCTTTTTTGGAGAAAAGCGAGGCGAAGAGAAGCAAGACGATGCCGACCGTAACGGCGGAATCGGCGATGTTGAAAACCGGCCAGCGTTCCATTCCGGAAAAATGAGCGGGCCCGAGATGAAACGACGGAACATCCAAAAACTCGAAATCAAAAAAATCGGTAACCGAACCGTATAGGGCCCGGTCGTACAGGTTGCCGAAGGCACCGCCCAAAATAAGGCTAAGCGAAAAGCGAGAAAGTTTGGCGTCCTCGGGATGCTGGTAGAGATAAAACAGGATGTACAGGATGACGACGATGGAGGCGATGAAGTAGAAGGTGCTCCCTCCCAACTGGATGCCGAAAGCCCCCCCTCTATTTTCGACATAGGTGAGCAGGAAGAAATTCCCGATGACGGAAACCGATTCCCCCAGTTCAAAGTTCTTTTTGACCAGCCACTTGGTGGCGCGGTCCAAAATCCAGATGAAAAAAACGAGAAGAAAATAATACTTGTAGGGTACGAGGCGCGAAAAACCGGCCGCCATCTACATATTTTCTTTCAGTTTGGCCTGCTCTTCCTTCTCTTTGCAGGCGATGCACAAACGGGCGTGGGGCACGGCTTCCAGCCGGGCGGCGGAAATGTCCTCCCCACACTCCTGGCACTTGCCGAAATTCCCGTCCTTGATCCGGCGCAAGGCCTCGTCGATGTGGTAAAGTAGCCGGCCGGACTTGGAGGCCATCAAAAACGCCTTTTCCCGTTCCATCGCGTCGGTCCCCTGGTCAGCCATATGGTAAGAATAGGAAGACAAATCGCCGGAGGAGTCCTTGATGGTCGTCTCCAATGCCGCTTTTTTTAGAAGCCCCATTTCCTCCACCAGCGCGGCTCTCCGGGTCAGCAAAAGTTTTTCGTATTTTTCCAAGTCCTTCTTCTTCATTCCTTTTCCTCTCTATAAAATTCTAAGATGTCACGTTTTCTGATATACCCGCACGGGCCACGGAAAGTTTCACTTTTTCGCCGTTCACGTTCAGTTCTACGGTGGCCTCCGCGTTGGGCAGCGCTTCGGCCATCCGTTCTGTCAGCGTTTCTCTTTGTATATAGCTCCCAAACCGTTCCACTGCTCTACCCACGGCTGGCGTTCCGGTTATCGAAAGTCGAATGCGATCTGTTACCTCAAAACCAGAATCTTTGCGTAGGTTCTGGATTCTGTTCACCAGCTCCCGCGCCAACCCCTCTGAAACGAGCTCCTCGGAAAGACGGGTGTCCAGAGCCACCGCATACCCACTGAACGTTTCTCCCACCAACCCTTCCGGACTTTTTTCCACCAGCTCGACTTCGGAGGAGCCGAGCGTGATGGTTTCTCCATCTATAACCAACTCCAGTTCCCCTTTTTGCTTCAACCGCAAAAGCTCCGCCGTCCCCAAACTTTTAATTTTCTCGGCCGCCGCTCCGATTTTTTTACCCAATTTCGGCCCCAGTACCGAAAAGACCGGTTTGGCGGTGAGGGAAAATAACTTTTCAGACGACGGAAGGAAAGTGACTTTTTTGACGTTTAACTCGTCCGCCATTATGGGAACCAGGTCCGCCAGACCTTCCGTTTTTTTGTTTCCCGGCACGACGGCAAAAAGTTCCGCCAACGGCTGGCGGTTTTTGATTTTTCCCTTGTTGCGCGCCGCCCGCCCTAAACGGACGAGCTCGATTACGGTTTCCATTTTCTGTTCCAAAGCGGAGTCGATTTTTGATTGATCCGCCTTCGGAAAAATGCACCAGTGAACGCTGTCGGTCTTTCCGGCAGATCTCCCTTCCAATTCCTGGTACAATCTTTCAGAAGTGAAAGGGGCAATCGGCGCTGCGAGTTTGCAGAGGGTAACCAGCACCTGGTGCAGAGTAGCATAGGCGGCCGCCTTGTCGGCATCCCAGCCCGCCCGCCAGAAGCGTTTCCGGTTGCGGCGTACGTACCAGTTGGAAAGCTCTTCGATGGTGAAGTGGGAGATTTTGCGCGCCGCGTTGGTGATTTCATTTACCTCGTAATCGGCGGTTACCTCCCGCACCAGCGAGTTTACGCGCGAAATAATCCAGCGGTCCAGTTCAGATGGGTTTTGAGGTTCGGAGAGTTTAGCCGGCATCCAGCCGTCAATGTTGGCGTAAAGAGCGAAAAACTTGTAGGTATTTTTCAAGGTGTCAAAAAAGTTGTTGACGGTATCGGCTACCCCCTCGACGTCGAAACGGGTCGGCAGCCAGGGAGCGGAAACGGATAGCAAGTACCAGCGCAACGGGTCAGCCCCGTACTTGTTGACGACCTCCCACGGATCCACCACGTTCCCTTTGTGCTTGGACATTTTCTGCCCTTCCTTGTCCAGAATGAACTCCGCCACCACCACGCTTTTGTAGGGGGATTTGTCGAAAAGCAGAACGGAGATGGCCAAAAGGGAATAGAACCATCCGCGGGTCTGGTCCACCGCCTCGGAAATGAAATCGGCCGGGAAAAACTTTTCGAATTTTTCTTTGTTCTCAAACGGATAGTGCCACTGCGCCACCGGCATCGCCCCGGAATCGAACCAGACATCAATCACCTCCGGCGTGCGCCGCATCGGCTTTTTACAGCCCGGGCAGGGAAGCTCCACGGCATCCACGAACGGCCGGTGCAAATCCAGATTCTCCAGTTTCTGGCCGGAGAGTTTTCGCAATTCCGCCAGCGACTCGACCGAAATCTCTTTTTTGCATCCTTCGCAAACCCAGATAGGCAGCGGCGTCCCCCAGTACCGCTCGCGCGAAAGTGCCCAGTCCACGTTCCCCGCCAGCCATTCGCCAAACCGCCCGGCGCCGATTTCCGGCGGATACCATTTAATGGTTTGATTGGCGCGAATCATCGCCTCCCGGAACTGGGAGGTTTTGATATACCAGGAGGGCCGGGCGTAATACAAAAGCGGGGAATCGCACCGCCAGCAGAACGGATAGGAGTGAGTGTATTTTTCGGTTTTGTACAAAAGTCCGCGCGACTTCAAATTCTTGATGATGTCAACTTCGGCATCCTTGACGAACTTTCCGGCGAAATCGGTGACGAACTCTTTGAACCGCCCGGCGTCATCCACGGTGTGCACCTTGGGCAGCCCCAGCTTTTCGCCTAACGTATAATCATCCGCCCCGTACATCACAGCTGTATGCACCACGCCGGTTCCTTCCTCGGTGGTGACGAAATCCGCCGTGGCGACGAGGAAAGCCGGCTTTCCATCCGGTTTGATGTAGGCAAAAAGCGGCTCGTAGTGGAGTCGGGCCAAATCCCTCCCCTTTTTTCGCTCGACGATTTCATATTCCTCTTTAAGGATGCCCAGCCGCGCCTCCGCCAGCCAGTAGAATTCCGACCCTTGCTTAACCTTGACGTAGTCGATTGCTTCGCCGACCGCCAAGGCGACGTTGCCGGGCAAAGTCCAAGGAGTGGTCGTCCAGGAAAGGATGAACGTATCCTTTTGCTCTTTCAGACGGAACTTGACGTAAATCGAGGTCTCCGTAACATCCTCGTACCCCTGCGCCACCTCGTGCGAGGAAAGCCCCGTGCCGCAGCGCGGGCAATAGGGAACGACCCGAAACCCCCGGTAAATCAGCCCGCGCCGGAAATATTGCGCCAGAATCCACCAGACCGACTCGATGTAATCGTTTTTGAAGGTGATGTAGGGGTTTTCCAAATCGAGCCAGTAGCCGATTCGCTCGGTCAGCTCGTCCCATTCCTTCTTGTAGCGAAAAACCGATTCGCGGCATTTGGCATTGAACTTCTCGATGCCGTATTCCTCAATCTTGGCTTTGGAGTTCAGCCCCAACTCCTTCTCCACTTCCAGCTCCACCGGCAGCCCGTGCGTATCCCAGCCCGCCTTCCGCTCCACGCGGTATCCCTGCATCGTTTTGTAGCGGCAGACCAAATCCTTGATGGTGCGGGAGATGACGTGATGGATTCCGGGCTTGCCGTTGGCCGTCGGCGGCCCTTCGTAAAAGACAAAATCCGGCCTGCCGGCGGAGCGTTCCAGCGTTTTTTCAAAAACCTTGTTCTTCCGCCAGAACTCCAGAACCTCGGCCTCTATTTTGGGGAAGGAAAATCCTTCTTTCAACTCGTCAAACATATGGGAAAAAGAAGACTCTTAAACCTTGATTCTCTTCACCGTCTCGCTCATCAGAGCGGTCAGCTTCGGCTCGGTTTGGTTGGCGGTGTGGATGATTTCCTCCAACGAGCAGGGTTTCAAAGCATCCGGCAGCCCCATATCGGTGATAATCGAAAAGCCCAAAACCTTCATTCCGCCGTGGCGGGCGACAATGACCTCCGGCACGGTGGACATCCCCACCACGTCTGCCCCGATGATGCGCAGGAATCGATACTCCGCGGCGGTCTCGAGCGTTGGCCCTGTGACTGAAACGTATACTCCTTTCCAGACGCGCAGTTTGGTGTCCAAAGCCGCCTGCTCGGCGGTGGCAATCAAAGTTGGGTCGTAGCATTGAAACATATCCGGAAAGCGCACCCCCAAGGACTCGTCATTCGGCCCGATGAGCGGGTGCGCTCCCTGCATGTTGATGTGGTCGGTGATGAGCATAATATCGCCGGCCCTGAATTGCGGGTTTAACCCGCCGCAGGCGTTGGAAACGATGAGAACTCCAGCGCCAAGCGCTTTCATCACCCGTACCGGAAAGGTCACTTCCTGCATGGAGTATCCCTCGTAAAAATGGAAGCGTCCCTGCATCGCCACCACTTTCTTGCCTTCCAATTCGCCAAAAATCAACCGCCCGGCGTGGCTTTCCACGGTGGAAACCGGAAAGTGCGGGATGGTCTCGTAGGAAACCGACTTTTCCGCCTTTATCTTTTCCGCCAGCCCTCCCAACCCGGTGCCTAAAACGATGCCTATATGCGGAACCAGCTTGGTCCGGGTTCGAATGTAGTTTACTGCTTCGTCAATGCGCTGTTTCAAATTATCCGTCGGTCTTTTGGTCAAACTTTCTCCTATTCGTCCAATCGTTGTTTTAACGCCTCAATTGGCTCCGCCGCCCGCAGGGCCTGCGCCTCGGCTGAATCCGCCTTTTTGACGAAGCGCAGATGCCGCGCCCCTTCCTGCAACCTTTCCAGTTCCTCCAGCATCGAGCGGTGCGAATCAATCATTCCCCGAAACTGCATCACGTAGTTGGCCCGCAGTTGGTGCAGCTCCACCAGTTCCCGCTTGATACCGCTCAGGCTTTCCTGCGTTTTGGCAATCAATTCCTCCCCTTTCAACTGCGCCTCCCGCAAAAGCAGTTCGGCTTCTTTGACCGAATTCATACGGGTGTCTTCTGCGGTCTTCTGTGCCGTCATCAAAACCTCCTGCAACGAGGCCTCCAGGTTGCGGAATTCCGTAAGCTCCGTCTCCAGCCGGGAGGCACGGGATCGCAGTTCGGCAAGCTCCCGGTCCTTTTCCTCCAATTCATCCGCCAGAGTCTTCAAAAATGAATCCACTTCCGCCCGGTCATATCCCCGGAATCGTTTTGGAAACTCAATGGAACGCAAATCCACCGCTGTCAATGTCATAGAACCTCCCTTGTCCCGAGCGAATCCCGACTCCTTTCGGGATGAGCCGAGGGATTTACGGTTTTTCGATTTTTTGTTTCTCGCGGCCCGAAAAGCGCCGTCCCCAGCCGCACCATCGTCGAACCTTCCTCAACGGCGACCGGGTAATCGGCCGACATCCCCATCGAAAGATGGCGGAAAAGCGGGCCAAAAATTTGTCGCTGTTCAATTTCCTCGAAAAGCCGGCGGAGCTGCACAAAGGCGACCCGCTGCTTTTTCTCATCTTCTGTCAAAGGTCCCACGGTCATCAAACCGTCCACCGAAAGATGCTCCAACCCGGCGATTTTTTCCGCTTCGGCAGTGAGCTTTTCCGGGGGAAAACCGTATTTCGATGCCTCCCCGGAGGTGTTCACTTCCAAAAGAATGGGCATCTGCCGGTTCCGGGATTGGGCCGCCTTGGAGATTTCCGAGGCCAACTCAAACGAATCGACGGAATCGATGACGTCGAAGAACTCCACCGCTTTTTTCACCTTGTTTTTCTGCAAATGTCCGATCATCCGCCAGCTTGCTTTCTTCCCAAGTGCTTCGATTTTCGGCAGCGCCTCCTGGAGGCGGTTTTCGCCCAACGTTGAGAGTCCCGCTTCAATCGCTTCCTGTATACTTTCAATGCTTACGTTTTTGGTCACCGCCACGATTTGAACCCCTTGCTTTCGTCCCGATTTTTTTTCTGCTTCCAGAATCTTTTGGCAGACGGCCTCCAAGGCCGCCGCCACCTTCGGAGCGAAATTCATTAGCCGAAAAGGATAGCCCGAAATAATCCAAAAATCAACCCCTTTTTCCGAGTGGAAATTTAAGCGGTTGCTTTTCGTCGAAAGCGGCGTATTATAGAGAAGGAGGCAAAAAAGGAGCGCCTGTGTACTGCCCGCGTTGCAAAACCGAATACCCGGAAGGCCGGGAGGAATGCCAGGAGTGCGGCACGCTTTTGGAGTTGCATCCCCCCAGGGAAGAGGAACTGCACGAACAAAATTCCAACCACCGCTTCGTCCCGTTGCGCCAGAACCTAAGCCCGCTCTACGCCGAAATGCTGCGCGAGGCGTTGGACAACGAGGGAATTCCGGCTTTGGTGAAAACCTCTGGCATCGGCGCCGCCTATTTCGGCTTTCAGTACGTCACGGCGCCCAACCCGGCGGCGCCCGTCTCCGTTTTGGTGCCGGAAGACCGCTTGGGGGAAGCGGAGACCGTTGCCGAGCAGATTATTCCGGAAACGGAACTCTCCGGCGTCGAATTCCCGGAAGGTTTGGAATAACCGGTCTGTCAGAATCAGGTTTTCCACTGTATAGCCAGCTTCTTCCCTTTTTCAAACGCTTCTTTTAAGATTGTTTTTTCTTTCTGGACCTGACCGGCTTCAAAGGTATTGGGAGAATACAACAAATGCCCCTCCGGATGCGTCCCCGCCCAGATGAAAAATCCCTTCACCACCCACGAGGCGCCTTGAAATTTGGGGTCTTCCCCGCCCACCAAAATCACGAACCCGCCGCGGCGTCCCAGCCTTCTTTTTTTTAGATAAACTTCTCTGCTTTTCTTTTGGGCCAAAGGCCTTGCGCAGTTCATCCGGTCGATAAAGAGTTTGACCTGGGCCGAAACCGAATCGAAGTAGATGGGCGAGCCGACGACGACCAACCGGCTGGCCAAAAACTTTTCATAAATGGGGGTCATATCGTCGTCGAAAAAACAAAGTTTCGGCTCCGGCGACTCCCCGCAGCTTTGGCAGGGCATTATCTTCTGCCGGTTTAAATCAACCCATTCTGTTTCAAATCCGGCCGACTTTGCCCCCCGGCAGAATTCCTTCAAAAGAATTTCCACCGACGACCCTGGCACGGGGCTGCCGTTCAAAGCCAGAAGCAAAGGTTTTTTCACAAAACAAAGATACGGAAAAAGTGAAAGGAGGCCAGAACTATGCGGGAATAGGCGGCGCCGGCTTTTCCCCCCAGCGCACGATGGCCATCTCCAGCCCCAAAAGACCGAGCACGGCAAAGGCCAAAAGCTTCCACAGCTCCCGTCCGGAGCGGCTTTGCCGCACCGCCGGCTCAATGGGGTTCCCCAGGGGAATTTCTATGACTTTAAATCCGGGCAGGCCCTTTTCCAGTTGACCGGCCGTCACGGGCGGCAGCGAGGAATTCTTCGTGTCAACGTTCACGGCCGCCATCCCTACCAAAGTCGTCTCCTGATACAGCCGGTAGAGGCCCGGGGAGACCAGGCGCCCCAACTCCAAAAAACCCTCCCGCTTGGCGGACGGCGCCACGCTGGCCGCCCACCCTTCCGGGCCGGAAAGTTTGAGCGGAAATTTTTTTGGAAATTCGGGGGGCGGAAAGAATACCGGTTCGCCGGTTTTGAAATCGTTGGACACCGACGCAAAGCTGGCCAGATACTGCGCCGTGCGGAAGAAAAACGGCACGGCAAAGGCATGAAAATACAAATCCGTGTTGCCCTGTGCCAGCGAAGCGGTGGAAAAAAGCAACCGCCCCTTTTCCGTTTTTTTCTCGGCCAAAGCCGCGCTCCCCTGCGCAAAGCGCGCGGCGGCTAATCCGGCCGGAGCGAGGCGGCTTTTCTCGTGGGAATAGAACTTCAGCGTGGGAACGCCTTTTCCTTGGGCCAGAAAGGAAAAAATCGGGTGGGCCATCTCCGGACGGAAGGAAAAAAAATCCTGCCGGGTGGAAACGGCCGGGCCTTCCGGAAATACGCCGGTTGCCTGTTCGACCAGCCCGGCCGGATAACCTTTCAAATCCTTCTCCGGCGCCAAAAGAACGCCCCCCCCGTTCCCCACGAAACGCAGCATCCGTTCCCACCAGCCAAAATCAAACCGTTCCGGCAGCGCCACAAAAGCGACATCGATGTTCGACCAGTCCAGCCGGGAAAACTCCGTCACCCGGGCCTTTTGGATTTCGAACCAAGCGCCCGATTTCTGGCCGGCCGCCAGCACCAGTTCGGCCGCGCTCCAGTACCCGGGGGTCTCCGAGGCCAGAAGCAGCCGTAATTTGGGGCGGAGGTAAAAGGAGAAGTAAAGACGGTTGTCCGCCGGCAGATCGTCATCCGGCAATTCCAAATACCCTCCATGCCAACCCGGAGCGAAGACTGTTCCCTCCAGCAAAACTTTTTTCCCCTCCCCGGCTCCCAAATCCAGCGACTGCTGGCTCACTTTTTTTCCATCTAGATAAAGCGAAACCAGAACTCCGGAGACCGAGGATTCTTTCTGGTTGAAAACCTCCCCCTCCACCCGCACGGGCAGCCCTGGGGCCAAGACCGGGTCGGCAAAACGAAGCGAGACCAGCGCGCGGTTGTCCCCCTCCTCCAAATCGGGCCGGATCCAGAACAGCCAGCCGGGCGTCGGTTCAAAAGGCGACCCCCCTTCCGCAGCGGGAAGCGGAAAATACCCGTCGGAAAACAAAAAGGTCTCCCGGTTCGGATTATGCGAAGCGGCCAAAAGTCGGCCGGCCTGCCGGAGAGCCGGGAGAACCGGGGCCCCAAGGGCCGTGGCATCCTTTTTAAAAATCTTTTCCTGTTCCATCATCAAATCATGGTTCAAGCCCCCTTCCGGAGCGGAAACGAAAGAGACCAAGACCTCGTCCCCTTTTTTAAAAATTGAAAACGCCTCCTCTCCGGCAGCCCGATACCGTTCCCAGACCACGCCGTCCTTGGTCGAAAACCCCGACCGGTAACCGTCGTCAAAAACCAAAACGGATGAACTTCGCCCCCCGCTCGTTATGCCTCCCGGATGCCAGGAGGGCCGGGCAAAAGCCATTATGGCCAACAAAATCACGAGCGTGCGAACCAGAAGCAGAAGCCACTGCTTGAGTTGAATCTTGCGCAGCCGGGTTTTCTCCAGCCCTTTCAAAAACACCAAGGAGGAAAACAGAACGGTCTGCGACCGCCGAAGGTTCAAAAAATGTATCAAAAACGGGATGGCCGAAAGCGGCAGGAAAAAAAGAAATAGGGGGTTTAAAAAGGAGAACATCGGCTATGGGGTACCGAGCTGAAACGGCCGGGCCAGATAGGCCTCCGCCCGTCGGCGGTCCAGGGGCGCGCCGGGGATTTGCAGAACCTGCCGGTAGTGCTCCAGGGCCTGCGTCCGCTGGTTCAAAACGTCATATAGGTTTCCAAGTCGGATGAAAATTTTTGCCAAATAATACGGGCGGGTCTCCAAATAAAGGGCGAATTTCAAATTCGCCTCGGCCGAATCCGGCATATTTTTAAAGAGAAAAAGCTCCCCCAGCCGCCAGTAATTGACGGGTAGTCCGGGGGCATCGCTGCGCGCCCGGCGGAACGCGCCCCAAGCCGCGTTCAGAAGTTCATTCCCCTTTTTGAAATCCCCTTTTACGCGCCACGTGATATATCCCAGATTCATATTCAATTCGGCCAAATCGTCCGGACGGGTCTTCTTTCGCAAGGCCAAAAGATACAGGGATTCGGCCCGGGCCCAATCCGCCGTTTCAAAACAGTAGCCGGCCTGCCGCACCAACCCGTCCGCCAGCGAACTGTCCAGCTCCAAAACCCGCCGGAAGTACCGCTCTGCCCGCAAGGTATCGTCCAAAACGAGCGAAAAATTCGCGGCGGCATACGGTCGCTGCCAAAAGTTTGAATCGGCGGCATAGGCCCGCTCAAAATAAATCCGGGCGCTGTCGTAGCGTCCCAAGTTGTAAAACTGGTTGCCGATATCGGCATAATCTTCTGCGGTAGATTTGGAATCCAGAAGCAACGCCTGGCGGAAAAGCCGCAACGCCTCCTCAAAACGGTAATTCCAGAATTCCTCCTGGGCCAGCCGCCGCAGGGGCTCCGGTTCCGGCTTGAAGGCCGCCAGGGTCCTCCGCCACTCCGCCTCCAGTGAATCGACCGATTTGCCGTAGAGGGTCTCCAAATCCGACTTGAGCGTCAAGTCCGTCCCCCCCCGATACAGATTTTCAAAATTCCTTGCGCCGTACTGCTCCACTAGGAAGCGGACGAAAGAAGCCGCCTCCATAAGCCCCCTTTCCGGCGGCAGTTGGCGGTAGCGGTAGGTGGAAAGAAGCCGCGCAAGCGAGTCAAGCTGGCCCTGTTTCAAGTAATTTTGCGCGAAATAGTGCGGGTAGTCGAAATAGGCGGCGGCTCCTTCGGCCAAGGGCGCCGGTGCATGGCCCCAGCTCAAATAGAAAAGCAGAACGTTCCCCACCCAGGGGGAAAAGGAGTTCGCCTCCCGGCAGTAGGCCGAGAGGGCCCGCTTGCGGGAGGGCTCGAGCGAAAAATAAAAACGGCCGTCCCAGACCCAGTCGGCAATGAGACAGGGGGCAAAATAATATTCCGGGCGCTGGGAGGTGGCCAGATAAAAAACCTTGGACAACGAATCGGTCGTATCCTCCACCCGGTCCCGCAGCAAATTCCAATGGTAATCCCCCCAGGTGTACTGGACGAACCCGAAATCGTAACGGGCGGCCGCATCCGCATGCCATTTGAAATCCTCAAAAGAACAACTGATCGTCTTTCGGCGGCGGCCCTCCAGGCGGATGGCCGCCCGGTAGCGGGAGCCCCCTTTGCCGGGAAGGTCGAGGATGGAAAGAACCTTTCCGCCGTCCAAGGTGGCCCGGCCGCTGCGGGTGGTGATTTCCGGCGCCAGCGTGACCAATTGGAAATCGACGGACGTTCCCTTTTTTTCCTTTTTGACGGTCAGGTCAAGGGTAAAATTGGCCAGAAACACCCCCCGCATTTTTCCATCGGGAATTTCGACCGTGCGGGTATCGGCCAGCCCCACCCGTCCCTGCCGCTCTTCAAAAACGTCGATTTGAAATTTGTAAAAAACCGCGGGACGGGGTTTTTCTTCAAAGGGCTGGCCGGCGGCAATCGAAAAACCGGCCAGGAGCAAAACCCCGGCAAAAACTTTTTTCATTATTTAATCAGGGACCGCAAAACCTTCAAGTTCATCTTGTCTTCGGCATAGTCCGGTCCCTTGGGGGTCTCCAGAATCTTGGGAATGCGCGCCAGCCGCAAATCGTTCAGGAAAAAACCGAAGGCATCCTTTCCCAATTCCCCTTTGCCGATATGCTCGTGTCGGTCCACTCGGCTCCCCAATCCCTTCTTGGAGTCGTTGAAGTGGATGGCCGCCAGCCGCGGCAGCCCAATGATGCGATCGAATTCCGCCATCACGTTTTTATACCCCTCCGCGGTGCGGATGTCGTAACCAGCGGCAAAGACATGGCAGGTGTCCATACAGACCGCCATTCGCTTTTGCTCTTTGACCTGCCCGATGATGTCGGCCAGATGCTCGAATTTGTATCCCAGATTGGAGCCCTGCCCGGCGGTCGCTTCGAGGGCGATTTTGGTGCCGCCATCTTCCAGTTGGTCAAAAATCTCGTTTATGGCCCGCGCAATGGTGGCCAATCCCACTTTTTCCCCGGCGCCCAAATGGGAGCCGGGATGCATGACCAAATAGGGGATTTTCAACTTCTGGCACCGTTCCAGCTCGATTTTCAAGGCGTCCCGTGACTTGGCAAAAAGCGCGCTGTCCTGCGAGGCAGCGTTGATCAAATAACTGTCGTGCGCCACCACCGGGTTGATGCCCGTTTCCTTTTGTAATTGATGGTACTTTTCCACCTCCTCGTCAGAAAGCGGTTTGGCCCTCCACTGGTTGTTACTTTTGACGAAAATCTGGATGGTGTTGCAGCCGACCGACTTTCCGGAGAGAAAGGCGTTGAACACCCCCCCGGCGATGGACATATGCGCCCCTAAAAGCACTTCGGACATAACGGGGAGAAAATAGGTTAAACCGGGAAGAATACAAGACGAAAAAGGGGCGGGAAAATCCCGCCCCTGCAATCCCCTCTGGCGGATTTTATTTGAACGCCACGCCATGCGGGCGAGCCGGGCCGGTCGCAATGGCGGTGTTGAAGTCGAGTTGAAACTTCGGGTCTAGGGTGAGATCGTTATCGGAAACCAGGGCCACGTGCACTTTGTGATCCCCTTCTGCATGCACCTTTCCCGCTTCATCCTCGTTCAAAAAATAATCGGTAATAACCAGCCGTTTTTCATCCTGGGTCAAGGCGATATAGTGCGGGCCGGAGTCGGCGCCCAAATCCAAAACCTTGAGCACCTTCGGGGCCTCCGGGTCGGAGGTGTCGAACATCACCACCTTGCCGGCCATATTCATAGAGATAAACAGCCGCTTGCCGTCGTTGGTCATCCGCATCAACTGCGGCCAGCCCCCTTTGGCGATGGTGCCGAAATCGAATACCGCTTTGGACGTACTGGCCTCGGTATCGATCAGGTACAGCTGGTCATCCGTCATTCCGGCCGTATAGGCCCGCTTTTTCGGGTCGCCGGGAATCAGCCGGACATCAATGGTGCCGGCCGGGTTGGGCAATTGGATGGTTTTGACGATTTCCCGTTTCTGGAAATCCCAGACACGAATGCTGCCCCGCAACCCGAGCTCCCCGGGAACGGCATGCAGAGTGGTGGAGGGACAGATGAAATCGCTGGTTACCATGAGATTCAGCTCGGGCCGGACGGAGATCCCGTGCGGATTGAAGCCGTCGTCCGGCGGACTTGCCGGATGTTCCGCGACCAAATTCATGTTGCTGTCAAATTCCGCCACCCGGCCGGGATGGTGCCCTTGGGCCCCTCCCATCATCGTCACCAAAAAGCCGCCGTTGTCCAAGGGGTAGAACTCGTCCGTGATGGCCGATTGGGGCGGATCGGCGGCGGAAATGAACTTGGGATCGGCCGGATTGGAAACGTCGAAAAAGAAAACCTCCTTTTGGCCCTTCAATACGCTCAAAAGCCCGCCGCAGGCCATAATCTTGCCGTTGGAGGAAATTCCCACGTGATGCGGCTCGTTGCCGGCGTCCCCCGGATTGGGCAGGGGAACGGTTTTAAGCACTTTTCCGTAATCGGTCGAGCTACGGTCAAAGTCGACCACGGCCAGAAAATCGGAGGCCTTGCGGGCCTGATCGCCGGCCCAAATCAAAAGATATTTTTCCCCCTCGGCTACTACGGCCGCTTTTTTCTGGCACTGCAGAAGCGCCAGCGCGGCGGCAGCCAGACCGAGCAAAGCGGCTGTGCGGATGCTGCGGAACATGAGACACCCTCCTTCCGTCCGGGTTTACCGGACAGTAGCTTGTTTTCCCTTTCCGTTTTTGGAAAAGGGCCTCTTTTGGATGACCCGATATAAAAAAACGACCCGGCGCTTGTCAATGGCCGGGAAAGCGCAATTGGATGCGTCTTATTGGCCGGCCGGTTTTAAAGCGGCGCTTTCGATGGCCCCTCCCTCCTTCAATATCCGCAGGGCCTCGTTGACGGAGGGGGTGGAATCAATGGCCCAGGTGTGTCGGACGATTCCCTCTTTGACCCAGAGCAAGGCCGGAATTTCGGGATTCAAAAGCAGAAACTTGCGAACCGGAACAAAGCCAACCGGAAAATCAACCGGCATTTTGGCTTTGAGCGAATCCAATTCCTCCGGCGAATTGGGACAGACCGCCACCAATTTGGGGGTGGCGTGGCTTTTGGCCAGGGTGTTTAGCTTGGGCATCGCCGCCTGGCAGTGCTCGCAATCGGTCTCGATAAGCGCCAAAAAGTAATCCCCTTTCGCCAAATCGGCGTTCAACTGCTCCGGCTTCAAGTCCCCCACATAGGAGCCAACCCCTTCCTTGGCAAACACCTTTGGCCGGGATTCCGGAAAAAGATACGGCAGGCCGAACCCCACGACTATGGCCGCCCCCATCAGGGCCGTTTTGAATCTCCCGGCGCCTCCTCCCGGTACGGTGAAACGCCAAGCGACAAAGGCTATGAAAAGCAAAACCAACTCCACCAGAATTTCGACGGCCGGGTTCAGCCGCACAAGTTTGCCAAAGCAGCCGCAGTCCTCCGAAAGCCCGCCCACCAAGTTCCAGGTGGTGACGGCCAGAAAGACGAGCATCACCGCAAAGGTGGCCGGAAGGACCAAACGGGGCCAGATATTGAAAAGCAAAGCGGTGCCCAAAATGATCTCAACGGCGACAAAGAAACGCGCCAGCCACAAAAGAACCGGATCGGTCAAGCCGAGGGGAAAGGTTTTGAGAACGTAAAAGAAGAAGTTCAAATCCATCCCCTTGGCGACTCCGGCTACGATAAAAACCAGCCCGATGATGAGCCGCGCTACCCTGCCTATTCCCGTACCGGCCATTGCCCTAAACTATACAAAAGCTCGAGACATTTGTCTATTAAAATCCTTCGTCCTTTATACCAAGGAATGGAGCGCGGGTTTTCTCCGTTTTGCACGGCCCCCCGCAAAAAAAGAGCCCCGTTTCCGGGGCTCTTCTCCGAGTGTGGGGATTCCCTGCCCTCGTTGCTAAGCTGCGCTAACCCTCCTTCTCCTGAACATCCACCCGGACGTGGCCGCCAAAAGCAGGGCAAGCACAAGGAGGCTGTAGAAAGAAAGAGAAGAGGCCCGTCCGCATGCAGGCAGGTCTGGATTCTGATTGGCATCGTTTCGCTTGATAACTTGCCCCGCGTTGGTGGTATCCCCAAGTGTCGTGATTTCCGAACCGTTCAACTTGACCGAGGCTATAAATCTTCCGCCCGTGGCGTTAATCTGAAAACGATCGGGGCCCAAACGATGGATTCGGAAGAACCGGCAATCCAGTTGGGAAATGCCCAGAAGCACAATCCGGTCCCGGGTGGCAGCGGCGCCTGCCGATGGGTCGGAATTGAAAATAATCACGTCCACGTTGCCGGCCGCGTTGGCAAGGGCGGCGCCGCCGCCATCTTCCACGGTAAGCGTGTCGATGGCCCCTCCACCCCCCGTTCCGACCACTTGAAAAGCAGCTCCAAAAAGCGAGGCCGGAAAAAGAAGCAAAAGACAGGCGGCAGCCCACTGCAAAACCCGTTTGTTGTTAAACATACTACCTCCCCTTTGTTCTGTGGTATGACCGCCAACCACCAGCGGCCCCGGTGGGACGGGGCAAAGTTTTAACCAAATACCCCTCAATTTTGGCGGCTAACAATGATTACACAGACAATATTTCATTGTGAGGAATGCTTGTCAAGGGTTTTTGCACAAATCGATCAAAGAAATCTGTTCCCGGACGGCTTGTCTTCCCCGCCCCGTGAGCCGATATTGGCCGGATGAAGCTCCAAAAAATCGCCTTGATTCTCCGGTTGCACCAGTTGCCGGCCGGGCTCATTCCGGTTTTGGTTGGACTGGCCTATGCCTGGTGGAAAACCGGTGCCTTCCATCTTGCGCCCGCTTTGATTGTATTGCTTCTAACCGGCCTGACGATGTTGTGCGCGGCCTATCTGGACGACTATTTCGACCACCGCTCCGGGGTGGATGCAAAAGTGGAGAACCGGACTTTGTTTTCCGGCGGTAGCGGGCTGATTCAAACGGGGGGCTTGAAGGCGCAAACGGTACTTTTTTTGGGAATCGCCGCGCTCGGGACCGTCTTTTGCTTGGCCGTCTGGCTGGCGGCGGTTAGAGCCAGCGCTCCTCTGGCCGGGATCTACGCGTTCGGGATTCTATCCGTAATTTTTTACGCCGTCCCCCCCTTCTCGGCGGCCTATCGGGGCTGGGGGGAACTTCTGATGGCCGCAAACTTCGGCCCAACGGCCGCCGAGCTGGGATATGTGTCACAGACCGGAGGTTTCAGCTTTCCCCTCTTGTTGATTTCCCTGTCCTTTTCCGGTTTGATTCTGGTAGTCCACCTCATTCATGAGTTTCTGGATTACGAAGCGGACAAAGCCGCGGGAAAAAGAGGATGGGTGTTACGTTTGGGGTCGGCAAAAAGCAAAAAACTCATTTCGCTGTTTCTGATTGCTCCCTATATTCTGCTTTCTTCTTTGGTGATGACCGGTTTTTTACCGCTGGCGGCCCTCCTGCCGTTGGGCACCGCGGCTTGGGGGATTGGCCTTATAATAAAAATCCAGCGTGCGGAAGAACAGGAGGAAATATTCTCCAACTTATCCCAAAGCTTTGTCCTCTATGTTGTTTTCGGGATGCTCTTGGCCGTGGGTCTGGTTCTGGACGTCTGGACGTGATCGCAAAACCCTATTTGGTGCTCAGCATTCCCGTCATTTTCCGAAATTCCTGATCGTGAATTAAATTGTCCAAATCGGAATCGGAGCGGGCGGTCAGAATCAAATATTCATCCCGCAAAAAGGCCTCCTTCAAGCTTTTTTTGGCTTCGTCCAGTTTATCCGCCATCGCCAGATAGCACCCCAATTGGTACCAGTTGTAGCCGCCGGCCGGGTCCAAATCCACCGCCCGGCGGGCCTCGGCAATCATTTGCTCGAAATCCCTTTTATTCCGAAACGTTTCGGCTTTCAAAATGGCGTTGAAAGCCAGAACCTTGTTCAAAAGCCGGCGCAGTTCCCGTATCGGATTCTTGGAGTCATCCGTGCGGATGTCGATATAGCGGTCGTTAAAACCCGCGTATCCGCCCCCGGCGCGGACGACGAGCAAAGCCGCCGACTGCATCCCGCGTGAATCCCCCCCTGCCCGCTGGCCGGCTTCCAAAGCCGCCATCAGGCGTTCCGCCAACTCACCGGAAGCTCCTTCAAAAGCCGCACTCATCGAATCCACTACTCCCTGACCGGCCAAAAGATTCCCTTGGCAGGAATAAAAAGCCCCGGCTTTGCTCCCCTTCCAGTCGATGCAGGAATCCCCGGTGTGGACAGCAACCTGCCCGCGGGCGTCGATGATCGCCAACTGCCGGACCGCCAGCCGCTCGTCCGCTTTCAAAAGCGAATCAATCACCTGCACGGGCGGCAGTCCTTTTTCAAGGAGCAATAGCCCCCGGGGGCCAAAACTCGGGTTGGTGGTGGCCTGTGTGGCGATGGCCCCCACCCCGGAGCGGGCATACGGCACGCGTGCTCCAACGGCGAACGCTTTAGACTGTACGGCCACCCCCAAATCGCCGTTGGCCGAATCGTAGGCCACGATGGAAAAAGTGTTAAAAAGCTCCCCGTCCGATTTTTCCGAAGCGGCAAAGGAACTTATTCCGATAGCAAACAGCGCAAAAAGCGAAAGGAGAATGCGGAACTTCATTTCTTCTTCGACTTGGCCTCCGCTTCCTCCACCATTTTCGTAAAGCTGGCCGCCGGTCGGATGTTGGATAAATCGGCATCCTTTTTCGCCAAGTCCGCCATCTTGGGATTCAACTGCAAAGCTTTTTTCAGAGCGACCAGAGCGTCATCCTTTTTGCCGGAAAGGGAGAGGTAGCAGGCATAATCGTAGTGGCAGTCGGCGTTCGTCGGGTCGGCCAAAACCGCCTTTTCCGCCTCCCTCACCGCCCCCTCCAGATTTTTATCCCGGTAATACCGCCCGGCGATTTGCAGATATTTTATCCCCTGCTGAATCCGCAAAAGCCGGCGCATCTCCTTGAAGGGATCGGGGGCGTCATCCACCCGCAAGTCGATGTAGCGGTCGGTGTAGCCGGAGTACCCCCCCTGATCCTTCACAACCAAAAGCGCCATCGACTGCATCCCGCGCGAATCTCCTCCCTGCCGCTGGCCCGCCTCCATGGCATCCAAAAGACGCTCGGCTAAATCCCCTTTGGACGCTTCGTAGGCGGCGGCCATCGCATCCACTACCGCTTGGCTGACTAAAATATTTCCTTGGCAAGCATAGTACTGGCCGGTCTTCCCCCCCGCCCAGGAAAGGCAGGAATCCCCCGTATAGGTAACGGCGTTCCCTTTGGCGTCGATGATTCCGGCCTGTCTTCGGGCCCGCATTTCATCCGAACGGGTCAAGCTGTCCATCACCTCCCGGGGAGACAGTCCCGCTTCCAAAAGCGCCAATCCTCGCGGGCCGTAGGTGGTGTTGGCGTAGGATTGCGTGGCGATGGCGCCGACCCCGGCTTTGGCCCAGGGAACCACCGTGCCGACGGCGAAAAATTTGGACTGCACCGCCACCCCAAGCTCGCCATTGACCGGGTCATAGGCGACGATGGAAAAAGTGGCCACCGGCGGAGGCGTTTGCACCTTGGCGGCAAATCCCAACCCGGAAATTGTCGTTGTAAGAATCAAGCCGAATCCAAATACCTTGCGCATAAGTCCTCCTGTCTTCTACACGAATTACACATTATTGAAGCAAAAATCAAGAGGCAGCGCCTCTGGCCGGGAGCCCGCTTGTGGAAGTGAGGCGGCTTGAAAATCAGATTTTGTTATTTATATTGGCGACGCTTTCCAAATGAGGGGTTTGGGGCAAAGCGGACAGGTTGCAGGTGATTTACTTATTCAAAAATTCTAACCATCGAGGTTGAAATGAAACGTGCCGGGCTTGGCTTTCTCCTATTTCTTCTTGTCGTAAGTTGCAGCAAACAAAATCCCCTTGTCTCCAATCCAGTCGCCCGGATTTCTTCGAATGGAAAACCGGGCACATTTGTTTTGAGTTCGGCGCTTGACCCTCGCTTACCGGCACCAATGATGGAAGACGCCGCCGCCAATCCAGCCCTACCTGTTTTTCTGGAAAAAAAAGGAACCGGCTCAAATGAGACGTTTTCCGCCAATCCCAATTACAACAACCCGGCCGTCTTCTGGAACGACATAACCACCGAGCTGGGACGCAAAGCCGGCCTGCCGCCGCCCCGTTTTGCGCGCGCCTATGCCTTGGTGCAGGTGGCCATTTATGACGCTTTGATAACTGGGAACGACTCCCGCCGGGGAAATTTGCCGGAGGCGGCGGTCGCCGCGGGAGCCGCCTCGGAAGTGCTTCTCTATCTTTTCCCCAACGACGAGCTGCGCATCCAGGATGCGGTAACCAGTCAGTTTGGAAACCACCACCTGAAAGGAAATTTTGCGCGGGCCTGGTTTTTTGGACAACGGGTTGGGGAATTGGCGGTTGATTACGGCAAAAGTGATGGCTCGGATGCCGTTTTCACCGGGACTCTGCCGAGCGGCGACTGCATCTGGAACGGCACCAATCCGGTTTTGCCGCTCGCCGGCACCTGGAAGACCTGGATTATCACCTCCGGTTCGGAAATCCAGCCGCCGCCGCCGTATCCTTGCGGCTCGGCCGAGGATTTGGCCGATCTGGAGGAGGTCTATCAGGTCTCGCTTTCTCGGACGCCGGAGCAGGTGGAAATCGTCCACAAGTGGGCCGACCTGCCGCCTCCCGCCATCTGGAACAACTATTTGAACCGGCGGCTGATTGGCCAGCGTTGGGATGCCCTTTCCTCGGCTCGGGCGCAGGCGTATTTTAATGTGACGATGTATGATGCTTTCGTCTGCTGTTGGAAAACAAAATATGATTTCTGGACGGCCCGCCCCTTTATGCGCTTGGGCGGACGAACGCCGGCGTTTACGACCGTCATCACCACCCCCAATTTTCCCAGCTACACCTCCGGGCATTCCACCATTTCCGCCGCCGCCGCGGAGGTGATGAAAGAGCTCTTCCCGGATGAGCGCGACTTTTTCCAAGCAGAAGCGGAGGAGGCGGCCCTTTCGCGGCTATGGGGCGGAATTCACTACCGGCAGGACAACGAAGTGGGGTTACATATCGGCGAAAAAGTGGGAACGCACGCCGTACGGCGGATGCAGGCGGACGGTAGTTTTCCGCTTCGCGCCGGTAACTAAGCCAAAATGTTCAAAACAAACGGGCGTTCCAATTCAACGGAGCGCCTGACTGTTTACTCTGAAAAGTAAAAATTACGGCGTGTAAAACGGATTCGTGCCGGAGGCGTGGTCGGTGACGTCCAGAATCTCGACGACGTGCGGAATTTCGTGGCGGATGGCGGTCTCGATGCCGTAGCGCAGAGTCGCCATGGACATCGCGCACCCCTGGCAGCCGCCCCCCATTTCCAGAAACACCCGGCTCTCCTTGACGTCGATGAGCCGCACAAAACCGCCGTGGTTGGCGATGGCGGGGTTGATGAGCGTGTCGAACACTTCCTGAATTTTGGTTTTCGCCGCCTCGTCCGGCAGCTTATGCGCGGCAAACTCCGCCGACACCGCCGGAAGGCCGGAGGAAAGATGCGCCCGCACCGCCTCCCCCGCTTTGGGGGCCAGGGTCTTCCACTCCTCCCAGCCGGACTGGGTGAGAATGATTTCGCTGCCGGCAATCCGCACCGATTCTATCCCCTCGATGGCAAAAAGCTTGGCCGCCAATGGGGACCCCGAGGCCTTTCCCCGGTCGTCAAAATAGGCCGAGCCGTCGGCATAGACCGGCCGGTCCACCTCCAGCCGGCAGACGTTCGGCTGGTAGGGGTCCAAATGTGCGTTTATCTTGATTTCCGAATCCATCCCCAATAATATACCCTTTCCAGAGGGAAAAACAATTGGGGATTGAAGAACAAAAACGATGGGGATTTTGTTGCGAATTTGCGGAAAAAATAAAAAAAGCCCCCTGGGATTTTTTGGGGGCTGCAAAATCGGGGGGATTTTGCAGGCGTTTTTTGTAGGGGCGCACCTGAAGGTACGCCCCTACGTTTTAAGGGAGGGTAAGGGCGGGCACGGAGGCCCGCCCCTACGGTTTCCCTTATTTTGTTTCTTTTTATTTCGTGCGACGGGTTTTAAAACGGCCGTGAAAGTGGGAGAACAGACCCGTGAGGATCCTCTCCGTTTGGCCTGCCTGTATCTTTTGTTCTGCCTGGCGCGCGGCAGGCCCCCGCGAAGGCGTATCGGGTCTAAAACCGCCCGTCCCTTTCAAGAACAAGGCGGGATTACCGGTTGGTAAGAAAAGTCAGCCGTTCTTTCCCCCAGGCAATGAGGGGAAATGAACCCCGGAAGGGGGGGAACCGTGTTTTTTGCCTTACCGGCTCCTTTGGCCCTTACGGGGTTCGGCATTGGCACGCCCGATGCGGCGCCATTACCGACCCGTTGCACGAGAGGGATGGCGGCTTGGGGCTTGGCCCTCACCACGTCCCTCTATAAATAGCCCCCTTGCGCCGTTCACTCCGAAGTTGTGATGAATTTGGGAGATGAAAATAACAAAAGTGGGCACGATTGACACTAAACACTGGAAGGCCTAAATTTTATCCGTTCTAGCAATAACTATTATTCCTGGAAGATATTTCTAAGTTATTCAGCACAAGACAGATTAATTGCTGGCGAAGTTAAAAGGTCTCTCGAAAAACAGTTTGTACTGCCCCACCTAATTTTGGACAGGCATTATCTTGATTTTTGACATCCAATCCGCATAGAACTGTGCGGGGGATTTCATTCCCAGAGCGCTGTGCGGAGCTACCTCGTTGTAGTCTTTGATCCA
>Ga0209172_10002974_pt1 | contig 27625 bp, 16 predicted proteins | sample LarsenN4metaG_FD_184113 | JGI IMG/M metagenome (GOLD analysis project Ga0209172, IMG submission 184113) | Hot spring sediment bacterial and archeal communities from British Columbia, Canada, to study Microbial Dark Matter (Phase II) - Larsen... ... | reverse complement strand
GCGCTGCTGCGTCGATGCCGGCACGGGTGCGCGCTTCGCGTTGCGCGTCGGCGGCAAGTGCGGGCCGGCCTCGGGCGACCCGGTGGACCTGTGGGTGACGGTGCGCGCCGTCGTGATGGACCACGCGCAGCAGGGCCTGGGCGGCGGCCGCAGCCCCTGTGGGCCCTCGGTGTGGGTGAGCACCGACGCCGATCCGGCCGGCGGACCGGGCGGCGGACAGGGCGGCGGCCTCGACCTCGTGCTCGTCTCCGAGCGGCAGCAGGTGATCGGCACCGACCTCTTCACCGGCCTCGGCGTCGATCTCGCCGCGCGGCGCGCGATCGTCGTGAAGTCGTCGCAGCACTTCCATGCCGCCTTCGCGCCGCTGGCCAGCGAGGTGCACTACGCCGACACGCCGGGCCTGCTGCGCATCGACATGGAGAACCTGCCGTTCGTGAAGCGGTCGGCCGACTACTGGCCGCGCAAGGCCGATCCCTGGAACGGTCATGCTGCGATGCAGCACGGTGTTTAGGGTTTTCACCTAGCATGCGTGCCGGGCCCGCAGCGGGCCGGCACCGATGGCACCGAGACCGATCAACTTCCGCACCCTCGACCTGAACCTGCTGCGCGTGTTCAACGAGGTGATGGTCGAGCGGAACGTCACGCGAGCGGCCGAGCGGCTGGCGATGTCGCAGCCGGCGGTGAGCAACGCGCTGCGCCGGCTGCGCCAGGCGACGCAGGCCGAACTCTTCGTTCCCACCTCCACCGGCGTCGTGCCCACCGCGCAGGCGCTCGCGCTGTGGCCCGTGGTGCGGCAGGCACTGGCCAGCCTGCACCAGGCGCTGGCGCCGCAGGACTTCGACGCGCGCCGCGACGAGCGGCGCTTCACGCTCGCGATGGCCGACGCCACCGCCGCCCTCTTCCTGCCCGTGCTGACCGCGGCGCTGCAGCGCGAGCAGGCGCAGGTGGACCTGCGCGTCGTGAGCCTGACCAGCCGCGACCCGCGTCCGCTGCTCGACCAGGGCGAAGCCGACGCGGCGTTGGGGTTCTTCCCCGACGTGAGGACCGCGCTCGACCTCGAGGGCGAGGGCGCCCTCACGCGGCTGGAGCCGCTCTACGACTGTGCCTACCGCTGCGTGATGCGCCAAGACCACCCGCTCGCCGCGGCGGGTGCCCTGACGCTCGACGCCTACTGCGAGGCGCAGCACCTGCGCGTGAACTTCGCCGGCCGGCCGCAGGGCTTCGTCGACGAGGCGCTCGCGCGCCTGGACCGCCGCCGCCGCGTGCTGATCACCGTGAGCCAGTTCGCCACTGCCGGCGCGCTGGTGCACCAGTCGGACCTGCTGACGGTGCTGCCGCGCAGCTACGTGCCGGCCACCGGCTTCGCCTCGCAGCTGGCGGTGCGCCCGCTGCCCTTCGAGATGCCGCGCATCGAGGTCGGGCTGCTCTGGCACCGCCGGCACGAGCAGGACACGGCGCAGCGCTGGCTGCGCGACACGCTGCGCCGCGCGGCCGGCCTGGTGGCGTTGCGGATACCCGCCGAACGGGCCGCTTCCGCCCGCTGAAGAGGCGCCGACGCGGACGCGCCCGGCGCGCGGCACCCGCCGCGCAGCCGCGCCCGTCCCGCCTCGCCGCCCCGGCGCGGCGGCATTCGCTTGCCGCATGGCCGCATTCGCAGCTTTGATTTCCGCGAGATACGGGTTAACCCTAGTCTGCACGGGCGCCAGGCATCGCGCCGGCGCCCCGGACCCACGAGGCCCGTGTGCTCCACCCGTCACCGCAGGGAGCCCGTCATGAACCCGGAAGTCATCGCCATCACACCGCCGGCCGCCGTCGCGGAACCTCGCGGCGCCGCAGTGGCCGCTCACATTGCCAGCTGGCTGCAGCGCGGCGCGCAGGGGCTGGCGCATGCCGGCCGCGCCCTCTGGCGCGCCCTCGAAGCCGAAGGCCGGCGGCGCGCGGAGCGCGAGCTCCGGCAGCGCGGCCTGCCGCGGGCCGCGTGGGAAGCGGCACAGGTGCGCGCCCTCGCCGACCGGCACGAGCGCCACGACCCGCGCTTCGCCGCCGAGTTGCGCGCCGCGGCGGCACGGCACGAGGCGCTGCACGGCATCGGCTGACGCGCGGGCCGCGCCCGGCGCCCTACATCGACAGCGAGCCCTCGCGGAACTCGGTCTTGTCGAGCCAGACGTTGACCAGCACCGCCTTGCCCTGCCGGGCCAGCTCGCGCGCGCGTCGCAGCACCGGGCGCACCTCGTAGTCGCGCTGCACGAGCAGGCCCTCGGCGCCGAAGCCGGCGGCCACCTCGTGGTAGTGCGTGCGCGCGAGCACCGTGGCCACGTCATCCTTCAGCATCTTCACCTGCTCGCGCGCGATCTGCGTCCAGCCGGCGTCGTTGCCGACGACGGCGATGACCGGGATGCCCTGGCGCACGAAGCTGTCGAACTCCGCCAGGCTCCAGCCGCAGGCACCGTCGCCGAAGACGATCCACACCTCGCGCGGCGGCGCCGCCTCGGCACCGGCCCTGGGCTCGGCCAGCGCAGCCCCGAGCGCGAAGCCGGCGCCCACGCCGAGCGTGCCGAAGGCGCCGGGGTCGAGCCAGGTCAGCGGCCCGCGCGGGTGCAGCACGTAGCTGGCGGTGGCGACGAAGTCGCCGCCGTCGGCCACGAAGACGGCGCCCTCGCCCGCCTCGGCCTCCAGCGCGCGGAAGAAGGCCAGCGGGTTGACGAACTCACCGGCCGCGGCCGCCTGGCGGTCGATCTCGGCTTCGCGCTGGCGGTCGCGCTCGCGCAGTGTCGCCGTCCATTCGGCCCAGTGGTCCACGGCCGTGGGCAGCGTCTGCGCCAGCGAGCGGATGAACTGCCCGGCATCGCCGATCGCGGCGATGTCGGGCCGCCGGTTCAGGCGCGCATCCTTCGCGCTGCGGTTGGCGGCGATCAGCGTCGCGCCGCGCCGGACATGGCGGCCGTAGTCGAGCCGGAAGTCGCACGGCACGCCGGCCAGCAGCACGCAGTCGCTCTCGCGCAGCGCCTGCCGCCGCGCGTGCCGCATCTGCAGCGGGTGGTCGCGGCCGAGCAGCCCGCGCGCCATGCCCGAGAGATAGACGGGCACGTTGAGCCTGCCGACCGCCTCGGCCAGTTGGTCGGCCTCGTCGGCTTGCACCACCGCCTGGCTGCCGATGACGAACAGGGGCCGCTTCGCGCGCTCCAGCCGCGCCGCCGCCCGGTGCAGCGCGGCATCGCTGGCGCGCGGCGCGGCCACCTCGCGCGGCGCCGGCACGGGCGTGTCGGCGTCGGCGAACATGCGCTCGGCGTGCCGGTTGAGGTACCAGCGCAGCGCGCGGTCGGCCAGCGCCTGCCCCTTGCCGGCCGCCTCGGCGTACCACTTGCGGATCTCGGGTTCCGGGTAGAGCAGGTCGACCGGGCACTCGATGAACACCGGCCCCGGCACGCCCGACATCGCCACCTCGAACGCCTCGGCCACCGCCGGCGCCAGCTCGCGCACGCGGCGCATCTTCAGGAAGCGCTTGACGTGCGGTGCCACCAGCGGCCGCTGGTCGATGTCCTGCAGCGCGCCGCGCCCCTGCAGCGCCGTCGGCGCGGCGCCGCCGATGAGGATCACCGGCGACTGCGCGAGCTGCGCGTTCTTCAGCGCCGTGATCGTGTTGGTGATGCCGGGCCCGGCCGTCACCGCCGCCACGCCCGGGCTGCCCGTGAGCCGCGCCGTCGCGTCGGCTGCGAAGACGGCCGTGACCTCGTCGCGCACGTCGACGATGCGGATGCCCAGCGCCTTGGCCGCGCTGAGGATCGGCGAGATGTGCCCGCCGCACAGCGTGAAGACGCGCTGCACGCCATGCGCATGCAGCGCCCGCGCGATGCGCTCGCCGCCGTGGGCCGGCGGCAGGCTCATGCCCACACGACGCGCTGGCCGCGGGCGTACCAGCCCTCGACCTGCGGCGCCACGAGCGCCTCGATGCGGTTGCGGCGGATCTTCATCGTCGGCGTCAGCGTGCCGGCTTCGATGGACCAGGGCTCGCGCGCGATGACGATCAGGCCGAGCTGCTCGTAGTCCGCCACCTGCGCGTTCACGCGCTCGAGCAGCGCCGCCATCTCGGCCTCGAACTGCTGGCGCAGCGCCGGGTCCGAGGCCAGGCGCGGCCGCAGGTCCTCGGCCGGCACCACCAGCGCGTAGGCGGCCGGCTGGCCGACGCCGGAGACCATGCAGCTCTCGACCATCGGGTTGGCGAGCAGCAGGTTCTCGATCGGCGCCGGCGCCACGTACTTGCCCTTGGCGGTCTTGAAGAGCTCCTTGGCGCGGCCGGTGATGCGCAGCAGGCCGTTGGGCCGGCGCTCGCCGAGGTCGCCGGTGCGGAAGAAGCCGTCCTCGGTGAACGACGCCGCGGTCAGCTCCGGCTGCTTGTAGTAGCCGGCGAACTGGCCCGGCGACTTGACGAGCACCTCGCCCTCCGGGCTGAGCCGGACCTCGACCCCCTTCATCGGCGTGCCCACCCAGCCCGGCTCGGACGCGCCGGCGATGTCCAGGCGCGAGGTGTGGGAGATCGAGTTGTCCTCGGTCATGCCGTAGCCCTCGCCGAGCCTGAGCCCGAGGCGCTGGTACCACTTGATCAGGTCGGGCGGCAGCGGCGCCGAGCCACTGCCGGCATAGACGACCGAGTCGAGCCCGAGGCCGGCCAGCACCTTCTTCGCGACGATGCGGCCGAGGATCGGGATGCCGAGCAGCCGGTCGAGCTTGGCCGGCGGCATCTTCGCGAACACGCCCTGCTGGAACTTCAGCCACAGGCGCGGCACGGAGATGAACAGCGTCGGCCGCGCACGCTTGACGTCCTCGACGAACGACTGCAGCGTGTCGGCGAAGTACACGCGCGTGTCGCCCCCGACGAGCGTGCTGCCCTCGATCCAGGTGCGCTCGAAGCTGTGCGCGAGCGGCAGGTACGAGATGACGCGCGCCTCCTTCACGTCGCCCACCCGCTCGCGCGCGAAGGCCTCGGCCAGCGCCGCGGCACGCGAGAAGGCGCCGAACGGGTTCATCACGCCCTTGGGCGTGCCGGTGGAGCCCGAGGTGTAGATGAGCATCGCCAGCTCGTCGGGGGCGCGCGCCGGCCGCCCGGGCAGCGGCGCAGTGCGCGCGACGATCGCGTCCCAGCCCTCGAAGTCGCGCTTCGCCTCGGCCGGCGCGAGCGGCAGCGCGATGCACGGCAGGCCCTTCGGCACGCCGGGCTGCTGCGCCGGCCAGGTGTCGAGCTTGCCGACGAACAGCGCGCTCGATTCACTGTGCTCGAGCACGTACTTGATCGTCTCGGCCGTCTCGGTGGGGAAGATCGCCACCGTCGTGTAGCCGCCGAGCCAGATGGCCAGCTCGGCCATGATGAAGTGGGCGCAGTTCTTGGACAGGATGGCCACGCGCGCACCGCGCGGCAGCCCGAGCGACTGCAGGTGCGCCGCCATGCGGCGCGCCTCGCCGACGACCTGGCCCCAGGTGTAGTCGACCACGACGCCGCCACCGGTGGGTTGCGTGAGATAGACGCGGTCGGGGTGGCCCGCTTCGTGATCGAGCACGTGGTCGAGGATCAGGCGTTCCATGGGGGAGGGGGGTCGGCGGTCGGTCGGCGCACGGGGCTCGCACTCGCGGCGCGATGTCTCGCGCGCCACGGCGGGCGGGGAAGCTTGGAGGGCAGCTGACGTGCGGGTGGCGGATGGCGGGCCCGGGGCCGCGCCGGGCGCATTGGCGCGGCAGGGTAAGCCGCGACGACCCGCGGCCGCATCTGGGGCAACCCTGATCGGGCGCACCCCCGCGCGGGTGGGCCGGCCTCAGGCCGGGGTGGCGGCGTCCTGCCGGACGGGCTGCACGAGTCTCGCCGGTGACGCGACCGCCGCCCCTGCGCCGACGGCGAAGGCGCGCTGGAGGCGCACCGCCGTCGCCTCGGCGTTCGCCGGCCGCGCGTAGCGGTACCCCTGGAACTCGTCGCACCCGAGAGCCAGCAGGCGCTGTTCCTGCGCCTCGGTCTCGACGCCTTCGGCGACGACGCGCTTGCCCAGCGCGCGCGCCAGCGCGATCACCGAGCGCACGATCGCCTCGGCGGAATCGCGAACCCCCAGGTCGACGACGAAGCTGCGATCGATCTTCAGCACGTCCACCGGCAATTGCTGCAGGGCACCCAGCGACGAGTAGCCGGTACCGAAGTCGTCCAGCGCCACGCTGACGCCGGCGTCGCGCAGCGGCTGCAGGGCCTGGCGCAGGCCCGCCACGTCGGCCGCGCAGACGCTCTCGGTGACCTCGAGCTCCAGGTCCCTCGGCGCCAGCCGGTGCCGCTGCAGGGCGCCGAGCACGCGCGTCGCGAAGGCGGCTTCGTTCAGCTGCAGCGCCGAGACGTTGACGGCCATCCGCCCGACCGCCAGGCCCTCGTCGCGCCAGCGCCGTGCCTGCGCCAGCGCGGTGTCGAGCACGAAGTCGCCCATGCGCGCGATGAGGCCGCAGTCCTCGGCCACGGGCACGAAGCGGGCCGGCGAGACGTACCCGCGCTCGGGGTGCGGCCAGCGCACCAGCGCCTCGACGGAGGCGACCTGCCCGTCGCGCGCGTCGATGCGCGGCTGGTAGTGCACCTCGAGCGCGCCGCCGTCCAGCGCCCGCCGCAGGTCGCGCAGGATCCAGGCGCGCTCGCTGGCGCGCGCGTCCAGCGCGTCGGCATAGCGTCGCCAGCGGCCGCGACCCTCGGCCTTCGCGGCGTACATCGCCAGGTCGGCCCGGCGCATCAGCTCGTCGCGGTCGACGGCGTCTTCCGGATGGCAGGCGACGCCGATGCTGGCGCCGATGTGCAGCACGTGTCCGCGCACATGGAAGGGCGCCGCCGCCTGGCGGCACAGCGTCGCGGCCAGGTCCTCCGCCTCGGCTGCCGTGGCCGGCAGCAGCACCACGAACTCGTCGCCGCCGGGCCGTGCCAGCGTCGCCTCGGCGGGCGCCGCGGCGCGCAGGCGGCCGGCCACGGCTCGCAGCAGTTCGTCGCCGAGGGCGTGGCCGAGCGTGTCGTTGACCTCCTTGAAGCCGTCGAGGTCGACGAACAGCAAGGCATGCCCCGGCCCCGGCGGCACCGGCGCCGCGAGCATCTGGTCGCACGCATCGAGCAGGCCGTTGCGGTTGAGCAGGCCGGTCAGGCTGTCGCGGCGGGCCCGCTCGACGAGGTGGTGCTCGCGCGTGGCCGCCGCGAGGGCCACCCCGACGCGATCGCGCAGGTCGCGGATCTCGCGCTGCTGCGCCGCCTGCCACGCCAGCGCCCGCGGCGCCGCGAACAGCAGGAGCGCGACCTGCTCTTCCTGCCAGCGCACCGGCACGAGCGCCACGGCGCGGCCGACGTCGTCGCCGGCCGCGACACCCAGCGCCTCGCGCAGCCAGTCGGGCTTGGCGACCGCCGCCGGCCAGTGGCAGGCCAGTCCGTCGGCCGGCACCTCGAGCGCCTCGCTGCCCGGTGTCGTCGAGCGCGGCAGTCGGCCGTCGCCGCCGAAGAGCTCCCAGCGGCGGCCGCCCGGGTCGCGCGCGGCGATGACCACCTGGGCGCCGGGCACGGTGGCCTCCAGGCGCTGCGCCACGCGTGCCAGCACGATGGCCGGGCGCGCGCCGTCGAGGATCTCGCGGTCGATCGCGGAGTGCACGGCCATCGCCTGCACCTGGCCGGCCAGGTGCGAGGCCATGCCGTTGAAGGCGTCGGCCAGCTGGCCGAACTCGTCGTCGCGCGCCAGCGGCACGCGCGCCTGCCAGTCGCCGCCGGCCAGGCGCCGGGTGCCCGCGGTCAGCTGCTCCAGCGGCTCGACCGTGCGCCGCACGAGCACGAGCCCGAGCGTGGCGATCAGCAGCAGCGTGCCCACGAGGCCGAGCGCCACCAGGCGCGGCAGCGAGTCGTCGCCCTCCGCGCCGCCCGCGGGCGCGCGCCCGACGAGGCGCCAGTCGGTGCTGCCGAACTCGCCGGAGAGGAACAGGCGCCACTCGGGCGGCGCGTCGCGCGGCTCGCTCTGCCCCGCGGGCCGGCCTCCCGGGGCCGGCCCGGCCGTGGCGGTCGCGACGGTCTTGGCGGTCATCCCCGTCGCCGCGGTCGTTTCCGTCGCATCGGCCGCGACACCCGTGGCGGCAGCGCAGCGCAACGGCTTGCCGCCGCCGTCGGTGACGCAGATGGTTGCGGCGGGGCCGTCGGCGGCGAAGTCCTCCCAGAGGTACGCCGGCTCGACCTCGGCGATCCACGAGCCGCGGCCCTGGCTGTCGAGGTGCGCGAGCATCACGCGCGCCGGCGAAGTGGCGCTCGCCGGCCGCCAGCGCAGCCGCGCATCGGCGCGGCCCTGGCCGGCCTGCCAGTCGGTCACGAGCGCCGCGCTGCCGGCCACGAAGCCGCCGTCCGGCCGCAGCGTGGCGACGCGCGTCAGCAGGCGGCGCGACTCGGCCCCGCGCAGCCCCGGCTCGTGCCACTGGGCATCGGCCGCGTGCACGGCCAGCAGCCCGCCGGCCGCGGTCAGCCGGTCGAAGGTGCGCATGCCGATGTGCTTCAGGTAGTCGTTGTCGGCACGCTGCCTCTCGGCGGCAACGCGCTCCTGCCAGGCCGGCAGGCCGATGGCGCCGAACAGCCCCAGCGGCACGAAGGCCGCGAGCAGCAGCGACCAGAAGATGCGGCGCCCGACCCGGCTGGCGAGGAAGAGACCGCGAACGCGCATGCAGGCTACCGCCCCGAGGCCTCAGAACATCGAGGCCGGGCCGACGAACTGGCCGTTGCGGGCGCGGATGATGTCGTCGCGGCTTGCCGTGGCCGTGAGCGGCGCCACGGAGGCACCGTCAGGGCCCTTGCTGTAGAGGTCGTAGTCGCTGTTGATCGGCACCAGCGAGTGGTCCTTGCGCGCGAGGCCCTTGCCATGGACCGTGGCCAGCTCCTGGTACTGGTAGGGCGTGCCCCACGGGTCGAGCAGGCCGCTGCGGCCGATCGCGGCCAGGTCGGCCGGCAGCGCGCCGGTGTCGGCAAGGAACGCATCGATGACCACGGACAGGGCCATGATGTCCTCCTGCGCCTTCTTCGAGCGGGCCTTCTGCTGGTAGCCGTTCCAGCCGTTGACGGACAGGCCCGCGAGCACGGCCAGCACGGTCAGCGCCAGCATCAGCTCGATCACGGTGAAGCCGCGCTCGGCCCGGCACGGGCGCACGCGCGGGAGGGTGGCGTTCGGGAACATAGGCCCGTATGTCGGCCGCCGGGCCCCGGAACTTGAGGAGATGCGCCGCTGCCCTGACCCGCCGCCTCGCGCTGCGGCGCGCGACCGCACGATCGCTCGCCTGGCGGCCGTGCCATCGTGCACGGCCGGGCGGGCCGGCCCGCTCAAGTGGACGGCGCTGGCGCCGAAGGGCGGCCGCGTCGCGTGGACCCCGGTCCGGTCCGCGGCGGTTGCCGGCCGCGGACCGGCCGGGTCGGGGCGAGAACGGCCGCCGCCACCGGCCTTGCGGGAAGCGAGCGCCGGCCGCCCGGCCGCGCCTCAGCCCCCCGGCACGGCCGGCGCCGGCCGCGGCGCACGCACCGCCCGCCAGGCGGCGAACGTGGCCACGGCCGAAAGCAGCGCGGACCCGGCAATCACCGGCGCATAGCTGCCGGTGGCATCGAACACGCGCCCGGCGACCCAGGGGCCGGCGAGATTGCCGAAGGCCGCCCCCGTGTAGAGCGTGCCGATGATCGAGCTCACGGCGCGCGCGCCGAAGAAATCCATGCACAGCGCCGGCATCAGCGAGACGCTGCCGCCGTAGCTCAGCCCCATCCACAACGCGAAGACGGCCAGCGCCGCGTAGCCCGGCGCCACCAGCCACAGACCCATCGACAGGCCGAGCGAGGCCATCACGCCGACGAGCGCCGGCCCGCGGCCCAGGCGGTCGGCCAGCGCGCCGACGGCGAAGCGGCCCGTGAGGCTGCCGATGCCGATGAGGCCGACCAGCCCCACCGCCTGCGCCTCGGCCACGCCGAGGTCGCGCGCCGACGCCGACAGGTGCGCAAACGGCACGAACATGCTCGGCGCGCCGAAGAGGCACATCGCGTAGAGCCAGCGGAAACGCGGGCTGGCCAGCGCCGGCCCGAGCGCCACGCCGGGCACCGCGGCCGCGCCCGGCCCGGTGCCGCGCCGGGCAGAGGGCGCGGGCCGCAGCATCAGCGTCGCCGCCAACCCGGCCACCGCAACGAAGAGAGCGAGCGCCAGCATCGCACCCCGCCACTGCCACTGCGCGATGGCGGCCGTGGCCACCAACGGCACGAGCAGCGTGCCGGCGCCGATGCCGGCGCTGGCGATGCCCGCGGCCAGACCGCGCCGGCGCGTGAACCAGGGCTGCACGCAGCCGATGGCCGGCGTGTAGACGAGCGCCACGCCGAGGCCGAGCACGACACCGTAGAGAAGCGTCATCTGCGTCATCGAGCCGGCGCGGCTGCCGGCCACCAGCGCCCCGGCGATCAGCAACATGCCGGCGCTGGTGACGACACGCGGCCCGAAGCGGTCGGCCAGCATGCCGCCGAAGGCGCCGAGCAGGAAGTAGACGAGGCCGGTGACGCCGAAGACGAGCGACACGTCGGCGCGCTGCGCGCCGAACTCGGCCACGAAGGGCTCGAAGAACGCGGCGAACGAGTACGAGATGCCGAAGATCACCGCCAGCGCGGTGAAGCAGGCCCAGACGACGACCCAGCCGTAGGGGTGCTCGACCTCTCCCTGCATGGCAGCGTGCGCCGACGGCCCTCAGCCGCGCGCCCAGGTGACGCCGCCGTCGACGACGAGCGTGCTGCCGACCACGTAGTCCCCGGCGCGCGAGGCCAGGTAGACCGCGGCGCCGGCCATGTCCTCCTCGGTGCCGATGCGGCCGGCCGGGACGCGCCGCGCGACCTCGTCGCCGTGGTCGCGCGCAGCGCGGTTCATCTCCGAGGCGAAGGCACCCGGCGCGATGGCGCTGACGGCGATGCGCTCGGGCGCGAGTTGCAGCGCCATGCGTCGCGTGAGATGGATCAGGCCGGCCTTGCTGGCCTGGTACGAGTAGGTTTCCAGCGGATTGGCCGAGACGCCGTCGATGGAGGCGATGTGGATCACCTTGGCCACCGGCCCGCGCGCCGCGCCCGCCTTCAGCGCGCCGTGCAGCGCCTGCGTCAGGAAGAACGGCCCCTTGAGGTTGAGGTCGACGACCTTGTCCCAGCCGTGCTCGGGGAACTCGTCGAACGGCGCGCCCCAGGCCGCGCCCGCGTTGTTGACCAGGATGTCCAGGTGCGGCGTGTGTGCGGCCAGCGCCGCGACGAGGCCGCGCTGCCCCTCGAGCGTCGAGACGTCGGCCGGCAGCGCGGTGCACGGCCCGAGCGCGGCGAGCTCGGCCGCCGCGGCCTGGCAGGCCTCGGCCTTGCGCGCGGTGATGAACACCCGCGCGCCGGCGCGCAGGAAGCCGGCGGCGATCATGCGGCCGATGCCGCGCGAGCCGCCGGTGACGAGGGCCGTGCGGCCGGCGAGCGAGAAGAGGTCTTGCATGGGTGCGAGTCCGCCCGTTGCGCTGGAGGCGACAAGCGTAGGGCCGATGCACGGCCCCGGCGGCACCGTGCAAACCCGGCCCGGGGCCGCCGCCGGGGGTGCTAGGACTCAGTCGCCGGCGGCGCGCCAGCGGATCTCGAAGCGGCACGCGTCGGCGCCGCAGGCCTCGCAGGCCACCTCGCGCACGCGCGAGCGCGGGTGCACGAGGGCGCGGAAGAGCCGCTCGAAGACGGCGGCGTAGAAGTGGCAGGCCGGCACGTCCGTGCGCTGTCCCGCGCACAGCGGGTTGGCCCGGATCGCGAGATCGACGCCATCGCCGAGCGGACCGGGCCGAGTGGCCGAGAAGCGGCCGCTGCCGACGAAGGTCCAGGCATGGCGCGCGATGGCCGACAGCAGCACGCGCGCCGCCAGCCAGGCCGGCACGCGGCGCAGCACCGCCTGCAGCGGGCGCGGGATGCGGTGGGCGAGCAGGTAGTCGGCGGTGGCCTCGCCGGCCGCGCGGCCGACCTCGCCCGCCATCACGGCGCCGAGTTGCTCGCGCAACGTCGCGTGCAGGCGGCGCACCTCGGCCTCCTGCACCATCTCCTGCGGCAGGTGGCGCAGGTGGTGCGCGAGTCCTGCCGTCTCGAAGAGCGCGGCCGTCGCGCCCTCGCCGACCAGCGCGGGCAGCACCTGCGCGACGCGCGTCACGGCGTTGGGACCGATGCGACCCGCAGCCGGTTCCGTGCCGGCCGTCTTCGCCGCGTCGGCGCGGCCCGCCCGGGCGGCATCGACCGAGGACACGAGCGAGCTCATCGGCGCGAAGGCTGGGGCCGGCACGGGCGCCGCTCAGTAGCGCCGCGCCTCCTGCTCGTCGAGCTGGTCCTTGCCGCCGCCGCAGGCCATGGCCTCGATGGCCGCCGCGGCCAGCTCCTCGCCCTTCTTGCGGCGCATCTCGATCTTCGGGCCGTGCATCGTCACCCAGCCCTCGTCGGCCTCGGCGATGGCCACGGGGTCGGGCCGTGCGTGCACGCGCTGGTCGGCGAAGGCGAAGTCGACCTTCTTCTTGCTCTGCGGGCCCCAGTAGCCCACGCGGCCGAGGTCGTAGAACTTGCGCTCGAAGCCGCTCTTGAGGAACGCCTTCAGGCAGCCCATCAGGTACTTGCGCCGGAGCTTGTCCTTCTCCCAGGGATACTGGAAGAAGCTCTTGTTCATGAAGAACCGACGATAGTTGTTCATCACCCGGTCGAGCAGCTCGGCGCGGTCCATCGCGTCGGGCTTCATGATCGGGGTGACGAAGTTGTACTTCTCGAAGTCGAACACCTCGACCTTGTCGCCGAGCTCCTGGAAGAGGTCCGAGAACGGCCAGGGCGTGTACATCGCCCAGTTGGCCATGTCGGGGTTCCAGTCGCGCGCCATGCGGTAGGTTTCCTCCAGCGTCTCGGCGGTCTCGTTCTCGAGGCCGACGATGAACTGCGCCTCGGTAACGATGCCCGCCTCGCGCAGCAGCTGGATGGCGCGCTTGTTCTGCGCGATGGTCGTTTCCTTGTTGAAGCGGTCGAGCTTCAGCTGCGCCGCCGCCTCGGTGCCGAGCGAGACGTGGATGAGGCCGGCCTTGCGGAACATCGGCAGGAGCTTCTCGTCGCGCAGGATGTCGGTGACGCGCGTGTTGATGCCCCACAGCACGCCGAGGTCGCGACGGATCAGCTCCTCGCAGAAGGCGATGAACTTCCTGCGGTGGATCGTCGGCTCCTCGTCGGCGAGGATGAAGAAGCCGACACCGTGCTGCCTGACGAGCGTCTCGATCTCGTCGACCACGGCCTTCGGGTCGCGGATGCGGTAGTCGCGCCAGAACTTCCACTGGCTGCAGAAGCTGCACGTGAACGGGCAGCCGCGCGCGAAGTTGGGAATCGCCACGCGCACGCCCATCGGGATGTAGATGTACCTGTCCCACTCCAGGATGCCCCAGTCGGGCTGGATGCGGTCGAGGTCCTGGATGGGCGGCTCGGCGGGCGTGGCGACCACCTTGCCGTCGGCATCGGCGAAGGCGATGCCGCGCACCTGCGTGCGGTCGCGCGAGAAGGTGCCGTCGTCGACGGCGCGCACGAGGTTCAGGAAGACCTGCTCGCCCTCGCCGCGCACGACGGCGTCGATCCAGGGCGCTTCCTTCAGCACCTGCGGGTACATGAAGGTGCCGTGGATGCCGCCGAGCACGGTGACGATGGCGGGGTTCACCTCCTTGGCGATCTGCAGCAGCCGCTCGGCCTTGTAGATGGCGGGCGTGATGGCGGTGCAGCCGACGATGTCGGGGCGGAGCTCCGCGATGCGGGCGCGCACCGTGTCGTCGTCGAGATGGTGCGTCATCGCGTCGACGAAGGTGACGTCGTGGTAGCCGCCGGCCTTCAGGTAGCCGGTGAGGTACGCGACCCAGGCGGGCGGCCAGTTGCCGGCGATCTCGGCGCCGCCGCTGTGGTAGTTGGGGTGCAGCAGCAGGATGCGCATGGCCGGCCTCTCCGTCGTCCTTCGTCACCTGGACGCGGCGGCCACGCTAGGACACCCGGGCGATGGCCGGCTTGCGATATGTCAATCCAACTGGACAGCGCGAGATGTCATTCAGGTTGACACCGATGCGGCTGCACGGCCGGCCGCCGCCGGCAGCTCGGAAACGGCCGTGAACGAGTGCGGCCGCGCGGCCGGGCAGCCGGTGGCGGCGGTCAGCCGGCGGCAGGCGCCGCGGCGGGATCGAGCGTGAAGTGGAACGTCGCCCCGACGTCGGGCGCGGCCTCGGCCCACACGCGGCCGCCATGCCGGCGCACGATGCGCTCGACGATGGCCAGGCCGACGCCGCTGCCCTCGAACTCGCTGGCCGCGTGCAGGCGCTGGAACGGCGCGAAGAGCTTGTCGGCGTGCCGCATGTCGAAGCCGGCGCCGTTGTCGCGCACGCTGAAGACGGTGTGCCCGCCCTCGTCGCGCGCGGCGATCTCGATGCGCGGCTGCAGCTGCCGGCGCGTGTACTTGACGGCGTTGCCGATGAGGTTGACGAAGACCTGCCGCAGCAGCCCCGGGTCGGCATCGCAGGGCGGCAGCTCGCCCAGCACGACCGCGATGCCGCGGGCGTCGATCTCGGCGCGGAACTCCTCGACACAGCGTCGCACCAGCGCCGCGGTCGGCACGGTGGTGCGGCTGGGCACCTGGCGCGCCGTGCGCGCGAACTCGAGCAGGTCGTTGATGAGGCGCGCCATGCTGGCCGTGCTGACGCGCAGCAGGCGCAGCCGCTCCTGGCCCTCGGGCCCGAGCGCGGCACCGTGGCTCTGCTGCAGCAGCGCGGCGAGCGCGTCGACCGCGCGCAGCGGCGCGCGCAGGTCGTGCGAGACGCTGTAGGTGAAGGCCTCCAGCTCCTGGTTGGCCATCTGCAGCTCCTGCGTGCGGCTGGCCACGCGCGCCTCCAGCGAGGCGTTGAGCTCGCGGATCTCGGCCTCGGCCCGCTTGCGCTCGGTGAGGTCGGTGCACGTGCCCGACACGCGCAGCGCCCGCCCGGCGGCGTCGCGCGAGATGTAGCCGCGCGCCAGCAGCGGCACGTAGGCGCCGCCGCGCCGCGCCAGCTGCAGTTCCAGCTCGAAGGCGTTCTCCCCGCCCTCCAGCAGCTCGCGCAGCCGCTGCCGCACCGCCGTTGCCTCGTGCGGGTGCAGCAGGCTCTCCAGCAGCGCGAGGTCGGCCGCCGGCGGCGTGCTGTCGCCGTGGCCGAGCAGCTGCCACAGGCGCGGCGAGAGGTAGTGGTCGCCGTGCACGAGGTCGAGGTCCCACGACGCGTCGCTCGAGCCGCGCAGCACCAGGGCCAGCCGCTCCTCGCTGCGCCGGAGCGCCTCCTGCTCGCGCGCGGCCTGCACGCGGTGGAACGCGTTCTCCAGCACTGCAGGCAGCGCCAGCAGGTAGTTCTCGTGCTTCACCACGTAGTCGGTGGCCCCCAGGCGCATCGCCATCGCGGCGACATCCTCGCTGCCCTGGCCGGTGATCACCACCACCGGCAGGTCCAGTCCGAGGTCCTCGCGCACGAGCTTGAGCACCTCCAGGCCGTTCTCGCCGGGCAGCCGGTAGTCCAGCAGCAGCACGTCGGCCGGCGCCGGCTCGCCGCTGCGGTGCGGCAGGCACGCCAGCACCGCGGCCGCGTCGCAGGCATGCTGCACGCGGATGTGCCCGGCGTGGCTGGCGAAGTGGCGCCGCGTGAGGTCCAGGTCGTGCTCGTTGTGCTCGGCGTAGAGCACGCGCAGCGCGCGCGTGTGGCGCACCGCCTCGCTGCGGAAGCGCGCCAGCGCGGCGCGCAGCGTCACCGGCAGGCGGCGGCCGAGGTCGTCGGACTTGGCGAGGTAGTCGTCGGCACCTGCCTTCAGCGCCGCCAGCACGACGCTCTCGTCGCCCTGGCTGGTCAGCGCCACCGCGGCCAGCGGCCAGGCGTGGGCGCGGATCTCGACGATGAGGTCGAGGCCGCTGCCGTCGGGCAGGTTGAGATCGGTCAGCAGCAGGTCGTGGTCGGCGGGGTCGCGCAGCCGCGCGCGCGCCTGCGCCAGCGAGCTCGCGACGACGACGGTGGCCTCGGGCATCGCGCGCGCGAGCGCGCGGCACACCAGGTCGGCGTCACTGGCGTTGTCCTCGACGTACAGGATGCGCATCGCGCCGGCCCCTCCCTCGCCCGGCGCCGATCAGTACGGACGCTGGTTGACCACCGTCCAGTACAGGTCCACCTTCTCGCTCACGTCCATGAACTTCTCGAACTCGACCGGCTTGACGATGTAGGAATTGGCGCCCAGGTGGTAGGCCGTCTGCACGTCGCCGCTGTCGGCCGACGTGGTGAGCACGACCACCGGGATCACGCGCAGCACCGCGTGCTGCTTCAGCTGGCGCAGCACCTCCAGCCCGTCGACCTTGGGCAGCTTCAGGTCGAGCAGGATCACCGCCGGCCACGGCTCGCCCGCCTCCCAGCGCGCCATCCAGGCGAGCGCCTCCTCCCCGTCGCGCGCGACGTGGATGTCGTTGGTGACCCGCCGCCGCCTGAACGCACGCAGCGTGAGGTCGACGTCCATCGGGTTGTCCTCGACGAGCAGGATCGGGCGGTCGGTCGAGCTCAAGGCAGTCTCCTCCGTGGCGGTGGCGCCGCGCTCAATCGGCCGCCGGCAGTTCGAGGTGGAAGGTGGCGCCCTCGCCGGGCGCGCTCTCGGCCCACACGCGGCCACCCATGCGTTCCATCGCCTTGCGCACGATCGCGAGGCCGACGCCCGTGCCCGGGTACTCCTCGGCGCGATGCAGGCGCTGGAAGATCGCGAAGATGCGATCGTGGAACTTCATGTCGAAACCCGGCCCATTGTCGCGCACCGACAGCCGCACCCGCCCCTCGATCCGGGTGGCCGCCACGTGCACGCGCGCCGGGCGGCTCTCGCGGGTGAACTTGAGTGCGTTGTCCACCAGGTTGCGCAGCGCGATCGCCAGGCCCTGGGCGTCGCCGGTGACCCGCAGGCCGGCGTCCACGTCCACCGTCAGCTCGACGCCGCGCGCCTGCAGGTCGGGCTGGAAGGCTGCGATCACGCCGTCGACGGCCGGCGCGAGCGGCAGCGCCGTCAGCGTGAGCGCCCGCCGCTCCAGGCGCGAGTAGGCCAGCAGGTCGTCGATCAGCACCCCCATGTGCTGCGTGGCCTGGCGGATGTGGCCGAGGAACTGCCGGCCCTCCTCGTCCAGCGACTGCGCATGGTCGCTCAGCAGCAGGCGGCTGTAGCCGTCGATGCCGCGCAGCGGCGCCTTCAGGTCGTGCGAGACGGAGTAGGTGAACGTCTCGAGCTCCTTGTTCACCTGGCGCAGCCGCGCGACGCTGCGGTCGAGCTCCTCGTTCAGGCGGTCGATCTCGCTGATGTCGACCAGGCAGACGAGCGCCATCGCGTCGTCGTCGTCCAGCCCGGGCAGCGAGATCGTCATCATCAGGTTCAGCGGCCGCCCGCTCACCGCCGGCAGGTGGCGCTTGGCCGTGTAGCTGCGCCGGCCGGCCCACAGCGCCTCCAGCTCGCCGACGAACTGCGACAGGTCCTGCGGATCGGGGTAGAAGGCCTGCAGGTCGGGCAGGTCGCTCTGCTGGTCCCGGGCGTCGTGCAGGTCGAGCGCCTTCTGGTTCAGCCGCACGATGCGCACCGCGCGCAGGCACTGCGCCACGAGCTCGGGGTGGGCGGCGAAGTGGGCCGCGCCGTCGCGGACGCCGCTCGCGCGCAGCTCGCGCAGCAGCCGCTGCACGCCCGACCAGTCCTCCTCGCTGATGGCCACCGGCACGCTCTCGAAGATGGTGCGGAAGCGCGCCTCGCTCACGGCCAGCTGCGCAGTGCGTTCGCGCACCCGCTGCTCGAGCTCCTCGGCCAGCCGGCGCACCTGCTCCTCGGCGTCCTTGCGCTCGGTGATCTCGAAGGTCGTGCCGGCCATGTAGTAGGCGCGCCCGCGCTCGTCCCACAGCGCCTGGCCCTGGCTCTCGAACCAGCGTGTCCGGCCGGCGGCGTCGGTGGCACGGAACTGCACGTGGTAGGGGCCCTGGCGCTTGAGGTGGCGCGCGAGCGCCTCGCGCAGGCGGTGCCAGTCGTCCGGGTGCACGACGCGGACGAACTCCGCGAACTGGCGCTCGGCCACCACGTCGCCGTACCCGAGGCCGGCGAAGAACTCGCTGGTCGGCGCCACGCCGCCGGCCCCGAAGTCCCACTCCCAGACTTGGCCGAACGAAGCGGCGAGCCGGAAGCGCTGCTCGCTGGCCCGCAGCGCGGCCTCCAGCCGCTTGCGCTGCGAGATGTCGCGGAACATCATCAGCAGCGCGTCGTTCCCGTCGAAGTCGATGCGCTCGGCGCTGAACAGGACGTCGATCGTCTCCCCGGCCTGCCGGCGCCCGACGGCCTCGTGGCCGCGCACGGACTGGCCCGAAGTCAACCGCTCGACGATCTGCCCGCGCCCCGCCGGCGAGACCCACATCGCCAGCTCCGTCGACGTGCGGCCGATGAGCTGCTCGCGCGTGTAGCCGAAGAGCTCGCAGAAGGCCTCGTTCACCTGCAGGAAACGGCCGCTGGCGAAGTCGCTGACCGAGATCGCCTCGGGCGCGGCGCGGAACAGCTTCTCGAAGCGCTCGGCGGCGGCACGGCGCGCGGCCTCGGCGCGCCGCTGCTCGGTGACGTCGACGATGACGGAGATCCGCCCGGGCCGGCCGTTCAGCGCGTAGTCGTGCGAGCGGGTCTCGACGTCGATGCGGCGGCCGTCCTTGCACACGTGCTGGATGTCGGTGACGTGGTTCGGGCCCTGCACGCGGGCGGCCAGGTCCACCATCGCCGCGCGCAGCTCCGGCGGGTAGAGGTCGGGGATGCGCAGCGCCCGGGCTTCCTCGCGGCTGTAGCCGTAGAGCTGCGTGAAGGCCTCGTTGACTGCCAGCAGGCGCAGGCTGCCGCGCTCGTAGGCCAGCGTCGGCACCGGGCTGGCGTCGAACAGCACGCGGAAGCGCGCCTCGCTCTCCTGCAGCGCCGCCTGGGCCTCCTTGATGGCGGTGAGGTCGGTGTGCGTGCCCAGCAGGCGTAGCGGCCGGCCTTCGGCGTCGCGCTGCTGGATGCGACCGACCGACAGGATCCACTTCCAGCCGCCGTCGCGCGTCCGCTGGCGGTACTCGACGCGGTAGTCGTCGCTGCGGCCGGCGAGGTAGCTCTCGAACGCCTGCTCGACCGTGCCGCGATCGTCGGGGTGCAGGCGCTCGCGCCAGGCGGCGTTGGTCTCGCGGAAGTCGGCCGGGTCGTAGCCGAGCATGAGCGCGTACTCGGCGCTGACCACCGCCTCGCCGGTGCGCAGGTCGAGGTCGTACAGGCCCTGGTTCGCGGCCTGCAGCGCCAGCCGCAGCCGCTCCTCGCTGTCGCGCAGGGCCTGCTCGGCCTGCGCCTGCGCCTCGCGCGCCGCCTCGGCCTGCTTGCGCGCGGTGATGTCGCGGCTGATCACCAGCGCGGTGGCCGCGGCGTCGGCCGAGGCCGGCTCGGCCGCCACGACCGCCTCCCAGTGGCGCACGCCATCGGGTCCGGGATAGGCGAACTCGATGCGCTCGGTCGTGCCGCGATCGAACGCCCGCCGCAACGCGGCCGTCCAGAGGTCGACCTGCTGCACCGGCATGCCGAGTTCGGCGGCGGTCTTGCCGATGAAGGCTTCCGGCGGGAGGCCGGTGGCACCTTCGATCGCCGGGTTCGCATAGAGGTAGCGCCCCTCGCGGTCGAGGCGCGCCACGACGTCGGGAAGGTGGTCCGCCAGCGTCCGGTAGTTGCGTTCGCGACGCGCCAGCGCCTCGCGCTGCAGCGCCTGCGTGTGCAGCGCGCGATCGAGTCGCCAGCCGCCGGCCCCCAGCGCGGCGGCCAGCAACAGCGTGACGGCCGCCATCCAGGGCAGACGGGCGCGCCAGTCGGCGAGCAGCACGTCGGTGGCCATGCCGTAGGCGACGACGATCGCCGCCGCGTCGCCCTCCAGTCGGCGATACGCGATCAGGCGGCGGGTGCCGTCGAGCCGCGTGAGCGCGTGGAACGAGCCGCTCGGCCTGCGCGCCACGGCCTCGGCGAGCGGACCGCGCACGGTGCGGCCGATCTCCGACTCGTCGTGCGGCACGCGCACGAGCACCGTCGTGCCGCCGTCGGCCTCGACCCGGAAGAGCGCCACGCTGCCGCCTTGCCGCTCCCGCGATTCCTCGAATCGGCGCCGCAGCGGCTCGTGCAGCAGATCGACGGCAAAGGCGGCGACGCCGTGCGCATTGGGCTCGGCAGCGCGCTCGATCAGCACGGCACGGGCGCCCGCCGGTCCCTGCGGCGCACTGACCTGCCAGACCCCCGGGGCGGCGACCGAAGGCCTCGCGCGCACGTGCGACGCGCCGGCAGACGGCGGCGCGAGCTCGATCGTGCGACCGTCGGCATCGAGCGCGTACAGCTCGAACGGCATCGGCAGCTGCGCCAGCAGGCCGGCTCGCGCCCGCGCAGCATCGCCGAGGACCGTGGATAGCGCCGATCCGGCGGGCAGGCGCCGCAGGTCGCTCTCCACCTGCGCGATCGCCGCCTTCGCGAGGGCCAGCGTCTCGACGAGCTCGCCAGCCAGGCGTTCGACGCGCCGCACGCTCAGCGCGCGCGCCTCGGAGAGCTCGCGCTCACGCTCGAGCCAGACCACCCAGGCGGCCGCACCGACGAGCAGCGCCATCGCAAGCAGCGTGACGAGCCGCAGGAACACCCGACGACCCGGCGGGCCGCCAGCCCCTTCGGTCACGGGGCGAACCGGAAGGAACCCCGGCGCCCCGGCCCCGTCGACGGCGGCGGCACGGCCGGGGTGTCCCGCGGAATCGTTCTCTCGACCGCCGCTGCCGAACACCATGCCCCCTGGATCCTCCCGGCGGCCGCCTGCCTGGTCCGACCCATGCCCGGGCAGCGCCGCTTCGACGGCATCCTAACTGCCGTCGCCGGGCGCCCCGCGGCGTGCGGACGACCTCGTCGTGTCCGGCCGCCGGACCGGGCGGGACCGGACGGAATCGGACGGGTGCTCGGTGCGTCGGCCGCTACATGCTGCGCCGGTACTGCCCGCCGACCTCGAACAGCGCGTTCGTGATCTGCCCCAGGCTGCAGCAGCGCACCGCGTCCATCAGCACCGCGAACACGTTGCCGTTGTCGATCACCGCCTGCTGCAGCCGCTTCAGCATCGCCGGCGCCTCGGCCGCGTGGCGGGCGTGGAAGTCCGCCAGCCGCTTCAGCTGGCTCTGCTTCTCGTCCTCGGTGCTGCGCGCGAGCTCGATGCTCTCCGGCACCGGGTCGCCGTGCGGGTTGCGGAAGGTGTTGACGCCGACGATCGGGTACTCGCCGGTGTGCTTCTGCATCTCGTAGTGCATCGACTCTTCCTGGATCTTGCCGCGCTGGTAGCCCGTCTCCATCGCGCCCAGCACGCCGCCGCGCTCGGCGATGCGCTCGAACTCAGAGAGCACGGCCTCCTCCACCAGCTCCGTCAGCTCGTCGATGACGAAGGCGCCCTGGTTCGGGTTCTCGTTCTTCGCCAGCCCCCACTCGCGGTTGATGATGAGCTGGATGGCCATCGCGCGGCGAACGCTCTCCTCGGTGGGCGTGGTGATCGCCTCGTCGTAGGCGTTCGTGTGCAGGCTGTTCGCGTTGTCGTAGGTGGCGATCAGCGCCTGCAGCGTCGTGCGGATGTCGTTGAACGCGATCTCCTGCGCGTGCAGGCTGCGGCCGCTCGTCTGGCAGTGGTACTTCAGCTTCTGGCTGCGCTCGTTGGCGCCGTAGCGGTCGCGCATCGCCGTCGCCCAGATGCGGCGCGCGACCCGGCCGAGCACCGTGTACTCCGGGTCCATGCCGTTGCTGAAGAAGAACGAGAGGTTCGGCGCGAAGTCGTCGATGTGCATGCCGCGCGCCAGGTACGCCTCCACGAACGTGAAGCCGTTGCTGAGCGTGAAGGCGAGCTGGCTGATCGGGTTGGCGCCCGCCTCGGCGATGTGATAGCCGCTGATGCTCACCGAGTAGAAGTTGCGCACGTCGTGGTGCACGAAGTACTCGGCGATGTCGCCCATCACCTTCAGGCTGAACTCGGTGCTGAAGATGCAGGTGTTCTGGCCCTGGTCCTCCTTCAGGATGTCGGCCTGCACCGTGCCGCGCACGTTGGCCAGCGTCCAGGCGCGGATCTTCTGCGCTTCGTCGTCGGTGGGCTGGCGGCCGTTGTCGGCCTTGAACTTCTCCAGCTGCTGGTCGACGGCGGCGTTCATGAACATGGCCAGGATCGTCGGCGCCGGGCCGTTGATCGTCATGCTCACGCTCGTGTTCGGCGCGCAGAGGTCGAAGCCCGAGTACAGCACCTTCAGGTCGTCGAGCGTGGCGATACTGACGCCGGAGTTGCCGACCTTGCCGTAGATGTCGGGCCGCAGGTCGGGGTCGTTGCCGTACAGCGTCACCGAGTCGAACGCGGTCGAGAGCCGCTTGGCCGGCATGCCCTCGCTGACGAGCTTGAAGCGCCGGTTGGTGCGGAACGCGTCGCCCTCGCCCGCGAACATGCGCGTCGGGTCCTCGTTCTCGCGCTTGAACGCGAACACGCCCGCGGTGTACGGGAAGCTGCCCGGCACGTTCTCGAGCAGCAGCCACTTCAGCAGCTCGCCGTGGCACTCGTACTGCGGCAGCGCGACCTTGCGGATCTTGTTGCCCGACAGCGTCGTGTGCACGAGGCTCGTGCGGATCTCCTTGTCGCGGATCTTCACGACGTATTCGTCGCCGGCGTAGGCCTTGCGCATCTCCGGCCACATCGCCAGCAGCTTCCTCGAGGCCGGGTCGAGCTTCGCCTCGCGCGCCTCGGCCAGCTTCAGCACCGTCTGGCGCGCGCCGTCGCGCGTGGCGTCGTCTTCCTGCAGCATGCGCGCGCTCTCGCGCAGCTGCTGCACCTCGCGCGCCAGCTTCGCCTGCTCGCGCGCGCGGCGCTTGTAGCCGCGCACCGTGTCGGCGATGTCGGCGAGGTAGCGCACGCGGGCGCCCGGCACCACCGGCGTCTGGTGCGTGCTGTGGCGCGTGGCCACCTTCGGCAGGCGGCTCTCGCCCACGGGCAGGCCGAGCGCCGCCAGGCGCGGCAGCAGCGCCTGGTACAGCGCCGTCACGCCGTCGTCGTTGAAGCGGCTGGCCATCGTGCCGAACACCGGCATCTGCTCGGTGGGCGTCTTCCACGCCTCCTTGTTGCGCTGCACCTGCTTGGCCACGTCGCGCAGCGCGTCGGCGGCGCCCTTGCGGTCGAACTTGTTGATGGCCACGAACTCGGCGAAGTCGAGCATGTCGATCTTCTCGAGCTGGCTGGCGGCGCCGTACTCGGGCGTCATCACGTACAGCGGCACGTCCACCAGCGGCACGATGGCCGCGTCGCCCTGCCCGATGCCCGAGGTCTCGACGACGACGAGGTCGAAGCCCGCCGCCTTGCACGCCGTGAGCACCTCGGGCAGCGCCTGGCTGATCTCGCTGCCGAAGTCGCGGGTGGCGAGGCTGCGCATGAAGACGCGCGCCCCCTGCTGCCACGGCGAGATCGCGTTCATGCGGATGCGGTCGCCGAGCAGCGCGCCGCCGCTCTTGCGCCGGCTGGGGTCGATGCTGATGACGGCGATGCGCAGGCGGTCGTCCTGGTCGAGCCGCAGGCGGCGGATGAGTTCGTCGGTGAGGCTCGACTTGCCCGCGCCGCCGGTGCCGGTGATGCCGAGCACGGGGATCCTCGTGTCCTTGGCCGCCTTCGTGAGCGTCGCCTTCAGCGCCGGCTCGGCCTTGCCGTTCTCCAGTGCCGTGATGGCCTGCGCCAGCGCGCGCCACGCGGCCTCGGTGTGCCCCTGCAGCGCCGAGGCCCCCTTCGGCGCATGGCCCGAGAGGTCCTGGTCGCAGCGCATGACCATCTCGCCGATCATTCCCTGCAGGCCCATGCGCTGGCCGTCCTCGGGGCTGTAGATGCGGCTCACGCCATAGGCCTGCAGCTCGCGGATCTCGGCCGGCACGATGACGCCGCCGCCGCCGCCGAACACCTGCACGTGCGCACCGCCGCGCTGGCGCAGCAGGTCGACCATGTACTTGAAGTACTCGACGTGGCCGCCCTGGTAGCTGCTGACGGCGATGCCCTGCACGTCCTCCTGCAGCGCCGCGGTGACGACCTCGTCGACGCTGCGGTTGTGGCCGAGGTGGATGACCTCGGCGCCCATGCCCTGCAGGATGCGCCGCATGATGTTGATGGCCGCGTCGTGCCCGTCGAAGAGGCTGGCGGCGGTGACGAAGCGCACCTTGTTCGTCGGGCGGTACTCGGCGAGGGCCTTGAATTCGGCGGACAGGTCGGTCATGGTGGCTGCGAAGGAAGTGGTGCGGCCCGTCCGCCCGGCCGGGAACCCGAGGATCACGGCGGGCGGGCGATCAGCGGCCGGTCAGCAGGCGGTCAGCGGGCGGTTTGCAGAGGGTCGGCGGGCGATCGGCGGGTTCGCGGCGGCCAATTGACGTTAACGTCAACTCCCGCGCCCGATGATGCCATTGCCGGCCGCCGGGCGCGAGCCGGGCAACCATGCCCGCGCCTCGGCGCCACGGCACGCTGCAAGAGGGCCCCGCGTCGCTACCATGCGCCGCCATGAGCGCCGCCGCCGGCCCAGCCGCCCCCTCCGCATCCCCGTTCCTCGCGATCGACGCGGGGAACACCCGCCTCAAGTGGGCGCTGTACGACGCACCGCGGCCCGGGGCGACGCTGCTGCAGCACGGCGCGGTCTTCCTCGAGACCATCGACGAGCTGGCCGACGGCGACTGGAAGGGCCTGCCCGAGCCCGCCGGCATGCTCGGCTCCATCGTCGCCGGCGACGCCGTGCGCCGCCGCATCGAGGAACAGATGGCGCCGTGGGAGATCGAGCCGCGCTGGGTGGTGCCGAGCGCCTCGGAGGCCGGCATCACCAACGGCTACGACCACCCGCACCGGCTGGGCGCCGACCGCTGGGTGGCAATGGCCGGCGCGCGCCAGCGCGTGCTGGCCGCCGGCGGCGTGCCGCGCGCCGCCCTCGTCGTGATGGTGGGCACCGCCGTGACCGTGGACGCGCTCGACGCGGGCGGCCGCTTCCTCGGCGGGCTCATCCTGCCCGGCTTCGGCCTGATGCTGAGGGCGCTGGAGATGGGCACCGCCGGCCTGCGCGTGCCGACCGGCGAGGTCGTGGACTTCCCGACCAACACCAGCGACGCGCTGATGAGCGGCGGCACCAACGCGATCGCCGGCGCCATCGAGCGGCAGTACCGGCGCCTGCGCGAGCGGGCCGGCCACGAGCCGCGGCTGATGATCTCCGGCGGCGCGGCGGTCAAGCTGGCGCCGACGCTCGACATCGCGTTCGAGACCGTGGACACGCTCGTCTTCGAGGGCCTGCTGCACCTGCAGGCCGCCCGCCTAGCGCAGGCCGCCCGGCTCGGGGGCACGGCCGCCGCCTAGGGCGGCCGCGGCCCCGCCCGCGCTACAGCCAGCGCCGGAGCAGCTCGAACAGCTGCTCGCGCGAGTACGGCTTGGCGAGGTGGCCGTCCATGCCGGCGGCCATCGAGGCGGTGACGTCCTCGTCGAAGGCGTTCGCCGTCAGCGCCACGATCGGCACGCGCGGCAGGCGCAGGCGCGACTCGCGGTCGCGCACCTGGCGCGTCGCCGCCAGGCCGTCGAGCACCGGCATCTGCAGGTCCATCAGCACGAGGTCGACGCGCTGGCGCTCGAGCAGGGCCACGCCCTGCGCGCCGTCCTCGGCCTCGATGACCTCCACGCCGAGCGAGCGCAGCATCTCGGCGCCGACGAGCCGGTTGACGATGTTGTCCTCCACCAGCAGCACCATGCCCTGCAGCCGGTCGGCGGCGCCCAGGCGGCCGAAGTCGCTGTCGGTGCTGGGCAGCACGACGTTGGGCGCGAGCTCGAACTCGAGCTCGAAGCTGAAGGTCGAGCCGGCCCCCATGCGGCTGGTCACCTCGATGTGGCCGCCCATCGCCTCGATGATGCGCTGGCTGATCGCGAGCCCGAGCCCTGTGCCGCCGCGCAGGCGCGCGCGGGCGTTCTGCACCTGGTGGAAGGGCATGAAGACCTCGGCCAGCGCGTCCGGCGGGATGCCGATGCCGGTGTCCTTGACCTCGAAGCGCACGCGCCGCCGGTCGGGCCGCTGCCCGGGGCCGGTGATGACGTCGGCCTCCGACAGTCGCAGCGTGATGCCGCCGCGCTCGGTGAACTTGACGCCGTTGCCGATCAGGTTGAGCAGCACCTGCTTGAGGCGCGGCGCGTCGCCGATCACGCCGTCGGGCACGCCCTCGCCGATCTGCAGCGTGATCGTCAGCCCGCGCGTCTCGGCATTGGCGCGGAACAGCGCCGCCGCGGCCGTCACCACCGAGTGCAGCGACATCGGCGTCGACACCAGCGTCAGCTTGCCGGCCTCGATCTTGGAGTGGTCGAGCACGTCGTTGAGGATGTCCATCAGCGACTCGCCCGACGCCGCCGCGGTCTTCACGAGCCGCTTCTGCCGCATGTCCAGCGGCGTCTGGCGCAGCAGCTCGAGCGCGCCGAGCACGCCGTTCATCGGCGTGCGGATCTCGTGGCTCATCGTGGCCAGGAACTGGCTCTTGGCGAGGTTGGCCGCCTCCGCCGCCTCCTTGGCCTGGCGCAGCGAGTCGTTGGCCACGTCGACCTCGAGGCCGTGCCGCATCGCGTTCACCGAGGACGTGCGGAACTCGCGCGCCGCGCGCACCATCGCGAAGCCGTACAGCAGCACCAGCACCGCCATCGGCACCGACTGCACGCTCGGCTCGACGAGGCTGACGACGACCAGCGAGCCGAGCTGCATCGCGCCGAGGATGAAGAAGCTGATGCCGGCCAGGGACATGAACGACGCCGCCACCGCCACCGAGCCGCAGACGATGACGACGTAGATCGTCGTGGACATGCCGGTCAGCAGCGGGTAGATGGTGAAGGTGGCGATCCCCCACATCAGGCCGACGAGCGTCGCGTTGACCTCGAGCTGGCGCACGGCGCCGCGCATCTGGTCCGGAGAAAGCGCCGAGGTCTCGCCGTAGCGCCGGCGCAGCCACAGCCGCCAGAGCGACACCGGCACGCCGAGAGCGGCCACGAGGACGGCCGGCACCTGCTGGCCGGCATGCCAGCCGACCCAGGCGATGAAGCTGACCGCCATCACCAGCAGCGCCACGCTGGCCGTCGACGTGCGCAGGGCCAGGCGCAGCGTCTCGCGCTGCACGGCGGTGGCAATCGGCTCCGGGGCACCGGTCTGCGAGGCAGCGGCTGGGGCGACGGTGCCGTTCATCAGCCCGCGAGGATATCGCTTGTCAGGCACCAGGGCTCACCGAGGCGCTCCTCGCCGCGGGCCTTGCCGTGCCCCCTTTCGCGCCGGCCGTCGCACCGGCCCGCGGGGCTCACGACTGGATGTAGCTCTCCAGCTGCGCGATCGTCGATTCGTGGTCGGCGATGATGTCGTCCATGATGTCGCGGATCGAGATCATGCCGAGCACCGTGCCGCCGTCGACGACGGGCAGGTGGCGGATCTTCTTCTCGCTCATCAGGGCCATGCAGGCGCGCGTGCCCGTCTTCGGGCCGACGGTGACCACGTTGCGGGTCATGAT
>Ga0209172_10002973_pt1 | contig 27633 bp, 12 predicted proteins | sample LarsenN4metaG_FD_184113 | JGI IMG/M metagenome (GOLD analysis project Ga0209172, IMG submission 184113) | Hot spring sediment bacterial and archeal communities from British Columbia, Canada, to study Microbial Dark Matter (Phase II) - Larsen... ... | reverse complement strand
AGCGGAGCCGTGCGTAACGGCAGCGGCGCGGTGGGGCTGACCTTTGCCATCTACGCGGAACACCAGGGTGGTGCTCCACTGTGGCTGGAGACGCAGAACGTGCAGCTCGATGAGCGGGGACAGTACAGCGTGCTGCTGGGTCGGACCTCGCCCGGCGGGTTGCCGCTGAAGCTGTTCGCCACCGGCGAAGCGCGGTGGCTGGGGGTGCGGGTGGCGGAAGAGGGCGCAGCCGAGCAGCCGCGGGTGGCACTGGTGAGCGTGCCCTATGCGCTGACGTCGGCGAATGCGCAGACCTTGGGCGGGCGTCCGGCCTCGGACTTCCAGTTGACCCGGGCGGCAGCCGCAGCGGCGGCCGCGGAGGGCGATGAAGCGGCGGCGGGCCTGGAGACGAGCGGGGCGGTGAGCAGCACGGCCAACACGTTGAACCGGCTGGCGAAGTTCACAGGCGTAGACACGGTCGGGGATTCGCAGGTTTTTGACAACGGGACGAACGTGGGGGTGGGGACGACATCGCCGGCGGCGAAGCTGGACGTGGCGGGGAGGATCCGCATCAGCACGAACGTGGCCAGCGGGGGCTCGTTTCTGGAGCTGACGGGGACGTCGGGGTCGATGCCCTACATCGGGGTGAACACGGACAACCAGTTCGACATCCGTGGGGCGGTGGGGGGGACGCGGTTCATCAACAACGCGGGGTCGGCGATCAACATCATCATGACGGATGACGGGCGGATCGGGGTGGGGTTGGGGAACCCGGCCGAGAAGCTGGAAGTGGCGGGGAACGCGAACTTTTTCGGGAACGTGACGCTGTTCGGGGGCAACGCGGGGCTGTACCTGAACGCGGTGAGCGGGAACCGGCCGTACGTGGTGGGCAACAATGACAACCAGCTGGACCTGCGGGGGGGAACGGCGGGGACGCGGTTCATCAACAACGCGGGGTCGGCGATCAACATCATCATGACGGATGACGGGCGGATCGGGGTGGGGCTGGGGACGCCGACGGAGAAGCTGGAAGTAGCGGGGAACACGAAGGTGTTCGGGGACGTGCTGCTGACGGGGAACGGAGCGGGGGTGCAGTTCACTTCGCCGAGCGGGAACCGGCCGTACATTGCGGGGACGGGGGTGAGCCAGCTGGACATCCGGGGGGCGGTGGCGGGGACGCGGTTCCTGAACAACGCGGCGACGCTGGTGAACGTGATGCTGACGGATGCGGGGAATATGGGTGTGGGCGTGAACGCGCCGAGCGAAAGACTGCAGGTGGCGGGCACCATCCACTCGACCCTGGGCGGGTTCAAGTTCCCCGACGGCACGGTGCAGACGACGGCCGCGACCGGCGGTGGTGGCGGTGGCGGGGACATCACGGCAGTGACGGCAGGGACGGGCCTCTCCGGCGGCGGCACGAGTGGAGACGTAACGCTGTCGGTCAATCCGGCGACCGTGCAGTCGCGGGTGACGGGCACTTGCTCGACGAACCAGTACATGCGAATCATCAACCAGGATGGCACGGTGACCTGCGGCACGGACCAGACGGGCGCGGGCGGTATTACGTATCCGTACAGCTCGGGCAATCAAAGTACGCCGTCGGGCGCGTTCACCGTGACCCAGACCAACTCGGTAGTCATACCTGGGGAAGGCGACGTGACGTTCACTCAGATTGAATCTTCCATCCCTGGAGCGGTCGTCGGGAGGGCGACGGCAACCAGTAATACGGTGGCGGGTGTCGTCGGGACATCTGTGAGCCCCGATGGTGTCGCGGTCGTCGGCTGGAACAACGCTGCCACCGGCGATGCCAATGGCATTTTGGGGCTCACGCAGAGCACCAGTGGCAAAGCCATCGGTGGTATTGCCCTGGCCACTACTGGTCAGACCGTCGGCGTGGAAGGCGAGAGCGACAGCTCATCGGGTAAAGGTGTTCGTGGCCGCGCCAATTCGCTGACCGGCAGCACGATCGGCGTCGAAGGCAAGGTGGACAGTTCCACCGGCACAGCCGGTATGTTCATTGCGCCCGCCGGCAGCAGCGCTTACGTCCTGCGGGGCAACAACAGCAGTCAGGACATCTTCAAGGTGGATGCCAATGGGACGGTGTTTGCGTCCGCGTACCGAGACCTGCTGGGCAACCTGGTGGGGACGGGCGATATCACGGGAGTCACGGCGGGAACCGGTCTCACCGGCGGCGCGTCGAGCGGGGAAGCTTCACTCGCGGTCAATCCCGCGGTCGTTCAGTCGCGCGTGACCGGAACCTGTGCTTCGGGCCAGTATGTGCGCATCATCGCCCAAGATGGCAGTGTCACTTGCGGCACAGATGCCACGGGCGGAGGCGTTGTCTCAGACCGGCTCTCGATCCCCGCCATCGCCTTCAATGGACTGGAAGCGAAGATCTCAACCACGCAACAGCTCCTGGACAACAGCTCCAGCTCCACCAGCAAGGGCTACCACGCGGCACATCTTCCCAACGGTGCGGTCGTGACGAAACTGCGTGTCTGCGGGCGCGATTTCGACAGTGACGGCGAGATCAAAGCAATCCTTTACCGCCGTCCGGTGGGTGACGGCACCGGGACCTTCGCCAGTCAGTCCGAGATGGCCAGCATCGGAAGTACGGCTGCCTTTTCGAATGGCAACTTCCAATGCTTCGAGACTACTACCATCACAAACGCTACGATCGACAACACCACATACGCCTACTACGTGGAACTCAGCATGTCGTTCTTCGTGCAGGCGAATGCGGTACAGGTGGTCTACTGATTCCCGGATGGGTACGGCGCCCGGCGCCGTACCCATTCCATGCCCCCTAAGCTCTTGATTCTTATGGCCCTTAATTAGCTTGGATTCCGACCTTTCCTGGCGCACACTATCGCCTAAGTTAGTCTCCCCCTTTCGGCCCCTCCCAAAAAGGAACTGTCGTATGAAGCGTACGTTGCTTACTGCAGCTTTCTGCGCGCTGCTGACCCTGGGCGTCCATGCAGCGCAAGCTCCCACCCCAGCCACCCGTTCGTCTGAAGTACCGCGCCTGCTCCGCTACTCGGGGAGTGTGGCCGCCGATCCGGGCGCCCCTCGCGCGGGGGCGGTGGGAGTAGTGTTTGCGATCTACGCCGAGCAGACCGGCGGCGCGCCGCTGTGGGTGGAGACGCAGAACGTGCAGCTGGACGCGCAAGGTCGATACACGGTGAACCTGGGCGCGGTGAACGCGCTGCCGAACAGCATCTTCGCCGCGAATGAAGCGCGCTGGCTGGGGGTGCAGGTGTTGGCAGACTCAGCTCCCGAACAGCCGCGCGTAATGCTGGTCAGTGTTCCGTATGCGCTGAAGGCGCAGGATGCCGAGACGCTGGGTGGGCGTCCGGCGTCGGCCTACCTGCTGGCAGACACGACGACGCCGACCGGCAATCGGACGCCGGCGCGAAGAGGTGCTGCCGCCGCGCTGGAGGTGGAAGGCGCGGTCAATGCCGATGAGCCGCACACGGTGAACGCGATCCCAAAGTTCTCCGCGACGAACACGCTGGACGACTCGCTGATGTTCGAGACCTACAACCAGGCGGCGTTTGACGCCTTCGGGCTAGTGATCCCGGGCAACGAAGACGTGGTGAACATCGGTGACGGGACCGGGCTGCGGAAGCGGCTGAACGTCACTGGCCGCGTGACCGCGGAATCCTTCGACATCAACACCAGCACTCTGGCCAATTCGTTCCGCGTGGTCAACGATCACCCGGACGCGCGCGCCATGCAGGCCAATGCGCGCGACGGCGGTCATGGGTTTACCACCGGACTGTTTGCTTCGGCGCGCAGCAACAACGCCGCGGGTATCACGGCTTATGCCTACGAGCCGGACGTGCCGAACACGGGCGACGAGTACGCCGCCGGTGTATTTGCCGGCAACTACAACCCGGCGGGCCCGGGCGTGGTGGCCTGGTCGGCCTACAACGGGACGGTGAACGGGGATGATTTCCCGATCGTCACCGATCCGGTCGGGTTATATGCGGCCGTGGCGCACAGCACGGGCATCGCGGCAGTGCTGGACTACCGGAACACGGGCACGGGACAACTGCTGAGCGCGCGGATGAACGGCACCGAAGTCACTTCGCTGAACACTGCCGGCGACTTCACGACGGCAGGCGGCATCTCCGCCACCGGGACGATCACCGCGGCAGGCGGTTTTTCCGGCAGCGGCGCCGGGCTGACGGGAATCACGGCGGCGTCGATCACAGATTCGACCATCACGACCGCCAAGCTCGACTTTGATCCGGCTACACAGGCGGAGCTCGACGCTCACAAGACTTCTGGCGACCACGATTCCCGCTACCTCGGACCGGCCGGCGGCACGCTCACCGGGGACGTGCTATTTGGTCCCAAGGGTACGGCCACCAGCGGTTCGGGATTCAACTCGCAGGCGCTGGACCTGGCGGCGTCTTTGTACAACAGCGGCAACGGAGTGCCGTACAAACAGACCTTCCGGTTTGATGTTGAAGCGGTGAACAACAACACGCCGCTGGGTACATTCACCGGCCGCTTGCGGCTGGGCTTTGCCAACGAATTCTTCGGCGCGCCGCCCTCGCCCACCGGCATCTCCTTTGACCCGGACGGCACGGTGAATGCGGTGAAGTTCGCAGGAGACGGGTCGCTGTTGACGAACGTTGCTGCCAGCAGCGCCAGCGACCTGGCCTGCACCGGTTGCGTCGGGACCACTGACCTCGCCGATTCGTCGGTGACCACGGCCAAGATCGCCGACCTCAACATCACTACCGGGAAGCTTGCGAACGGCGCGGTCACGAGCACCAAGCTGGGTGCCGGAGCGGTCGGGAACTCGAACCTTGCCGACAACAGCGTCACCTCAGCCAAGATCCAGGACCTCTCGATCACGAACTCCGATGTGAGCAACTCCGCGGCGATCAGCCCGAGCAAGATCTCCGGTACTGCGGCTACGCTTTCAGACGCCAATGTCTTTTCCACCAACCAGACCATCAATGGAAACCTGACGCTGAGCGGGGCCATCAACACGGGCTTGCGGGTGCAGGCAGATGTATGGAGCGGAGACGGAAGCAGTCCTAATGTCCTCGGGGGCTCATCTTCCAACGTCGTATCTGGCGGTGCCTACGGTGCTTTTATCGGTGGCGGCGGGTCCGCCGGTTCACCCAATGAAGTGACCGCTATCTTCGGTACGGTCGCGGGTGGATTCGACAATACCGCTACGCATACGGCATTCGTCGGCGGCGGGTTTTCGAATTGGGCGTCTAACACTTCCGCGGTTGCAGGTGGTGACTTCAATACGGCACTTAACGGATCTGCGATCGGCGGCGGCAGCTCGAACAACGCAACCGGCCCCCAGTCGATGATCCCCGGCGGCGTCCAGAATACGGCTTCCGGTTCTCGCAGCTTCGCCGCTGGGTGGAAGGCGACCGCTGCGCATAGCGATAGTTTCGTGTGGTCAGACGGCATCGCGTTCTCATCCACTTCGTCCAATCAATTCAGCGCGCATGCGACCAATGGCTTCCGCCTGATGACCGGCCTCTCGAGCAACGCCGGCGGGCTGCTCATCGAACCGACCACCGATACGCCGAATATCATCCTCGGCAACGTGGGTGCGCCTGGTTTACCCAATGCCGCCAGCGTCGGGGTCCGGGGCGCTGCCATCGGAGGCGGCGGGCATGCCAGCATTGGGTTCGGCGGCCCGAATCTTGTCACCGGCAGCTTCGGTACGGTGGCGGGTGGCGTCGGTAACCAGGCGGGCGAATACGGCGCTGTGGCTGGGGGGTACGGTAACCAAGTGACAGGTACATATGGAGCCGTCGCCGGCGGCCTGACCAACACGGCGAGCGGGTTGCGGGCTGCGGTGCTGGGCGGGGAACTCAATACCGCCGGCGGATTGCGCGCCGCGGTCGGCGGGGGCCTGGGCAACAGCGCCGGCGGCGAAGACGCGAACGTCAGCGGCGGCAGGGAGAACTCGGCGCCCACGATCTATGCGGCGGTAGGTGGCGGCGTCTTCAATACCGCCAGCGGAAGTTATGCGGTAGTAAGCGGCGGTGGTGCTAACCAGGCCACAGCGCAGGCGGCGACGGTGGGCGGCGGCGAGAGCAATCTCGCCAGCGGCATCTATGCCACAGTGCCCGGCGGTACTTCGAATGAGGCCTCCGGTACTTCCAGCTTCGCTGCCGGTCAACGCGCCAAGGCGACGCACAATGGCAGCTTCGTCTGGGGCGACACCACGAATGCGGACGTCAACTCCTCCGCCGACAATGAATTCACCATCCGCGCGGCCGGGGGCTTCCGCTTCCTTGACTCCGGCAACGTACAGCGTTTCGGCATCAGCGCGGCAGGCACGGTGACGGCAGCGGCGTTCGTCGGTGACGGCTCCGGGCTCACTGGCATCACTGCCGGTACGGCGAATGATCTGAGTTGCACCGGCTGCGTTGCGGAGAGCGAACTCGCTTTCGATCCGGCCACACAGGCAGAGCTCGACACCCATAAGAGCTCTACCGATCACGATGCCCGGTACGTCCTCAAAGCGGGCGACACGATGACCGGGACGCTCAACCTCCCGACGAATGGACTGGTCGCCGGCACCAGTCAGCTAGTCCTCGCATCGGGCAATGTCGGCATTGGCACGGCTACACCCAACATGAAACTCCGGATCGACAATACCGCCAACCAGGGAGGTTTCTACCTCAGCCACACCAACACCTCCAGTTCGCAGACCGCGCTCGAGGTCTACGCCACAGGCACTGCTTCGCAGAACGCATTGTTCGTAGGCAGCCGCGTGGCAGGTGCAAATCCATTCATCAATGGCCTGGTGGTCAAGACGGGCGGCAACGTCGGTATCGGTACAGAGAGCCCCACCACGAAGCTCGATGTCGCCGGGACCTTACGAGTACAGAACATTGTCGCGCAGAGTACCGGGAAGCTGATCCTCGGAGGCTATGACAACGGCCTCGGGGGAGGCACCGGCGTCGAATTCAATTCCGTTGAACAAGGCTACGACTTCCAAACCCACTTCGGCGGCTGGGCTTCGCGCATGGTCATCACCGATGCCGGCAATGTCGGCATCGCGACCACTAGTCCGTCGGAGCGGCTGCATGTCGTCGGCAATGGCACATTCAGCGGCACCGTGACCGCTTCCAGCTTCAGCGGCAACGTTACCGGCAGCGCGACCAGCTTCACCGGATCGCTGGCCGGCGACGTTACCGGCACGCAGTCCGCGACGACGGTCGCCAAGGTGCGCGGTGTGAACGTTTCGACCACTGCGCCGACCAACGGACAGGCGCTCACCTACAACAGCGGAACATCGAGTTGGACTCCGACCAGCCAGGTGCGCGGCATCAACTACATCGCGGGCTGCGATAGTTGCAGCCTGCTGACGACGTCTGACAGCCAGAAGACGATCTACGTCAACGTGGTGGGCGCCATGACCGTGAATGAAGTGCGCTGCTACTCTGACACCGGCACCCCGACCATCAACCTGAAGCGCGACGGCTCGGTGAACTTTGTGCTGAGCTCGGACCTTTCTTGTTCGACCATCGGCGGGACTACGACTACGTTCACCAGCGGCGAAGAAACGCTCGCGCTGGATGACAAGGTGGACTTCTACGTCACCGGCGGCACGGGCGCGGCCCACCGCGTGACCGTCGTGATCAAGGCGACGGTGATCTGAGGCCACGATGAAGCTGCTCCGACTCGCACTCGCGCTTCTCCTGCTGCTGCTGCCCGCCGCGGCACAGCAGCCGCCGGAGTTTGCCCGCGGACAAGTCGTGCGCGGCGCGCCCGGCGTGCGGGAGAGTGTGGCCTCCATACAGGAGCGCCAGCGCGCAACACCACCCCAGCCCATCAAGCTGCCGGGCAAGCCGCCGCGCTTTGAACAGCGGCGCTTCAATCCGCAGAATCCGGCGGCGCGTCCCGGCGATTCTTGGCCGCCGCGCGGCGGCGCGCAGCCGCTGACCACGCAGCCGCTCAAGGGTGGGTCGCCCGGCATCTACGCCGCCCAGACGTTCGGCACCAGTTTTACCGGCGCAACCCTCTCCGGCACGAACCCCACCGGCTACTTCCCGCCGGACTCGATGGGCGCGGTGGGCCCCACGCAGTATGTCGTGGTCGTCAACGGCCGCATTGTGACCTTCAACAAGACCACCGGTGTCGCCGACGGTGTGCTCAACGCCACCACCAACACGCTCTTCAACCTGGTGCGCAACGGGTCCAGCACCAGCGACCCGCGCATCCGCTACGACCGGCTGTCGCAGCGGTGGTTCATCGTGATCATCAACGTCAGCACGCCGAACCGCATCCTCATCGCTGTCACCAATACCAGCGACATCACGCCGTCCACCGTCTTCACGCTCTTCTATATACCGATCGACACGCTCTCGCCGGCCATCTCCAGCACCTGCCTGGCGGACTATCCGACGCTGGGCATTGACGCGCTGGCGCTCTACATCGGCACCAACAACTTCTGCGGCAGCCCCAGCCAGACCTTCCACAGCACAGATGGCTACGTCGTCCGCAAGAGCGACCTGCTCGCCGGCACGTTGACCGTCACAGTGTTCCGCGCGCTCGGCACCGGCTCCGTGGCCGGCCCGTACACGCCGCAGGGCGTCGACAACTACGACCCCGGCGCCACGGAGGGCTATTTCATCGCCGTGGACACCATCAGTTTCGGCACGCTGATGTTGCGGCGGGTTTCGGATCCGGGCGGTACGCCTGCCATCTCCGCTAACATCGCCATCGCCACGCCGCTGACTACGTCGTTTCCCATCGAGGTAGACCACCTCGGCCGCAGCGGCAATCCCAACTCAACCAAGCTGGACGCCCTGGACGACCGGCTCTTCGCCGCACATATCCGCAACGGCCGCCTCTGGACCGCGCACAACATCGGCGTCGACAACACCGGCAATGCCTCCGGCACGCGCACGCGCAATGGCTCGCGGTGGTACGAGATGAGCGGCATTGCCAGCCCGGGCACGCCGGCGTTCGAACAAGTCGGCACCGTCTACACCGCCAGCGGCTCCAACACCACCGACCAAGTCAGCTACTGGATCCCCAGCATCATGGTCTCCGGCCAGGGACACGCCGCCATGGGCTTTAGCTCCGCCGGCACGAACGCCCGCGCGAACGCGGCCAGCACCGGCCGCCTCGCCTCGGACACGCCCGGCACCATGCAGGCGCCAGCCGACTACACCGCCAGCTCCACTGCCTACAATCCCAACGACAACAATGCCGCTATCGGCGTCCGCCGCTGGGGCGACTACTCCTACACCAGCCTGGATCCGAACGACGACATGACCATGTGGACCATCCAGGAGTTTTGCGATACGACCGACTCCTACGGTGTCCGCGTGGTGAAGCTCATTGCGCCGCCGCCTGCGACTCCCGTGTCGGCCTCGCCGCCGAGCGTCGCGAACAACCAGAGTGGGGTGGCGATGACCATTACGGGAACGTCGACGTCGGGCTCCGGCTTCTTCGATCCCGGCTCCGGCTTTGCGAATCGCATCGCCGCCAGCGTCACCGGGGGCGTAACGGTGAACAGCGTCACGTACACCAGCCCCACCAGCATCACGCTCAACCTCAACACCACCGGCGTCGCGCCCGGCAGCTACAACCTCACTGTCACCAACCCGGACGGCCAAAGCGCGACGACCAACGGCATCATCATGGTGACTTCAGGGGGCATGACTTCCACTACTACGTCGCTTGCGTCGAACCTCAACCCCGCGACCTACGGCAGCACCATCACCTTCACCGCCACGGTGAGCCCGGGCGCCGCCACCGGCAACGTGACCTTCCGCGACGGCGTTACCGTGCTGGGCACCAGCGCGCTCTCTGCGGGCGTCGCTACGCTGAATGTTTCGACCCTGGCGGCCGGCGTGCACTCGATCACGGCCGAATACCTGGGCGACTCGACCTATTCCGCCAGCACGTCTTCGGCGCTTTCGCAGACGGTCACCGAGAAGAAGCGCCGCGGTCAGACCACCAGCGAAAGCGCGCGGAACCACGTCGCGGTACCCCGCTAGGGTCGTTGGCCAGATAGTCCCAAAGTGGGCTGGAATGTCCAAGTATAAGAAAGCGCAAGCGTTAATTTGCTTGGAATCCGAGCCTTTTTGGGCGCACAATATCGCCTTAGCTAGTCTCCCCCTTTCGGCCCCTTCAATAGTCCCCTTCTGTTAGGCCCCTCTCAGGCCCCAAAAAATTAAGGAGTCCTTCGTATGAAGCGTACGTTGCCTTCTACGGTCTTCTGCGCGTTGCTGACCCTGGGCCTCCATGCAGCGCAAGCTCCCACCCCAGCCACGCGTTCGTCTGAAGTACCGCGCCTGCTCCGCTACTCGGGGAGTGTGGCCGCCGATCCCGGCGCCCCTCGCGCGGGGGCGGTGGGAGTAGTGTTTGCGATCTACGCCGAGCAGACCGGCGGCGCGCCGCTGTGGGTGGAGACGCAGAACGTGCAGCTGGACGCGCAGGGTCGATACACCGTGAACCTGGGCGCGGTGAATGCGTTGCCGAACAGCATCTTCGCCGCGAATGAAGCGCGCTGGCTCGGGGTGCAGGTGCTGGCGGATTCAGCCCCGGAACAGCCCCGCGTGATGCTGGTCAGTGTGCCGTACGCGCTGAAGGCGCAGGATACCGAGACGCTGGGTGGGCGTCCGGCGTCGGCGTATCTGCTGGCGGACACGACGACGCCGACCGGCAATCGGGCGCCGGCGCGCCGAGGCGCTGCCGCCGCGCTGGAGGTAGAAGGCGCGGTCAACGCCGATGAGCCGCACACGGTGAACGCGATCCCGAAGTTCTCCGCGACGAACACGCTGGACGACTCGCTGATGTTCGAGACCTACAACCAGGCGGCGTTCGACGCCTTCGGGCTGGTGATCCCGGGCAATGAAGACGTGGTGAACATCGGCGACGGGACTGGCCTGCGGAAGCGGCTGAACGTCACTGGCCGCGTGACCGCCGAATCGTTCGACATCAACACCAGCACGCTGGCCAATTCGTTCCGCGTGGTCAACGACCACCCGGACGCACGCGCCATGCAGGCCAACGCGCGCGATGGCGGCAACGGATTCACGGCAGGATTGTTCGCCTCGGCAAAGAGCAATAACGCAGTGGGTGTTTACGCCTACGCCTTCCCCCCAGATGTGCCCAATGCGCCGGGCGAGTACGCCGCGGCGGTGTATGCCGGCAACTACAACTCTGAGGGCCCGGGCGTGGTGGCCTGGTCGGCGTATAACGGGACGCCCAGCGGCGACACGGACCCGACCCTGAGCGGGCCCATGGGGCTCTATGCGGCGGTGGCGCACAGCACGGGCATCGCGGCGGTGCTGGACTACCGGAACACGGGCACGGGACAGCTGCTGAGCGCGCGGATGAACGGCACGGAAGTCACTTCGCTGAACACCGCCGGCGACTTCACGACGGCAGGCGCCATCGTTGCTGCCAGCTTCACGGGCGACGGCTCCGGCATCACCGGCGTGAGCGCGGCGCAGCTCGACGGAGTAGCGGCGTCTAACTTCGCGCGGCTGGACGTAGCGACCAACCAGACTTTGACCGGAAGCCTGACGCTGCCGGCCATGGAGTTGCCCACGACGACTTCCGCGACGTCCGGTGTCCTTAATATGGACGGAGTCAGCTTCCTCCACAGCGGTGGCGGGGACTTCAACACTTTCCTGGGTTTGGCGGCTGGCAACTTCACTAACACCGCAGACGGCAACACGGGTATCGGCACGCAAGCCCTCTTCAGTCTGACCGCCGGCCTTTACAACACGGCGACGGGTCATTGGGCTCTCTTTTGGAACACGTCCGGGGGGCGGAACACCGCCACTGGCGCTTTTGCCCTTTTCAACAGCAACGGTGATCACAATACTGCCACCGGGTTCAGCGCACTCAACGTCAGTTCTGGTACCCACAATTCAGCGCATGGGAGCGAAGCGCTAACAAGCAATTCCACTGGCATTGTGAATACGGCGGCTGGAACCTTTGCCCTCCGTAACAACACCAGCGGTAGCGGTAACACGGCCGTCGGCTATCAAGCCGGAGTTACGAGTACATTCACAAACGCCAACACCACCGGCGACAACAACACTTTCGTGGGTTACAACGCCGGCCCCGGGACCAGTACGCAACTTTATAACGCCACGGCAATCGGGTCGTTTGCCCTGGTCTCGGCGAGCAACTCGCTGGTGTTGGGAAGTGGCGTGAATGTCGGCATCGGGACACAAACGCCTTCGGAGAGACTGCAAGTCGTGGGCAACATCCTGGCCAGCGGGACGATCACTGCGAGCGCATTCTCCGGAACCGCGTCCAACGCCACCGCATTGGGCGGCGTCGCCGCCGCTAATTACGCGCGCCTGGACGTGGCCTCTAACCAGACCATGACGGGAAGCCTGACGACACCGCTGCTGGCGCTACCGGCGACGAGTTCTTCGACGTCGGGCGTACTGACCTTGGGCGGCTCTCGCTTCGTCCATGGGTTTGGATTTAATATTTTTGTGGGAACCGATGCCGGGAACTTCACCATGAGCGGGGCCGGCAACATAGGGATCGGCTACCAAGCCCTTGACAGCAACACCACCGGAGTCTTTAACACCGCCGTCGGCTGGTCCACACTGACGGCCAACACCGTCGGCAGCGGCAATACTGCTCTCGGCGTGGCTGCCCTCTCCTCCGCCACCACAGCGGATGACAACACCGCCATCGGCTACCAGGCCCTCAGCTTCAACACCACTGGAACTGGAAATACCGCGACCGGGTCGGGTGCCCTTGCTGCCAACACCTCGGGCCTCCGCAATACCGCCCACGGAACGCAAGCCCTAGCGGCCGCAACAACTGACACCGATAACACTGCCACAGGGTACCGTGCTCTCAGGACAAATTTGGGTGGTCTTGCCAACACCGCCCACGGAAGTGATGCCCTCACCGCCAACACGACCGGCGACTCCAATACTGCGGTGGGATACCTTGCTCTTCCCAGCAACACCAGCGGCTCCAGCAATACCGCGGTGGGGACCCAAGCAGGTCGCACCAGTACACTGGCCAACGCCAACACCACGGGCAACAACAATACCTTCTTGGGCTTTAACTCCGGTCCCGGCACCAGCACTCAACTCACAAACGCGACCGCCGTCGGCGCCAATGCCCTGGTTTCCGCTAGCAATGCCTTGGTCCTCGGTTCCAGCGCCGTTAGTGTTGGGATCGGGACCTCAGCTCCCAACGCGAAGCTGCACGTCTCCGGTGGGGACGTAGCCATTACCACCCAATCCAATGGCGTGATCCTAAGAGCCACCAATGGCGCCAACTGTTACCGCCTGACCGTCAACAACGCAGGTACATTGGCGACCACGCTAGTCACATGTCCTTAGCGCGCTGATCGCCGCTCGAGCAGGTCCGCGGTCTACAATGCTCTCTGCCGTATGACCATGCGTCCCACATGGGCGGAGATCTCGCTCACCGCGCTGCAGCATAACTACGCCACCATCCGCGACTACGTTGCGCCGGGCGCCGTGGTCTGCGCCGTGGTCAAGGCCAACGCCTACGGACACGGCGCGCCCGCGTGCGCCAAGGCGCTGCAGGCGGAAGGCGCCAAGTGGTTCGCGGTGACGTCGGTGGAAGAAGGCACGGAGCTGCGCCGCGCGGGCATCCGCGGACGCATCCTGCTGCTCAGCGGCTTCTGGCGGGGGCAGGAAGAGGCCGTCATTGAGCACGCGCTCACGCCCGCGGTGTGGGACTGGAGCCACATCGAGCTGTTGGAGAACGCCGCCGAGAAGCTCGACAAGGCGCCGCAATCGGTCCCGGTGCACCTCAAGGTGGACACCGGCATGGCGCGCCTGGGCACGAGCCTCAGCGACCTGCCACAGATGCTCAAGGCGTTGCAGTCGGCGCAGTTCGTGATGCTGGAAGGCTTCTTCTCGCACCTGGCGTCGGCAGACGTGCTCGACGGCCCGGAGACGGAAGCGCAACTGCAGCGGTATGACGACGCCGTCACGCAGGTGATCGAGAGCGGCCTCTCGCCGCTCTACTTCCACGTCGCCAACAGCGCCGCCATCCTCTCGCGGGAGAAGACGTGGAAGAACATGGTGCGCCCCGGCATCTCGCTCTACGGCTACTACCTGCCGTTCATGTCGGCCATCACCGGGCAGCCGGACCACTCGCATGAGCTGCCGGTCAAGCCGGTGCTCGCGTGGAAGACGCGCATCATCTCACTGCGCGACGTGGGCGCGCGCCAGCCGCTGGGCTACAGCGCGGCTTACATCACCCAGGCTCCGGCGCGGATCGCGGCGCTGCCGGTCGGCTACGGCGACGGCCTCAATCGCCAGCTCTCCAACCGCGGCCGCGTGATCGTCCGCGGCGACTACGCCAACATCGTCGGCAATGTCTCCATGGACCTCACACTCATCGACGTCACCGGCATCCCGGTCGAGGTCGGCGACGAGGTCATCCTCATCGGCGAGGCAGGGAAGCGCAGCATCACCGCCTGGGAGCACGCGGGCCACGCGCAGACCATCCCCTACGAGATCCTGTGCAATATCTCCGCGCGCGTGCCGCGAATCTACGTGGAATGAGCTGGTTTGAGCCTAGTAACTTTGTAGTAAACCAATTCGCCTAGGGGGTGCATCCTAACCCGGGAGTGATGGAAACTGTCTTGTCCAATGTACGGTCCTTCCCGGGTGGTCGTCAGAAGCACGAGTCCAACCGCGTGGCGCGCATCCTGCGCCCGGGTTATGTGTGCGACATCATCCGCGACCCCCACACCGATCCACCCATCTTCCACTGGGTGGTGCAGGACTGCGAGACCAACGAGATCACCGGCCTGGGCCAGGCCTACTCGCTGGGCGAGGCCGAGCAGCATGCCTCCGCCTTCCTTTTCGACCTGCGCCAGCGCCGCGCCATCTGAGCCGCCGCGCTAGACACTTACCCCAGCGTTTTCTACACTGAGAGGACGCACCCGCATCTTCATCGCTGCGCCGGAGTCTGTTTATCCGCAAGCTTTACGCCAAGTACATGTTCGACTGGGAGACGCGCCTCACCACGCGCGACAACAACCGCGTGGTGCGTCCGTTCGAGTGGGGCGAGGACTGGACCACGCACTGGCCCGGGGTGGACCTGGCGCCGCCGGGCAACGGCGCCGGCTTCGACGATCATGAGCGCTACTTCCAGGAATTGAACCGGCGCATCATCGCCAACAGCGACCAGTTCTTCAGCTATGCGCATCCCACGGACTTCCATCTTTCCACGCGCATCCTGCCGGGGGAGCGCGAGGCGACTCATCTGCTGGAGTTCACCTCGCCCGTGCGGACGCCGCATCCGGTGAACAACCTGGTCTCAGCGCGGTGGTATCCGGCCAAGGAACATTCGCGCAAGGCGGTCGTCCTGCTGCCGCACTGGAATTCGAAGCCGCACAGCTACATCGCGCTGTGCAAGATCCTGGCGAAGCTGGGCATCTCCACGCTGCGGCTGAGCCTGCCGTATCACGACCGCCGGCTGCCGGCGGACACGCAGCGGTCGGATTACGCGGTGTCGGCAAACATCGGGCGCACCATCGACGCCACGCGCCAGGCCGTCATCGACACGCGCGCCGCGCTCGACTGGCTCCAGCACATGGGCTACGAGCACTTCGGCATCGTCGGCACCAGCCTGGGGTCGTGCTACGCCTTCCTCACCAGCGCGCACGACGACCGCATCAAGGTCAACGCCTTCAACCACGCGTCCACGTATTTCTCGGATGTGGTGTGGACCGGGCAGTCCACGCGCCACGTGCGCGCCGGCATTGAGCCTGTGATGGACCTGGACCGCCTGCGCCAGGTCTGGGGCGCCATCAGCCCCATGAACTACTTCCACAAGTTCCAAGAGAAGCAGAAGAAGATGCTGGTCATCTACGCGACCTACGACCTCACGTTCCTGCCCGAGTACTCCAAGCAGGTCATCGAGCAGTTCGCTGCGCACCGCATCGAGCACGAAGTGAAAGTGCTGCCCTGCGGCCACTACTCCACGGGCGAAACGCCGTTCAAGTTCATGGACGGCTGGTGGATCGGGAAGTTCCTGAAGACGGCGCTGTAGGCGGGCAGGGCGGAGCGTCTCATTCTGAGACTGCCGCTTTTTCCCGTTTTGGAATCGCCTAGGCCCAGTCCATTAATTCCTTGTTTTTGCTCGGGTCTTCTGTATTCTCGGGTGAATAACCTTATGTCTTTATGGTCGCCTCTGCGGTTTGTGGTTCGCGCGGCTTTGCTGTGCGCCTTTTCTCTCTTTGCCCTCAGCGCACCCGCACAGATTAAGACGAAACCATACGCTAGCGGACCTTCGCAACTCGGACCAGCCATCGTGTTTGTCCATGGATTCTGCGGATCGGCAGACGCTTGGCTTCCTTTTCAAAAGGAAGTTGCCTTGGACCTCAATCAGCATGCCGATTTCGGCAAACTTTATCCAGATACACTGCCTCTCTACGTGTGGGACGGAAGCCTATGGGGAGCAGGAACCCAATTCAGCAAGAATGGGGAGACTGTACTGGATCCGGCCCAATTGGATCATGTGCGGTCTCGCCGGTTTTTCTTGGTTGCATTTCATTCTGCCAGCCCGGAAAAACCGTTTGAAGATCGTGCGGTAGCTCAGGTTCCGGTGCGGACAAAGGCCATGGAGCTTGCCAATATCATCCAGTCAATTAGACGCCAATTCGGCGTGGATGACGTAATCCTGGTCGGGCACAGCATGGGCGGGTTAGTATCGCGCGCATACATACAGGGTATGGCAGAGGATTCGGGCCAAGCCGTTAAGGACGAACAAACAGGGCATTTTGCCACAGGCTATCGGCGCGATGTTCGGGCACTAATCATGCTCGATACACCGAATCTGGGAGCAATGTCTGCCTTTATCAGTGATAAATTTTCAGGCTTGCCTTTGTGCTTCGCAGTGGATTCCACAAATCTCGAGGAGCTAAAAACCTCCAGCAAGCTGATTGAAGATCTAAACACGAGGTTTGCAAAACATTTGCCGCTGGAACTCTACGTCAACTCAATCGTGAGCTACGTTAGGAACTACAACCAACTTGTCGATATTGGGTGCAATGGAGAAAGCGACGGCATCGTCTGTAAGAAAGAACAGAACATGACCGATGCTGTCGGTGTCCGTTCACCCGTTTGGAAGTGGACAGACAACCCTTACGACGTGGAAAAGGACATACTCTCTTCCACTTGTAAAGAGTTCTTACACCGCACGCATTGCCTTGCCGGCTTCCCTGAATGGTTAGGATCTCACTACCGACATGCGGTTAGATATGTTCGAGCAGCGGTAAAGGAAGGTCTGAACACACCGCCTGAAGGAGCCATTGAGCCTGTTCAGATCAAGACTGGGTCGGGTGGGACAGTTCTGGCAGTTTCCGGTTGGGCTGCTGACAAGGAAGAAAAAGTAGCTGCCGCGAGGGTCAATTTTCAGGCGCGGGATAAGGCTACGAGACAGATCACGGACTTGAATCTGAGTACGAGCCCATCTCTCCCAACATCCCATCTGGCCACGCAAACCGGAATCCCGGGATGGGGGTCAAGTGGATGGTCTATTGAGATTCCCCTCGCCGCCTTGGCTCAACAAGATGACAAAGAATACGAGATCATCGCGATCGCATACGACAATGAGGGGTTCTTCAAGGCTCTACCTGGGCGCAGCACTGCCTTCCGAGTGCCCGGAACGAGCAACCGTCCGCCTAACATCGAGATCGAGCAGATCGTTGAATCAGGCACCGGTAAGCTTTCTGTCCCGGTGAACGGCACCTTGCGCGTTACCGGATGGGCTGCCGATGAAGAAGACGGTGCCCCGGTTCCCGAAGTGCGAGTCTTCATTGACGGTCAGCTATTCGGGGTCGCAACTTTAGGTCTGCCGCGACCGTCCCAACGCCCCGCCTGGGCAAACAGTGGTTGGGAGATTGCGAGGCCCATCGGGAACCTCGCCGTAGGTGAGCACGTGGTTTCAGCAGTCGCGGTGGACTCGCAAGGACGGTCCACGGAGTACAAGCAACGTTCTCGGGGCGGAACGGTGTTTACCGTCTACGCCCCGAACAATACCTTACCGGAAGGATTCATCGAACTGATCAAGGGCCCGCAGGACACCAGCACGGTCTTGCGCGGAGAGAATGTCCGCATCGAAGGATGGGCGGCGGACGCCGAGGACTTGGCTCCGCTTACTAAGGTCTCCATCCTTCTCAACGACAAGGCCGTGGGCAACGCGACGTTGGGGAAGGTTCGTATCGATGTGGCTGAGGTGAAAGATCGTCCAGACTGGCTCAACAGCGGATGGGTTTTTGATCTCAGCACCTCCTTGTTGGAGTACGGAAGCTATCGAGTGAAAGCGCTGGCCTATGACTCCAAGGGCTCCTTCACTGCTTTGAAATATATCGGCTTAGGTGACAGCACCCTCACGGTCTCGCAAACTGGCAACAGTCCTCCTGAGGGATATGTGGAAGTCATTGAAGATGCTGGTGACGGGGACAGGATCCTGGCCCAAAGTGGAGTCCTGCGAATGCGTGGGTGGGCAGCAGACAAGGAGCAGGGCTCGCCAGTCACGCGCGTCGAGATCAGGATCAATGATCAACCGTTCGGGACAGCAGCGTTGGGGTTCGCCCGAAGTCAGATAGCTACGGTCTTCAATCGGCCAGCGTGGTCCCTGAGTGAATGGCGTTTCGAGCAGAACATCGGCATGCTGGGACTGGGGGTTCACACGGTTTCCGCGTGGGCACTAGACGACAAAGGCAGCAGCATCAAACTACCGATGGCCGGCGGGGCGCCAAACACGCTGGAAGTCGTGGCAGTAGGCAATTCCCCGCCAACCGGTTATCTGGATTATGCGGTCGACCGCGCCGACGGTGACGGTACCATTCCCCAAAACGGTCGAGTGGTCGTAGCGGGATGGGCCGCTGACCGGGAAGATAACTCTCCCGTAGCGCGAGTGGACGTCTTCATTGACGGCATAAAGTATGGAAGCGCCAACTTGGCGATAGCCCGGCCTGACGTTGCCGGTGTGATGGGAAAACCGAACTGGGCGAACAGCGGCTGGCGCGGCGAATTTGGCATCGGGAATCTGGGGCTTGGAACCCATACCGTGACTGCCGTGGCCTTCGACTCCGGCAATGCAGCCACGACGCTCTTCAGGAGCGCTGAGTTGGAGGTTATCGCCCCATCCACAACCGTCCTGCCCATCCTTGACAGTGTGCACCCCAACTCGTTGCTAATAGGGAGACGGGTAGTCGACCTTTTTGGCGCCAACTTCCAGAACGGCGCCAAGGTACGCGTTGTAGGCAGCAACTTTATCAGTGATGCGCCTCCGGTCCTTTTCCTCACTACTGGTCATCTGCGAGCCACCTTGGATCTGTTGTCTCCGGGAACGATTAATATCGGAGTGGTCAACCCGGACGGAAACACTTCCGTCGCCCGGCCGCTCAACGTGGGCGTAACCGCGCCGGTGGTCTCGGGAGTGAATCCCAATCCTGTGCCTGCTTCTGGCGGCGATCAGGCCATTAATGTCATTGGCAACGCCTTTGTCAGCGGTTCGGGATTGAAGGTCAGGGCCAGCTATCCCGGTGGATTCACAGATCTAACGGGCGCTCAGGTCGTATTCAATTCGCCTGTACAACTTACCGTCATTCTCACGGTAGGGCTGCCGCCGTCTCCAGCAGCTTGGTCCGTTCAGGTATTCAATCCTAATGGACAAGCATCGAACATATTTCCTTTTACTGTATCCGGAGTGCCTACTCCCACGATCAGCGGGGTCGATCCCACGACGCTTACCGTCGGACAGCAAACGAGCGTCACCATAAACGGTAATGACTTCAATACGAGCATCGCGCGCCTGGTCATCACGGGCCCAGCCTGTGCGGCCTCCAGCCCTTGTGTCGTGCCTAACGACGTGCTCACCACCAAGATGGTGAATCAGTTAGTCGGGCCGGTTACACTTCACAACACCGGAACATTCGCCCTCGCGGTGCAAAACGGCAGCGGCGCACTTTCGAACACATTTAATCTATCGGTGAAGGCTCCCTTTACGGCTGGGATCTCGCCGTCATCGGGACAAGTCAATGTGACGGATTTCCGCATCAGCGGGGGAGGTGCTACGCCGGGAGGCAGTGTTACGGCAATTGAGACATTTCCCAACGGGAACGTCACAACGTTCACCGTATCGGCAGACGGGAACGGCAACTATCTGTTTGGTCCTTTCAAGCTCTCGCAGGTCGGGAATTACTCCGCGACTCTCCGCGATGTCGCGACCAATGCCAGCGTATTCTTGACCTGGACAGTAACCGCAGCTTTCACCGCAACAATATCCCCGTCCTCGGGGCAGGCGAATGTCACAGACTTTCGGATTACGGGTGGAGGGGCTACGCCAGGAGGAAGCGTGACGGCAACTGAGACCTTCCCTAATGGAAGCGTGACCACATTCACGGTTTCAGCCGACGGGAATGGCAACTACTTGTTCGGCCCCTTCAAGCTTGCGCAAGTGGGCAACTACTCCGCGACCATCCGAAACGTGAGCACCAATGCTTCTGTTCCCCTGACGTGGACGGTAACGCCCTGAAATGCTTTTGGGCGGGTGGCCGATTCGAGCCGGCTAATTCCGTAGATCATCGCCCTCGAAGCCCCGTTTCTCTTAGAAAATCACCTTCCCGATTCGGAACGAATCAAGACCTACCCAGTAGGCTTTTCCCCTTGACAGCTTTCCTCTGCACTGGTAATCTATTCACATCGTCTATATCTACTGGATATAGTCGAATAAGTCCTTTGTTTGTGCTTAAGTACGTATAACTCCTTTGTTTCTGCTTAACTACGGACGCAGATCCGCTAAACCCAATGTTTCTGCGTAACTAGCAAAAGGGGGATGGTGAAAGTTTTTTGAACCGGCTGGCCCACTTAAGTCGCTAGGTTAGTCGCTGATTCTAAAGAACTTACCGTAACTAAGCAGAAACAAAGAACTTATCGTAAGTTCTAGATTACAAAGAACTTCCGAAAATATTTTTTGCGGCGAGGGACGGAAAAGACTCAGGCCAGGAACCGGCCGGCGACCGGAGACTGAAGACCGAAGACTGGCAGCAGCTCCGCTACTTGTTCTTCCACACCGGCTTGCGCTTCTCCAACACGGCGCGGATGCCTTCCTGCACGTCTTCCAGCGCCTGGAGCTGGTTCAGGTAGATGTCCTGCGACTTCTTCATGGCCTGGTCGAGCGGGATGCCCTGCGAGCTGCCGATGACCTTCTTGGTCACCTCCAGCACCGGGCCGCTGAACTCGCCAATCTTGTTGACGATGCCGTCGACCACGGACTGGAGCTGTGCCTCCGGCACCACCTTGTTGACGAAGCCGAGCTGGTGCGCCTCTTCCGCGCTGAGGGCCTCGCCGGTGAGGATGAGCTCGTAGGTCTTCTTGGGGCCGATCATCTGCGGCAGCATCACGCAGGCGAAGGGCGGGAAGACGCCGAGCTTTACTTCGGGTTGGGCGAACTTGGCTTTGGGCGTGGCGATGACCATGTCGCCAAAGGCCACCAGCTCTGAGCCCGCGCCCACGGCGGGGCCGTTGACCACGACGATGAGGGGCTTGGAGATCTCGCGGATGGCATGGAAGACGCGGTTGAAGGCGTCGAGCGTCTGGAAGACGCGGTCGGCCTTGGAGTCCTCGAGCGAGATGCCGGCGGAGAACATCTTGTCGGAGCCCGACGTGACCAGGATGGCCTTGATGTCCGAGCGCGAGCTGAGGCCCTCGATGGCCTCGGCGATCTCACCCATCATGGGCACGGTGAGCACGTTGTAAGGCGGATGGTTCAAGACCAGGCGCGCGACGAACGTGGACGTGTCGAACTGGATGTACTTGAACCCTGCCGGGGCTGCTGCTGCGGGACTGCCGTCGGTGGCCGAAGCCATACGTCACCTCATAGAAGCTGGGGTACTGGGGAACGTGATTATCCTTCGAAGGGGCCTCACCGCACAAGAGAGAGCGCTTCGCATCAGGGTTTTGCCGTAGAAGCGGGGTTTTGCCGTAGAATCTGGGTATGAAGATCGCTCTCGGCGCCGACCACGCGGGCTTCGAGCTCAAAGAGAAGGTCAAGAAGTACCTGACCAAACACGGCTACCAGGTCGAGGACCTGGGCACCAACAACGGCGATTCGGTGGACTATCCGGACTACGCCTACAAGGTGGCGAAACACATTGCCGGCAACCAGGCTGATTTTGGCGTGCTGGTATGCGGCAGCGGACTCGGGATGGCAATGACCGCGAACAAAGTGCCCGGAGTCCGAGCCGCCTCCGCCACGCTCGAGCAGGAAGCCCAGCTCGCCCGCGAACATAACGACGCCAACGTGCTGGCCATCGGGGCGCGGCTGGTGAAGGACGAGCAGGCGATGAAGCTGGTGGATACGTTCCTCAAGTCGTCATTCGGACATGGGCGCCACGTGCCGCGCGTCGCCAAGATCGAGGCGGTAGAACGCGAGATCGCCCGCGAGGTCGCCAAGGGCACGCGCAGCTAGCCGATGCATGCGGAGCATCGCCAGGGCGAGTACCTGATCACCACCGATCCGGCGCGCTTCGACCTGGACGTGATCCACGGCTACCTGACGGCGTGCTACTGGGCGGAAGGCATCCCGCGGGAGACGGTGCAACGCTCGATCGAGGGCGCGCTGTGCTTCGGGCTGTTCGCCGGGGATAAGCAAGTGGGGTTCGCGCGGGTCATCACCGACCAGGCGACGTATGCGTACCTGGCAGACGTCTTCATCCTGGAGCCGCATCGCGGACGCGGCCTGAGCAAGTGGATGATGCAATGCATCCTCTCTGACCCGCGGCTGCAAGGTTTGCGCCGGTGGTCGCTGGTCACGCGTGACGCGCACGGGCTCTACGAGCAGTTCGGCTTTACCGCGCTGGAGAACCCGCAGCGCTACATGGAACGGATCTTCAGGGACGTATACAAGAAGAAGGATTAGCCATCATGCCGGAAAACGATCGCATGCAACTGCCGCTCGCTGCGGCGGACCCCGATGTCGCCGCCGCCGTGGACGCGGAAGAGGTCCGCCAGCACGACGGGCTGGAGATGATCGCGTCAGAGAACTTCGTGAGCGAGGCGGTGCTGGAGGCCGCGGGCTCGGTCTTCACCAACAAGTACGCGGAAGGCTATCCGGGACGCCGCTACTACGGCGGATGCGAGTTCACCGACGTGATCGAGAACCTGGCGCGCGACCGCGCCAAGCAGCTCTTCGGCGCCGAACACGCCAACGTCCAGCCGCACTCGGGCTCGTCGGCGAACATGGCGGCGTATTCGTCAGTGTTGCAGCCGGGCGACACCATCCTCGGCCTGAACCTGGCGCACGGCGGGCACCTCACGCACGGCCATCCGCTGAATTTCTCCGGCAAGGTGTACAAGGTTGCCGCCTACGGCGTGCGCAAGGACACCGAGGTCATTGACTACGACGAGCTCGAAGCCGTGGCGGTGAAGGAAAAGCCGAAGATGATCATCGGCGGCGGCAGCGCCTACGCGCGCATCTTCGACTTCCCGCGGATGCGCGCCATCGCCGACAAGGTGGGCGCGCTCCTGCTGGTGGACATGGCGCACTTCGCCGGCCTGGTGGCGGGCGGTGTGCATCCTTCACCGGTGCCGCACGCGCACATCGTGACCACCACGACGCACAAGACGCTGCGCGGGCCGCGCTCCGGCATGATCCTGAGCCGCGCGGAGTTCGCCAAGGAGATCGACAAGAACGTCTTCCCGGGCGCGCAGGGCGGGCCGCTGGTCCACATCATGGCGGCCAAGGCGGTGTGCTTCGGCGAGGCGCTGCGTCCGGAGTTCAAGGACTACGCGCGGCAGGTGGTGGCCAATGCGAAGGTGCTGGCCGATTCGCTGATGGGCCTGGGCTACCGCGTGATCTCCGGCGGTACGGACACGCACCTGATGCTCGTAGACGTCTTCGCCAAGGGCATGCTGGGCAGCGAGGCGGAGAACGCGCTGGGCCATGCCGGCATCACCGTGAACAAGAACGCCATCCCGTTCGATACCAACCCGCCGCTCAAGCCGAGCGGCATCCGCATCGGCACGCCGGCGCTGACGACCCGCGGCATGAAGGAAGGCGAGATGAAGACGATCGCCGGCTGGATCGCCACCGCGCTCGACCATCGCAACGACGAAGCCAAGCTGGCCTCGATCCGCAAGCAGGTGGCAGAGTTGTGCGAGGCCTTCCCCCTCTACGCCCGCCGCCGCGCCAAGCTGGCCGTGACCCGCTAAGAAAAAACGGGCACATCCTTGCGGATGTGCCCAAGGCTGTACGACTCAGGAGAAAGAACTAGTTCGGGGCCTGGCAGCTCTGGACCACGTAGTCCAGTGCCGTCGTGCCGGTGGTGCTCAGGCGATAGGAGTAGTCGCCGTTCGCCATGTCACCAAGCCGGATACGCTTGCCGTTGCTCTCGTTCGCGCTCGCGATCAGGCCACCATCGGCGCCATGCAATCCGAAATTGATGGCCAGATTGCCCGGATGGTAGTTGACCTTGCCGTCGAGGTTCGGCAGCAGGATGCGGAAGGGGACGGAAGACTCCACTCCCGGCATCAGCGCGCCGGCGAAACGCTCGCAGAACTCGTCCGGCGGCGGCGGAGGCGGCGGCGGAGGCGTGGGATCGCCCACCAGGAACGGCCGCCCGGTCGCGCTGTCAGAGTTCAGCAGCAGCGACGTAGTCAGCGTGGTGCCGATGCGGATGAACGCATTCGCGCCCGGTGAGGTCGCAGTGGTGTTCAGCACGTCGCCACCCGCGGCGTTATTCAGCTTATCCAGGCCCAGACGCCACACGATAGTGTTGCCCTCGATCGCGCCATAGTCCGGCGTGCCGAGCGTGGTCTGGGTGTTGGTGCCGGTGGTGGGGTTCGGAATGACGGCGCCATACTGGAAGGTGCGCTCGCCGGTCTCGGTGATGTTCGCCGCCACGAACACGGGCCGGCCCAGCATGGTCGCCGTCATCGTCCAGCGCATCTGCGTAGTCAGCGTGCTCATGTTGGCCAGCGAGAGCCGGTAGACGAGCTGCTGCGCCGCGCTGTCCCAGGTAAAGTCGCCCTGGCGGATGTCCTGCGCGTTGGTGCCGAGTTGGTCCCCGGACAGGTCCAGGATCTCCGGGGTCTCCGGGCTGGGGAAGAGGTTCGCCGGATGCGGCACCGCGCTGAGGCCGGCGGCGGCGCGCACGGCATTGTGCGCGTCGAGATAGCCCGCGCCGACTTCGCGCTCGGTGTACGGCATCGGGGTAGCGGTGGAGCGCAGGATGGTGACGACATCATCCGGGCTTAACTGCGGATTGGCCTCCATCATCAGCGCGACCACGCCGCTCACGTGCGGGGCGGAAAAGCTGGTGCCCTGTGAGGTGGTGTAGAACGGCAGGAAGGCCGGGGCGATGGTGGTGAGGTCGTTGGAGCCGACGAAGAGCGGCACCGAGCCCGCGACGTTGGTCACGCCCGCGCCCTTGTTGCGCGTGCTCTTGATGTCCACGCCCGGCGCAGTGATGTCCGGACGCAGGTTCGGCGGAGCCGCGGGATCGGCCGGCTGACCGGCGACGTCCACGCCCGTGCCGTTGTCCTCACCGCGCGAAGAGAAGCCAGCCAGGTCGCCCAGGTTCTCTTTCACGCTGGCCGCGACGCAGACGGTCCACGCCATGGTGCAGTAGGGATTGATCGCGCCCGGCACATCGCCGACGCTGTTGATGCCGTTACCGGCGGAGAAGACCACGGTGATGAAGTGGTCATGCAGCGCACGGGTGGCCACGTTGATGGGATTGGCCGGGTCAAGGCCCGCCGGGTTGGTGCGCAGGCGCGAGCCCCAGGAGTTGTTGACCACGCGGATGTTGTAGCGGACCTGGTTGACCAGGACATAGTCGAATGCGCCGAGGATGCCGAACTGCGGCAGGCCGCAGTCGTTGCCCGCGACGATGCCGATGAGGTTCGCACCGGGTGCCACGCCGCCATAGAATCCGCCGGACTGCTGTCCGGTGCCGCCGACCACGCCGGCGACAAAGGTCCCGTGGCCGCCTTCCACGTCAGTCTGCGGCAGGTTCTCCACGTAGACCGGGCCAGCCAGCGAGAGATTCAGGGATGCTCCCGGCGCGCCTGCGATGGCAGGGCAACCAGTGGGAAAGGTCGAGATCTCGGCCAGCGGCTGCTGCACGTTCTGGACGACGTTCTTGCCGAAGGTGATGTCGGCATGGGTGCCGTCGATGCCGGTGTCGATGATGGCGACGCCTATGCCCTTGCCGGAAATGGGCATGCCGTTGTTACGCCGGGTGAGGTCGGCGTCCTTGCGCAGCGCGGTCACACCGATGAAGCTGCGGCTCGCATTCGTGTGCAGCGCCTGCACCTCATTGCTGTAAAGTGAGAGGACCTCGCTGCGCGTCTTGAGCTGGTCGAACTGGGCAGCATTGATGGCGGTGAGCACCATCGGGAGCTTCTGCAGGACCACGCCGTGGTTGATGCCCATGAGGCGCAGGTTGGCAAGGTCGGCGCTTGTGGGGTAGCTCTTATATGTGATTACCACGGCGGTCTGACCCAACGGCGCGGCGGCAACGGCGCTGGCGAGCTGGGGATCGACTTTGACTTGGGCGGTGGCGGAGAGAGTTAGCAGGAACAGGAGAGTTGTCAGGGTAAGGTTTCTAGCTTTCGACATGGACGCTCCGAACGAGAAGTTTTGAGTCAAGGGAGCCTGGGAACCGGAAAAGCAGGGTAGCACAGTAGTACCACTACTGCCAAGTAAAGATGCAAAAATCCGCTGGAGGGATGCACTACCCGTAACCTGCTGAAAACAAGCATCAATCTCGATGAAAATCGCCTTTGATCTGCGGCGCAAGATGGGTTTTGGCGTTGGGACCTACATCCGCAACGTGATGCGGACGCTCGGCCGCGTCGATGCCCCCGGCGGCACCGGGCCGGGTCACCAGTACGTCCTCATCGGCACGCCGGACCGCCTGCGCGAGTTCCGGGGGCTGCCGGAGAACTTCATCCTGCAGCCCATGCCGACGCTTCCCACCACCTGGAAGATGACACTCGCTTTCCGCCGCCTGCTGCAGCAGCACAAGTGCGACCTGCTCCACATCCCCCACCTGTTCAAGACGCCGCGGCTGTCGGCGTGTCCGTACGTCATCACGGTGCACGACGTGCTGGACTTCATGTACCGCAAGCAGCACCAGTCCGCGTGGCGAAACCGATTGCGGCTGGAGATGGCGCGCTACGCGGTCTCGCATGCGGCGGCGGTGGTGGCGGTCTCGCAATCGACCAAGACGGACCTGCTGCGGCTCTTCGGCGACGGCGTCCGCCCGGAGCGCGTGCACGTGGCGCATAACGCGCTCGACGAGCGGCTGGCCGGCCCGCACGCCACGCCGGAAGAGCGGCGCTTCATCGCCGAGCGCTACCAGGTGACGCATCCGTTCCTGCTCTATGCGGGCGACATCAAGCCGCACAAGAACGTGGCCAAGCTCATCGAGGCCTTTTCCGCGCTGAAAGGGGAGCTGAAGAAGGAAGGCAAGCTGCCGGACCTGAAGCTCATCATCATCGGGAATGAGATCTCGTCGCACCCGGACCTTCGGCGCACCATGATCCGCAGCGGGGTGCAGAATGACGTGCGCTTCCTGGGCTTTGTGCCCATCGAGACCCTGCGGACGTTCTACGATGAGGCGAAAGTCTTCGTTTTCCCGTCGCTGTATGAGGGCTT
>Ga0209172_10002972_pt1 | contig 27656 bp, 18 predicted proteins | sample LarsenN4metaG_FD_184113 | JGI IMG/M metagenome (GOLD analysis project Ga0209172, IMG submission 184113) | Hot spring sediment bacterial and archeal communities from British Columbia, Canada, to study Microbial Dark Matter (Phase II) - Larsen... ... | reverse complement strand
GCGGTCGCATCGCGAGTTGAAGGTGCGGACAACAACCGGATGTACCGTTTCACGTTACCGTTCGCGTCCCTGTCCGGTTACCGGAATGGAGACCGCAATGCTCTCGTCTCTGTCCCTGCCGACGACATCGTCAAGGTCCACCTGACCTTCGCGCCACGATTCGAGGATGTGGAATACGGACTGGCCGCTGGCGGGCGGCTGAAAGATGGCGTCGCCGCCTCGCCGCCAGGAACGGAAGAGGAATGGCACGCCATCGACGCCGAGGCCATGCTCGCGGGCCTCAAATACTACGTCGGCACCTGGAACGCTGAGGAACGCATCACGTGCCTGGCGAACTTCGGCCTAGTCCAGCCTGATCCCGAAGATCCCGCTACCTGGTATTACCGCCTGCTGGTGCGCCGCGGCGAGGCCTCCTCGACTCCGCAGGCCTGGACGCCCGGCACGCGCATCCAGCGGATCTCGACCATTACCGGTACCCGCTCCGACATTGAGTGGCAGGTGCGGATCTCGAACCTCGCCGTCACCGGCGACCGGACGCTCAAGGTCGGCGGCGATGCGCCCCGGATCGAAGAATCCGATGGCCGCTGCCGCTACGAGGGTTTCTGGGAGGACTATCGTTACGGTGCAGGCTGGCCGACGCAGTGGTGGTCGCTTGGCCACGCCAAACGCTGCGCGCCCACCGACGCCCAGGATCACCGGGCCGTCACAATCCGCTACTCCTACCCGCGCGAGCACAATCTCTACCTCGGCACGTGGCTCGGCCGCGACGCGGGCCGGATCGAAGTCACGATCAACGGCGGCACGCCCGTCGTTCACGATCTCTATCTCAACGACTACAACGGCCTCGCGGCGATGAAGGAACTCGCCGCCGCGCTCGCTGGCGGCACGCACACGGTCGAGATCCGCGCGCTGTTTGAGAAGCACCCGGCGAGTAATGGCTACTACTGTTACTTCGATTACCTCTGGCCGCTCGAGCCGCAGGACCCGCCGGACCCTCCGAAGGTCTATCCCGACGTCTCGCTCGCCATCGACTTCGACACCGACCACGGCTACAAGAAGCCGCCCGCCTGGCACGTGTGGCATCTGAAGCAGCTCGGCTTCATGGGCCACGCCGACGTCTACATGGGCGTCTTCTGGAACAACAAGCGCCGCCGCATCGAGGCCACGTACCCGAACTGCACCGTGAGCATCGGCGCCTGGCAGGTGGATCAGCCGCTGTGGATCAATCTCTCAGGCACCACGCTCTACTTCTCGCCCGGCGCGGGCCTCGCGACCGAGGACATCGCCGCGCACCTGCGTGCGATGATCAACGTCACCTTTCCAGGCGTCTGGTGCACCAGCGACGGCGGCTCGATCCAAATCCGTTCCCGCGCGCCAAGCTACACCTTCACGATCTCGGCCAGCCCGCAATTGAGCATCTCGCAGGGCACACCGTCGCTCGACCAGCCGGGCGCCGAAGGCGACTGGGAGATGATCGACACCATCTCGCCCGTGATGACCCACGGCGCGCGGAACTGGATTCGCGACCTGGCGCGCGAGTTCAAACAGGCCGGCATCGACGCCAGCTTCGCCTTCTCAATGGAGTGCTACCTGCCGCCGATGGCGATGACCGCACGCTACTGGGACGGCGAGCCGGTCTTCCTGCCCATTCCGTCCCATCAGATGCACTTCGGCCCGCGCGTGCGGAACTACCTCAAGCAGATGTACAAGGAGTGCGCCGACGAAATCGCCGCCGCCGGCCTCGCCATCGTGCTCCAGTTCGGCGAGACGCAGTGGTGGTACTTCCCGAATGCCTCGGGCATGCCGTTTTACGACGACGACACGAAGGCGGCGTTCCAGGCTCGCTACGGCCGGCCATTACACCGGTTCCTGGCCAATACCGACTCGCCCAACGACGACATCGAGAGCGCCAACTTCCTGCGCGACCGCATCTGGGAGTACTGTGCCGAGGTCATCAGCTACGTCCGGCGGTTCCATCCATCGGCGGTGTTCGAATGCCTCTGGCCGCTCGACGCCAATCAGGGCAAACCCGCGCCGGACCCTGCCTTCCGCGCGCTCAACTTCCACGTGAACCTGCCCAACGAATGGAAGACCTCCGCGTACGGCGTGAAGTACTTCCGCGCGGAAGGTTTCGATTACGACGTCTGGCAGAAGAACGCGCGGCTCATGCGGCAGACGCTCGAGTTTCCGCTGAAACTCGGCCGCCCGGCTTCCGAGTGCATGTACCTGGCCGGCATTTACGGACCGCCCGATCCGCCAATGCGCGAGGCCTACGGCATGTGGCGGAATCGCGGGCTCTATTCGTTCTGCTTCTGGGCGTTCGATCAGTTCTGCCTGAACTCTCGGGCCCTGCCGCTGGAAGTGCCTGCGCAGTCAACGGCGACGCTTGTCTCGTATCGCCGCCCACGCGCCGCGCGCTCCCCTGAAGCGCCCGTCGCAGTGGCATATGCGCCGGAGCCCAGCAGCCGCCTGAACACGTTCCGCTTGAACGCGAGGAGGTTGAACGGATGAGCAACTACCCGAACGCGATCGACGATGCCTCCAGTCTCTACTCGCCCGCCGACGCCTTCTCGGCCAAGCCGCTCGAAACGATCACTACGATGCCGGTCTACGCTGGCGATACGACCATCAGCGTTGAGTCCACCGGCGTAGGCTTTCCCGACGAGTACGGCATTCTCTCGATCGACGACGAACTGATCGTCTACACCGGCAAGACCGCCACGCAGTTCACTGGTTGTCAGCGCGGGGCGTTCGGGACTGTCGCGGCGCAGCACACCTCCGGAGCCACCGTGCGCGCCAACATGGTCTCGGCGTATCTGAAGGCGCTTCATGAAGCCGTCATCGCCGTCGAGCAGGAACTTGGGGTCGCGTCCAACCGCAACTACGTCCGCAAGGACGGCGCGGTGACGATCACCGGCGCGAAGAGCTTCGTTGATGGCGCGGAGTTCGGCTCGGGCAACAAGGCGGCCACGGGTCTCGTGCGCCTGCCCAACACCGGAGCGGTGAAATGGCGCAGGACCGACGGCTCCGGCGACCTGGGCCTCGCATTGAACTCGAGCGACCACCTCGTATCCGACGCCATCATCGACTTCGCGCCCGGACAGACCTTCGGCGCGTTCTCCTACCCAGACGCCGGCTACGGCAACAAGGGCATCGTCCAGATCGACGCCGCCGGAGGCCTCGCCGTCGAGTCGGGCGTACTCTCGATGGCCCCTTCCGGAGCAACGCCAGGCACCTACCCCAAGGTCACCGTGGACGCAAAAGGCCGCGTGACCGCAGGCGCCAACCTTTCAGCCGGCGATCTGCCCGGCCACACGCACACCGCCGCCGACATCGTGAGCGGCGAGTTTCCCCACAAGGTCCAGAAAGACGGCGCCGACGTAGGGACGCGCCGCGCGCTGAACCTGGTCCAGGGTACCCGTGTCTCGCTGGCAGCCGCCGACGACCCGGCCAACGACCGTGTCAGCGTGACCATCAGCGCCAGTCCTCCCGAAGCGGGCGAAATCACGAACGCCCTCGGCTATATCCCCGCCAACCGCGCGGGCGAGCACTTCACGGGACCAATAGACTGCGGCCCGCATCAGACCATCGGCGGCCCACTCGAGAACATGGCGAAGCACTCCGAGGACTTCGCCGCGGCCATCTGGGACAAGAACGGCGGCTCGTGCTCCGTCACATCGAACGCCGTCATCGCCCCAGACGGCAACCAGACTGCCGACGTGATCACCGCCGTCACATCGACGCCCGTCCTCCAGCAACAGATCGCGGGACTCGCCGACGGCGGCACGTACACCTTCTACATCTGGGCGCGCGTCCCATCCTGCACCCGCAAGGTGTCGCTCGCCATCGTCGACAACACCTATGCCGCCTATCTCGCCGGACCGACGCAGGTCACGCTCACGACGTCCTGGCAGCGCTTTAAGATCACCGGCACGCTCGCGGGCGGCCAGACCGGCCTCTGGATAGTCATCCGCCAGTACGCCGCCAGCGGTGATGACTGGACCACCGGCGACGTCCACGTCTGGGGCGCCTGCCTCCAGCAGGGCAACGATCCGCAGAAAGCCTACGCCCGCACCTGGGCGTCGCAGATGCCGCACATCGCCTCCGGCCTCACAGCCGGCCCGACCGTCATCGCCGCGCCGGACTCTACCACCTCGCCCCTCAAGATCCACGGTCCTGGCTCGAACCTCGCCGACAGCACCCTCCTCGAACTGACCGCCAACGGCGAACTCATCCTCGCCGGCGGCTCCGGCAACGGCTACGGCTTCGCCGAACTCGGTTCCGCCAACAACCCCTCCGGCTGGGCAGGCGTGCTCAAAGTGAAGACGCCCGCCGGAGCCACGCTCGGCTACATCTTGCTCTACGCGAATCCATAATCGGTCCAGGTCAAGGCGTTCAGACCGTTCAATCCCTCTTACGCTGGCCTAAACTTCCTCGATAGGCGTCGCGTAACCGGGGAAACTGGGCGGAGAGGTTGGGGTAATCCTCAAGTAGCCTCAGGACTCGGCGCCGGAGGGCGTAGCGATCGTTCAGCCCCAGCAGCTTCCACGCTTGAGTCTTCTTCCAAGCGGTCTTTTCCAGGGCTCGCTCAACCTCGGCCAGTTCTGTCCGAGCCAGTGCTTCTTTAAGAGCGGCGTCTTCAACGGACACCGTTGTATTCCGCGCTTGTGGCTCTCGAAGTTCCGCAGGGAGGTCCCCGGCCTCGACACGTCGGTGCTTTCTGAGACCAGCCTTAATGATGGCCGATTCCAGGACGTTTCGGAGTTCCCGCACATTGCCCGGCCAGTTGTACCTGCACAGCAAGTCCATAGTCGCCGGCTCCACTCCGGCCAGACCCCGCGCCGGCCCGCCCAGCTTCTGAAAGTAGTGGTTCACCAGCAGCGGAATGTCGTCCCGCCGGTCACGCAACGGCGGCAGGCGGATTTCGAGAACCCGAAGCCGGTGATAGAGGTCGTCACGGAACCGGCCTTGCTGGACCAGCAGCCTCAGGTCGTCGTTTGAAGCGGCCACCACCTGGACGTCCACCGGAATCTCTCTGGTCCCTCCAAGCCGGGTGATGACTCGTTCCTCCAAGAAGCGCAAGAGCTTGACCTGTACATTCGATTCCAGCTCATCGATCTCGTCCAGGAACAGGACACTACCGTCGGCCCTCTCGAAGTAACCCGTACGGGGCTGCTGTGCGCCAGTGAAGGCGCCTCTTTCGTACCCAAATAGCTCCGCTTCCACCATTGTCCCTGGAAGCGCCGCCACCGCCACCCCGATGAACGGTTTGGAACGTCTGGGACCGGTCGCGTGGATGGCGCGGGCGATCAACTCCTTCCCTGTCCCTGTTTCCCCTTCGATGAGCACCGTGACGTTGCCATCCTGTGCAGCAGCAGCGACGAAGGCCTTCACTTCGTGCATCTGCGGACTGTCGCCAACAAGTTCACGAGGAGCGACGATTTCCAGCTCCCCTTCCAACGCCGCGACGCGTTGCTCCAGCCGGGCGTGTTCGAGAGCACGTTCTAGTCGGACTCTTAGCGCGGCTAGGCCCCGCCCCTTTTCGACGAAATCCGACGCGCCAAGGCGCATACACTCCACGGCCTTGTCCACGTCTCCGTGAGCCGTAACGATCAATACCGGCGTGCCGGGGAGAGTCTGGCGACAAGATTGGAGGAAGCGAAGGGCTTCACTCACATCACTGCTGTCGGGTCGGAGTCTCAGGTCGAGCAATATGAGATCTGGCGGAGGGGAAAGCTTCGCTGTTGCGTCTTCCGCAGAATGCACTGCCACAACGCAGTATGGACCCGTCAGCGCACGCGTCAGCGATACGCAATAGTCAACCGAGTCATCGACCACCAAGATTGTGGGCGTCATCGCCGAGTTTTAATCTTCCCCTTCTCCACGCGAAACGCCTCGAATCGCGAGCAACGTCGTTACGACCACGACAGTGAGGCCCACGATGGCGACCATTGCTACCGCAGCCGCAGGCCATGCCGTGGACCACTGGGCAGTGGCGGCCCCGGATTCAATCCATGAGAGGATTGCGGCTGGCGAAATGAGCTCCTTATCGGTGACGAGGCGCTCAAAGACGACTAACTCCCAGGCAAGAAAGACCGCCAAGAGAACTATTGCCACTAAACGAATTGCCGACTCCAGCACAAGCAGCGGTTTGGCGGTTTGGTCATCCTTCCCCGGCGTCTCAATCCAAACTAGGGAGCCTGCACCACAGAAGCTAACCAGTCCCGCCGCGAGCAGCCCGATTCTCGCGACCATTCCCAACCCAGGCGCTAGCCAGGCACAAAGAACCGCCGTCACTCCGGAGGCACACAGGGCCAGCACCAGAAGCGGCCCTTGCCATGCGCCAACGACCTGAACCACCCATCGGCCACGGTTAACTCGTCCCTCCAACTCCGAACTGCGGGATTCGTCACCCATTGTTTACCTCCTCGATGCCGTCAGATAGAGATGCGAGATTAGGAGCCCTAAATTGAGAAAGGCCACAAAGCCTTGGGCAGCGAGTATGCCGTCTATCAGCACGCTGTGGCGTACAACTTCGCACGGTTGGAGCGTCGCGAAGAAATACGCGGAAGACGCCAGGGCATGCCAAAACCTCGCTGCGCCGGAGGCATCTGGAAGGCTATGGAGCACGTAGTGGACCCCCGCGAAAAGCAGGATCCAGGAAGCCACTCCGGCAACGAACCTTCCTAACGAGGCGAGCGTGAACGCCACGTATCGCAGCACCGGCCACAAAACCCAGCGCCATGGCTTTTCCCGCACCCACAAATCAAATCGCAACTTCCGCGCGTGGGCCAGGCAAGCCAGTTCTTCTTCGACCTGGTGTAGGCTGGAAAACCGCTGCGCCAGCCGTTCAGCAATCGTTAGCCGCGCATTCAGCGAAGAGCGATAGCGCTGCCCTGGTGCAAACCAAACAGCAACGGCCCCCACTTCCCGTTGGATGTCGTTGAACCGCTGCTTGACATCAATGTTGTATTCGACGCCGAGGAACATGCTTTCGGCGGCCACCTCCGCCTCATGTTGGAGGGCCACAGCTTCAAGGGCGGTGGTTGGCGTCTTTCCGACAAGAAGCTCCTTCGCTTCACAAGCGAGCACGGCGGCGTGAATCGCTTCGACTGCAGTCTTCGCCGATGCGAGCATATGCGACGCACGGCCGAGCAGAACCTCTGCAACAAAAACGATGCGGCCCGGCGCGCTGTGGCTGCCTTCGTCCCCGACGGAGGGATTCCGGCGGCGTTTTTGGAAAGTTTTGGCCGACAAGCCAGCAGCCCGAATGAATGAGAACATTCCAGCCACAGGCTTGTAAATAATCCGGAGGTGTCCCCCCGCGGACTTCACGTAGGCGAGGTTCTCTTTCCACCTGGACAAAAGTGTAGACGAACGCCGGTGACCAACAGTGACAATGACGCGCCGGAAGTTGTCTTTCCGTTTGGCGTCACCCAAGCGCTCAAAAACGTCATCCCGGTAACGAAGATTCGAGAGACGGCGTTCGGTGGGACTAATCTTCGGGGCATCGGGAAGCCTCGCAGGTAGATCGAGGAAATTCAGGTAGAGGTCTTCAAACACGAGGTCGGGGGTTGACCACGGCAGGCCAGATGGTTGTGCCTCCGCGCCTGGAACCGGGTTCTTCCCACCGAGCACCTCAGATGCCACACCCCAGGTCGTTATGGGGCAAGCACGGAAACCCATCCGAAAGGCCACGTATGCTTCCAGAACCGCGTAACTGCTCTCTTCATCGATGGAGACGGCGAAGCGCTCTCGACAGGGCAAAGCACGCATCGGCCTGCTGCGGTCGCGCTCCTGCTTATTTCTAATCAGGTCTCTGACCTGTTCTCGCAGGCCGGTCCCGTCCAGCAGCGTGAGACTGCCGAAACCGCTGACGGCCACATGACGCATCAGTTCCAGGGTCCGTGCTGACAATCGGTGTGCGGATCGCGCGAGGCTGGAAGCGGCAAGCCCGCTGGGGCCTACCAGCAGGACGTGCATCTCCGGGAAGGCAAGAACGAGTGTTGCTACGAAGAGCCCCCACGATTCGGCGGTGGGATCGATGGGGTTCAGGTTCGTCAGTCGAAAAGCCGCCTCGCTCGGAGGATCCAGAATCGCGATCCAACCCGAGCCGGTCTTGTTGCGCTCGCCCTGCGCCAAATCACGCACGAGAGTGGCCACCCCATCGAAAGTCGAGCCTCTCGGCCCGGCCGCCGCCGCCGGAATACCCTGGCTGCAAATCTCCACATCGCTTCCATGAACAAAACGAAAATAACGCCGGAGGCTTCCAGCGAGTTCGGTCGAACGGGTGAAAGCGACGACCCGCATTACTCCCCTCCGCCGACATCGCGGCGAACTGACAGAAGTCTGTCGTGAATTCCCTCCATTACCTCACGCAGCCTCGCAAACCACTCGAGGAAGTCGAGATCTTTTTGATTTGGCCCTAGCTTCAGAACCGCAGCCCTGCTCTGTTTGATTAGAGCCTGGGCTTCCTGAACCTCGTCAAGATTCTTGAAGAACGAGCCGACTTGATCATCGTCTTCGCGCGGAGTCTCGTAGCGCTCCTGGTCATCCGGGCGAAACGCTCCACCATTGTCTATCAGCCCACATAGGCCGACAAGTTCCTCTATGAGCTTGTCCTCCAGGCTCAGCCCACAGACCAATACAAGCTCCAAGAAGCACTGGCCGCTCGACAACGGGCTGCTGGACTGAACCGCGACATGATCTCCTTCGACTTTCGCCACCCAGAAGCGCAGCTTCCTAAGCCGCACTTCATAAGAGTCGCCTGTCCTTGTCCTGAGGATCTCCGTCGCGTAGTCTGTTCGAGAAACCTCATCGGACGCCTCCCTCAGTCCCGAAAAGTCCACTTCGAGCGGGAGGAACAGGTGGACGATAGCGTGGATGAGCTGCGCCATGCGATCACGGGCAACAACCGGGGCAATCTTCCGGAACTCCTTCTTCCAGCCCTCTCGGGCGTCGCTGGAGTTGTCGGAGAGATTGGATACGACGAGATCGAGAGCCTCCAGAACGGAACCGGCGGTACTCCCGTAGGTTGCCAGACGGACCTCGGTGGACACCCCAGAAACGGTAAACTGGCCAACTATCCGGTACCTTGTGGAGTGCTGGAGGACAACACAGCCAGAGTAGGAGGAGTCAACCGAGGACTCTCGTGCATGATCGTCAATGGCCTGCCGCACAGCTTCTTCCGAGTTGAAGCGACCCGCATACCCATGCACTAAGAGAAGATGTAGCGCGCTACCGGGAAACCACCAATACTCCTTATCGCAGGGCTGCAACCAGTCCACGCAGAACTCGTCTTCCGGGCCGCCCCGACTAGCCCAATCTCGAGTCACGACAATAACGAGGAGCCTGTCCATTGGTGGCCACTAAGTGAACTGGTCTGCACGCCGGGTCAACTGCATCAAGAGCTGGCTCAACACGAGCTTTCCCGTCCGCTGTCCGATCCAGTCATCCAGAAGAGAAAAAGGCAGAAACTTCTGCGTCTGGGGTAGCCCAGGTGGGATGCCGCGGCCAGAATCCACAATTACGAACGGTACCAAATCCCCCAAATGTTTGAGTGCCTTCTCCGGCGTAGTGGATTTGAGATCGTCCAGGATTCCTTGGTGGATAATGCAAACGTCGATACTATCTTTCGAAAAGGACTGGGACACACTGCCGACTTGGCATTTGCAGGTGATCTGGTTAGAGTCGACCGTAACTTGACAAAGGTCTTTATCTGCGTACCGCCTCGTTTCCAACGCCCCGACCCATGTGAGCGACGTACAAACGAGAACGCGCGCCGCGTATGCAATATGCCATGCCATTGCTCCATCTTCGCCCAAGCCCAGGATCTGGCCCAGCTTCTTATTGTCAGTCTGCGAGAGCCCCGGATCGCGGCCCGCGAGTTCGGCGATCCGTTCGTCAATCACAAGTACCCTCAATAGGCCCGCTTCCGCCAGTTGGTACGGCAGCAAGATGGGGGGATCCCTACGGAAGACTCTCACGAAGTCCGGACTCAGCTTATCGAACCAGATGTAAGCATCATTCTTGAGATTAATTGTGTGGTTGCCGACAGCCCCACCGTGGCGATCATAGAACACTTGGCACACTTCGCCCGTTTCACTTGCGCTCTGCGCCTCGCTCCCGAGGTGCAGCACTCTGAGCTTGACTTTGGGCTGCTCGGTTCCTCCCTCATAGGCATCATGTTCCTCCGCGAACGTCTTCCAGCTTCCGGTCGGTTCCTCTCCCTCCTTCTGGTTGAGGAAGACATTGACACTGACGGTATAGTCCTGCGCCGGAGTTCCATCTTTGAACCAGCGCCGGAGCCAGTTTCGCCACGCCCAGCGCTCGAGCTCTGCTGCGGTCTTGCCCCAAGGTGGCTGCTCGGAAACCACGACGAGCCTCCGTTGGGCCTTGAGCACCGCGAGCGAAGCCGGGAGGGTCACCCCGTCCGGGATCGCGCAAAGGAGCCGGAATGGAAGCATGTAGAGAAGGTCTATTAAATCTTCAAGCCAATTGTCATCTGGAAGGCTGTTTGGGCCTTGCCGCGCCACATGAAGATCAAGCACAAAGAACTCAGCACTGGCTGGAGATTTTCTTTGCGCCAAGTAGTCTTTCAGCTCTGTGAGGCTTTGCACGACAATGACGCCCTGCGCCTTGAGATCGGGCGAGACCGTTGCGGCTGACAGGGCATAGATGCGCTTCGGCTTCATCAACTTAAGCTTGAATACGAGTCGCTCCTGCCCGTCGCGCTTCTCACTTTCGACCGTCAGAGCCTGGTCCAATCTTGTGAAGCGCCAGTCGCCACCGAGGAGGGCGGCAGCGATCTTCATCTCGGCGAGACCCCATGCTTCCCGCCTCAGCCGCCCATCTTCGTGTATGAGATCTTGCCTGAGCAATGCCGCAATCTTCGTCAGCAGAGTCTGGGCTTGGCCTTCTTGGTCCTTGGAATCAAACTCCCGATTCGGTTCGCTTACGTTGTCCCAAACAGAAAGTTCGTAGAAGTCCGAATCTCCTTGCGGGTCAGCGACTGCGAGAGTGACCTCAAGCGTCTCTGCCTTGGTCAGCTTCTCCTTATTGTGCTTCGCAGCGTTGCGGAGAAAGTTCTCCAGAAAACCGTAAAGTGCATACTCGCCCAGCGGTCCTGGTAGCGCTACCGTGATGTCTTTCTCATCCTCGGGTTCTTCATTTCCGCCTTCATTGCGCTTCACTTCGCGAACGGCAACGAGCTGCAACTGCGCCTCGGGATCGCCCGAATAATGGTTGACTGCGCCAGCCCGGGGCTGTTGGTGTTGGGTATTCAGACAATAACCGCTGTACGGATATTGATCGGGATAAATGTAATCTCCACTGTTGCCGGTGGAGCAGGAAAAGAGACCCTTGACCTCGACATGCTGCGACTGTCCAGAATCCCCTCGCTGCGAAGGCAGAAAAACTCTGATTCGCAGCTTGTTGATGGAAGGATCAATATAGCCCAGCTCCTCGTTACGGCAGATGTTATCCATCAGGAGAGTATTGGTCACTAAGGGCGCGACGACCTCCCGGTAAAACGAGGCATTCTTGGTGGAGGTCAGCGGTTCACTGCTGATTTCAGCAATGAAATCGGCCTTTCGCTGCAAGTAGTCGTCCAGCCGAGTCTTCAGGAGTGTCACTGTTTTCAGTATTTCGCCTGTTTTCAAGTGATACCCTAACTTTTTCATCCGGTCGATTACTCTGTCCAGCGTAGATCGCGGAGCAACGTGACTCCCGATGTTGTGGGACATATTCCTGGCCATGATGGCCGCCCTAGCAGCGCGCTGCGCCTCGAGTAAGGCCTTGAGTCTGTGTTGGTATGCGTAAAGCGATCGGTTCCGAAGGTTGAGGCAGTCCGTGATGGTTTCACAATCAATCCGCGAATCGGAGTGTTGGAGGAATACAATCAGCCCGCCAGCACTGTTTTCGTGAAATTGAGACCCGTATCCGCGTTTCGATGCACCAGAAGTTTCCTCGCCAACGCTGGGGCTGTGCACATAGTCTCGAGAAGGGAGATGCCAGATCTCAGGCTCATTCACGACTGAACCAAGTACGAGCGCTTTGACGAGATTCTCCTGGCTGAGAGGCTCAAAGTCCCAAAGGCGGTTACCGGTGAAACAGGAAACTGCGTGCAGCGCGGCTTCTAGTTGTTTGACTGCCGTGGAAATCGCAGCTTCAACGAAAGGCGACCCATTGCTAACTTGTCTGAGCGCCTGCTTGTACTTGCCTGACTCTGCGACGAGTGTCCTGGTACTCGCAATGAAAGTACCCGATAGAGCAGCGTCGTCGGGCTTGAGGTCGGAGGGAAGTTCGATCTTATTAGATACCGTGTCGCAAAGCTGTTGGAATTCTACAGTCAGCAGGCTACGGGGCACACGAAACTTAAGCTTATCGATGTGCCCGTCCGGCCCAAGAACAACATCGACCGAAAACTCACCGCTAGGCGTGTACTGAGTCTGAAACCTAGTCTTCTCTGGAAGACTTGTGAAAATTGCTGTGCTGATTTTGTACTCGCCGAGGTACGCACCTGTCGCAGCGAAGTACAGCATCGTGCGTTTCAGCACTCCAGCATCCTTGGCCACGAATGGAGCGTCCTCGTGCCAGCAACCGTCGAGTACGTCCCAATGGACCGTGAGAAAGAGGCGCGGCCCGTCGACAACGGCGGCGTGCCACAACGCTACAAGGTCATTACGCCAGATAGCAAAATAGTCGTCCGGCTCACGCGCGACGCGAAGTTCTGAGAATCTGGAGCGGAGAAAAGTAGCCGTTGCCTCACGTAAGCGAGTCTGCATCGCAGCAGGCGCCGGACCTGGACGCAACGCGTAGAAGCAGAGAGTGTGATGACCCTGAACTTCTGTGTTCAGTGTCAGGGAACGGCTGTCGATCTCTGAACGCACGGCGTCGTATAGTTCTCGGCGACGTTCTTCGGATAAGTCCGGCGGGAAGACAGTGAAACCGCGCGCCTTGCCATGTTCGAGATCGCCCGCCTCGAGCCACTGCCCAAGGGTGTATGTGCTGTTGTACGGCTCCTCGATTTTGCATTCGGGTTTCCAGCCGAAGGATTCGAGCACGTCCAGGGCGGCTCGAACATTTGAGGCGGCAAGCATTCGCCGGTTGTGCCAGCCGACTCGCTCGCATTCTCTTTGAAAACGACGTGCTACACCAAGCGCGTGGAGCCTGGCCGGGGCTTGGTCTTTCAGAAGATCCACTTTGTCAAAGCAATAGCTCCACGCACCAATGTCGCCGCTGGACTCACAAAGGACGAGAATCCCTTGCGGTGCGAGAAGGCGTGCTATTTTTTGCAATCCTGCGTGCCATTGACAGTCAAGATGATGGAGGAAGAAAAGGGCAAGAATCACATCGAATTCCGACGGATCGCAATAGTCCTCAAATCTTCGCTGAGTAACCGAAATCGTCAACTCGCGCCCTTTCATGGAGTTCGGCGAAAGAGCAGATGCCAGTGTTTGCTTGGCAGTTTCGACCATCTCGGAGTTTTGGTCAATGGCTACGAATTCGATGGTCTGGGGAACATTGGCCAGGTCCATTAAAGCCTTAAGCAACGCGGCTGTCGTCCATGCGCCACCAATACCGAGGTCCAAAATGCGCCACTGTTCTTTGTTGGGCAGCAACTTAACAAGTTGCGCCGCAAGCTGCGCCGCCGCACGGTGGAGCGCTGCATCGTCAGGGTGGACGAGCGACTTGTAGAGGGGTATATTGTTCTTCGTGTAGTTGGCTAAATCCATGTGATGTGTGTTAGTGCGCACCTTCAACGAGGCTAAGCGCTCCCTTTTCATAGCGGCCCAGCAGCCAACGCGTGGAGGAATTGCCATCGGCGCCGATGCTGAGTTGACCGCTGACGCCTGGGTATCCTTCCACTGATTTCAGACGAGCGGCCACCTGAAGCGGATCCACGCCAACGGCTTTCATCGACTCGCCCAAAAGCGTCAGTGCATCGTACCCGTAAGCGGCATCGTAGTCGGGTTCCTTTCCGAAGCGCTTGCGATATCGTTCCCTGAATCGTTTGGTACGCTCGGACGTCTCCCGTCCGGCCTCGCTGCGGAGGGTGTATTCGGGGGCAGCAAGCGTAACCCGATCTAGAGCACTGCTCGATATGAGACCCATGCGGGTGGCGACTGGGAGATTGATGCCAACCAGGAGTTCCGAATATTCAAGAACCCCTTGCTCCGTGACAAATCTGAGCACCTGAGGAAGCTGGTTATAGTAGGCGCACACGATTAACAGGTCCGGTTTCGCGGACCTGAACTTGGCGGCAATAGAGCGGACGGCAGGCAGATCTGAGCCGTCGAAGGTCTCCACGGTCACGGATAAGGCGCCAGCTTCTCTCAGGCCCGGCACCAACACATCTCGCACTTGACTGTCGTAGGCGACATGGCGTAATTGAATGATTCCAACTTGCCGCGGTTTGACCAGGCGGGCATATGCAAGCAGAATTCTCCCTTCTTCTTTGATTCCCGGATAGACTCGTACCATGCGGCTATATCCTTCTGGGATAGCCTCGTCCATCGCGAACACAATCTGGAGGGCTCCTGCTTTATCGGCGACCGGAGCAACAGCCCGCGTTGGACCGGTCAGAGAAGTGAAGAGAAAACGAATATTGTTGACGGTCAATGCCTTCTGCGCGGCAGCTACTGCGTCGTTCGCTTGACCTCTACTGTCCTCGAAAGTTAGCCTGAGTTGCTTTCCGCCGACTCCTCCTGCCGCATTGACCTCCTCGGCGGCTAATGTCATTCCTTGCTGTTCGCTGACACCGTAGGAGGACAAGGGGCCAGTTAAGGGGAGAATGGCCGCAACGCCCACGCCTTCCGCCGACGGTGTGGGGCGTCTTTGGAGATAGGCAGCCACCGCCAGAGAGAGCAACACGATCAGGCCTGCGCCCCACCAGACGATTCGTCGATTCTTCATACGAGTTCTCCTCTACAATCCTTGCTGGCTTGACCGACTCTGTTCCGAGTCCCAAACTCCATTTCGGCCATGTGGATTCGGAAGCAAGCGGGAGTGGAGGTCGACAGAATCGGCCCATTGACGCGGATTGCGCGTTTCCATCTCCACGCGGCCAAGAACCAATGCCAATGCACGATCAGCGAAAGCGAGCGCTTCCCTCAGCCGCTGCTCGACCAAGACAGCACCAATGTCTCGCTGTTGACAGAACTCGCTGACCTTGTGCAGCGTCTCCGAAGCGATGGAGGGAGCGAGAGCGGCCGTCGGCTCGTCGAGGAGCAGAAGACGTGGCTGTCTCACCAGCACCATGGCCAGCGCCAGCATCTGGCGTTCACCGCCGGAGAGTAGGCCAGCTCGCCTCTGAAGCTTCTGACGCAAAGAAGGGAAGAGACTCAGGACAGGCTCTACCGAATCCGGGTCCAAGCTGTCGTGGCCGGAGGCTGTGCTCAGATTCTCTTCAACCGTAAGGCTGGGAAAGACCTCTCCCCCCTGGAGCAGGTAGCCGATTCCTAGCCGGCTCCGGCGGTGAGTGGGCAGCGAGGTCACGTCACTTCCGTCCAACTTCACAGTACCCGCTCTTGGCCTGAGCAATCCGGCTACGACCTTCAATAGAGTGGACTTTCCAGCGCCGTTCGCTCCGGCCAGCACAACGATCTCACCCGGTCTCACCTCCAGGTCGATGCCGTGCAGAATCTCCTTCTTCCCGTATCCCGCGCGGATTCCCTCAAGGCGCAAGAGCGCGACACTCTCAGCACCGCTCTGCTGTAGAGGCGCCCCTGCCTGACCGTGTTTTGCCGGTTGCGTCATCGCAATAGCCTTGCCGTCGCGGAACCAATTCTCGCCGGATGTGACAATTCTCTCACATTCACAGCCCCAGGTATGCCTCCCGAACCCATTTGTCGCCAAGCACTTCGTGAGGAAGGCCGAATGCCACAATCTGGCCCTCATCCATGAAGTAGACCCAATCGGCGATGTCGATCACAACGCTCATGTTGTGTTCGATCAAGATGATGGTCTTCCCGTCCTTTGCCAAATCGCGGAGCAGGGCGAGCAGCGGCTTCACCATCGCCGGATTCACCCCGGCAGTGGGCTCGTCCAGCAGAAGCACATCCGCGCCTTGCGCCAGAAGACGGGCTAGAGCCAATAGCTTCTGCTGACCATACGATAAGGCACGGGCGGGTGTCTCCTCGAAGCCCCGAAGGCCCACGAAATCAATCCAATGTTGAGCGATTGCAGCCAGGTCGCGATCCTGGCGAGCCACCGCTAGCCGGGCAACAACCGCCTTCCAGAAACTCTCCCCAGCTTGGTTTCGGAAGCCGACGAGTACGTTCTCCAGCACCGTCAACCGACCGAAGACGCGAACATCCTGAAACAAGCGTCCGACGCCGAGCCGGGCGGTTTCCCAAGAGGGCAGACCGCTGATTCGTCTGCCGCGCAGTAACACTTCTCCACTGTCGGGAGCCAGCGAGCCGCCCATCAGGTGGAAGAGGGTGGTTTTCCCTGCGCCGTTCGGCCCGATCAAAGCGGTGATCTTCCCCGCCTCGAATTCGACGGAGACGTCCTCGACAGCGTGAACACCGTCGAAAGCCTTGGAGAGGTCGCGGCATTCGATGGTGACATCAGGCATCGAACGTTCTCCTTCGACGTGATGGCCGCCTTCGTCTCGGGCATCCCACGACGGCAGCGCCCAGGGGATGATTACTCGAAGTCATACTCTCCTATCAGGCCCTGGGGCCGGAATCGCATCAACAGGATCAGAAGAATGCCGTAGACCACTTGGCGGAGATTCGCCGCCACTGAATCCGGAACGTGAAGAAACCGGAGCGCCTCAGGCAGCAGAACGAGCAACACGGCGCCGATGGCCGGGCCGGCGAAATTCCCTGCTCCGCCGATGACAACCATCGAAATGATGAAGATCGATTCGGTGAGAGTGAAACTGGTCGGATCGATGTAGCGCATGTAGCCGGCGAAGAGAGCGCCGGGAATCGCTGCGAAGCAGGCCGACAATACGAATGCGATGGTTTTCACATGGGTAACGTTCTTGCCCAAGGCGGCGGCGGCCAGTTCGTCGTCCCGAACCGCTCGGAGCAGCCGGCCGAAGGGGGAGTGGGCAAGGAGCCACAGCACACCGAGACCGAGCCCGCCCACAACCGCGGTGAAGAGAGCGTACTTGGCAACCGAATCGACCTCGAGACCAAAGAACTTCGGAACCGGAATCCCTGAGATCCCATACGGACCGCGTGTCAGGCCCACCCAGTTGTAGAGAACCGAAAAGACGATGATCTGGAAGCCTAACGTGGCCAGCACGAAGTAGTCGCCACGTAGCCGTAACGATGGAAGCGCGATCATGAGACTCAGCAGCGCGGTCACGATAAGCGCGCACGCGAGCGCGGGCAAGAAGTCAAAACCAACGTCCACCATGACCAACGTCGCGGTGTACGCGCCAAGGCCGTAGAACGCCGCATGGCAAAGAGAGAGAAGCCCCGTGTAGCCTGCCGCAAGGTTGAGCGACATAGCCAGAATCGCATAGATTCCAGCCATATTCACAATGTGCCAGAGGTAGTTCACGCAGCTTGCTCCTCCAGACGCTGCCGCCGCGAAAGCAATCCGTAGGGCCGGAAGACGAGAAACAGGATCAAAACGGCGAACGTCACAGCTTCCGTCCATCGTGCGGAGATTTGCCAGACAACGAGAGCTTGAACCAAGCCCAACAGCAGGCCGCCCAGCACGGGACCGCCAAACGTACCGATGCCGCCGATGATCAGGGCGACCGCGGCTGTCAGCAACGCTGGCATGCCGATGTGTGGGTCCATGCCAACATCGAGCGCCGAGAGGACTGCGGCCAGGGCAGCCAGCGATGATCCTGCGGCGAAGACGGCAGTCCGGATCGCGAACAGATTGATTCCCATGACACTGGCCAGTTCCGGGTTATCCCGCACAGCACGGATGATCCTGCCCCACCGGCTCCGGCCCAAACCCAGAAGGAGCGCCGCCACGACTAGCCCAGCAACTAGCGCTTGGGCCATCTGAATCTTGGTGACGATGACTCCACCGAACGTGATCGTGCCAGACACGCCCGCCCTCAGCACCTGCGTCTCGTTTCCGAAGACGAGAGCGACGATGTTGATCGCGGCTGTGTAGAAACCAAGCGAACTCAAGAACGCTACCAACAAAGAAGACCGCCGCCTCGCCAGGGGCGCGTAGAGAAACCATTCCATGGAAGCGCCCAACACTCCAGATAGGAGGATGGCTCCCACGACGGAAGCCCACAACGGCCACCCGAGCCGGACCAAGAAATAAAAGGACAGGTAGGCGCCAGCCGTGTACGCCACTCCGTGAGCCACGTGGAAGACCCTCGTGGTGTTGTAGATCAGTGCGTAACCGGCGGCGACGAGCGCGTAGAGGCACCCATTGATCAGGCCGTTCAACAGCAATTGGACGAACAGTTCGCTCACTCGTCGCCCCCGCTAAGCGCCTTTCTGAGTTCGGCGGTCCTTTCTGGCATGGCGCCTTTCTGCGCGAAATCGCGCAGGAGGGATCGCAGTTCTCTCAGGTCGATAGGTTTCCGCATGAAATAGTTCGCGCCGGCATCGAGAGTGCCTAATCCATCCACGTCGCGATATGCGCTCATCATGATGACGGGAGTGTCGGGGTATAGACGTTTCAGGTGGTCGAGAAAACGTAGCCCATTCCGGTTGTCAGGATCCAGCTCGGAAAGCCGCACATCCACCAGGGCGACTTGCACCGACGCGTCAAGGCGGCCGATCGCCTCATCAACCGACGTCGCGCAAACGACATCGAAGTCCTTGCGGAGCGCCGCCTGCAAGGCCCGAAGGTAATCCTCTCGGTCGTCCAAAATCAAGACTCGGTCCACAGGCACATGATACCTTCCGCAGAGGCGGACCATGCCCGCCACACCACGGGAATGCACATCGATGGCCAAACGCGGCAACCGCGACGCCGCGACGGCAACCGTCCCGAACGACGCCTGTAAGCCGTTGACTGAACATACGCTTTAGCCAGGCGGATCCTAATCCAGTTCTTTGCGGCCATATGGGCCCCCTGCTCAGCTTGATGTGCAATGTGATATTATTGCCACCTCAACGTGACACAGGCGCCACATTGCTCGCAACGGTCGCTTCTTCGCGGACCGCCAACTGGCGGTTTTCTAAGGGGTTGGCGGCCGCGACGATTGGCGCTCGAGCTGCAAAGGTAAGAGGTACTGAGGTACTTATGAAGCGGTATACGCCCAAGCTCGTCGTTGTCACACTTGGCTTGTTCATCGCCGCCGCATGTGACCGGATTGGTGGACGGAGAGTCGAAGTGGAATTCCGAACCGCCGAAGGTATCAGCGGTGGTGAGGCCGTTTACTTGGCTGGCGTCAGGATTGGAACAACCGGCGAGCCGACCCTGGTAGGCGGTCGAGCTAGAGTGCCTGTGAACCTGGATCGGAAACACAAGAACTCCTTGGCCGCGGGTGCGGTGTTCCTCATCAAGGCTGATCCCGCGGACGCCCGGAAGCTCTCTCTAACGGCCGCGGCCTGCGGTAACGGCGGTCGGATCAAGCAAAGTGAGGAACTGTATAAGGGTGCCAGCAACAGGTTGGAGTTCATCGCGTTGTGTGGAGCCGAGCAGGCAAAGCAGCTTTTTGAGGAGCTGACCCGATGAGTCGCGCAAAGATCCTGGTTGCCCCGTTGCGGATTCTCGAATTGAGCTTGCTGGCATCGCTGGCCCTGCCGACGTTAGCACAGAGCCAGGCTGCGGAGCCCCGGGCGCAGATCGACCTGATCTTGATCGTCGACACCTCAAAGACGATGGTGGGAAAAGGCGGCGGCCAGAACGTGTTCCCTGAAGTCAAGACGGCGCTCAAAGAACTGGTGCAGGCCACCACCGCAGGCGACAACGTCGTGCTCATCTCGTATGATGCCGTCGTCAGGACGAATCCGACTTCGCTGATTTATGGACCGCAGGACAAGGCTGCTCTTCATCGGCAAATCGATGAATTGAAGGCAGAGGGTGACTATACGTATACCGCAGCGGCGATCCAAAAAGGGTTGGCGGAGGCCAAGCGGCTCGACGACGCGCAGGGCGACTTGAAGCACACGAAGGTTGTTGTTCTCTTGACCGACGGTCTGAACGATCCACCGCCCTCGGTGCGCGGCAAGGACTCGGAAGTTCGACTTGCCGAGGTGGCGAAACGATTCGAAGGGATGCCCTGGTTCGTGTGGCAGGTCCAGCTTGGCCGCACAATCGACCTCGGTGTGGATCAGGCCTTCCGCGAGGCGGGCTTCCCGAACTACAAGTCTGCCAAGACCGCCGCCGACCAGATCGAACGGACTAGGGAGCTCATTCGATCTCAGATGCGCGAGGAGCGGGATCGCCAAGAGGCCTTGGAGCGGGATCGCCGCGCCTCAGCAGAGGCGGAGGCCTTACGCAAGAAGGCGGAAGACGCCGCCAAGAAAGTGGCTGAAGACAAGTCCAAGATGGACCACGAAGCGGAGTTGGCAACCGCCCGTCGGAAAATGGTGTTCGGCTCTGCTGCGATCCTGGGGGTCGGCTTGCTGGTTGGTTCGTTCGTCTGGCTGCGCCGCCGGCCGAGGCCGCACGGGACTCTACTGTACTGGGCGCCTGGGCAACAGCCGCGTTCGTTTGACTTGGCTATTCCCGGAAAACGCAGATTGAGAATCGGCCCAGCCGGGAGCGACTTGCCGCTGGCGGGTCTGAACGAAAAGGGCATGACGATCTCCGCAGCGCGCATTGAAGGCGAGAACCTTTGCGTTACTGAGGTCGATGAAGGCCTCGACTTCAAGTTCCGTGGCGCCGCCGTCACCCGGCTTGAGTTGCACGACAGGGATGAGTTCCAAGTGGGCCAATACCGGTTCCAATACCAAGGCGAGGTCAGTGGGCGGGTTGGCTGAGTAGAGAGGAGTTGCGTTAAGAGGTGAAATCATGAGCGACAGCGCACAGGAGTTCGGAGCACTGAATGTTGATTGGTCCGGAGACCTCCAAGAGAAGAAGGAGCTGGGTGTCACCGTGGACATCGACCCCACCAAGGGAGCCATCAAGGCGGGCGACGTAAAGGGCGTCCAGTTCCGCCCGGCCGTGCTGATTGGCCTCGGGGGGACGGGCATCGAGTGTCTCCGGCGGGCGAAACAGAAAATACGGAACCGCGTCGGGAATCTGCCCACGGTGGCTTTTGTCTACGTGGATGCCGACCAGAAGTCGTACTTGAACCAGCCAGGACTCGCCCCTGTGGAGCAGAGCGAGCAGTGTTTCATCGGCGGCTACCACTTGCAGCCGGTACTGGACCACCCTGAGGCGCACCGATGGCTCCTTGAGCAGATTCCAGGGAAGCTGGCTGCAAGCCATTACGAAAAGGCGGCAAAAGGTGACGGTTGCGGTCAAGTACGCGCCGTGGGACGGATCGCTCTGTTGGCATCCATGCTGAACTTCCGCGCCGTCGTCCGGGACGCTATCGATAAGGTCGAGAAGCTTGCCGCGCAACAGCAGGCACGGCTTCGTATGAGGGCGGCGAGCGAGACCGCATCTGTCGCTTCCGAACCGGTGATCTACATCGTCAGTTCAATCGCCGGCGGGACTGGTAGCGGCACCTTCATCGATGCGGCGCTGTTGGCCAGAGTGCTCACTGGCCACCGAGCCAAAATGGTCGGGATCTTCGTGTTGCCAGAAGCCTTCGATGAGAAGGTGCAAGGAGACCAGTCGCAACTCCGCCTGATGCGCGCCAACGCCTATGCGGCGCTCATGGAGCTCCAGTACTTGCAGGATTTGCGTGACGAAGTGCGCCTGGAAGCCGTGATTAACGCCTCCGGGGAGAAGCTGGAACTGCCGGCGGGGCGGAAGCTGTTCGACCTGACCTACCTAATCGACTTCAAGAACGAGAACAGCAAGAGGTTCTCGAAGACAGAGGACGTCTACGATCTGGTTTCCCGCCTGCTGCTCCATGAAAACGCAACGCAGTTCAGTGTCAACGCACACAGCGTCGAACGGAATCTTAACACTCTGCGGGACGTTGAACGGTGCCCGGAGACGCTGCTTCCCAGAAACTTCAGCTCGTTTGCGAACACGCGCCTCGGCTTCCCCATCGAACGCATGACGAAGTATTGTGTCTGGTCGACCTTGCGTGAACTATGGGAAGCCGAGCTCTTGAAGGCGCCGCTGTTGCCGACAAAGCGCTCCGAGGAGGCACAGTCGTTCCTTTCCACGAACGAGTTGGACGAGCAGGGAACAGTAGACCAGGTACTGAACCGTCTGCTGCGGAACCCTCAACACGACTCACCCATCAGTGAGGCTACCGAAGGCGTAAGCCGCAACTTCGGGCATGATAAGAAGCCCAAACAGTTCGTGACCCTGCTCAGACAGCGGATGGAGCTGTTCAACGCCCGCAGCCTTCCTGCGGTCGAGACAGCGATCAAGCAGAACCTCCACTTCTACCTCGGTCAAGGTGCGGGATCTGAGCGTCCGCTGGAGGCGCGTCTGAGCGCATTTGTCAACAGCTGCCTCGAACGTTTCGGCGGCCGTGGGACCGCGAGCGTCCTTGAGGAACTGATCGCACGTGCCACTGCGCTGAAGACCGAGATGCTGTCGGAGAACGACCTGTGGATCAACACGGACCGTAAGAGCCAGACGGACGCTCTTGACAGGGCGTTGCTGGATCTCAGCGCCCTTAGCACCGTGAGGGCTGCTCTGTCGTCCAAGGACGAGCGGTTGAAGGCGGAAGCCATCGCCGCGTTCCAGGCGATCGTCCGCGAGGACCTTCGGACGAGGGCCCGAACAGCGGCGGTCAAGGTGTACGATGAGCTGATTTCACTCACCTCCAATCTCAAGCGCACGGTCGATGCCTTTGTTGGGGCAGGTGAGTCCTTTGCCAGGGAACTGACCGCCAGCCTGCAGTCGCTCCGGGTAGAAGGCAAGCGCGAGACAGCCAATTTCGTGGTGGAGATGGACATCACCGAGCGGGGTGATGTGGAGAAGTACTACGAGGAAAATCGCGTTCCTCCATCAAGACTTCTTAAGGCATCCCGAGACGCGGCCGGCGATCGGCAACACTACTACCTGTCCCTGCTAACCGTGGGTAGAGAATCCTTCTTGAAGGAGTTTGGCGAGCGGGCTTCCGGTCTCTACTTCCCCAAGATCAAGAGTTTGAATGCAATCCAGTACATCTCATCGAGAATCGGAGATGGAGGGGTGCTCGCGGTCAAGCTGAGTGAACTTTTCGATATGTGCGTACCGTTCTGGAGCACTCGACTGCCCCAGGTGAACATGCAATACGACCAGTATCTCGCTCTCGGTTGCAAGCCCGAAGCTTCGGGTGAAACAGGCGGCGCCAACTTCCCTCCAGAGATTCAGCAATGGGTGCAGAAATACACCAAGGCTACGCGTGGTAGCGTCGCCGCTGAGGCTTCGCTCATTCCCACAAGTGCACCTTACGAAATTGAGCTGGTACGCTACACGCACGGCGCCCGAGCCTGGTACCTCAACGACGCGGAAGATTGGAAGCGGAAGTACGAGCAGGTCCACAAACTTCAGGCTTTCCCGATGCATGTTTTCAAGTGCCTCGCGCCGATACCCGACTTGCTACCTGACCGGAAGAAGCTGGCGCGCCAGGTGTTCGCACTGGGTATGGCCCTCGGTTTTGTCGCGAAACGCGGTGACTACTATTACATGAACGTATTGCCGTCGAAGAAAGAAGCCGGGTGCTATACGGTTCCGATGGACACGGAGTGGCGCACCGTCTTCGGCGAAGCCGGAACGCGGGAACTGCCAGCCGACACCGGACGTGTTGTCTTTGAGTTCAAGCAGAAAAAGCAGCCCAAGGACGAGTTGCTTCTATCTCAGGGTCGTGTCGCTGCGTGCGAAAGCCTGAGCCGGGACGAGAACAAGATCGGCGTGATCTTGGCGGCGTTGACCGAGTACAAGACCGCCGTGGGGTCAACGGTGGTGCGGCCTCAACTGTCCAATTACGCGGAGTACCTCGGGGAACACGCTGACAGCGCGGGAAAGTTGCGCAAGCAGATTGAACACGAACAAGAGTTGATCTTGGAATACCTGCAAAACCTTGAATGAGGGTGACGGCAACGCAGCGATGGGAATACTTGGCCAGTTGTCTCCGGACGCAGCAGGGGTGGCCCACCTCACGCTCGCGATCGGTGTCGGTCCTCTCGGTTCAATCGTTGGTAACGAGTTGGAGCGGCTTCTGTCCCAGGCGGACCAAGGCGCGCGACTTGCGGTACGGGTCTCTTCAGCCGAGTCCGATCCTTCACCCAGGGCCGCAGCGCAGCAACTGCTCTCCAGCAAGAACATGGATCAACTGGAGCAAGCCGGCCGCCAGATACCCAGCCGCCGCGTCGGACAGGCCCTGCGACTCCACTTGGTCCTCGTACTCGACCTGTCCGACAGTGACGCATTAGCCCACACAAAGAGAGTCCTGAGTGATTTGGAAGGACTCGACATACAGCGTTCGCTGGTCGGAGTGTTGACGGGGCTTCCTAAAGAGGACGAGATCCTCTCTCATTCCGCCATCACCGAGTTCGGCTGGGACTGGGTTCTGCCGGTGCCTTCGCAGAGCGCGGTGGCGGGCGTCCACTCAGGGGTAGACATTGCTCTGTCGCTTGCAAGGACGATCCTACTTCTCATCACCTCAAGCAGGGACGGCTTCGGCGAACCGTTTCTGCCACCGCCCAGTTCCATCCCGGAAGGCGGCGGCATCCTCCATGTGGGCGCTTCCTTCTTGGACGGGGCGAGTGAGGATCTCGTCGAATGTGTGGCCAAACCGATCGCTGGCCGGCTCCTCGCACTGCAATTTGACCAGCCACGGCCTCATGAGCCGGCTGCAAGCTTGGATGACGAACAACGAACCAAGTCCCTGGATCAACTGAATCTCGAGCGCCTTGCGCATCGTCTGCTCTCAGGCACGCCTTTTCGCCTCGAGGCCGAGTCAGGCCAACCATGGAGAGTGATTCTTCCACCTGGCATATTGTCCACCGCGATTGAAACCGCGCCGCGCAGACGATGGGTCGCCGTATTGCTGAAGCACCGCGACTTGTTCGATTTCACGAAAGGGCGGCGATGGGCCGAGTCGATGGAATCGGCAGAGGTCGACCTTCGGAGCACACTGGAGACGCAAATCGCGAAAGATATCGAGCAACTCCACCGATACACGCGCGGGCCGGATCGGGTACTCGCCTTCGCCACCCGGGTCAGGACGATTCTGGAGACGCAGCCCGACATCGCCAGGCCACGGGGTTCGGACTTCGATGGTGCAATCCAGGATCTTCGAGATCAGATTGCAGAGTCGCCGAATCAAGTAGCGGTATTGGCGCGCGCAGCGCTCCTTGGCTGGCTGGGTGCGGAAGCAGTGCGTCTTATCTTGGCCCATTGGATGGGCTCAACGGCAGCGTGGGCTGCATTCGCGGTGACGTGGCTTTTTGCTGCCGTGCTTGGGCTTCGCTCAGTAGAGCGAGCGCACGACTCGCTCCACAGGGCCCTCAGAGTTGCACAGGAGTCGTTGCTTCGCCGATACGAGCTCCAGGCGCGTGAGAACCTCGTACTCCTGTTGACGCGCCTGCGGGACGCGCTTCTGTCGCGGCTCGATGAAGAAATCGGGTCGCTTCACGAACAAGCAAAGGTCGCGATGGAACTCAGTAGGCAATTGGAAGCTGATTACGGCCGAGATGAGGACGCAGACCTCGTGCTCGTGGAGTGGGTCGTTCCATTCTGCTACCGGAGCGGCCTGCTGGAATGGCTTCAGCCCTCGTGGCACTCATTGCACGATTCAGCAGCCAGAGAGGGCGCGCTCGTGCCAGTCCCGGCCAGCGGAGAGCAAGCTCTGAAGACCACGGTTGAGCCGCTGTTGGAGTTTGCGCGGAAATACTTGCGCGCGCGACCGGAGGACCTGGGTTTGGCTCGATTGGTTGAGTTCAGGGCTACGGTCGACTCCAGCTTCCAGACGAGAATTGTAAACGACTTGGATAGACGCGCGGCGTTGCAGGCTTCTAGGGGGCCTACCCTAACGATTTGGTGTGGACCAGAAGAGATCCTCTCGAAGTTCGATTCTCAGATTGCTACCCGGAACGAAGGCGCTCTTCGGATCCCCGGCCCGGCTCGAATGCTGGCGTGTGTGAAACGGGAATCGATTGTGATTCGGATTGCGGAAGCGGGAAGATGAGATTCGCGCGCATCAGTTCAGCCTTCCTACTATTGGCGCTGTTGCTGACCCCAGCGAGATATGGATTGCGCCTCCTGGTGTCCGAGCCCAGCATAGGCGAACGCTACTCGCGCTCCCTCATCTGGGGCTTCTCGTACCTAGGCTTCTTGCTGCTGCTCTATCTCCTCGTCTGGGGAACGCTTTGGCTTATCCGCCGCGCTTTGGTCTACGCGGAAGCTTGGACTCAATTTGGACTGGCGGACCTTGACATTGGGGTGCGTGGCGTCTGGCCATTCCGTTGGTTTTTCGTGCTTGGACCGCTGCTGATTGTGTCGGCAATCGCTGGTAGGGGCGATGTACTTCCATTGGCCGAGGCGGTCGCAGCCTGTGTTGTCGTTTTCCTTGCGCTGCTTGGTCCTGCGCCTGAGCCCAATCCCGTTGACGAGTACGATCCGCTTCCCCTGCCTCAGCCACATCCAACACCAACGCCACTGCCTAAGCCGCCGGATGAGGGTATCGTCACGCTGCGAATGGAGTGGTATTTCAGGAAGGAGCCTGGGGACCTGTGCCTGCCCCCAATGGCCTATCTGATCAAGATCGATGCTTCAAAACAACGGTACGAAGAATTCGTCTCAAAGGATCACACCGTGGCAGGGTCGGCAGACTACGGTCGATTCGTTCGTGACGGTTTCTCACCGGAAGTGATCGATACGGTTCAGGAACTGCGCCGCATATCTGAGAGAGACAGGCTCGGAATCATCGCGGAAATCAATAACGTCTTGGCCTTCGCCCAGAGGTTCAGGTATGCCCATGATCGCCAGGAGAAGGGGGTAAGCGAATACCCGAAGTACCCGCTGGAGACCATGGTCGAAGACAGGGGAGATTGCGAGGATCATGCGATCCTGGCGTGCGCGTGTCTACTCCGTCTGGGCTATGACGTCAGGCTCGTGCTGCTGGACTACGGACCAGGACCCGGACACATGGCCCTGGCTGTCGCGGGAGCCGAGGACTTGCCCGACGGGTTTGCGCTTCGCGATCCCGCATCAGGGAAGAAGTTCTACTACTGCGAAGCGACCACAGACGCGGGATCACGTGATCCTACAGCGGTCTCGTTCCGCATGGGCGAGATCCCGGCCAGCGATCGAAGGGCCAGGATGGAGTTAATCGCCGTGAATTAGGGCCCGTCCTGCGAATGGCCAAGCAGGCCCGACCTGAGTGTAGAGATCAGACGACCGTAACCCATTGAATCTGCTCGAAGGCCGTCCGAATCGCAGGGGGCGGGAACGTCACCAAAGTTCGAAACGTGTCCACGATGGGGAGCCACACCCAAAATCCGTAACGTCCCGCCGCCCCGTTTTGCTTGACGCCAGCGCTGCGTGCGGCCGCCCGTTATCCCAAACATGCGCCAGTATTGGGGATGTCCGGTTTTTTGTTGAACACTGAGTTTTGAGGGCGACGGCTCTCCACCCAGAGCCTGTGATAGGTTCTGGGCAATTCCAATCAAGGAGAGCCGTCAGATGAAGAAAGCCTATCAAATCGA
>Ga0209172_10002971_pt1 | contig 27659 bp, 18 predicted proteins | sample LarsenN4metaG_FD_184113 | JGI IMG/M metagenome (GOLD analysis project Ga0209172, IMG submission 184113) | Hot spring sediment bacterial and archeal communities from British Columbia, Canada, to study Microbial Dark Matter (Phase II) - Larsen... ... | reverse complement strand
CAGCACGGTCGAACCCGCCACGGCGCTCGCGGCGCCGACGGCGAACGCGGCCGGGAAGCCAGCGACGCCGGCGAGCGCGCCGCCGGCCATGGGGCCGATCAGCGCGCCGCCGCGCTGCAAGGCGGCCATGGCCGCGATCGCACGGCCGAGCTCATGCGGCTCGCAAGTGTCCGCGAGATACGACTGCCGTCCCAGCATCCACGCCGCGTGGCCCGTGCCGAGCGCGACGGCCGCACAGCCGACGAGCCACGGCTCGGTGGTCAAAGCCAGCACGAGAAACCCCACGAGGATCAAGCTCAAGCCGCCGAGCAGCACGGGCTTGTCGCCGAAGCGCGCCACGAGCATGCCGGCCGGCACGTCGAACAGCAGCACGCCGATGCCGCGCAGGCCGACGGCAAGCGCCGCAGACGCGGGGCTCGCGCCGGTCTCGAGCAAATAGAGCGGCAACAAGATCATCAGCGCTTCTTGGCTGACGGCCATCAGCAACGACGGCACGTACACGGGCGCGAGCAGCCGGTCGTACGGAGAGGAGAGTGTCATCGGAGCGCGCGACGAGCGCGCGTGGGACCGAGCGGCCGGCTTGGTGCGCGCGTCACGGCGCGCGATTCCAGCGAGCGGTTGAAATCTCGCCGCGGTCTCGCGATCCTTGCCGCATGTCCACGCCCGAAGATCAGGCGCCGCTCGGCGCGGCCGCGGACGACGCTTCGCCTCCGTCCGGCGAGGCGCGCATCGAAGACGGCTCGCGGCACGAGAGCGACGCACGGCAAGCCGGCAACGGTTCCCTCGAGACGCCGAAAGATCCGCGGGACGCGCTGAGCCCGGCCGTGCGCAGGCTCGTGCGGCAGTTCGATCTCGACATCACGGGCATTCATGGCACTGGGCCGTCGGGACGCATTCGCGTCGGTGACGTCATGAACTTGCTCGGCGGCCGCACCGATTCCGGCAAGCGCGATGCGCCGCCGCGCCTGGCGATCGACGGCGACGCCGCCGAGCCGAGCGATGGCGCCGGGCTGAAGGACGACGCCGAGCTCGCTGCCGGCGCGGAGCTCGCGGCGAACGCCGCTGCGCGCGAGCTGACCGTGCCGGCGGCGATCGGAGCACCGGCGAGCGCGGCCGCCCCGCTCAGCACGGTCTTCGATTGCGACCTGAGCCGCGTGCTCGCGCACCGCAAGAAGCTCCGCGGCGAGAACGTCGAGCTCTTGACGACGAGCTACGTCTTGACGGCGCTCGCGAGCGCGCTCGACGCGGTGCCCGAGATCACGGCCGGGCAGCCGCCGCGATTCGGTGTCCACGTCACGAGCGCCGACGGCACCCTGCGTTGGGCCTTGCTCGACGTCGCCGCGGTGGATTGGGACGCCGCTCTCGACGAGCGCGTGCGCGCAGTCGATGCCGCCCTGCGCGCAAATTTCGACGCCGACGTTGCCGCCGCGAATCTGCTCGTGCACCACTACGGCGAAATCGGCTGCGTGCTCGCGGCCCCCACGCCGCTCGGCGAGGGTCATACTGCGAGCGTCGGCATCGGCCGGGTGCGCCGCGAGGTGGTCGTGCGGACGGTCGATGGCGCCGAGACGCCGCGGCTCGCGGCGCGCTGCTACCTCACGCTGTCGTTTCTCGCGGATCGCGTGCCGCTCCATCACGCGAACCGCGCCCTGGCCGACGCCGTCCGCACGCTCGAGACCTGGCCCGACTAGCGCGCGGCGCCGACAGTGCTACTCGAGCACCGCGGCGATCGCATCGGCGACGCGGTCGACGTTGGCATGATTGATCCCCGCGACATTGATGCGGCTCGACTCGACCATGTAGACGTGAAACTCCTCACGCAGCCGTATCACCTGCTCCTTCGTGATGCCGAGGAACGAGAACATCCCGCGCTCCTTGGCGATGAACGAGAAGTCCATCGGCGTCTTGCGCGCGGCCAGCTTCTCGACGAGCAAGCGCCGCAGCGAGTTCAAGCGCGTGCGCATCTCGGCGAGCTCGGCCGTCCACTGCGCACGCAGCTCCGGATTCTCGAGGATGTGGCCGACGATCGCAGCGCCATGATCGGGCGGCATCGAGTAGAGGCCGCGCGCGACGTTCGCGAGATTCGCGGCCGCGAGCTTGGCGGCGTCGGCGCTCGCGCAGACGACGCTCGTCGCCCCTACGCGCTCGCGGTAGAGGCCGAGATTCTTCGAGCACGACGTTACGACCACGACCTCGGGCAGTCGCTCGGCCATGAGCCGCACGCCGTAGGCGTCCTCGTCGAGCCCTTCCGCGAGGCCTTGATACGCGATGTCGATGAAGGGGACGAGACCGCGCCGCTCGCACAGATCCGCCAGCGCTTGCCACTGCTCGCGCGAGAGGTCCGCGCCGCACGGGTTGTGGCAGCAGCCGTGAATCAGCACGAGCTCGCCGGCGCTCGCCTTGTCGAGGCGCGCGAGCATCGGCTCGAAATCGACGCGGTGCTTCGCGTAGTCGTAATAGGGATACGCGTCGAGCTGCAGCCCCGCGACCTTCAAGAGCGGCTGATGGTTCGGCCACGTCGGCTCGCTCGTATACACGCGCGCGCCCGGCTTTGCGCGCGCGACGAGGTGGCCCGCCACGCTCAAGCCGCCGCTGCCGCCCGGCGTCTGCACAGTGGCCACGCGCCCGCCCGTGAGTGCCGGATGGCTCTTGCCGTACAGGACTTCCTCGACGCCGCGGTTGAACGCGGCGTTTCCGGCGATCGAGACGTACGTCTTGCTGTCCTGCTTCTCGAGGACCGCGCGCTCGGCGCGTTTGACGCTGCCGAGCACGGGCGTTCGACCCTGCTCGTCTTGATAGACGCCGACGGACAGATCGATCTTGCCGGGGTGCGGATCCGCGCGAAACAGGGTCATGATCCCCAGGATCGCGTCGGGCGGCAGCGGCTTCAGTGTCTCGAACACGGCGGGTCCTTGCTCAGGCGTCGGCGCGGAGCGCGCGAAAGCGGGCGGTATAGTATGGAGATCGGTCGACCTCCACAACAGGCGCGTTTGCGCATCGCAGCGGCAGAAGCAATCAAGTGAAAGCCATCGTACTCGACGGCCTCGGCGGCCCCGAAGTTCTTAAGATCGGCGACGTCGAGGCGCCCGCCGCGGGCCCGGGCCGCATCTTGATAGACGTTCACGCCACGAGTGTGAACCGGCCCGACGCGGTTCAGCGGCAAGGACACTATCCGCCGCCGCCCGGCGAATCGGCGGTGCTCGGACTCGAGGCCGCCGGCACGGTCGCGGCGCTCGGACCCGGCGTGACGCAGCTCGCCGTGGGCGAGCGCGTGGTCGCGCTGCTCGGCGGCGGCGGTTATGCCGAGCAGGCCGTGGCGCACGCAGGCCACGTCATGCGCATTCCGGACGGCATGACTTTCGAGCAAGCCGCCTGCATCTGCGAGACGTACCTGACCGCGTACATGAACGTCTTTCTTTATGCGCGCCTCGCAGACGGCGAAACCGTGCTGCTGCACGGCGGCGGCGGCGGGGTGACGACGGCCGCGATGCAGCTCGTCAAGACGCTCCGGCCGCGCGCGCGGTTGCTCGTGACGGCTTCGACGGCGAAGGTCGAGCGCGTGAAGGCGCTCGGGGCCGACGTCGTGATCGACTACAAGCGGGAAGACTTCGCCGACGCCGTGCAACGGCATACCGACAAGCGCGGCGTCGACGTCATTCTCGATCATCTCGGCGGGTCCTATCTCGCGCAGAACGTGCGCTCGCTCGCCGTCGGAGGTCGCCTCGCCGTCATCGGCGTCATGGGCGGGCGCAAGGGCGAGCTCGACGTGGGCCGGCTGCTCGCGAATCGCTTGAGCGTGTTGGGCTCGGTGCTCCGGCCGCGGCCGGTCGAAGAGAAAGCCGCGATCATCGCTGCGTTCGAGCGCGAGGTCATGCCGCACTTCGCGTCGGGCCGCCTAACCCCACTGATCCACCGCGTGTATCCGCTAGAGGAAGCGGCCGAGGCGCATCGCGCAATGGAAGCCGGCGAGCATTTCGGCAAGCTCGTGCTGCGCGTGCGCTGATCTCGTGCACTCATGACGATTCTTCGCAGCCTGCTGTTCGTGCCCGGCAACCGGCCAAACATGCTCGAGAAGGCGCTCGCGCTTTCTCCCGACGCGCTCGTGCCCGACATGGAGGATTCCGTGCCGGCCGCCGAGAAACCGAACGCGCGCGACACGATCCGCGCGTGGCTGCCCCGGCTCGCGGCGACGGGCCGGCCCGTCATTCCCCGCGTGAACGCCCTCGACACCGAATGGGTCGAGGCGGACCTTGCCGCCGTCGTCGGCAAGGAAATCTTCGGCGTCTCGATCGGCAAGGTGCGCCGCGCGGGCGACATCGCGGCCCTCTCGCAGCGGATCGGCGCGCTCGAGCGCCGTGCCGGAGCCCCCGTCGGCACGGTGAAGCTCGTGCCCTGGATCGAGACGGCCGAGGCGATCGTCAACGTGGCCGAAATCTGCCGCGCGAGCGAGCGCATCGTCGCCATCGCGTTCGGCGGCGAGGACTTCACGTTCGATATGGGCATGGAGCGGCTCGAAGACGAAGCGCAGCTCATGTACGCCCGCCAGTCGCTGTGCGTCGCGGCTCGCGCCGCGCACGTGCTGGCGCTCGACACGCCGTATTTCAACCTGCGCAACGTCGACGGCTTGCGCGACGACGCGTTGAAGGCCAAGAGCATCGGCTTCAAAGGCAAGTTCGCGATTCACCCAGAGCAGATCGGCACGCTGAACGAGTGTTTCTCGCCGTCGGCGCAGGAGATCGCGCACGCCGAGCGCGTCGTGGCCGCCTACGACGAGGCCGAAGCTCGCGGCCGTGCCTCCACGTCGCTCGACGGATGGGTCATCGACGTGCCCGTCGTCAAGCGCGCGCGCGCACTGCTCGAGCTGGCTCGCCGCACGCGCGAACAGCGCTGACGCCCTCTCGCACCGCTCATGCGCTCCGGTTTGCCGATCGACGAGGCGCTCGCTCCCCTCGCCGCCGCGCTCGAGTCGCACCACAACGCCGTCGTCGTCGCGCCGCCCGGCGCCGGCAAGAGCACCGTCGTGCCGCTCGCGCTCATGGAGGCGCCGTGGGCGCGAGGCAAGCGAGTCGTCATGCTCGAGCCGCGGCGCCTCGCGACGCGCGCCGTGGCCGAGCGCATGGCCGCGACGCTCGGCGAGAGCGCCGGCGAAACGGTGGGCTTCCGCATGCGGCTCGAGACGCGCGTCGGCAAGCGCACCCGCATCGAGGTCGTCACGGAGGGCGTGTTCACTCGCATGCTGCAGAACGATCCGGCGCTCGACGGCGTGGCCGCAGTGCTGTTCGACGAGTATCACGAGCGCAGCCTGCATGCCGACGTAGGCCTCGCCTTCGCGCTCGACGCGCAGCGCCACCTCGCGCCGGACCTCCGTCTGGTCGCGATGTCCGCGACGATCGACGGCGCGCGAGTGGCGGAGCTCCTCGGCGGCGCGCCGGTCGTCGAAAGCGTCGGCCGGATGTATCCCGTCGACGTCCGCTACCTTGGCACGGGGCTACCCGTCGTGCCGGGCGGCTCGGAGGCCGTCGATGCGCTCGTCGCGCGCGCCGTGCTGCGCGCGCTCGTGGACGCGGAAGGCGACATGCTCGTGTTCCTGCCCGGCGCCGGCGAGATCCGGCGCGTCGAGCGGCGGCTCGCCGAAGCCGCGCTCGGCGGCGACGTGGACGTGCTGCCGCTCTATGGCGAGCTCGCGCCCGGCGAGCAGGACTTGGCGCTCGCTCCTGCACGCCCGGGCAGGCGCAAGATCGTCCTCGCGACGAACATCGCCGAGACGAGCTTGACGATCGAGGGCGTGCGCGTCGTCGTCGACTCGGGCCTCGAGCGGCGCAGCGTGTTCGACCCCGTCACGGGGATGAGCCGGCTCGTGACGCAGCGCATCGCGCGAGCGTCGGCCGAGCAACGCGCGGGCCGCGCCGGCCGCACGGCGCCGGGAATCTGCTATCGGCTCTGGGGCGAGAGCGCGGACCGCGGCCTCGCCGCGTATGCCGCGCCCGAGATCGCAATCGCGGATCTGGTGCCGCTCGCGCTCGATCTCGCCGCCTGGGGCACGCCGGCCGGCGAGCTGCGCTGGCTCGACGCGCCGCCCGCCGCGACGCTCGCCGGCGCGCGCGACCTGCTCGCTCGGTTGGGCGCGCTCGATTCGCAACGGCGCATCACGCCGCACGGGCGCGCGATGCAGGCGCTTGCGGCGCATCCGCGGCTCGCGCACATGCTGCTGGAGGGCGCCGAGCACGGCGCCGCGGCGCCCGCCGCACGGCTCGCGGCCATGCTGTCCGAGCGCGACTTGCTGCGCGGCGATGCACGCGACAGCGACGTTCGCACGCGGCTCGAGGCCCTGCAGCGCGGCCGCGGCGACCGCGGCGTGCTCGAGCGCGTGCGGCGCGCCGAGCGCGCCTACCTGCGCGAGCTCGGTGCTCGCGGCGATGCGCCGTCCGACGCCGTGCCCGACGCCGGTTGGCTGCTCGCGCTCGCCTACCCGGACCGGATCGGCAAGCGGCGGCCGGGCGGCGAAGGCCGCTATCAGCTGGCGAACGGCCGCGGCGCGTCGTTCGCGGCGCCGGAAGCCATCGCGCGCGAGGAGCTCATCGTCGCGGTCGAGCTCGACGATCGCGACCGCGAAGCGCGAATACAGCTCGCGGCGCCGCTCGCGCGCGCCGATCTCGCGGCACACTTCGCCGCGGAGCTCGTGAGCCGGGACGAGGTCGGCTGGGATCCGCGTACGGAGACCGTCGTCGCGCGGCGCGTCGTACGCTACGGCGCGCTCGTGCTCGAGGAGAGTCCTCTCGCGGAGGCGCCGCCGGGGGCGGCGAGCGCCGCGCTGCTCGAAGGCTTGCGCTCGCTCGGCATCGAAGCGCTGCCGTGGGACGGCGAAAGCCGCACGCTCGCCGCGCGCTGCGAGCTCGTCCGCAAGCTCGGGCGGCGCGACCTCGGCGATTGGCCCGACTTCTCGCTGCAAGCGCTCGCCGACGATCTCAAGTGGCTCGAGCCGTTTCTAGAGGGCGTCACGCGCCGCGCGCACTTCGCGCGAGTTCCGCTGTCGGCGGCGCTGCGCGGTCGCCTCACGAACGCGCAGCTTCGCGCGCTCGACGAGCTGGCGCCGACGCATATCACGCTGCCGACCGGCACGCGAGCTCCGATCGATTACCTCGACGACTTGGCGCCGTGCGCGTCGATGCGCATGCAGGAGGTGTTCGGCCTCGCCAGGACACCGCGCATCGGCGGCGGCGCAGTGCCCGTCACGTTCAAGTTGCTGTCGCCGGCGCATAGGCCGCTGCAGATCACACGCGACCTGGAGAGCTTCTGGAAAAACGCCTACGTCGAGGTGCGCAAGGACATGCGCGGCCGCTATCCCCGGCACTACTGGCCCGAGAACCCGCTCGAGGCGGAGCCGACACGGCGCGCAAAGCCTCGCCCGCGCCGTTGAACGAGTCGCCGCGCCGGCACGCGACTTGCAGCATCCCCGCCGATACACCTCCGGAGAGAGCAATGATTCGTCACCTCGAGCTCCGCTTCGGCCTCCCGATGGCCGCGGCCTGCGCCGCCGCCGCAATCGCCTCGGCGCAGGCGCCTCAAACCGCGCCGCCCGCGGATTCCGCCTCGGCCGCGCGCGAGCGCCCGCAAATCAGCGACGCGCAGCTCGGGCTCGAGGCCCGGGTGCGCCTCTTCGAGGGCCTCGGTATCAGCAACTTGAGCGTCCTCGTCAGCCAAGGCGTGGCGACGCTCGGCGGCGCCGTGCCCTCCGAGGCCGACCGCCAGCGGGCCGAAGAGCTGGTCCGCGAAGTGCCGGGCATTCGAACCGTCGTCAATAACTTGCGCGTAGCCGATCCGCTCACGCTCGCGCTGGCCGACGAGGCGGCGGCCGAGGCCGAACGCGAAAAGGCGAACGTCGAGAACACGGTCGCGGAGCGGTTGCGCGCGGACGCGGTGCTCGGCTCGCGCTCGATCGACGTCGAAGCGGACGAGCTCGGAAACACCGTCACGTTGACGGGCACCGTGACGTCGGAGGAAGAAAAGGAACGCGCCGGCCAAATCGCCGCGGCCGCGCTTCCGGCGGGCAACGTGCGCAATCTACTCGAGGTGCGCCAACGGCTGTAGCGGTTCGGCGCACTGGCGCACTTACCCGTCGCCCGTGGGCTCGAGCGTGACGGGCACCTCGATGCGCCGATCGTTGCGGATGACGGTCAAGGTGACGCGATCGCCGAACTCGTACGCGTCGAGCGCATTCACGAGCTCGGATTGCGTCGCGACGGGGCGTCCGCCGACCGCCGCGATGATGTCGCCGAGGACGATGTTGCCGTTCCGTTCCTCGCGCGTCGCGCGAAGCCCCGCGCGTGCGGCCGGCGAGCCGGGACGCACGCCGAGCACGAGCACACCGCCCGCGCCCTCGCGCCCGAACAATTGTCGCGTCACGCGGTCGTCGGCCGACACGCCGAGCGTCGGCCGCACGTAACGGCCGTAGGCGATGATCCGCGGCACGACTCGGTTGATCGTGTCGACGGGCACGGCGAAGCCGATGCCGGCGTACGCGCCCGACGGGCTGTAGATCATCGTGTTGATCCCGACGAGCCGGCCCGCGCTGTCGATCAGCGGTCCACCCGAGTTGCCGGGGTTGATCGCGGCGTCCGTCTGTATGACGTTGTCGATGTCGCCGCCCGCCTCGTTCTCGACGGTGCGGTTCAGCGCCGAGACGATGCCCGTGGTCAACGTGTGATCGAGGCCGAACGGGTTGCCGATGGCGAGCACGGTCTGCCCTACTTTGAGGTCGGCGCTGCTGCCGACGGCGATCGGCGGCGGCAAATCTTGCGGCACGTCGATTTGCAGCACGGCGATGTCGTGCTCGGGGCTCACGCCGACGAGCCGCGCCTGGAAGCTGCGCTGATCGCCGAGCCGCACGAGCGCCTCCCCCGCGCCGCGGATTACGTGATAGTTCGTGACGACGCGGCCCTCGTCGTCCCAGATGAAGCCCGAGCCCGTGCCCTGCGGCACACGCATGACGTTGCGGCTGAAGAAGTCGCGCACGTATTGCACGGTCGTGATGTAGACGACGGACGGGCTCACGCTCTCGAAGATCGAGATCGTGTTGCGCTCGTCGGCCGAGAGGGGTCCACGCGGCTCGACGGCGCGCGGCTGCACGGCGGCGGCTCCGCCCACAAGGGGGCGGGGCTGCGCGCCCACGGCGGCGCCGACGCCAACGGCCGCGAGAAAAAGCAGGTGTGCTATTCGTGGCATTGGAGAGAGCCTATCCGCACCAAGCACCGAACGACAAGCGTGCGCAGCGCGCGCGCAGCGTTTAGTATCCGAGCAACCCGCGAGACCCAGCGCCGGCGGCGCCAATGCGACATCCGAACGATGCGGCTCGACACTTCGTCGTCATGACGGCCGCCGCGCTGTTGACGGCGGTGGCCCACGCGCAGCCGCGGGCCGACGTGCTGTCGGCCGTGCAAGCCTGCGAGCCCGACGCGCGCGCGTGGCTCGAGCGGCTCGTGTCGATCGACTCCGGCAGCAGCAACGTCGAAGGCCTCGACGCGATGAGCGCGGCGGTCACGCCCGAGCTCGAGCGGCTCGGCGCGCGCGTCGAGCGCGTCCCTTCCACGGATCCCGACTACGCCGCGAGCTTGCTCGCGACGTGGACCGGCGACGGCCGAGGCCGCGTGCTGATGATCGCGCACATGGATACGGTGTTTCCGCCGGGCACAGCGGCCGAGCGGCCCTACCGCGTCGAGGGCAACCGCGGCATCGGGCCAGGCGCCGGCGACGACAAGCAGGGCATCGTCGCCGCGCTCTGCGCGATGCGCGTGCTGCGCGACGTCGGCTTCCGCGACTATGCGCGCATCGCGCTGATCTTGAACTCGAACGAGGAAACGGGCTCGACGGGCAGCAGCGATTTGATCGCGCGAGAGGCCGCTGCGAGCGACGCCGTGCTGAACGTCGAGCGCGGCGTGCCGCCGGACGGCGTCGTCGTCGCGCGCAAGGGGTCGGCGAAGGCGACGATCGTCGTGATGGGCCGCGCCGCGCACTCGGGGCTCGAGCCCGAGAAGGGCCGGAACGCCGTCGTCGAAGCGGCACATCAGGTGCTCGCGATCGGCTCGCTTGCCGATCCCGCGAAGGAAACGAGCGTGAACGTCACGCTGATCGACGGCGGAACGGTCGCGAACGCGATCCCCGAGCGCGCCACGATCACCGTCGACGTGCGCGCGTTCTCGAGCGACGAATTCGATCGCGTCGAAGCGGGCCTGCAGGCACTCGCGGCGAACGTCAACGTGCCCGGCGTCACCGTCGAAGCGACGCTCGACCGCGGCTTCCCGCCGTGGGCGCGCAACGCCGGGACCGACGCGCTGCTCGATCGCGCCAACGAAGTCTATGCGGAGCTCGGCCGCTCGCTCGAGGCGATCGTCGTCGGCTCGTCGTCGGACGTCTCCGTCGCCGCGCTGACGGGCACGCCGTCGATCGACGGCATGGGCTGGCTCGCCGGCGGCGCGCACGGCATCGACGACCACGCCGACTTATCGAGCATCGTGCCGCGCACGTATCTCCTGGCACGCATGCTGATGGAGCTCGGCCGCGACCCGCCGTAACGCACGAAGCCGACTCAGAGCTTCGCCGCCGCGATTTCGGCGAGCCGGCGAAGGTCGCCGAGATCGTTCCGGATCGTGTCCCACGTGATGCCGTGGTCGATATCCAGATACAGACGCACGAGGATATTGCGCATGCCGGCCCACAACTGGAGGCGCTTGCCGAGCTCTTCGTCGAGCACGCCGTGCTTCGTGAGGATGGCAAAGGCGTCGCGATACGTGTTCGGGGCTTCGAGACCGGCGTCGGCGATCAGTTGATTCGCTATGTCGAGCGCTGATTCGGTCGCAAGGTGCAGATAGCGCTCCGCGAGATGATGAACGTCGCGCTCCGCGATGAACTTCGTGCGATCGACCGCGCCGAACGGCTCGAGGCGATTCAAGTAGTCAAGCAAGGCGTCGATGCGCCGACGGAGCACGTCTGCTTCAACCATGTCGTGCCCCGGTCAATGCACGCTTGCGCGTCACGGCTCTGAAGAATCGCTCCGTCGGCTCGAAATCGGAGTGCTGCGCGTAGGTGCGCGCACGGAAGCGGTGCAAGGCGCTGCGATCACGCTCGAACGCGAGCCTACCGCGCTTCAGCACTTGAAACGCCAAAGCCGGCGGCGCGTCGTTCAGCACGACGACGTCGAGCCGATCGGCAGCGATGCGAGCCGCAAGAGCTTCGACCGCGCGGCGCAACCGCGTGCGAGGATCGCGGCGCGCGGAAGCAGGGTCGAGGAGAATCGCGACGTCGACATCGCTATCGGAGCGGGACCGCCCGGACGCCTGCGATCCAAACAGAAAAGCGGCCTGAACCTCGGGCAACGATTCCGCGGCACCGGCGACGGCACGCAGCAGAGGCTCGACGTCCCGTTCTTCCATGGCTTCGCATTGTGGGGCGCGCGCCGCACGAACGACAAGTGGCGTAGACGTGGCGAGCGCGGCCTATTCAAGCTCGGCGTCGAAGCCCGGTTGCTCGTGGCTTCTTGCACGTGCGCCACGCGACTCTGTAGCGCAGCACGCCGGGCGGAAGCCGTTGCTGCATGCCGGACGCGAGGGCCGAGTCGTCGGAGCGGAATACCGAGCGCACGACAAGACCCGCGCGAAGCGCCTGCCCGATGTTCTCGGCATCGTCGACGAGAACCAGGTTGCAGGCTCCGCTCTCCCTCGAGCGCGTCAACAGCCGGCGGATCAGACCGGCTTGCGGGTGCGATAAAGACTCCACGACGCTCGAATCCGTTCGAGCATCGAGCGCGCTTTCCGGTGTCGATGCGTGCGTCATGTCGCCCTGCCGGCGTTGCGCGGCGCATGCTAGTTCCTACAATCGTTGTAGAGTCAACCGGCATGGAAACAGCCTTATCCATCGGACAAGCAGCCAGACCGGCGGGCGTCAGCGCCCAAACGCTGCGTCATTACGCCTAACGGCGGCGGGCCATCGCCGCTACCCTGCGACTGTGAGCGCCTGCGCCTGATTCGGGCACTGCGAGAGGTGGGCTTCGACTTGGACACGATCAGGCAAGTGCTCGATAGCGAGCTCGCACCGGATGCGGCCGTGAAGATGCGCTGCGACGCGTTGGAAGCGGAACAGCGCGTACTCAGCCGCCGTCGACTGATCCTGCGCGCTGCAACGAGGGGCGATCGCAAGGATGTGCTCGATCGCCTACGGGAGAAGCAGGCGCTGGCGAGGCTCGACCGCCTCGAGCGGGAGGCGTTCTTGCAGAGACATTGGGGCCGGGCTCCCCACGGGAAGAGCTCAGACAGGTGCCGTACGATCCCACTTACGCGCGTGCGTTCGACTGGATGGCGAGCACACTGCGTGCCAGAGTGCCGCTAGCCGACTGAAGCGTACATTTCGACCACAGCGACCGAGGCGTCATCGTTCCGGGGGGAAGCCCATGTCTTCACGTGCTATCGAGCTCCGCCGAATTTCTTGGCGCCACGCGATGGCGCTGCTGGCTTTGCTCGTCGCGGCGCAGGGTCGCGGCCAAGAGAGCGGCTCGATCGTCGACGATGCAGCGCTCGTCGCGGCACGGCGCACGCCGGACACCTGGCTCAGCTACGGCCGCGACTACGCCGAGACGCGCTTCAGCCCGCTCGCGGAAATCGATGCCGACAACGTGGCGCGGCTCGGGCTCGCGTGGACCTACGACACGGGCGCCATACGCGGCCTCGAGGCGACGCCGCTCGTCGCGGGCGGCGTGCTCTACGCGACGACGAGCTGGAGCGACGTCTTCGCGCTCGACGCGCGAACGGGCGCGCTGATCTGGAAGTGGGACGCGCGCGCCGATCGCGTGCGCGGCGCAAAAGCGTGCTGCGACGTCGTGAACCGCGGCGTCGCGCTCTACGAGGGCAAAGTCTACGTCGGCGTCATCGACGGCCGCTTGGCCGCGCTCGACGCGAAGACCGGTGCGCCGGTCTGGGACGTGCAGACGACGCCCGTCGACGAGCCGTACACGATCACGGGCGCGCCGCGCGTCGTCGACGGCAAGGTCGTGATCGGCAACGGCGGCGCCGAGCTCGGGGTGCGCGGCTACGTCTCCGCATACGACGCGCAGACGGGTGCGCTCGTCTGGCGTTTTCATACGGTGCCCGGCGATCCGTCGAAGCCGTTCGAATCGGCGGCGCTCGAAGCCGCCGCGAAAACTTGGACCGGCGAATGGTGGAAGATGGGCGGCGGCGGCACGGCTTGGGACGCCTTCGCCTACGACCCCGAAGCGAAGCTGCTTTATGTCGGCACCGGCAACGGCAGCCCCTGGGACCGCAACATCAGAAGCCCCGGCGGCGGCGACAATCTCTATCTTTCGTCGATCCTCGCGCTCGACGTCGAGACCGGCAACCTCGTCTGGCACTACCAGACGACGCCGGGCGACACGTGGGACTACACGGCCGTGCAGCAGCTCACGCTCGCCGATCTCACGATCGGCGGGCGCGAGCGCAAGGTCGTCATGCAGGCGCCGAAGAACGGCTTCTTCTATGTGCTCGATCGGCTCACGGGAGAGCTCTTGTCGGCCGATCCGATCACGCGCGTCACGTGGGCGTCCGGCGTCGACTTGAAAACGGGGCGGCCGATCGAGACACCGCACGCGCGCTACGCGGAAGCGCTGACGACGATCGCGCCCGGCCCCGGCGGCGCGCACAACTGGCAGCCGATGGCGTTCAATCCACAAGCCGGTCTCGTCTACGTTCCGGTGAGCGAGAGCACGTTCGCCTATGGGCGCAACCCGAGCTTTCGTTTCAGGCCCGGCGCGTGGAACCTAGGGATCGACCTCGCGGCCGCGATCGGCATGGGCCGCGCGGGCCCCGTACGCCCCGAGTCGGAATACGGCGCCGGCACCGGCGAGTCCGCCGGTGCGCCGAGCTCGCTGCTCGCGTGGGACCCCGTCGCGAAGCGCGCGCGCTGGCGCGTGCCGCACCGCGACGCGATCGGCGGCGGCACGCTGACGACGGCCGGCAATCTCGTCTTCCAGGGGACCGATACGGGCTACCTCGGCGCTTACCGGGCCGACACGGGCGAGAAGCTTTGGGAGAAGAACGTGGGCCTAGGCATCATGGCCGCGCCGAGCACGTACTCGATCGACGGAACGCAGTACGTCGCCGTGCTCGCCGGCATGGGCGGCGCGACGGCGCTCTACGGCCGCAATCCGACGAATCACTTCAAGGCGACGGGGCGCGTCTACGCGTTCGCGCTCGACGCGCGCGCCGAGGTACCGCAGGTGCGCGGCGTCGAGCGGCCGCTTCCCGCGCCGATCGCGAGCGACGCTACTCCGGACGAGATCGCGCGCGGCTCCGAGCTCTTCGGCCAGCGCTGTGCGATGTGCCACGGCGTCGCGGCGCAGAGCGGCGGCTCGATCGCCGATCTGCGCTACGCGGCGCCCGCCACGATCGACGCGTTCGAGCGCATCGTGCGCGGCGGCGCGTATGCGGGGCTCGGCATGCCGACGTTCGATTGGCTCAGCGATGCGGACGTCGACGCGCTTCGCGCCTACGTGCTGTCGCGGCGCGCGGCGCTGCTCGCGGCTTCCGAGCGGTAACGAGCGTTCCTGCTCAGGCCGGCAGGAAGGTGAACGAGAAGACGCCGACGACGAACCACAGCAAGGCGAACAGCAAGCCGTAGCCGAAGAACCGTCGGAAATCGATGCGTGCGATGCTCGCGATGACGACGTACCAGAACGGCGCGATCAGATTGCCGAGCTGGTCGCCGACGGAGAGCGCCAGAAGCCCGCGCTCCACCGACACGCCCGCGGCCAGCGCCGACTCCGACGTGATGAACCCCTGAATCGCCCACTGACCGCCGCTCGACGGCACGAAGATCGCGATCACGGCGCCCGCCAACGTCGTCAGCAGCGGGAACGTGTATGGCGTCGTCACCGTCGCCGCGAGCGCGGCCAGCTTCTCGCCGATCGGCGTGAACTGAATGATGCCCGCCACGCCCGCGTACAAATGATAGAGGATGATCACGGGCCACGCCGACACCACGGCCTTTTCCACCGCTCCGCCGAAGGCTTTGAAATTGCCGTGCAGCAATAACGTCGCGAGCAGCAACGTCGTGTTCAGCGAGTTGATGTCGAGCGAGCTGCCGTTGATCACGAAGTGATGGATCAGCCAACCCGCGAGCGCCGCGCACAGCGCCAACGTCATGAACGGATGCCGCTCGACCCGCTCCGAGGCCGAGGTCGCCGGAGGAATCGCAGGCGCCGTTTCCTCGGCGAGCTTGTGCGACTCCGGGAAGTGCGAGATCGGCGTCGGCACTCTGGGCATGATCCAGCGCGACAGCAGCACGCAGCAGAGCGTGAACGCGCCGATGTGAAACAGGGTCGCGGGCGACCAAATCGTGTTCTTGAGCGGTATGACGCCGATCGTGCCTTCGAGGAAGTGCCCCGGCGTCGCGACCAAGAGCGGCGCGCTCGCCGACAGGCCGAACTGCCAGATGGATGCTCCCGCGTACGCGGCGACGAGCAGGAACGGAAAGTCGACGGCGATACCCTTTTTCTCTGCCTCCGTCGCGAAGAACACGGCGATGACGGGCGCGAGCGCATAGCCGAGCCCCCAGTGCAAATACGACACAGCGGCGCCGAACAGCACGACGGCGGTGACGACGCCCGTGGCCGACGCCGGCAAGCGCGCGGCGGATCCCACGGTTCGCCGCACGATCGGCGACACGCTGAGCGCGCTGCCGAGCAAGATGATCAACGTCATCTGCATCGTGAACGGCAAGAGCATCCATAGGCCGCGGTAATACGCGTCCATGACGACGCCGCCCGGTGTGCCGATCGCGAGCGCGGCTGCGGCCACGACGAACAAAAAGACGACGCTGGCCGTGATCGCGTCGGGAACCGCGCGTCCCATCCAAAGCGAGAACCGCTCGAGCGATCCCCGACGCGGACGGCTATCGATGGTTTCGGCGCTCATGAGCGGCCGTGATCTTAATGCAAGTGGCGCCGCGATTGCGCCCCCGATACGACGTTTCGGAGGAAGCGCGCGTCGCGCGGCTACTCCCCGCCGCCGTGCAGCCGCAGCAGCTCGACCGCCGGCCGGCTGACCGAGCTCGGCTCTCGAAAGCGCTTCGCGTAGCCGATAGGCGTCACGTCGCCATACTCGAGCGGCTGTTCCTCCCCGCCGTCACGCAGGTGCTTACGAAACGTGGCGCGCGCATTCGGGTTCGCGCCGTGCTCCAACAGCAACCTCGCCTTGGCGTCGTCGCGCGCGCCCAGCGTCACGACGGAGTGGAACAGCGCAGTCTGACCGCCGAAGTCGTCGGCGTCGATCATTGCGCGCGCATCGACTTCGGCGCCCTTGCCGAGCAGCCACTCGGCGATCTCGAGCTCGTCGTACTCGATCGCGAGATGCAGCAAAGTGACCCCGGAGAGAGGCGTGACGTGCAACCCGTCGCCGGGCTCGAAGCCGAGCTCGGGAGGAAAGATCTCGGCTTCCGAGAAGCGCCTGCCGAGGAGCCGCGGGCGGACCGGAGGCGCCCCGCGCGCCGAGAGACAGTATCCGCCAAATCGTATGGGGTCGCCACGTACCGCACGGGCCGAGGACGAGACGGCTCGTGTAGCATAGGGCTCGACGTTCCGGAGGGGAGAGCTCGTGAACGCACAAGGTTCGCGGCGCGCAACCGTTGCCGCGCCCGCCGCACCGCTCGCCGCGGCGCTCGCTGCAGCGCTCGTGAGTGTCGCCGGCACAGCTCGCGCACAGACGATCGTGCCGGCGCCTGCGTTCAACGCCGAACGTTTGAGCACGTTGCCGCGCGACGAATGGATCACGAACGGCGGCACGCTCGCGAATCAGCGCTATTCGCCGCTCGACCTCATCGACCGCGGCAACGTCGCCGGCCTCAAGGGCCTCTGGCGCACGGGCCTCGAGAGCGGCACGGGCCCCGGCAACTCGGCGCAGGCGCAGATCCTCGTGTTCGAAGGCGTGCTCTACGTCTCGACGGGCGACAACGACGTCTTCGCGCTCGACGTCGACACCGGCGAGATCCTCTGGGAGTACAACGCGAATACCGATCGGCGCGCCGGCAATCCTTTCGGCCGCTCGAACCGCGGCGTCGCGCTCGGCGAAGGCAAAGTCTTCATCGGCCAGCTCGACGCGAAGCTCGTCGCGCTCGATCAGCGCACGGGCGCCGTCGTGTGGTCGCAGGTCGTCGCGCCGTGGCAAGAGGGCTACAGCATCACGAGCGCCCCGCTCTACTACGATCGTCTCGTCGTCACGGGCGTGAGCGGCGGCGTGATGGGACGCCGCGGCCGCGTGACGGCGTACGACGCCGAAACCGGCGAGCGGCGCTGGGTGTTCTACACGATCCCGGGTCCCGGCGAGCTCGGCCACGACACCTGGCCCGCCGACGGCAACGCGTGGGAGCACGGCGGCGCTCCCGTCTGGCAGACGCCGGCCGTCGACCCCGAGCTCGGCCTGCTCTACTTCTCCACGGGGAATCCGGGGCCCGTGCTGAACGGCGCGGTGCGGCCCGGCGACAACTTGTTCAATAACTCGATCGTCGCGCTCGACGCGCGCACCGGCGAATACCGCTGGCACTTCCAGCAGGTCCATCACGACATCTGGGACTACGACAGCCCGAACCCGATCGTGCTGTTCGATGCCGAGATCGACGGCCGGCGGCGCTCGGGGTTGGTGCAAGTCGGCAAGACGGGCTGGGCCTACATCTTGGATCGCGCGACGGGCGAGCCGCTGATAGGCATCGAGGAGCGGCCCGTGCCGCAAGAGCCGCGGCAGCACACGGCGGCGACGCAGCCCTATCCGATAGGCGATGCGATCGTGCCGCAGCAGATCGACATCCCGCCGCAGCGTAAGCCCGGCGACGCACGGCTCGTCAACGGCGGCCGCATTTTCACGCCGTTCTGGACCGAGCGGATCATGGTGAAGCCGGCGTCGCTCGGCGGCGCGAACTGGCCGCCGAGCTCGTACGATCCCGAAAGTCACCTATTGTTCGTTTGCGCGACGGATCGCATCAGCACATACGCCGTGACGTTGCCGCTCGCGCCGCCCGTCGACAATCAGCCGTACTTCGGCGGCAACATGGGCGGCATGCCGGGAACCGAGCGCGGCATCTTCGCGGCGCTCGACGTGCGCACGAATCGCATCGCGTGGCGTCAGGAATGGCGCGACCACTGCTACAGTGGCTCGATCGTCACGAAAGGCGGGCTCGTGTTCGTCGGCCGCAGCGACGGCCGCCTCACGGCGCTCGACAAGGACAACGGCGACCTGCTCTGGGAATTCATGACGGACGCGGGCGTGAACTCGACCGTGACGACGTTCGAGCGCCGCGGCAAGCAATACGTCGTCGTGCACGCGGGCGGCGGCGTGTTCGCGAACGGCAAGCGCGGCGACGGCATCTGGATGTTCTCGCTCGACGGCACGATCGAGTCGATCCGGCCCGAAGCTCCGCCGAGCGCTGCCGCGGCTGCGCGCGCCGAAGCGGCGGCGGCCGTTCCGCCGCCGTCGGCGGCCGGCGCCGCGAATCTCGACAACGGCGCGCGCCTCTATCGCGAGGCCTGCTTGCCCTGCCATGGCCCCACGGGCCAAGGCGGCGAGGGCGGCGGCGCGGCGCTGACGCGCGGCCTCACGCGCGATGCGGCGCTCGCCGTGATCGCGGCAGGCCGCAACACGATGCCGGCGTTTCGCGCGTCCTACACGGATCAGGAGCTCCGCGATCTCGCGGCGTACGTCGCCGAGCGACTCGCGGCCGGCGGCGACTAGAGCGATCACTCGCTCCTGACGGCCGTCGCCTCGAGCGCGGCGTTCGCTTGCGCGATGACGTACGCGCGAATCGCGTCGGCGTCGTCGGCGCTCACGACGGGGGCGAACGACGCCATGCCGTTCGCCGCGAGCTGACCGCCCAAGACGACGGCCGCCCATGCTTCGCTCGTGGCGAGCATCGCGCTGTAGCGCAGATCGGGGAGAATGCCGAAGTTCGCGGCCCCGGCGCGGCCGTGGCAACGCGCGCAATACGTCCCGTACACGGCTTCGCCGTGCGCCACCGTTTCGGCCGAAGCCGTCGCCGGCGGAGGGTTCAGAAAGCGGACCGGGCGCGGCGGCGCCGGTGGGAGCTCCGCCGTGCCGTCGAGCGCGAAGACGAGCAGCCGCGAGATGTTCGGCAAATCGTTGCCTTTCGTGCTCGCCTCGTCGCCGGCCATCGACCACGAGCCGCCGCGGCCGACCATCAAGGCCACGTACTGCACGCCGTCGACCTCGTACGAGACGGGCGCCGCGACGACGCCGGTCTGCGTTTCCGCAGACCAGAGAAGCTCGCCGGTGTCGGCGTCGAGCGCCAAGAATTGCCCCGTCCCTGTGCCCTGGAACACGAGTCCGCCCGCCGTGGACAGCGCGCCGCCGTTGGCGGGGCCGGCGCGCTCGGAGCGCCAAACCTCACGCTGAGTCACGGGATCCCAGGCGATCAACCGCCCGCGGGAGCTCCCGATCGTCGCCTGCGCTGCCGCCGCCCGCACGGCGGGATCCGTGGCCTGCGCGCCGCGGCGGATGCCGAGATTCGTCGTGAGCGCCGATGGCGTGAACGCGGGATCGTCGTTGAAGACGAATTCCTGTGCGTGAACGGGGATGTAGACGAGCCCCGTGGCGGGACTGAACGACATCGAGTGCCATGTGTGCGCGCCGTTCGGCGGCTGCAGCGACGTGAACGGTTGCCCGGTTCGATAGAAGCGCGCTTGCGGCGTCTCGACGGGCCGGCCCGTCTCCTTGTCCACGTGCGTTGCCCAGCTGATCTCCGTGAACGGCGCCGCCGAGATGAATGCCCCCGTCTTCGCGTCGAGCACGTAAAAGAAACCGTTCTTCGGCGCCTGCATCACGACGCGCCGCAACGCGCCGTTGATCGTGAGATCCGCGACGACGATTTGCTGCGTCGCCGTGTGGTCCCACGTTTCGCCGGGCGTGGTTTGATAGTGCCAGACGTAGGAGCCGTCGTCGGGATCGAGCGCGACGATCGAAGCCAAGAACAGGTTGTCGCCTCGGCCCTCGCTACGAAGCCCGTGATTCCACGGCGAGCCGTTGCCGACGCCGATATACAGCAAATCGAGCTCGGGGTCGTAGGCCATCGAGTCCCAGACAGTGCCGCCGCCGCCGAGCGTCCACCACTCGCCGCTCCACGTGTCCGCCGCCATCTCCAAAGCCGGATTCTCGAAGCCGTCGGCCGGATTGCCGGGCACGGTGTAGAACCGCCACGCGAGATCGCCCGTGTCCGCGTCGTACGCCGAGACGTAACCGCGCACGCCGAACTCGGCGCCGCCGTTGCCGATCAGCACCTTGCCTTTGACGACGCGCGGCGCGCCCGTGATCGTGTACGGTTTCGTGCGGTCGATCGTGTTGACGTCCCAGAGCTCTTGCCCGGTCGCCGCGTCGAGCGCGATCAACCGCCCGTCGAGCGAGCCGACGAAGACCTTGCCTTCCCACAACGCGACACCGCGATTCACGACGTCGCAGCACGCGTTGACGGCCCATTCGCCCGGAACCTCTGGGTCGTAGGACCAGAGCTCGCGACCCGTGGCGGCGTCGAACGCCTTGACCTTGCTCCACGCGGTCGAGACGTACAGCACGCCGTCTGCGACGAGCGGCGTCGCCTCCTGGCCGCGGCGCGTATCCAAGTCCGCGAACCAGGCGAGCCCGAGTCGATCGACCGTCTGCCGGTTGATGTCGACGAGCGGGCTGAAGCGCTGCTCGCCGTACGTGCGGCCGTGCGACAGCCATTGTCCCGGCTCGGCATCGGCGTTCGCGAGCCGCGCGGCGTCGACGGCGGCCGGCCCGCGCGAATCGCAGCCGAGCATCAGGAGGGAGCCGAGCATCGTCACGACGCACGCAATACGCGGAACCATGAGACCCCCCGGCTTTACGCGCTGACTCGAATGCGGCGTCCGTCGGCGATTCGGTTGGCCGATCGACTTCGGCTGATTATCGGCAAGTGCGCGCCGATGACAAGATGATGCCAGCGGCCGTCGCAGCGCCATACAGCACGAACGCGAGCTCGCTGCCTGCGCCATCAGCGCAGCGCTACGGCTTCGCCCAAGTCGAGGCCGTGCGCCTCTGCGCCCAAGCTAGGCCGTGTTGACCTGCAACGGCTTGTGCGACTGCGGCCGGTTCGCCAACGCGTTGATGAGCTGATCGCGCGTCACGGGCACGCGATTGAAGTAGTGCCCGCCGAGCGCGTCGCAGATCGCACAGAGCAGCGCCGACGCGCCGGCGCCCATGACGGGCTCGCCGATGCCCTTCGTGCCCATGGGGCTCTGCGGATCGGGCAGGTCGACGGCGTCCGTCTTGAACGTCTCGGCGATGTCGAGATAGCTCGCCGGCTTCGCCTGATAGAGGCCGACGGCGCCGGGCAGCCCGTTCTGCGGCCAGGCCGAAGCCCATGACGGCGCCGCCTTTGATCTGCGTGGCGAGGCCCTGAGGGTGGATCACGGTCCCGCAGTCGGCGACGCCGACGTACTCCTTGATCTCGAACGCGCCCGTCTCCGTGTCGAGCTCGATCTCGGCGAAGCCGGCGACGAACGCCGCCGGCGACGCCGTCAGCGGCAGGTCGTCCTTCGCGACGCCGATCAAGCCGCTGCCGGCGAGCGTTGCGACGGACGCGGCCGTCATCGGGTTGATGTCGTTCGGCACCTCGTGGCCGTCGAACTTGCCGCCGAGCTCGATGGCGCGCTGCGCGGCCTGCGCGTACGTGAGCCCTTTCGCCGGGTCGCTCTTCGAGAACACGCGCTCGCCGCCGACGTCGTAATCCGTGGGCTGGCCGCCGAGATCCATCGCCGCGATTTCCTGCAGCTTCCTGAGCGCGTCTCGCGCCGCGACGAAGTTCGTGCGCGCCATCGTGAACGACGTGTTGCTGCCGAACTGGCCGATGTTCCAGGGCAGACCCTTGCGCGTGTCGCCGCGCTCGACGATGCAGTTGTCCCAGTTGGCCTTCAGCACCTCGGCGGCGATGCGCGACGTGCCCGTGTGCGAGAACGTGCCGAGGTTGCCGACGCCGCTGTGCAGGTGCAGCTTGCCGTCCGTCGTGATGCGGACGATGCCGTCGAAGCCCGCGAAGCCGGCCGGGTGGAACGCCTGCCCCACGCCGATGCCGGTGACCTTCGTGCCGTTGCGCTGGCCGCTGCGCGCTTTGCGCTCCTCGTAGTTGAACAGCGCGGCCGCCTTGTCGAACGCTTCCTGTAGGTAGCAGCTCGTGACCGGGCCTTGCGCCTCGCCGACCTTCGCGTCCATGCGCGGGCCGTTCAAGCGGCGGATCGCGAGCCGGTCGATCCCGAGCTCCTTCGCCGCCTTGTCGATCAGCGGCTCGATGGCCGCGACCGTCTGGTTGTGGCCGGGGCCGCGCTGGGCCGAGCGCGGCACCGTGTTCGTCATGACGCACGTGCCGCGGAAGCGCATCGCCTCCGGCTGATAGAGGATCGAAACGGTCTCGCCCGACGACGGCCAGTCCGGGAAACCGGCCGTCGCGCCGTTCTCCTGCACGATGTAGAGATCCGCGGCCGTCACGCGGCCGCGCTCGTCGAAGCCCATCCGGATGCGGCCCTGAAACCCCGTACGCGCGTAGCCGAAGAAGTACTCCTCGGCGCGCGTGATGCGCAGCATCACGGGCCGGCCGATTTTCTTCGACATGTGCGCCGGAATCGACATGACGGGGTATTCGGTGCCCTTCGAGCCGAATCCGCCGCCGCAGGTCTCGGCGACGTACACGAGCTCGTCGGGCGTGATGCCGATGAGCCCTGCGAGACCGGGCACGACGAAGCTTTGGCTCTGCGTCGAGCCGTATACGAAGCACTTGCCGTTCTCCCAGTACGCCATCGCGGAGCGCGGCTCCATCGAATGGTGCGACATGCCGGCCGTCACGAACGTCTCGTCGAGCACGAGCTTCGCCTTCGCGAACCCCGCCTCGACGTCGCCGTACGACCATTCGACGAGCGGCTCGCCCATCGGCAGCTGCCCTTCCTGGGCGCGCGCGAAGTCGCCGGCCGTCCATTTCACCTTCTTCAATTGCGGCGGCCCCGTGAGACGGTTGTCGACGACGTTGCCGTCCGAGCGCGCATCGGGCCCGCCCGGGAAAAGGCTCTGGAGCGGATCGACCGTGAAAGGCAACTCCTCGAAGTCGACTTTGACGAGATCGATCGCGTCCGACGCGATCTGCTCGGTCTCCGCGGCTACCGCCAAGATCGGTTGGCCGATCCACATCGGCTCGTTCGTCAGAATCGGCTCGGCCGGCGCCGGCAACTGCGGAACGTCGGCGGCGCGCAGGATACCCACGACGCCCGGCAGCGCTTCCGCGGCCGACGTGTCTATGCTGCGCACTCGAGCGTGCGGCATCGGGGACAGCAGCAGCTTGCAGAACACCATGCCCTCGGCGCGGAAGTCCTCCGCGTACTTCGCCTTGCCGGTGACTTTGCCGTGCACATCCGGCGGCACGAAGTCTTTCCCCAACAACTCGTAAGCCATGACGCGAACTCCTTGATAAACTTAGCCGCCAGACCTGGCGAGCCGGCAAGCAAGTGGACTTTAAGCCCAAGCATCACCCCCGGCAACCAGCGATAACAACACCGATCCAAGCCGCTGCAACGTTTCTTTGAGGAGATCTGGAATGGCCCGCAAGAAGGACCCCTGGGGCAAGCTCGTGCTCGTCTCTTTCGACGACGGTATCGCGTGGGTGACGTTGAACCGCCCGGAGAAGCGCAACGCGATGAGCCCGCCGTTGAACGAGGAAATGCGCGAGACCATCGAGGCGCTCGCGACGGATGCGCGCTGCGGGGTTTTGGTGCTGACCGGCGCCGGCGACTCGTTCGCGGCCGGCATGGACTTGAAGGAGTATTTCCGCGAAACGGACGGTAAGCCGGACATGATCTTGAAGGTGCGCCGCACGGCCGAGGAATGGCAGTGGCGCCGCTTGCGCGACTTCCCGAGGCCGACGATCGCGATGGTGAACGGCTGGTGCTTCGGCGGCGCGTTTACGCCGCTCGTCGCCTGCGACCTCGCGATCGCGGCCGACGAGGCAACGTTCGGTTTGTCCGAGGTCAACTGGGGCATCATCCCCGCCGGTAACGTCACGAAGGCCACGTCGGAGACGATGGGGCTGCGCAATGCGTTGTATTACGCGATGACGGGCGAAACGTTCAAAGGCAAGCGTGCCGTCGAGCTCGGCCTCGTCAACGAATCCGTGCCGCGCAAGAAGCTGAAGAAGCGCACCGCGGCCCTCGCGCGCATGCTGCTCGAGAAGAATCCGGCGGTGCTGCGCGGCATCAAGATCGCGATGAAGCGCATGCGCTACATGGATTGGGACGCGTCGGCGGACTACCTCTACGCGAAAATGGGCGAGGCGCTCTACTTCGGCGCGAGCGACAATCGGGCGGAAGCCATGAAGGCGTTTCTCGACGACAAGACGTTCAAGCCCGGCCTTCAGCACTTCAAGGGAAAGAAGTAGCGCCAAGCGGTCCGCGGCGTCGCGGTCGGCGCGGCCACGGAGGTGGAATCATGAAAGCGGCTCTGATGCTCTGCGCAACGTTGCTGCTCGCGGCCTGCGGCGCAGAGCAGGCTTCGGCGCCGCCCGCGGCTCCGAAGCCGTCCATCGGCACGTTCGGCATCGACCTCGCCGCCATGGACACGTCCGTGAAGCCCGGCGACGACTTCTACCGCTACGTCAACGGCAGCTGGGTGGCGACGTTCGAGATGCCGGCCGACAAGGCGCGCTACGGAGTTTTCGACGCGCTACGCGACAAGGCCGAAGCCGACGTGCGCACGCTGCTCGACGAGCTCGCCGAGTCGCCCACCGCACCCGGCTCCGTGCGCCAGAAAGTCGCCGATCTCTACCGCTCGTGGATGGACGAAGCCGCGATCGAGGCGCGCGGCATAGAACCGCTCGAGGGCGATCTGGCGGCCATCGCCGCCGCCCGAACCAAGGCCGACGTGGTCGCGCTGATGGGCAACGTCGACTACGCGAAGCCGCTCGGCTTGTACATCTCGCCCGATCCGGCCGACACGACGCGCTACGTCGTCAACATCACGCAATCCGGGCTCGGCATGCCCGTGCGCGACTACTACTTGAACGAAGGCCCCGAGTTCGACGCCTACCGCGCAGCGTACGGCGCTTACGTGGCTAAGATCCTCGAGCTCGTCGGCGACGAGGTGCCCGCCGAGAGCGCCGCCGCGATCGTGGCGCTCGAGACGGAGCTCGCCAGGGTTCACTGGCCGCCCGAACGGCGGCGCAACGTGCAGGCGACGAACAATCCCGTCGATCGCGCCGGTCTCGCGGCCATGATCCCGGCCATGGATTGGAACGTCTTTCTGGACCGCGCGGGCGTCGGCGACGTCCAGCATTTCATCGTCAACGAGACGACGGCGCTGCGCGACGGCGCGGCGCTGCTCGACACGCAACCCGTGGACGTTTGGAAGAAGTACCTCGCGTTCCATCTCGCGAGCGATTACGCGAGCAGCCTGCCGAGAGCCTTCGACGAGGCGAGCTTCGACTTCTATCGCCGAACGCTCGCCGGCGTCGAGGTGCAGCGCGATCGCTGGAAGCGCGGCGTGCAGCTCGTCAACGAGCTCATCGGCGAAGGCGTCGGCGAGATCTACGCCGCGCGATTCTTCCCGCCCGAGTACAAAGCGCAGATGGACGAACTCGTCGCGAACCTCGTCGCGGCCATGAGCGAGCGCTTGAAGACGCTCTCGTGGATGGACGACGCTACGCGCGCGGAAGCCGCGCGGAAGCTCGCCACGTTCGAGCCGCGTGTCGGATATCCGAGCAAATGGCGCGACTATTCCGCCTATGCCGTCGAGCCCGGCAAGCTGTTCGAGAACGTGCGCAACGGCCACAGGTTCGATTGGAGCCGGCAAGTCGAACGGCTCGACGAGCCCGTCGACCGCGACGAGTGGGAGATGAATCCGCAGACGGTCAACGCCTATTACAACCCGCTCGTCAATCAGATCACGTTCCCGGCCGCGATCCTGCAGCCGCCGTTCTTCGATCCGTACGCGGACCCCGCCGTGAACTACGGCGCGATCGGCGCCGTGATCGGCCACGAGATCGGCCACGGCTATGACGATCAGGGCCGCGAGTTCGACGAGGCCGGCAAGATCCGCAATTGGTGGACGCCCGAGACGAACGAGCGCTTCAATGCCGCCATTGCCCGCCTCGGCGAGCAGTACGACGCGTTCTGTCCGCTCGAAGGCGCCTGCGTGAACGGCAATTTCACGATGGGCGAGAACATCGGCGACTTGGGCGGCCTCGAGATGGCGTACACCGCTTACAAGCTGTTCTTGGGCGGCCGCGAAGCGCCCGTCGTCGACGGCTTCACGGGCGACCAGCGGTTCTTCATGGCGCACACACAGGTGTGGCGCGCGATCCAGCGCGAGGATGCGCTGCGCAATCAGCTGCTAACGGACCCGCACTCGCCGGCGCCGGCACGCGGCTCGATCCCCGAGCGCAACATGGACGCCTGGTACGCCGCATTCGACGTGCGGGAAGGCGACGCGCAGTACATCGCGCCCGAAGATCGCGTGCGCATCTGGTGAGCCGCGGAGCGCGGCGCGGAGCTCACGTCCCGGGCAGGACGCGCCGCCGGCCCGTGCCCGCTCGCGAGTGAGCGCCGGTCGCGAGCGCTCGACCGAACCGCGCAGCCATCCGATCAGGCTCTCGAAACGGCGATGGCGCGAGCGCCGCCCGAGCTTCGGTCAGATCAATCCGGCGCGCTTCACGGCGTGATAGCGGTTCACGAGCTCGATGCCGAGCCGCTCGGGCAAAGCGTCGACCATCAGCGCATCGCGCGCCGAGAGCCGCCGGAACGCGTCGCGCCGCGCCTGCTCGTAAAGATGCGCGCTCGCCACGTCGAGCGCGGCGTTGCCCGACGTCAGCGGCTGCGCGATCAGCTCGCCGACGATGCGCTCGCGAACGCTCGCGAGCAGCACGAGATGGCGCTGGCGCAAGAGCTTCAGCGCCAAGCCGAGCTCGCTGCCGTCCTCGTCGCGAAAGTTCGTGATCATGATGACGAGCGCGCGCTTGGCCTCTCGGCGCAACAGGTTTTGAGCGGCCGCGACGTAGTCCGAGTGGCTCGGCGTCGGCTGCACGCCGTAGAGCACGCCCATCAGCGAGTGCAGCGTATGGGCTCCTTTGCGCGGAGCGAACAGCCGTTCCTCGCCGGGGGGTGTGCCGAACGTCGCCGCGCCGACGGCGTCGCCTTGCGCGAGCGCCACGTACGTGAGCAGCATCACGGCATTCAACACTTGATCGAAGTGCGACGTGCCGATCGCGGCGCTGCGGTCGTCGGCGCGCATGCGCCGCCCGCAGTCGATGAGCAGCATGACACGTTGATCGCGCTCGTCCTGGAACTCGCGCACGATCGGCTTGTCGAGCCGCAGCGTGGCCTTCCAATCGATGTGCCGCACGGAATCGCCGTAGCGGTATTCGGCGAGCTGCTTGAAATCCGTGCCCTCGCCACGCTGCACGAACGTCTTGATGCCGATCTCTTGCAGGCGGCGATCGCCGGCGAGCCAGGCGTAACGCGCGACCTCGGCGAAATCGGGATAGACGCGCCGCGTTTCGGCCTCTCCGAGCCGCACTCCGAGCTCGAGCAGTCCGAGCCGAGACGCGACGCGCGCCTCGGCCGGCGCAAACGT